>Ga0255776_10000879_pt1 | contig 34705 bp, 37 predicted proteins | sample 071ome_19_FD_179974 | JGI IMG/M metagenome (GOLD analysis project Ga0255776, IMG submission 179974) | Coastal salt marsh microbial communities from the Groves Creek Marsh, Skidaway Island, Georgia - 071413AT metaG (version 2) | ecosystem: Environmental > Aquatic > Marine > Intertidal zone >... | reverse complement strand
CTGAAAAAAAAAGTGACCGTTACAAAATCCAAAAAAGTCGAAATTTTTCCCGCCAAAAATTTTTGTTTTTTTTGTTTTTGTGGTTTTTCAAAAAATCTCATGGGGGGGGTCCCCGACAAAAAAATTTTTGTTGTCGCGGAAAATGATATTGACAAAAAGTTGCTGACGCAGCTACTAGTCCGGTCTGGCAGCTGTGACAAAAATTTATTTTTTCTATTTTTTGTTGAAATTTCAATATATACAATTTAGTGGTAGGGATTGCAAATGTGTGAAAGTTATGACACTTTGATGGTGATTTTATTGGGTAATTTTGGTCAAAAAATGAATATTTCATTTGACGAAAGAACAAGAAAAAGTGTGAAAGTTATGACCCTCTGATCGTGATTTTATGACATGAACATGGTTAGAAAGTTATTTGCTCGATTTTTAGAAACCCCACTCGAAACCAAAAATATGTCTTCATTTCAAGATCAGAGGGTCATAACTTTCACACTTTTTCTTGTTCTTTCGTCAAATGAAATATTCATTTTTTGACCAAAATTACCCAATAAAATCACCATCAAAGACCCATAACTCTACAAGCAGATTCCATAGTTTTCTGAAAAAAAAAATTTGGCTTTTTTGACAAAAAATAGAAAAAATAAATTTTTGTCACAGCTGCCAGACCGGACTAGTAGCTGCGTCAGCAACTTTTTGTCAATATCATTTTCCGCCACAAAAAAAATTTTTTTGTCGGGGACCCCCCCCCCCTGGCCAAAAAAAAATTTCGAAAAAAAAAATTTCGTGTCACCCACATTTCGTGCAAGGTGGCACCCAAAATTTTTTTTGAAATTTTTTTTGAAAAATTAAAAAATATTTATTTTTTTAGAAAAAAAAATGCTGACGAGCAAAAGTGTGAAAAAAGACGAACGCGTGATTGTTGCGGTTCTTTTATGTTTAGGTCTTTGTCTTTCAATTACGTTGAATGCAGTGTATGAAGCAAGTCCAAGTGTGTATAGGTTTCCTCATGATGTGCTTCAAGCTGGGCCGTCGTCTGTAAAAGTGCTAGGGGAGGATTACAACCAAACAAAACACACCACGCATGTTTTGGGGCCAGGCGGGTCGATAAAAGATCTAGCTTTGCGGCCGCTTATCGAGATAAAAATGCAGAAGGACATTGATATTTTGTATTCGAACTGGATTGTGGACTTGCCTCGTGATTTTGAGAGGACGCGAACACAGTGTGTTTATGCCAGCCGATTTCCGTTTTTTTCGACGCTGAACCGGAGTGATGAATTTACAATTACGGCTAGTAATCATATAGTAAAGACGGGGACGACCATGGGCATTCCAAATGAGATATGTGGGAGATTTTGGCCATTGCCCTACACGCCAATGTACCGCGAGGAGTGGGGGGTATCTCTGCTCGGTGGATTGGAATACACTAGCGATTTTCTCGGTCTGTAAGTTTTGATTTAAAAAATGTATAATGTTATGTTTGTTCCAGGCTATAATTTAACGCGTGTTTTACAGATATTGCACGTCTATTCTGCAGGCTTCGCTGCTGGGCAAGGAGGTGAATATTGACAACTTGGATCCGCTGCTTGCTACCAAATCCGCCCGGGAGATTCTTTTCAGCTCGGGCAGTGGGGCGACGGCGACAAATCAAAAGTACAAAATACTCAACAAGGCTCTTACATGGGATCTTGTGTCTGATCATCTTGTGGATTGCAGAGCAGCCGACCCCTGTTTTGATGAAACGGACAGCGTGCAAGTCGAGCCGACGACCTTTGATGCCAAGTATGGAGAAAGTATTCTTGTTACAACGGTAGATGGGTTTCCTGGAGGAGCATCCAATGAAACATATGTTGGCTGGGATATTGTTATAGAATGGGATTTCCCGGCGTTTGACAAGCCAAACTATGTGATGGAAGCGCAGCTGGCTATGATTGACTACTTTGATGTGGTAAGTAAAAAAAAACAAAACAAAATGGAAAGAATATGAAAACAATGTAATTAATATTGATTTTATAGGTCCCGCTGTCACCAGAGTTGCAGAGGCTGCAAGAGGAGGATCGCCTGGAAACATTGGCGGAGGGCTCTCCGATTATTGAAGGGTTTTATACCGGGGGCCTGCACCACATGGCGTTTTCGCTGGTCTTTCCAAACGAGACGACACTGTCGTCTGATGCGGCGCGGCTTTTTTTGGCGCCAGGAAGTCCAGTGCACCAGTTTAAGTTGTTTACCATCAGTGATATATTCCAGCCGACGTTGAAACGGGTGTCGATGCGCGCGTGCACACCAGAGTGTCCGTGTAAATATCGATACTACGGGCTAAAGGAAAATCCAAACGATGCCCCACCGACTCCCCTCCCGCTCGATGACGTCCCGTTTCGTCTTGTATTGGAACCATTTGCAATTAAAGAACACGTTGCACTTATCTTGGATCTCCAGGAGGCTAACAATTACAACGAAAATAACATTAAAGGACTCGCTCTGCGGATTACGATCAGCAAAGAACAAAGATACCAAGCCGAAGATCCGAACTTTTTGGCGTTAAAGTTTGTCGGTAACTTGGAACTTGATGCGTTTATACGAATAGGAACACAGCGGAGCGAGTTAAATTACGAGATATATCGTTCGGCCCCGGGTCTCATGGCAATTGAATTTCCGAATCCCTGCAATTTCAGTGCCTTCCCCATACTTTTGCTGGAGGGTTCAGTAGAGGCTTATTCAATCCTAAGAGTATCGATAGCCATGTATACGGAGACTGAGTTTCATATACTGAAGTTTTACGCCGGCAATCTGTCAGACAGCGTGTTATCGATGAGCAACGTCAATTTGGGTAATTACAGTCTTCCATTGGATCAGCCTGGGACTAAAACCTGGCCAAGTAATGCCAACGTGTACAACCTTCCATTATCTCTTCAAATTAACGCGTATATTTACTGTGATGGAGGGTGCCAGACAAAAACATCAATCCCGGCTCTTTTAGAGTTCACGGACAATATATATAAAGATGTTAAATTCAGAATGGTGTGTGAACCTGGCGTCGGCATTGTTCAGTCAGAGCAAACCCCATCTTATACATCGGTCAACACGACCTACAAAACATCAGTGTCGACGTGCGAGTCGGTTATATCTATCGACTATATTAGCGGGTCTCTCGATAGTCTGGAACTTTATTGTCTCGGTGGAATTTCTGTTGCGCAAGTGAACAGTATACGAACAGATCTGCTGAATCAAAGGGCCGAACAAGCGCAACTGCGCTTTGGAAACATTGTTGTTTATCTCTTTGAGCATACGCATGCATCTCTGACACCCACCGAGGATTGTGTGCGCTGTATACAAAAGAGTATATCCAGTCAGAATAAAATCGAGTGCCCAATGTGCCCTGCCTTGAGTCCAAAGTCGGTGGGGTTCTGTGAAATAACCACCTGTGATTATTTTAACATGGACGCTGTATTATATGCATGCACGGAAGATTATCCTTGTTCTACTCCCCCTGAGTATACAGAAACACCAGTCTGCCCGCCGTGGCTGACCGGGACACTCCAAAACGTAAACTATTCGACGTCGTTTTTTACTGGAACGTATACACAGCTTGTGCTGCCTGAAATGCCATCGACAGAGTATGGGTTCATCACTGAGGGGTTTTCTTGCTATCAATTAAAATTTTCATCCAATAGCGTCACGAGTGTCAGTCTCGCCGCTATATTCATAAATGGCTCCGATGTCAGCTCGGCATATAACTACGAACTAATGATGGAGTCTCTGTATGTCGTTTGTCACACCGGAGGAGAGCAACTGTATAATTTAGAAACCGTCACGTGGAAGTCGCTTTATTTTCTCTCGGACATTGGGTTTCAGTCTGCTCTGTTTGGTTATGGCGAATTAACGTCACTATTCACTGGCGGGGATCCATTCACGGTCGCAGTCAAACCATGTTCAACCCAGTGCACATGCACGGGGACAGATCTCACCTCATTTGCTATCGGAAAAGGCGAAATATACGTAGAAAGAGCCGCCGGTTATACAGGTCGCGTTCGCCCGTATTCAACGAGTATCGTCGACCAGCAGGACGAAATTTCAGGTAGAGATGTGTTTGCTTGGTACATGCAAAATATTTTTTTAACCAACTTTCCGTCTACCTCCAATGTTCTCACCGTAAACATTGATCACCCGGGTGACATTATTTTAGATCGAGTATATTGGGTGTGTTCCGAGATATCAGCAATGGTCAAACAATATCCAGACCATTACACCCTAACATCTATTCAACAGTCGTATGCTGGGTTGTACGAGACGGATTTGTATTCCTATTGGTATGCATTAAGACAGCGGGTGTACGACGATTTGCTCAAAACGACGACAGACAAGTCGTCGCTGGATGCTATATTCAACACGGATCCCAGCTACGACGCCGGAATAACAGATGTGCAATTTTATTACGCCAGGAAATGGTTTGAAGATTACGAATGGTCCCATCCAGCTGAATATGCGACAGTCGGGCCTTCGTTTGACCACCAGTTTTCAATATTCTCGACGGCACTGAATCTCCACAGGATCGGAGAATCCAATGCGTATGGACGCAGCAACTTTATCATACCCATGACCGTGTGCCCATCTAAAACAGTGCCATATTTGGCATTTTCCATGACCCACGCTTCCGGGTCTGGACCAATAATAGACAAAGCCCCAGACGAGGTTGTCACAACATGGACAGAAGGCGCAATTGATTATGTAAACTGGCAAGGGGAGCTACGCACCAGCGGCACGCTGCCCCTTGTCACAGATTACTACCAACAAAAGGGCCGATAGTGTGGCCCAACATTATTACAGAAACGAACAACTATAAACAAACATTTTTATCTGCATTGGGTTAGGGGGTGAAAATTAAAATTAAAATTAAAATCAATTTTGTTGATTACCTTTACTCTGGATATTATTTTATCCACAACCTTACTCTCACATACACGGGGATCTTGTATGGGGATTATTTATAAAATATATATGTTTTTTTCGTTGCCCAAATCCATGTTTTTTTGCCAGTGTTAGATCCGTAAAAGCCGTTGTTTATTGGGCCCTGTTTTGCATACGTTTATATGCGTTTGCCCAAGAGATCACACCCGAGAATATTTTACCCTTGGAGCTCATGGTATCATCCTTAATTTTCTGAGATGCAAATCTCGGTTTCTTGCCAGTCATAGCATCAGTGTAAATATGCGTGTCAACAAGAAATTCCAGGATGATGAATGCGAGAAACTTTACACTTGAAAAAACAACAGCAATGAAGCAGAGTAATCCGCCAGTCCCAAAGTGATCATCGATGTCAAATTCGACGTCGCCCGGCCAAGTCATGCTAATTTCAAGATATTTGCAGAACACAATAAGAATCATACCAAGGCTGAATTCAGCGGTGATAATAACCCAGTGGGACCATGTTGAAAACCCTGCAACACCCGCATTGCGGAAAAAGCCATATACAAGGGATAGACACGCAAAAAAGATGTAGAGCAGCATTATCCACAGCGCCGCCTTGCTCATGTAAACCACAGCCTCGGACATGGCCGTTACTGTTCCCGTCCAATCACTCGCCGACATTCCGCTGAATGGATGCCAGTGGGTGACATTGTACTCAAAAAAGTCCGAGCGGAAAATGCCAGCGAAAAACAGAACAATGGAGACGACTGGAAGCAAAATATGGATTACATAAGAGGCAATAAGCCCATGTTTTGCGCGGCCTTCCAGGCGGCTGTAGAGGCTTCTCTCTGCATCAACAATCTTGTAGTTACCCACACCAGCCAACTCATCAAGCGTATTTATATCACCTGCATTTTTGACATTATCTGCCACGCTGGCACTCGCCTGGTCGGTTTTGCTGTTTTGTTTGCTATTTGACATTTTGTTGAATTCCTTGTCTTTCTGTTTATTATAAAATAAAGATGATCAAATTCACGCTTCTGTGCTCGTTTCGGGGGAGCACTGCCTGGGAAACAAGCGAGAATACCATACTCTTGAGAGACTCGGGGCTCAATCTGAATAGGACGGTGCCAGGGTTCGCCGTTGTCGTGTGCTCGGACATGTGCTTTATACGGACGGTTTTACAGGATCACACTCCGTATAGAGACTACTTTATTGCCTTTGTGACGATCAACTTTGCGGGACAGAATGTATTGGTGACTCAAGTATATAGAACAAGTGGGGATACGGAATACGCGTTTACCCTTATGAGTGAAACATCTTTAATAGTGCCAGAAGACATACGCATATATGACATAAATCTCCATCTGAAGTGCGGAGAGGTGAACATGCTACTGGCCGGAGAACAAAGTCACACCCCCTGGGCCGTTCTCGGGCCTTTCGGAGGAGCTGATATAGGCGCCTTTGAGAAGCTGCCGGCGTATTTGGGGTCAACCAAGACAAAAGACGACGAGCTACTGTTATTGGAGTCCACTCTGTCTAGTGACATTATTGTCAACCGCTCATATACATTGCCATTTATGCCAGCGACAAGAGTTGTATTTGGGCCAGATAGTATCTGTTCTCTAGAGATACAGTGGCTAGACGACCTTAACAGTAGGTTGGGTTCAGGGTCATATAACCAGTATATACCAAGTACAAAAAGGGGCACGACATCGACGAGCAGCACGACCTCATCTTCGTCGACCTCCGAGGCGTCGTTGCAGGACTGTATGATCGAAAACAACAAAAAGAATGATGTCCTCGCGATATTGTGCGGCGGGGACCCCAGATTTGTAGAAGGGAGCCAGACTGTCCCGGCCGAACTGGTGAAGAGTGAAATCATGTCGTTCAATATGGACAACATGATGGCTGCAATCATGGAGCAGCCGAATTCGCCGGCGTGCAAGGTTATATGCACGCGAAAAAACAAGCGCTTCTTTATATTCAAACACGTGGTCATGGTGGAGGATGACACGGGGATCCGCGCGTTTTGGTTTCCAGTTAATCTACTGAACTGTGTCTGTTACGCAAACCAATCAGAGCAGCTCAGTTATGTTGTATCAGAAACTAGAATGGGCCGATTGCATCTTGTGCTCCACGATGTCACGGGTGTTGTGTCGCTATCGTTTAACGCTCGGAGCATCCGTAAGAGTAGCAGCGAGATTGGTGTAATTCAGGACTTTAATAGGGTCTTTAAACTATCTAGAACTGTCCATTACAAGCATGAAGAAAGGGACGAGGAGGAGTTGCATGCCAGTAGGGTGAGAAAACGAGACGACTGATTTTTTTTTCAATAATCAATACCAATGAAAAAAAAATCATACAGTCACTTGACAGCCGTTCTCATAATTTTTCGGTAGTTATCAAGCATGTAGTCTGCAATGTGCGCAAGATTGGCTGCACGATGAAACGCATAGTGCTTGCCTGGGATGTCTGGGTGGATGGCAACAATTATGAGCATAGACGGGTCACCCACCATGTCGCACGTGCGCTCGGCCGTCCGCATGTACAACCAGAGCTGCAGCGAGTATTTCAGAAACTTGTTCCATTTGTACTGGTCAAACGGATACGATTTGCCCTTTTTACCGCTGCTGTGTGGATCAATGTCGGGGACCCGCTTCCAGTCCAAAAACCCGATTTTCCCCGTCTTGCTGTTTCGCACCATAATATCGCACGAGCCGCCGAACCACGGCGAGCATTCTCCGTGTGGCTTTTTGGCGCAGTCTGGGTCCTCGTGGAAAAGCAACGCCTCGGTCAAGACAACCTCCCAGTCGGGAAACATTTTGTTGAACGTTTTCATAAACTCCGAGTGGGCCTTCATCTCAATTTGGATCCGTGGGTCCGCGGAGTACTTCTGCGTGTTGTGGTATATTTCAAGCGCGGCGTGCATGAGCGTACCATGCTTTGCTTTTATTTGTAAAATATATAAAAAAAGTTGGAATATATATATACAAATTATAAAATACAATACAAACAAACAAACCTGTATCTGCCCACATCTGGCGAATCTCCTCGGGCGTCTTGCCGCAATATTTTCCGCTTTTGCTGCGGGAACAGGAGATGCTCACCAGCCGCGCGTTAAAAGACTCCAGCTGTGAACTATAAAACGAAGTGACCGAAGTCTCTGTTTTGACCATGGCATCGTCCGTTCGCCTACGCTTGGGGTTCTGCTCCTGGTCGTCGGCTTCTTGGTGAATCTGAGACGTACACCGCACGAGATAGTCATGCCGATTGTCTTTTGTGATGAACACAACGTCGGACATGCGCGACACAAACTTGGGGTACTCGTTTTTGTACTGATCGATGAACCGCTTCGCTAGGACGTCCGTGGGCTCGTCGAGGAGATCAGCCGGCCACTCGTCGGTGTTGCGCTCTTCAATCGTAATTCGTGATGCCATCTGCGTATTAATTATTAATTTAATGAAATCATATATATATTTCGCAATTCACACACCACCATCTTGTCGTTGTTTTAGAGAATAACACAACAGCCATAACACTGTGGATATTATTTGGCATTGCTGGCTGGTATGCCTTGATAACAATCGAATCTTCACTGCAAACCGGGCATTCCACGTAATCCTTGCTTTTTGTGTTCAGGATTGAACGTTCGAGCACCAGTTTGTGCGCCGTTGGCAAAAATGGAATCCGCGTAATCTTGGGGAGGAGATGCGCCGGGAAAAACGAAAATACAATTTTATTCGCCTTTCCCGTGCAAATTCCGTATTTGATGTAGGATTCAATTTTGTCATAGGCACAGGCGTCTTCGTTGATGAGCCGCTCGATATCGGCCCAGATGCTTTTTTTTCGTGACACAAAATAAAAGCATATCTTTTCCTCTTCCAGGCTTGCAAATATCATGGATTTCTTTGAAAGCGTCTAATTTTCATGGAATATTTAAAGAGAATAAGGAATACAAAACATTTCATTAAAACACAGACAATGAGCGGAGAAACATGTGTATACTGCCTGGACAACGAAACGGACACACGGGTCATAGAACAGGAGTGGATACGGGCCTGCCAGTGTAAAAGCAAGTGCCACAAAATCTGCCTGGGCGAGTATGCGAGATATATTACGGGAGACGGGAAACCTCTGAAATGCAGTGTCTGTATGCAGGCGTTTAAAACGGACAACCATAGTCTACAGTACAAACTCATGGTTGCATTTGAGACGTGCATGTGTTTTTTAATAGTGCTATTGTGCAATGCAATTTGGCGTCTTACTACTGTCTGTGTTTATGCGATCAGGTGCTGGATTATATCATCACTATTATTCTACATTATCACGGATATGTGTTTCTTGTTTGATGGCATCACAGCTAATATTAGCATTATCGGTTTAATATTGTTGAAAAGTTTTGTGTATTGCATCACGGGCATTACTTCCGACCGCGACCACCAGATTCAGGAAAAGCTTGTTTTCCCCGTGTTGTTCATTGGGGCCATATTTGGTCGCTTGGTTGGAAAATGCGCATTTTCTTTCTACCAACCAAATGTGCCTGTATATATCTCAACTTTTGCTGGCGAAATTTTGTTTTGGATTTTGTGGTTCAAGTTGAAGAGGCAATTTACGCGCTGCAAAATCAAGGCAATGACACAGGCAAATATTATTCCATACCAAGAGGAAAATAAATAATTGAAATATCATTTAATGTCTATCCCTTTCATCGTTTTCTCCGTGCTATTTTTAAACACAATAATGCTGCCATCCAGGGAAAGCAAGCCAACTGAACACGGCCCGTTTAGTTTGTCTTTATGCAGCATGCTTGTTGCTGTTCGTAAAAGCTGGAAATACTCCATGGATCCAATTTGTATTCGCGCGCTCTGTTCGTTGTCAATAACGCGATTCATCTTTTAATTTTGTTCAAACAAAAATAAAATTGCAGTCAATTTTGTTTATAAATACATCCAACAGATACCATGAACAACACAAATAGTATTGTTCGTGAATCCGACCCAGTTCGCTGGATTGTCGCGAGCATCATTGCGTTATCCGCCATTGTCTCTCTGCCTGTGTTTTTCTACTGTTCGAGGAAATACGACGCCTTTATCGAGAGGAATTACACTCGCATGCCCGAGGAATTGGAGCTAAGTGTGTTTAATTTGCAGAAGGATTGAAATCAGTAAAAAATAAGAGCAAGCCGTTGTTGAGATTCACGTGCAAGTGTTTTTAATAAATATGTTTTTATTGTCACGATTGTAGATGGATTTTGACACCATTTTGCCGCCACTTGAGCTGTGGATATTCCTTTGCCGCTACTTCTTGGACTTTAAAGATGTTCTTCATTTGATGCACAGCAGTCCCTATCTTTTTCGTGTTTTGCTCGGGCATCATGGAATTCGACAGTGGTGGTTCAAAGATAAGCTCCCGTGGTGTATTCGTGTGTTGGATACCTGGCAGAATGACTCCAACAATCTTACCTTCTGGATGAAACACCCAGACCGCCTGGCGTCTTGGAGCCATGCAAACTTTATTAATGTGATGCTCTTCACAGAGAAATGCAGCGATATATTTCACCGCGTTCTTGGTTATCGTTCCGAGTTTATGACCGTCTATACAATTTCAAACCCCGGAGACATTGAGCAGGATTCCCCATTATTTTCAAACATCGGGAGTGTTCACTGTCTAAAGCTGGAAATTCGCAAGCGATACTTTGATGATCCTCCGATTTCCATTGCTCAAATTCAAAAGTACTCTGAGATTATCAAGACCAACGGTTCGATAACATGTTTAACAATGATTGCACTTGGCATAGACACTGGAACTTTACCGGAGGTGATAAACATGCTTGAATACAACAACCACATACCCTCAATAACACTGTGTGCAAACAACATTGGCGATGATGGTGCTTGTGTTCTTGCTGTGTTTCTAACAAATAACACGACATTGAAATACGTGAACGTCAATGCCAACGGGATGAGCATACACGGCATCATGGCTTTGATCAATGCGACAAGACACAATAAAACACTAAGATGCCTTGGCATTGGATTTAATATCATATCTGAAGAGGAGAAGAGAGAGATCAGAGGGCGCGCGAGTAAGATCAACCCTGCTCTGATTTTAGAGTACAAATAAATTGACCGTGTCCTCTTATTCTTCTTCCGTGTTTTACTTCATATTGTCCTCTCCGTTATCCATATTGGTTTTATGCGGAAAAACAACCACGCCGCTATAATGAGTAGCTATACCAGCCTTGTGTGCTGGTTTCAGGTTTGCTTGCATCACCTTGTTTGTACCGTCGTAATTCAATGAACAAGGAAGAGCAACATAAGCAAAACCTTAAACACCATAACAGTCGCGTGTTGATTTTAAATAAAAAGAAATATTTCCAACGTAATATTATTTCATTGTCATTGGTGTGCGCTCGTAGACCCGTTATCGACTCAATTATTCCACCAAAACGCCGTCCTCAATCAAGTCTCCAATCTCTTCTATTGAATACTCCTTCAAGCTCTCAATCAGCAACTTAAGTTGGCGCAAATCATTCCAGTCCATCCCCATCGCAGCTTCACATGCCCGATCCAATGTTGCGTGACAGTCCGCTATCACTTTCTTTAACTCTTCTTTGAGTTTGTCCTCAGTGCTTGAATTAAATTTCTTCTTGTGCGCTTCATTCTCGGCATTAGTTACACATTCGCGTTGCATGATATTCTGTACGTGGTTCAATTGTTGCGGTGTTTATATCATGCGCGTGACTATCACAGCGTTCCAACCAAATAAAAATACAAAATAAACCTTAAACACCATAAGAGTCACGTGTTGCTTTTAAATAAAAAGAAATGTTTCCAATGGCATAATTTTGTCAATTGTTATTGGTGTGCGCTCGTAGCTCAGTTGGTTAGAGTCCAAGACTTTTAATCTTGTTGTCGCGGGTTCAAGTCCCGTCGGGCGCTTAAAAAAACTGCAGTAGCTCAGTGGAAAGAGCGTCCGACTTCTAATCGGTGTGTCGTGGGTTCGATCCCCATCTGCGGTGTTTTTTTTATTATACAAAACGATATATCAAGTGTGCACTTGTGGCTACCACAAAAGTAAAATTTGTTGTAGTAGCCAGGGAATAAAGGCGTTTTGAAAAAGCCGGAAGCCTTGAAAAACATCGTGTTGATCTATACTTTGTTTTAAAACGTGAGTAACAATAGTTTAAAATATTCATTTAAACACACGAGATGCCAGCATGGTGTTTACATTGCCTTGTTTTGGGGACTTTAGCTATAATTTTTTATTATTCGCCTGCTACAATATTCCATTCTCGTGTTTGTTGTGCTGTTATTCTTCCACTCACGCAGAACATGTTTCCAACAACCGCCGTCGAAACTGCAAACCAAAATGCCAGGGAATAAAAAAAAGCTAAAATAGTTGCAGCGAGTGCACCAACAAGTAAAACATCAGCCAAAATATTAACCCATTGCGAATACCTTTCGGAGAGAGACAAGCAAACCCCTCTTTTCATGCTTGTCACGAATCCAAACGTGAAATGCGCAGCAAGAACAAAAATCAAAAGTGATAGAGCTGGAATATGTCCATACCCCCAACCTTGGATCATTGCAGCGACAGCAATAATGGAAAAATACAAAGTATATGCCACGGCGATTGGAATGTAGATTGGTGCATCGGTTACTTCAGTCAAAGACGAAGAAAGATGATAGTGACCTGTCCACACACAGTCCGCAGTCGAAAAATAAACCGCTGGGAGAATATACACCCACAACGCTGGGTGATTGGCAGATTCAAACAAACTTTCCAGAGCTGCGATACCTGCCAGACACAATGTTGCGTAAGCGGGCCATCCGTATACTCCTGCTAATAAAAGTCCCAAGTATATAAAGGATGCAGAATTGTATGATATTGCTCCCCACGTGGGAAACCAAATACTGGCCGCGAAGAAAACAAAGTATGCCATCGACCCGGCATATCTTGAGGCTCGTGGACAAAACTCAAACGTTTTGGTAAGATTGGCAACAAGGACATAGCTGAGAACTACAAGTGAACCAGTGACGATGGCGGGTATTTCAAGCTCATGCATTTTAAAAAGGGCACTTCTAAAAAATAAAAAAATGAATTTACTGTATAAAAGTATTTTTATATTTCGTTTTTTGTCTTGGTTTACTGCATCTATTTGCGATGCCAACACAAATCTATAAATCAAATGTCATGGGTTCGATCCCCATCTGCGGTGATTCTTATTATACAAAAAAAAAGATATTTACTTTATGAGGTTTCAATTGTAAACAATTCAAAATCACCATGTAAAAGCATGTTGTTTCCCTGTTTGTCTTGGATCATTTTACTTCCTTCTTTCTTTACAATCAATGTTGAGTTTCCACAGATGTAATCATGGTAAAAGTATATTGTATTAAAGTTTAATGGATACAACTCGACAATTTTATATATTCCACAATATTCGGAAATCATCCACCATCCTTCGTGTCCATGTCCAAGAATTGTTACATTCTTGTCAAATACAACCAAGATAGTAAATAAATCTTGATATACATCTTGTATTTTCGGGTGACATGTGCAGTTGCTGTTGTCCGTGCCTTGAGTTAAAGAAATTGCGACTGCAAAAATGATGAAAAGAAACATCATCTGTTTATGTGTATTTCGGTAAAAAATATATTATTTTCACTTAAACACGCGAGACGCCAACACAAATCTATAAATCAATTTCACGGTCAAACTAAGTATTGTATACGCAACTTCTGACTTGAGTTTTGGCTTGTTTTCGTGAGCAAACGCACTGACAACTCGCACAATGCCAAAAGAACAGTAGAGTAAAACAATCACCGAGAACAGCGGTATCACAAAGTCGGGGATATCAGCCGTGTTTTCTCCCAATTGAATCCCGGTCATTATTATTTGAACAAACAATATTGTAAATCCAACCGCGATAGGAAACGTCGCTCGCTTTGATTTTTCGCTGATATAACCGGTATACATGACGGCAGACGTGCACAAAAAGATAAACACAATAGATATCGTGTCTCGTATACCGCTGTAGATTGCCATGATGGCCCATATCAGTGATGCAGATAACGCATATTCGCACCATCTATATGTAGAAATTCCGGCTGATAACTGGCTCAAGTAAAACCCGTCTTCTCCGTTTCTAATCGAGCTGTATGCGTATAATGCGTGTGCACTTGCAGTCCAGAGACATTCTACAAGTATCGCTGCTCCAACCGAAAAGATGCTCTTTGACATTGGATCAAACGTTTTAGCGTCCATTTGATCCGTTTCGTTGAGCACTGGCACAAAGAAATATGTTGCAATGTTGCCGCGTTCAAAGTGGGGTGCAAGCAAAACACACAAAGCAATAAAAGACGCATAATGGATTGCAGAGGCGGTAATGTTCAAATAGGTAAGCGAGGGAGACATCGTTCGTAAATGTAATTCTATTTTAAAATGTTAAAGTTATAAGAAATATGAACCAACATTTTCATTTTTTCCACGGATCTATGGTTCCTTGCTACTTCTCAATCTCTGGCGGTGGGGCCTGTGACTGCTCCATTTGTTCCTTAACTTCTTCAATGCACTTCTTCATTGGCTTGATTGGTGTCCAAATGCACCCCTTTACATAAATGCTTGCCGAGAGAAATCGCATTTGATCGGTGAACGTGTGTTCCGTTCCATCACGATAGTCTTTCATGATGAGAGCAGCGAGTTCCAGACCTTTAATTCCACCAAATGCCAGGATTATGTCAATTCCTTTCATGACTTCCCAGGTCACAATGTTTGCAAACTCTGCAATAGGGTAAGGACCCGGGCTTTGAACACAGACTCCCTCTGATACAAGTTCACCGAGACGAAACACCCCGATAAGAATTGGGTTTGGGTGTTGGAAGTGGTCAGGGAGGATCAATGACAGCTGGCCACCCTCTTGGAGTAAATATTTGTAGGTTATCTCTGAGCCATTTGATGTGTATAGCGTGGCCCTGACCTCGTGGAGGCCGTGTGTTGGTGCAATGGTTGAAAGGGCCCGTTGCGGATTGTTCATGTTGGGTTGATGATGTATCTGGAATGAATATGGAGTTAACTACGATTACCCAACATTTTCACTTTTTCCATGGATCAGTGGTTCCTTGCCACACACATTCAAACCGGCTGGGTTTTCCATAAAACGAGCGGATCAGCATTTGGAAAAACAAAACAATAGATGCAGATGCCATCTGTATTTAAAGATTGAAACATTTTAGTTAGTCGAAATGTTCAATCAATACGACATCATCGGTCAGTATAAAACTCAACACTTCTTTAAACAATTCATATGAGAACGGTGAGAATTGATCTGCTTCTGGGATGTATTTTCCATTTTCCACCAATGCAGTTGAAAATTCGTAACCACCGTTTCCTGTCTTTGTCAAAATAAAAAGTGTCATTGTGGCTCGGCAAAATGCTACGGGAAAAAACGTTGTTAAATCCTTCATCTCTTCTGGCACATTTTCCAGTTCAATCAAACTCTTTCCACAATCAAGTTTTACCGTTCCGCGATTAACAGCCTCAGTGTCAGCGTAAAACGTATATGGCTGTAGATCCTGTACCGTTATGATGTTGCCTTCAAATGCCTCGTCGCTGCATCGCATACCTTCTATTTCACTGTGGTTGGTGGCCATAATCTATTTATGTTTTGAGAGACGGGATCATATTAATACCAAGGATATAAATCGTTTAAAATACGCACTTTAAAACACGGAATATTGTAAATGTAGTTATCCAGGCTATTGGCTCTGTTTTGTCTAAGAATCAAAGACCGGCCCCCGCAAATTGCCACCAATCCACGCCCTGCACTGTTGGAGCTTGTGTTGTTGGAGCTTGTGTTGTCGGGATATCTCCTAGGATTGCACTTTTTTGGTATCTTTGTTGTTCGCATCTTGGATTTATTGAAGTATCAGATGAAGGATACGGGTCCGCTAGACCGTCCGGGGGGACGTCATCGCCGGAAATGGGAAATCCCTCTACGGTAAACTCCGGGTCTGTGCCACAATCAACGCTTTCGTTGGTCACTGCGATGATCGCCCAGTTGAATGATCCATACTGAGAACAATCAGCAACGTCTATTGTTCCAGTAGTTTGGGAATTCGGTGGTTTATCCACATACTTTTCAATGCCTTCGTGCAATACTTCAAAGCCACCGTCCAATGCTATATAGCCGCCGTGCAATGCTTCAAATGCAATGCTGTTTAGTTGTCCAGAGTCAAATCCGCCTGTCACCGCCATAACACCCACGGAGCAAAGAGCCCGTGACTGTAAAAAGGGGGTCGTGTAGTTTGAAAGGTTGTTTGTGAATCCGGAGAAATACCACTGAACATCATTATCGTCCCCTCTTTCCTCTTTAAACGCCTCTCCGCTCGCACAACTCGAAAGGTCAGCAGTTGGTTTCAACCACTCCGCAAGCTGAAACTGGTTAGTCTCAGTGTCCCACTTATAATCCTTACTGCGACAGTTATTCATGATCATTCCCCCGCACAATGTCGATGCCCACAGCATTTTTTCTTCTTGCGTTGTGTATTTGGTTGGTATGCAGATTTGCACATAACCCAGCAGATCCTTGTCTGGTTTTTCAATTTGAAGCTTTGTTGTTTCTGGAGTCGCGTCATCAAAGTCGGCCAAATAAATTCTATTTGATTTTCCACACGTCCCGTGAGCCGATTTGAACGTAAACGTAACCATTGGCGTAGGAGTTGGATGCGGTGTGGGGCTTCTCGTTGGCAAAACGGAACATAGCTCTAAATCCCAAGTAATAGCACCATCCCTTACATTTTCCATTGTAATGTAGTAATCGTCCGTATCGTCAACGCGCAGGCCAACATGCACAAACAGATCGAATTGAAACGACGCCATTATAACCCCCGGGTCCGTCTGCCAAAGAGACAGAATGGAACCACTCGACGCACACGAATCAATGTTGCTCATGTCGTTCGGAGCCCAGAAACACGACGTTTCGTTTCCGGTTGGCCAAAACCAAAAGTGGACAAATCCGTCTTGTTCTTCCGTGCTTTGGGGGACGTGGACAAATACAGGATCGGCCTCCTCTGCTGTTATATTGCAGCGCAGTACCACTACATTGTTGGAATTAACAATTCCACACCTCTGGTTGTTAATCGTTGTCATGAGACGACAGATGCTGTCTTTCGGATACGGAGAATAAGAAGACACCGGGCTAGGAAAAAGCAAAAGTGTAAATTTGGTTGACAGCCATTGTACGTTGTAAGGGCTGGGGTCGGCGGCTAATGTAAGCACAATAGACCGCTCACAGTCACCGGAAAACGAACCGGGTGTAATGGAAACAGCAGCGTAATTGTGTCCAGTCTCCCCAAAGTAATAAATGATGCCACTTCCCCCGATTATCGGTATGTTTTGGATTTCAATGATAGCCGGGCTTAATAGTTCCGGAGATCCAAAAAGCAAATACGGGACGCTTTGGGTCGTCACAATCAGGTATGCAACATCGCTTAATTTTACGCACTCTATCCTTCCGTTCTCGTCAAACACAAACATTCGTTCCGTCGTAGAGTTTTTTTCTACAGCGTTTGTATATGTGGATACATTCAGGGTTAAAGTGTAGTTGTCGCCTATAGGAGAGTCGTATACCAGATAGTCCAGCGATATAAAAAGGGGCGCGGGATCAGGGATTCCTAGGCCCGGGGGTGGGCAGTACACCGGGGTCGACAAAGCATAATACAGCATCTCATTCTCGTAGCTGTCGTGAATCTCCACTTTCCAGTACTCATTTTTACACACGTATATTGCAGATCCATAGCCAGGAGCCCAGTAGTTAAAGTCGACGTAGGCAGTGACAAGATCCGAGCCCTCAGAAAACCACACCCAGCACACGGCCAATTCCTGATTCGACGTGCAATTTGCGGCCGTGCTTGTGTTGAGAACACTGCGGTCGGCATAAAAGACGGGGAAGGTGTCAATGCCCTGGACCGTTGCTATCTTGCCATTGGTAAAATACGACGACAGGGAAAACAGGACAGATGCGTCTCGGGCGCGTGCAGTTGCAAGCAAGACAAGAAAGATTACATTCATCTAGTGTATACAAATTCAAAATCAATAAAACTTTACTTTTCCTGATTGTAGACATCGTTGAAATAACAGCGGCCCAGAGCATACTCTACGGCAAGCTTAAAATCTGATGTCGGCGGAGCTTGGTAGTTTTTGCTACAGTAAATGTGTGCCGCCATGGAATGAAAGACGTTCTTTGCGGTTTCTTCGGAAAGTTCAGAGATTACCGATTTCGCCAATTCTAGAAAGAGATCCCTCTCACTGTCCAAAAAGTTATTCTGTTCAAAGTCTTCTGGAGAAACCCAGTGAAAGTCTGTATAGAGCAAAAACAACCCGCACACCATAGTCTTGATAATAGCATCGTCTTTGGCCTGCCATGCATTGATCCTAGACCACAGGGAATTGCAAAACAATACAAGCATTTTTTCGATTGAATGGCCATCCTTAAGCATTTCGTTGACCGTGTTAAGATTGGCCCGATAATAGTCGTCTGGTATTTCCGTGAAGCTGCTTCCCCGCTTTAAAATCTCGCAAGCCTCGTCGGTTAAAAAATTGGCGTTTTTCATGCGACGTTCTATTGCGCTGACATCCATCTTGTTATATAATTAAATAATAAAAAACCGTTATGTTTTATTGCCAATCTCCCTTCTTTTTAGAAACAAATCCCGATCAATGTTAAGCAAATTGACACTTTCTAGTGCGCTTATATCAGTTATTCCACTGGCAAACGCAATGTTGAGACTATGGACCCGACCCAGTGCACTGACGTCGGTTATTCCAGTGCAGTGTGAGATGTCAAGATATTGCACGCGACCTAGTGCACTCACATCGGTTATTCCAGTGCAGTGAAATGCTTCTAATATGCAGACTCCTCCCAGGGAACTTACGTCCGTTATATTGACACACCCGGATATATTAAGGCCGTAAACGCCACCCAGTGCACTAACATCGGTTATATTTTTACAAAATGACATATCAAGAAATACAACACCGCCCAGTGCGCTTACGTCGCTAATGTTTTTGCACGAACTCATGTACAGGATCGACACCCGACCCAACGCGCTCACGTCTGTTATCCCGTGGCACGCCGAAATGTTCAGGCGGCGGACGTTGCCCAGCATACTGACATCAGATATTCCAGGGCAGCCAGACACATCGAGAATACATACATTGCCCAGTGCACTGACATCAGTCACACCCGTGCAATTCGATATAGTAAGACTGTGTACATTTCCGAGATTACTCACATCCTTTATTCTTGGATTATAAGACATAACAAGCGAATGCACATTGCCCAGTGCGCTCACATCCTCGACGCCGGGGCAATTGAAAAGATTGAGGTCGTGTACTTTTCCCAGTGCACTTACGTCCGTTACACCCGGACAATGCGAGATGTTAAGAGAGTATACTCCTTTCAAACTGCTCACGTCTGTGACGTTTCGACAAACGGCCAGATTAAGTACACGGACCCCGCCCAGTCCACTCACATCGCTCACATCGCTGCAGGATATATTCAAGTTGTCGACACTTCCCAGTCCACTTGCATCGCCGAGGCCCCTGCATGTTGAGAGACTGAGTGAACGCACGCGCCCAAATGCACTTGTATTGTTAATTTTTCCCACAAAGGAAAGATCAAGATACGGAGCCCAAGTATACCGCAGGGCTGTTTTCTCGTCTCTTATTTCGAACGAGACTATTTTTTGTTCGTTCCAACGAATAAGGCGCTTCTCCCAGCTAGGCAACGTGGCTAGTTTGTCCCAGTCGACAGTGGTTATTTTTTTACTAAAACGTGGATTAATCACACGAAACTTCTCCGCAAACCATCTTCCGTGCAATCCGTGCCTCTCCCAGCAAAACATGTAGAAGAGCCTCCGGCTTGCGTGCATCCACATGAAACAGTCGTAGAGAGCTAGATAGTTGCGTGCCACGAAAACACAGAGCTCGAGAGGCAACAGGTTGAATATGTCCATTCTGTTTTAGTACAATACACACACACACACACATATTTTTATTCTAGCGACGATTCTTCCATTTTGTTTTCTATAAAACAAAAATGCTCCACCTGCAGGTCCAGGGCCTCTTCGAGCGGGGACAGCGGCACGGTTATTCCGGCAAACTCCCCGTGCCAGAAATACGCGCTGCTGCCTTGCGGGGACAACGACCCAAATCTCCATTCCAGTGGCAAAAGGTAGAATTCCTGGCCTTGGACATAGCGGCGAAGCTTGAATTCTGCGCGCTCAGACTCGGGGAGCTGGGCGAGCTCGTGCAGCATTCTCAGTGTAAACTTGACAATGCGCACATCGCGCTTGACAAAGAAGAAGGCCTTCGTCTCCCCGTCCTCGCACTTGAGCTTCTTGCCGATTTTGGCGCTGGGGTCCTTCATTACTGGATACACCACCCTTGTGCGCTTTCGCCCACACAAAAATACGTGGTTTCCATTTTCGATCCCGGCGTAAACGCTGCGAAAATTCACGCCAAGATTAATCCCGTCGTCAGTCAGACGGGAGTTCACTGGATCTTCCTTGACCACCGAGATGCGGAGAAACGAGACGCAGTTCTGCTCCTCATCCATCTCCACCATGTTAGCCAGATCCCGCCCCGACAGATAGTCGAGGTCGTCGTGGAACGCAATCCGGAACTTCTTCTTCTGCTGCGCCGCCAGGTACCCGCGCTCCTCGTCCATGTGCTCGCGCAGTGTGCGCTTCTTCGGCTTCTTCTCGGATCCACGCGCCAGTTCGCATTCCGCCTTTGGTGGTTGTATGTCTGGGCGCTTGCACTCGCACTCGATCTGCAAATCCTCCTCGCCTGCATCCGGGTGCTTGCACTCGCACTCAATCTGCAAATCCTCCTCGCCTGCATCCGGGCGCTTGCACTCGATCTGCGCATTGTCGCATGTAGCGGATGACGATGAAGACATTTCTAAATACATTTCATTTATTAACATTTTTCTTACGATGCATCTTATAGATACTGCGGGCAATGCTCTGAAGGGCCAGTTTTCCACTTGTGCTGGAAATATCATCAATCGCGCAATTAACCAGTTCGTAAAACTTGGCGCCTTCCTGGCACCCAAAAATCCCACTGAACTTGACACACAGGTTGTAGATGCATGTGGCGATGAGCTTGAGATCAGCGTCGTCTTCGTCCGAGAAGCGGCCGATCTGCGACCAGCAGGCATTTGCCACTACATAAAACACCCCCAGACGGCCACCCTGCGAGCCATAACTCACGGCCCTGTAAACCGCGTCTTTGTCATCCACGCCGTCAAACCATGTCTTGGCTTCGTCGATAATATCGTCTTGTAGACACGGCAAATGACACACTGGCATCTAGGTTTATTTTTTATTGTTCATTTTATAAATCATGTCGAGTGGCTGAAAACTACATTTTATGTATCTCGTTTATGTGTGTGGTCGTTTCAATTGGCAGCCCCGTTGCTTTTATTTTAGTAGACGGGAATTCCATCATCGCCCTGTCGCACAAATTCGAGGGATGACCCATCGCACAGCACATAACTGACGCTCGCAAGGGTGTAATCTCCGGTAACACTGGACATGATGTCCAGCATGTGCAGCCTAATGCGCGCAAACTCTGTCAATCCAATCTTTTGAATTGCAGCTCGTTCCGTTGAAATCTTTTCTCTGGCCTCTGTCATTCTTTGTTATAAAAAATAGAATGTGCACCGTGGAGCAAATTCTGCGCAACCCTCGAATACACTACATGCACTTCGGAAATAAAGTATATCGTATTTTTCATGTTTCGTATTTCAACCAAACCTTGTATGTCGAGTTCTTTGAGGGCCTAATACCTCCTTGCTACGAGAGTGCGGCGGATTTGACTTCGGTTATAAAGCGGATTACGCGTTCCTGATCTACAATTTCATAAACAAAAACAACTCGGTGTTAAATGAAAATAAAATAAAAATGAGCACGATTTGTATGGCACAAGCGGGAAACTTGCTGAAAAAGACTCTATCTCTATCAAAACAAGGATCTAAAACGCCCCTTGAAATCCAAACTTTTCACTTAAGATGCCCAAATCTAAATACATTTACCTGTTAGTTTCTCAAAGATCCAAATCTCACGCAGACACACAACACACACGCACATCGTCCGGTTGGGCCACACTCGATCTTCCAAATGATACTCGGCCACTCTGGAGTCGCACCTGTCGCAGTTCATCTATTTTGTGTTAAAATGGCCATTCAATGATTATAAAAGAGCCCCATATCATCGCGAGAACGTTGTCTGACTTGCGCGTGTTACATTCACATAAGTGCGACCGGTAACAGCCAAACTGTTTACTTGAATGCCAGGCAGATGTAGCGAACTCATTCTGTATTGTGGTGTAAAAAAATAGATTCAAACAATCATTGCAACCTGGCACCCACGAAATCTGTCTCTATCACATAAAAGTCCACCAAAACGCCCCCATCCACACTCAGTTTGCGATTCGCACAAGTGGAGATCTGAGTGTAATCAGGCTCTCGTATGTTTTATGTGCAATACACGACTTCCGATGCAAATCGACATCGTCGCGCTTTCCGTAAAATGTGCACTGCACGGAACCCGAAATCGAGAGCATTTCAGCGAGTGCGTCAATCTCATCAATGTGCTCGATGCATGAAATCTTGCCACACTGAGATTGTATGTGTTCCGTCAGCACCTCACGCGAAAAATCCTGGTCGCAGTGGGGGCATGCAACCAACACTGACGGGCACGCCTCGCTGTGTTCATCCATGTCGAGTGTCTCTCCGCCGCACAATTTGCACTTTATGCTCATCGCTTTCCACAACATGTTTATATACGGCAACCACGCGACATACAGACATTTCGACTTTTTATCGCAGTTGAATACACAGTGGTAGTATCCGGACGAATCCCGCATCATGGCAATGTCCGACTTGTGCGCGGTGTGGCCACACAAAAACATGCGCAGATCTACGAGTTCATCCTTGCGGTAATAACGCATGTGTGGGTAGTTGTAAAGCAGCATGGACTTGCAGGCGTCAAATGTTTCTGATATTTTATCTTTGCTTTCTTGGAGATCCTTGTTGGCTTTGCGTAGCTCGTTGATTTCGTCATCCAGTCTCATATTTTCGATCAACAGATCGCCAATTTGCACTTGCTGGTCGTGGATCTTTTTCAGCTTTGCGTCGAGAACCGGATCTGGTTCGGACTCGTCGCGCCGTCGCTTGCGGTTGCACGTGCACGTTTTCATATAGATCTGTGATTATTTGAAAAATTGTATATTTGGTTTTATTTTCACTTCCCAATAACATCATGTTTGCGTTTTCTCGACCTCGTGCGGTGTGCAATCGGTTGGTCCGTTTCCGCAACCTGCGGTGCATCGTTTGTATCCACAGTTACAAGGTCATGTTTGCGTTTTCTCGACCTCGTGCAATGTGCAATCGGTTGGTCCGTTTCCGCAACCTGCGGTGCATCGTTTATATCCACAGTTACATTGTCGCTGCCGGCCAGCCCGTTGTTGTTGTCCACGGCGAGTGTGGTGAATGCGCTGATCATCCCACGCAGGCGGCGGACAAGAAGAAGAGTCGAGCCCGTCTGAATGTTGTAGTCGACCAGCGAGCGACAGTCCTCCAGCATGCGCTTTGCAAAGAACAATCTCTGCCGTGGCGGTGGGATCCCCTCCCTGGCACTGATGATATTTTTTAGGTTGGTAACACTGGCGCCGGGGTCTATTTCCACGACGATAGTCTTGCCCGTAAGCGCCTTGACAAATATTTCCATTGCAGTCTGTATTAAAATTCACGTTGTGTTTTATTTTCAGATTGTTAAAAATGCACTCTGGAAATCCAGAACGCGGACAATTTTTTTTGCGTGGAAGTGGTGTGCAATTTTGGAAATTCAGCTGGAGGCTGTGTGCAATCCTGTGCGTGGCCAGAAACGGATTTTTATATTTGCACACTGCCTCCAGCTGAATTTCCAAAATTGCACACGGGTCGTTTTCAAGACAAAAAGGACAAAAAACTTTGTTTTGTAAATATTTTTAATAAAACGCACACACACCACCCACAAAATAAAAAATAGACACAATGTTATTGTGGGACTGGATCTTTGGCCCTCTTGAGAGTCAGGCAATATATCGCATAGTCGGCCTTGTCCATCGTGTTCATACAAAGCAATTGCCCGCCATATGTATCTACTCGCGCGGCACCAGATGGCCTCATGTGGCTGTTGTGGTACCATTGTGTCTCGGCCAGGCCGCTAGCAACTGTATAAAGACCGAGATGATTGGAATCAATAGAGCCAAGAATGACTTTGTTGTTTTCATACACAAACACGCTTGTTGCCAAGCCATGCACCGATAGAATGCTGTTGCTAGCCACAGCCGGCGCTTCGTTGTATTTGGAATCCCTTTCGGAGTAGGCTACAATGGAGCCATCGTCTAGTAGCATGTAAAGAGTAAACGACTCTGACAGCCAAAGCCCCAGGCACGTCTTTCCGGCGTCTGGTAGAGGATACTCCATGTTTGTAACCATGTTGATTTTTTTGGGTGCAGTGCTGTTGTATTCACAGTAGTATATCGCCGGGCCGTATTCCGAACTCGAGGACAGGTAAACAGTTGAAATCGGCGTCCCCGAGAATTTGTAGGCCAGCAGTGAGCCATCGAGGCTGGTTGCGTTTAGATTGAGCGTGGGGAAAATAAAGGCCCTTGTTGTCGAGTCATATGCCATTCCGCGGATTTCCGACGACGGCCTGACGCCAAAGGCAGACCAATCAACATACGCAGAAGACAGGCCATATGGCTCCACCGTGGCACACGCATACGAAATCACAGACAGGAGCGCAATCACAAGCATCTGAATATGACCAATTATAAAACAAATCATTTACTTGTAAGTATCAGAGAGAGTTTTCCGCTGGAATACGACACGAGTCTCTACGAAATTCATGTGAGCGTCCATGTCTGCATAATATATACACAGACACTCAGGTTTGATGTGCTGGTGTACAACGCCAATGCCGTTGTTTGTTCTGCCTCTGTGGGGGGCAATCACCGCCGTCTTGTCGCTGTTCAGCAGAACGGCCCCAACATAGACCCGCTCGCCGTTAAGCACGAAATACAGCTCTCCCGAGCGGTCTCGCATGATGCACGATCCGTTGCGATTGGGCAGGCGCGGGATACTCCACATAAGCTTTTCGATGATGACGTAATCCAGGGCGTGCTTCGATTTACTCGCCGTGTGCATGACTACGCTGGTTTCATCAGCGATATATACACACTCTGATTTGCGAGAATGACTAAAAACGGAGATTCTGTTCTTTGTAACAGTTTTGCACACACGTAAGCACAGTGCGTTCTTTTCCTCGGTGTCTCCAAGCACATAGTATGCAAGCACGAATTGAGAAAAGAGGGGCAACTTCCACAGCAGCCACAGCCCCTCTCCGCGGCCACTCATGACGACCATCATGTTTGACATTGACACGGCCGCGGCATGCTCTGGTTTCCTTTTCTTTTTGCTCTTTTTCTTCTTCTTTGGATCTGTGTCGCCGGATTCCGGGTGAACAAGATATGATATGTGCTTTTGTATCTCGACCGAATTGACAATAAGCCGCACACACTGGTCGGGGCATTCTTCGCGCCAAAGAAAGTAAATACCCTTCTCTATGGCAAACACAATCCGCGTCATGTCACAGTTGCAGCACTCCATTTTTGCCAAACAGACGAGAAACCCACGTGGCATGGCAATGGCGTATTGTTTCGCCTGGAGCTGCATGTCTATGCGCCAAAAAACACACGTACCGTCGGGGCCCCGCCCAGCCCAGAAATCGTTCGATAGCGCAAGAAATGTGGTTTTGTCAGATGATATATACAACTTTGCATTGCTTGTGCGAGATCGTGTATCTTTGTCGGACTCGTGTGGCCATTTCAGTGTTTCAATGGCCCACTTGTCGCCCTTAAAGTGCTTGTTTGGAGCAGATGCAAAGGTGTAGTACGACAACAGCCCCCTGCCGCTGTCAAACACATAGGCGCCTGAGACGTCTCGGTGGACAATCTGCGTGTATCTGAACAACATATCAGCAAACAATTTATTACATGCATACAGAACAGAAAACTTACGGCGACAGTGCATGCGAATCGGGATGCACTGGTATAATGCTCTGTGTATCCATCTATTAAATAAAACATATATACATACTTTTATCGTGTATAATAGAACAAAGATACTAAAACATCTCTTTTTTTATAACCAATGATAGATGGGTCGCAACAAACGATATACAACAGTACCGATGGGCAACAATAAAGAAGAGGCCGACATTATCAATGATCTCAAGATGACGGCATCAGAAATGATCTCGGAGTTTTTCTCCGACACGTGGAAAACAACCATCGCGGCTGTCCTGCTGACGGGGATTGCGACTGCGGTTATACACCTTATACAGGACACAAACGAAGATGAGAATGGCCTGAAAAACATGGGTGATATCATCGGCACAATGTTTGTCTTTCTGTTTGGACCTCCGCTGGCCTTTTTTATAACGGCGCAAATGACCAACGCAACTCTGATGATGACACGCGCCTGTGATCTTCTCACCTCTCTGTCCGTGTTGTTCACGACATTTTTGGCATATCGGCAGGATGGCTCCCGTCGGGTCGCCACGGGGGAAAAAATGGCCCCAAACGAAAGTGTTATAAATTATCTGCGCCGCCTTGACAAAGATGAAAATTTTACCTTCAATGACATAGAAAAAGACGTCATTGAGCGCATCATTGATTTTTATGATCTCGTTGATCTTTCGCAGGAGCATTTTTTTGCCCCGAAGACAACGACCCGGCCGAGACTAAAATCCATCGTATCCGACATCTTCAACGACTGTTATTATGACCAGATGGGGGTGTCGATGCAGGAAACAACCAACCGTATAGACAATATTATTCAAACACGGGTTGTGACACTCTCGCCGAGTTTTGTTCTGCTCGTGCGTTTTGTGTTTCCATTTTTGTTTTACTTTATTGTGCTGCCCCTCACTGTCTCCACGCGCTTCGATCTGGGATGGGGCGTGATATTCTCAAGTGTGTTCGTCTTCCTTCTCGAGTGGATGCTCAGTGTTGTAAACGCCATTTCGACCTCCAAGGGCACACTTAACAAGAAGCGCCGATTTGGGCGGGTCGTCTTGGCGCAGATGAAGGCCGTGCAGTGTGATTTTCTTGTGGCATATGGAAACAAATTGTCTGGCCCATTTCTTAAAGGCCTCTCGGACCGAGTCATGAACCGGCGCACAGAGAGAAAACGATACGGCCTTCGTACAAGAATAGGAATGCAAGACATGCAATTGGCCTTTTCCGGAACCATAAATGATATGAGCACGTCGAATTAAACTTACATTACCATTTCATCTTTCTTTTCCATAATTCAGATGCTGGGAGCCAAACCGACATCATGGTCGCAATCATTATCGCGCATCGTGTCCCGATGGTGGCTGAGGTTTATCTGGTTCTATGCAATATCGTGCACGGTGTTTATCATCCTCGACATCATCATCGTTGACGACACGCTAGTTCATTTTACACAGTGGACGTGGATAGCACAGACCACCGTTGCTTGGTTTTATTGCGTTGATTACGTTCTTAAAAAAGACGAAACCGGCTCTTGGCTCGCTGTGGTTTCCAATGCCAATATAAAGCCATCTGTGTTTCACGTTCTCGTCGATGCCTTTCTTCTTCCGTTTGTCTATCCGATATCGTGGACGGTGGCGATTGTTGTGTCGGTCATCGTCGAGGTTTCTCCCATCGCCAGCGACGCTCTCAGCACATACTCGGCTGGAGTCACGTGGACGTACAACTTTTACATCCACTACCTGCCCGTCATCGTCCACACAATGTACTTGTGCGTGGAGTTTAAGTCCATATTGAATGTAACGTTCTACGGATCCACAAACCTCGTCAAGCTGTCTTCCATTCTAGGCGTCTTCTTTGCCTCGGAGCGCTTCTTGTTCATCTACATGGTGCACAACGACGTTACCAAAGTATACGAACTACAATCGTTAAACCTCACATTTGTGGAATACTACGCAATAATGGTCCTGTCGTTTGTCTTTTTTTCCTTTGTGTACTACTCGATAATATACAGAGCCAAATTTAAAAATAGATAAACCCATAAACACACTTTTCATTTATATCAGTATAATAGTATATGGCCCTCAAAACGCACTGAGAGACACTTGCTGTGTAGTTGGATTCACACATTTGTGCAAAATCGGGTTTGTAGGGGCGACGCCGTTTCCAGGCCAGTCAATGCCGCGCAGCGACCCTCGGTTCTCAGTCACCTTCTTCAGGTCGGCCGACTCGCTCGCACGCGAAAATGTCGTGCCAATCTCCAGCGTCACGCTGAACCGGTCCTTGGTGCGCGGAAACGAGTTGTTCCGGATCTCAGAATTGTCATGCTGGATCTCTGTAATCAGCCCAAACAGTGGCGCCATAAACCGCTGCGCGCAATAGTCATTGCGACCCACTCGGCCCGTCTTGCCGTAAATCTCCTCCGACATGATCATGATGCGGTTCTTGTAGTCGAACATCATCGGCGGAACCGGAATGCAGCCCAGGTCCTTGTTCACGGCCGCCATGCCCTGGTGGAAGTCAAGCATGCCCGTGCCCCGCTCCATCCACTTGTCGCCGTGGCCAGTGACATAGCCTCGCGGGAACACGTCGTTCACATTCAGAATGTTCTCGCGGTGCGTCGTGATGATGCCTACGTGCATCGACGCAGAGCGCAGAAACTTCCGGTCGGCAAAGTTGGTGTCGTCGCCCAGCATCGGAAGATAGGTGAGGAAATCTCCGACATCTCCCGTCTTGATGCACGTTGCCGGCTCGCCAGCGCACACCACGTTGCGGAAAACGAGAAACGTCACCGGGATGTACACCCCCAGCAGCGACAGGCGGTAAAAGTTGGTCGCTGTCAGCTTGATAGTAAGGTAGTTGGCCAATCGTCGCGCTGTCTTTTCGCCTCCATACAGCGATTGTTCATCGAGTACCTGGTCTACCCAAAATGGCATCATTTTAGCATTTCCAGTTTGTTTGCCAGTGCTTGTTAGAACATTTTTCCAGTCCTCTGATGATGTCATAATGATGCCCTCCTCGGTTTTGACCAAATCCACGCAGTCAAATGAATTGCCTACATCGTCGAAAACGCTTTTCTGGCCATCGTCCAGAAGGTTCAGACTCTTGACAATGTTCATCAGAATTTCGACCGTCATGTATTGGCGAGAAAGATTCCCAAAGCAGTCGGCGGGAGGGCTGTTTTCATCCTGTTCGAAGGCTGGGCTTCCCACGCGGGCAAAGATCTTCTTCCCCACTTCGCCCAGCTGTTCCCCTCCAGTGTAATCTTCGGGTTGGCTCATTGCAAAGAGGTTGGACTGGTACACCTTTTTCATAAAACTGATGGCAATATTGGGCTCCGTCTTGAGCCCGACGATTTCGGTTATACGCGAAGAGAGCTCCCCCGCGTCGGGCTCGTCTGGGTGGACAAGCAAAACACGCTTCTGCTGGGTGAGGTAGTCGTTGCGCTGGCCAATCGTGGCCGGGTTGCAGTCGCGGATGATGCGCATGCCCGAACCCTCGAGGTTCTCCGTGATCATGCGGATCCCAGCTCCGTCCCCGCCGCTCTTGCCCGACAGCAGGCTGGAGCTGTCCGGGCGCACGCCCAGGATCTTGTCGGCGCCATACGGAATCACGAGCGTGTCGTAGTTTGTTGCGTCCGAGCCATACATGCGGTTGCCGGCAAACTTTGCCGCGGCAATAACAGCATCGACGTGGTTGTCAATCGGCTTGATCGACGCATAGAACGCCTTCATCGCCGCAAAGTGCTGGTTGCACATGGCATCGTAGTCCATGGAAACGGCCGTGCCATACCTGTGTGGATGGTTATTGTTTTGTTGAAAAAAAAAGAGCGTCAGTTTTCGTGTGCCAATTTGTATACACGGCACGAAATAACTTACAGAACACTGAATGGATTCCACCGGCGGACCTCCTCGATGAAGATCTGATCGGCGTAGCGCCGGAAGGCATTCAGACTCTCGGCGAGCTTGGCGGCCATCTGCTTCTTGCCCATCTCGAAGAAGAGCGGCTCGAGGAACGACTGCTCCGCAGTCTGGCAGCGCGTCATCGTTGCGTGGATCCTCTGGCTGCTCGTCGTAGTCATCGTGTATGGAGCTCCCTCCGGGGCAATCTCCACACACTTGTTGTGCACAATAGGGATCTCATACCACACATCATCCGTGTATGTGCGGCGGTTCCGGTACACCTTGAAAATACCCTGGTGGCCGTACTTCTCCCAAAAGTTGACAAACTCGCCCACGTGGTACTCAAAGCGCGTCGTCTGGATCTGGGGGACTGTCATCGTCCCCGTCGGCGGCGTGGCCCACATCTGCGCACCGGCCACCGCGTCCTCCAGGCCAACGGCATTCTGGCCAGTGTACTGGTTCACTGGCATCTGCAGCCCATTGAACAGGGCCAGCGGATTCGCAACCTGGTTTGTCATGCCAATGGCCGATGCTGGGTTGCCGTTAAACCCCTGCGCGCCGCCCATTTGGCGTGGCATCATGAGCGAACTTGCGTTCGGGACTCCGTTTGCCGTCGGCATTTTGTTGTATTCTCGGAGGTGTCTGTGTGTATGTATGAAATAAGTCCGCCGTATTAGTAGAATGTAGAATGTACATGCACGGGTGCTTGGAAAATGGAAAAGTCTGTGGTGTCACATGCGGAACACATCTCTTGAAAAGTATGTGCAGGTTTGCTTGTCACACGGGTTCTTGGAAAATGGAAAAGTTTGTGCGATCATCGTGGTCACACTTGGATCAAATGTGCAGGTTTGATTGTCACACGGGTGCTTGGAAAATGGAAAAGTTTGTGGTGTCATCGTGGTCACACTTGGATCAAATGTGCAGGTTTGATTGTCACACGGGTGCTTGGAAAATGGAAAAGTTTGTGGTGTCACATGCAGAACACATCTCTTGAAAAGTATGTGCAGGTTTGATTGTCACACGGGTGCTTGGAAAATGGAAAAGTCTGTGCGATCATCGTGGTCACACTTGGATCAAATGTGCAGGTTTGCTTGTCACACGGGTGCTTGGAAAATGGAAAAGTCTGTCGTGTCACATGCGGAACACATCTCTTGAAAAGTATGTGCAGGTTTGCTTGTCACACGGGTGCTTGGAAAATGGAAAAGTCTGTGGTGTCACATGCGGAACACATCTCTTGAAAAGTATGTGCAGGTTTGCTTGTCACACGGGTGCTTGGAAAATGGAAAAGTCTGTGGTGTCACATGCGGAACACATCTCTTGAAAAGTATGTGCAGATGCACGCTGTCGGAAGTATGCACCCCAGTCAAACCAGATACAATAATGTTTACCACACCAAACATTATTGTTTAGTGTTCTGCTTGGCATTTGCAGTTCATTTTCACTACAATTCACAGCGACTCATATAGCCAACTTTCAAAACAGATGGACTCGTTTGTCGACGAAACCGATGGGCAGTTTCCCGACTGTATACCAGGTACCCCCTGGAAAAAAAATTACAACAGCGGAAGTGTGCCGCTGCTCGGGCACTCCCCTGGCTCGGAGAGTGGCGAGCCAATGCACGAGCTCCGCGACTGCATGTTCAACGAACGGCTTTTGTGCACCCGCCTCGTGTCAAAGCTGGACGGCCGCACCGAACTTGCTCTTTGCAGCCGGGGCGAGAACTGCTGTGGAGTCACAATATACCCCGACGTTCGAAAACCCTGTGTAGCGTACGTCTCGATCGATGAGCTAAATTACTTCCACGACACGGCAAAGCTACCCCCGGGTGACAGAAAGTGTCTTATGTGCTACTGTGTCGATGCCGGTGAGTATGACATCTCCCGCAAGCAGTGCTTAATTGGGCTGGATGAAAGGATGAATGTGTTTTGGAAGCACCCGATAAACTGCACCAATGGGTATTGTGTCGACTTTGTCACTAGCGTGTATCCCATCGCAAATGAAGCGTCCAGCGGGATATCGGCCAATAGCTACCATGTCTTGAAATTCAACAAGCGGCACTTCCGGCCTGTCTCCGTTGGCAATGGCGACTTTGTGTTTGACCACAGCAGCATGTTTTTCCGCCCGGAGCAGCACCAACGCGAACCCTCGCTGATACCGAGGCGGTGCCAGTATTTCGATTAGCACACTGCGGGAAGCTGGGGTCAGGGAGGTTTCTCGGTGCAGCAAAAGACGCCAGGAGGCACTTTGGATTTCTCTGGCCGCAGTGTGCTTATACGTTCCCAGATTTGCCACCACATATATTCTCGAAAGCGAGTCTGTTGGAGTCGAGGCTCACTGACGCGCACTTAGACTTTGTTGCAGACATTAATTTCACAGACCATGACATCAACAGTGCCCTGGACATCCAAATCAAGGTGCTCTACAAGCTCATACATGTGCTGCGTGACATTACACAAACCTCGTTCCCGGGGGAGCAGTTTTCATACAGCACTCGCGACCTGTGCACGTTGCTCCGTATCGGAATGGATGGTTTGCTCGTCGGACGGCCGCCCGATGTCTTGTGCACAGAAGAAATTTTGGACTTGGCCGACGAGGTCCTTCCCATCTGGTCCAGTCTGAACATCATGTCGGGAAAACGACCAAGATACAGCCCCGAATTGTATCAAAAACACCTAGAGTAAGTTCATCCAGTTCTGTTACCCGGTAATGTGCAGTGTGGCTTATATCTTATATATATATATTTGTTTCGTCTGTAGATTTTTACACACGCTACACCGAAAGAAAAAAAGGAAAACACCAAACGAAAAACCTCCAACCGGAGTAGAAGCACCAATTGCCCCAGAGTCCGACTTCATATACAAGCGGCGCGGGCGGAAGAAGAAGGACGAGCAAATCGCCGCCAGCTCGAGCCCAAAACAGAAAAGCAAGACACCCGACGAAACGTCGTCCGCCATGCCAACGGGCCTCATTTTTGCCTACAGTATTTTTTTCTACGTCGTCCCCCGGCGGGTAAATTCCAAGGAAGTAAACTGTGACGCGCAGTTTCTCGCCGATTTACACGCAGACTGTGTTCAGTATATCATGGATGTTGTCCGTGTCTGTCTGCTTGAATACATCCCCTTGGCCCGTCACCTGAGCCTTAGAATCAGTGTGCTAAAGTGGACGCGCGAGTCATTTGTCGAAGCCATGGCACAATGTGACTTTTCCGACCAGCTCATCCGCGCGTCCCTGCAGTGGATACTGTGCCACTACCACCAGGAGCACGAGCGCCGGGCGCTCCTTGCGTGCGTGGATATAAATGAAATGGAGAGTATTGCGTGTGCGAATTTGTTCACGTGCTGTCGTCTTTGGTATGACGAGCATGGCCCAGAGCCCCCGTTCTTCGCACCGCAGGTCTTGTTCACCGAGTACACAAACAACATTTTTTTGTGGCACCACGTCTTCTCCAAAGTATCGTCTCTGAACCGAGGAGAGTGTGGGTGCCCGCGCGCAAACGAAACTGGCCGCCACAGCCAAACAAAGCCGCTCTGTCGGCTGATCCAGGCCTACACCGAGTTGTCGTCTGGCCAGCCCTGGCTCACGGAACGCGAAATCAAGCAAAAGGCGTGCCAAATAAAGATTCCGCGCGTTATGATCAACCTATATTACGAAACACTGACAATTGAGCAGATGACATCATGCGGAGTCTGCGAGGAAGATGCGATTATTATTCTCAAGGCCATACAAAAACACGCGCGTCGGTGCACACCAATACCGGCGTGGAGGGCCGACATTGCCAAGTTCAAGCACACGGTGTCTGAGCTCTTTCTGAGGTCGCTGTGTGAACTGTTTTTCCGCCGCCAGTTCCCGAGGATCAGAATCACAGATCCAAGCGACAACCTGCAGTATGAAGCCGATGCACCGTTTTCGTTTATATATGTGTGCAATTCATGTGGCTTGGTGGGAAACTCGCCGCTCGACTTTTACAGCCTGAAAAAATGCATCGTGGACGGCAGCAGCACGGACGATTTTGAGGAGCGGAACGCCCTCGTTGATCTCATAAAGCCGCAACTCACAGACACCTCCCGAGCACCCCGGTCTCGCCGGTCAAAAGCCATGTATATCACCCCGAGCAAACGGACCCAAAAAACACGCCACATAAAGAACAAGATGATGTGCGACTTGTTCGTAGACCCCTCGACAAACTCGTTTGCTATGCTCTGTCTCCACTGCGAGGGCTATCTCATGGAGCGAATCAGTATACAGAACAGGGTGGTCGAGGCCTACAGTGGCTACGCCAATGTGCTACCCTCCGCCATCACGTGCTGCGCGGGCTGCCCCGTCGTGTGCGTGATTACCGACGCGCAGTGCATCGGAACAAAATACTACTGCTCGGGGTGTGTTTTCAAATTACGCAACGGCGAGTTTGCAGACAATAAAGTATGCTATATGGGTGACAACCTGACATCTGATCAGATAGGAAACTGCCTGGCGTTTACGGCGCGATGCAACGTCGAAAACAGACTCCAAGTCTACTTTGCCTGCAAAACGCACGCCCGATCCGCGCGCCGGTGCGCTGGAGAAATATGGGATATAGAGAGGCATAGATTATTAGCATTACAGACTGAGTAAACAGGCCCTTTTCAGTGAATCAATGTTGATTATTTACTCAGCCCACCTTGATTTATCCTTCATGTTTCATTTTTTTTTTCGCGCCCAGTGCGTGTAAAATCAGCTTGTTTTGTTTTATCCTTCATGTTTCATTTTTTTTTCGCGCCCAGTGC
>Ga0255776_10000874_pt1 | contig 34810 bp, 38 predicted proteins | sample 071ome_19_FD_179974 | JGI IMG/M metagenome (GOLD analysis project Ga0255776, IMG submission 179974) | Coastal salt marsh microbial communities from the Groves Creek Marsh, Skidaway Island, Georgia - 071413AT metaG (version 2) | ecosystem: Environmental > Aquatic > Marine > Intertidal zone >... | reverse complement strand
CGCGACTGCGCTCGTCGTCGCGGTCATCTTGATCTTCGTCTACCGCAGTCCGTTCCTGTGGCTCATTCCGTTGATCGCCGCGGGCATCGCCCTATCGACCGCCAGCGCACTGGTCTACGTCCTTGCCGACAACGACATCCTCGTCCTGAACGGCCAGAGTCAGGGCATCTTGACAGTCCTGGTGTTCGGTGCCGGCACCGACTACTCGTTGTTACTCGTCAGCAGATATCGCGAGGAACTGCATCACCACCGCCTGCACACTGCAGCCATCCGCCGAGCACTTCGGGGCACGGTCGAACCAATCGTTGCTTCCGGAGCGACAACGTCGATCGGTTTGATGTGTCTGCTACTCAGCGAGTTGAACTCCAACAAGTCGACCGGTCCGGTCTCCGCGATCGGGATTGTCGCTGCAGTGATCGTGATGCTTACGTTTCTTCCCGCCCTCCTGGCGATCCCGAGCATCGTGCTGCCAATCCTGGCGTTTCTGGTTCCGACGATCATCGGCCTGGCCATCAGTTTCGTGGTGGACATCCCGCTGCTGCCGTTCGTGGGGACCGGCGGAGTGCTGGCTCTCGTCACGATCCTCGCGTGGATCGTCTTCGGCATCGCGCGGGTCAAGGGCAAAGGACCGTTCACCCGCGAACGCTTCCCCTCCGGCAGTTGGGCCTTCTGGCCACGCACCCCTCGCTACGGGGAAGAGGACATCAAGATGTCCGGGCTGTGGGCGAAGATCGCCCGCGGCGTTGGACGTCGCCCCAAGTTCACCTGGATCGCAACCGCACTCGCACTGTTGATCCTTGCCGGATTCAGCAGCACGCTGAAGGCCGATGGTGTGGCAACGTCGGAATCCTTCGTCAACGCCTCCGAAGTCGACTCGGTGATTGGCCAGGAGATCCTGGTGGAGAACTTCGCGGCCGGGCTCGGCAGCGAGACCTTGGTGACCGCCAAGCAGGACTCAGCGCAGGAGGTCCTCGAGGCGGTGGAATCGACTCCAGGAATCGACAGCGTCGTCTGGCAAACCGATCTGCCTCCGGGAGCACCCGGGCAACAGATGGCAGAGCCCAAGGTGGTCGATGGCCGCGTGCTGTTGTTGGCGACGCTGTCCGATCCGCCGGATTCCAAAGCCGCTGAAGTCTTGATCGGGGAACTGCGAACAGAACTCGCCGGGATCCCGGGGGCTGACGCACGCGTCGGTGGCCCGACTGCCGTTGCCTACGACATCGATCAGGCGAACCTGCGCGATCGCAACGTGATCATCCCGCTGGTGCTGTTCGTGATCTCGATCATCTTGATCATCTTGCTTCGCTCCCTGGTCGCACCGCTGTTGCTCATCGGCACGGTGATTTTGTCCTTCTTCGCGACACTCGGTGCCTGCGCGATCGCGTTCAACTACATCTTCGACTTCCCCGGCGCGGACGCATCGTTCCCACTGTTCGCGTTCGTGTTCCTCGTCGCGTTGGGTGTTGACTACAACATCTTTTTGATGACGCGCGTGCGCGAGGAGTCGAAGACCATCGGCACCAGACCCGGCATCCTGCGCGGCCTGACAGTAACCGGAGGCGTCATCACGAGCGCCGGCATCGTGCTAGCGGCGACGTTCCTCGTTTTGGGTGTGTTGCCGCTCGTTGCGCTACGGCAAGTGGGCTTCGCCGTTGCCCTTGGCGTCCTGATCGATGCGTTCATCGTGCGCACCACCTTGGTACCGGCGCTGGCCTACACGATCGGGCGCAAGGTCTGGTGGCCGAGCAAACTCGCCAGCGCTGAGCAGCCGCAGGACGAGCGCGAACCCGAAGTGGTGGGTTAATCGGCGCTCACATTTAACAGAATTTGCTCACCGGAAGAGCCGCTCTCCTCTGCCGTGTCGGCAAAAATCAGCGCCACCCGCTCGCGCAGATCGAAGATGTCCGGCACCGGCACCGCCCGGTAGAACGGAGCCTCGGCGTCGAAGAACGTCTCGTTGACCAGTGGCTGCGGTGCCACGAACTCTGCGGCCGACTCCGACGCCCGATCCATGTATTCCTGCCACGCCCGGTTGTGCGCAAGATAGGCGTCACGAGCGCGCTCGATGTCTGTGTGCCACACGGCAATCGGTAGAGCCGCGACTCGTTCACCAGCAGCAGCGATGTCCGGTCCCGCGGTCGCAGATAGGTCGCGCAGCTCGCTGTCGAGTTTTTCGGGATCCTGACCCGATCCGTGCTGCTCGAAGACGATTTCCGCAGAGTCCTGCAGAGCGACCATGACCGCCTCGGATGCCTCTACGCGCGCGATCAACTCCCGCATCTCGACGCTTCGCCACAGCGAGTCCACGATCACGATGCCACCGGCCAACAAAGTGAGCGCGAACGCCAGCGCCCCGGCCACCCAGGGCACCCATCGGCGGTGGATCCACGAGCCGGTGGCTTTTGGCTCCGAGCGGCTCGGCTCCGCGGGCCCGGATCCCAGGGCGTTTTGCTCCATAGCAGTCATTGTGGGTCAGATTGTGACCAATCACCTTCCCAGCCCCGCTCGTGGGGCGTTACGGTTATCGGCCGTGAGCGTGGAATCCCCCGTGGCCTGGCGCACCAGGTACGACGCACTCGTCGCCGATCTGCGTGCCCAACTGTCGACCTTGCCTGCCGATCAGCCGCTGCGGCTAGCGAAGGCCACCTCCAATCTGTTTCGGCCACGGGCCGATTCCACCGTGGGGCGTCTAGACGTCACGGCCTTTGACGGCGTCCTGAATGTGGACCCGGTCGCGCGAACGGCCGAAGTCCTGGGCATGACCACCTACGAGCACCTGGTCCAGGCGACCCTGCCCTATGGGTTGATGCCGCTGTGCGTTCCACAGCTCAAGACGATCACCCTCGGTGGAGCAGTCACCGGGCTGGGGATCGAGAGTGCGAGTTTTCGCTGGGGTCTGCCGCACGAGTCAGTCATCGAGATGGACGTCTTGACCGGTGACGGCGAGGTTCTGACCATCACTGCGAACGACGACGATCCCCACCGCGATCTGTTCTTCGGATTCCCGAACTCCTACGGGTCCCTTGGATACGCGCTGCGCCTGAAGATCGAACTCGAGCCGACCAAGCCGTTCGTGCACCTGCGTCATCTGCATTTTGATTCAGCGGAAGCCATGACCGAGGCGATCAAAGACATCAGCGTGGCGGGTGAACACAACGGCCGTCGGGTCGACTTCCTCGACGGCACCGTCTTCACGCCGACCGAGCAGTATCTGACCCTGGGTGAAATGGTGGGTCAACTTCCCGACGGCTTGACCCTCAGCGACTACACCGGGATGGATATCTACTACCGCTCCATCCAGTCCACGTCCGAAGACGTCCTGACCATCCACGATTACCTCTGGCGGTGGGACACCGACTGGTTCTGGTGCTCGCGCGCATTCGGGACACAAAAACCCGCTATCCGTAAGTGGTGGCCGAAGTCGAAACTGCGCAGTGACGTCTACTGGAAGTTCATCGCTCTCGACCGCAAGTACAAGGTCTCGTCCCGATCAGACGCTCTACGACGTCGCCCGGCACGCGAGCAAGTTGTGCAAGACATCGAGGTTCCCGTTGACGCTCTTCCTGAGTTCCTCGACTTCTTCCACGACGAGGTCGGCATCGAACCGATCTGGGTGTGCCCGCTGAAGCAGCGCGATCCGAAAGTGCGCTGGCCGCTGTACGAGTTCGATCCAAACGGGCTTTACGTCAATGTCGGTTTCTGGTCGACGGTGCCGCTGCCGGAAGGCGTTGATCCCGAGGAAGGACACGTCAACCGTCGAATCGAGGAAAAGGTCGCCGAACTCGACGGACGCAAGTCCCTGTACTCGACCGCGTTCTACGAGCGGGATCTGTTCTGGTCCATCTACGGCGGCGACGACTACGAGCGCTTGAAAAAGGAATACGACCCCAACGGACGACTGTTGGGCCTTTACGAGAAAGTGGTGGAACGGCGATGAAACTCGCGGATGCCTTTTCCAAGATCATCACTCCCGATCGTCGGGTGAGTTTCCGGGCCTACGACGGATCAACCGCCGGCCCACAGGACAACGACGTCATCCTGGAAATCCGCAGCCCGCGTGCCGTCGAGTTCCTCGCAGGAGCGCCATCGCAGTTGGGTCTGGCTCGCGCGTACGTCAGTGGTGACCTCGAAATCATCGGCGACGCCTACACGGCACTCAGTCGCATGTATCCGCTCGACATCTCGCACCTGACATGGAAGGACAAGTTCGAGCTCGCCAAAGCCTTCGGCCCGCACGCGTTGAAGCGTCCGACCCCGCCGCCGCAGGAGCGCCGTCTACGGGGGCGTCGCCATTCCAAAGGCCGGGATGCCGAGGCCATCCACCATCACTACGACGTCTCCAACCGTTTCTACCGCTGGGTGCTCGGGCCATCCATGGCCTACACCTGCGCGGTGTTCCCTGACGCCGATGCATCCCTGGAGATCGCGCAGGAAGAGAAGTTCGACCTCGTCTGCCGCAAACTGGGGTTGCGTCCGGGGATGCGCCTGCTCGACGTCGGCTGCGGCTGGGGCGGCATGGTCCTCCACGCGGTCAAGAACTACGGCGTCAACGCCATCGGCGTGACACTGTCCGCACAGCAGGCGGAGTGGGGTCAACAGGCCATCGCTGACGCCGGACTCGAGGGTCAAGCGCAGATCCGCTTCAGCGACTACCGCGACGTCCCCGAATCCGAGTTCGACGCGGTCTCCTCGATCGGTCTCACCGAGCACATCGGTCGCGCCAACTATCCGTCTTACTTCTCCTTCCTCTTCGGCAAGCTCCGCGAGGAAGGTCGGATGCTCAACCACACGATCACCCGGCCGAACGATCACGAACCGACGCACTACCGGACAAGCTTCATCAACCGCTACGTCTTCCCCGACGGTGAACTCTCCGGACCCGGACACATCATGAGCATGATGAATTCAGCCGGCTTCGAAATCCGCCATGAGGAGAACCTGCGCGAGCACTACGCACTCACCCTCAAGCACTGGTGCGAGAACCTCGAGGACCACTGGGATGAGGCAGTTGCCGAAGCAGGGCTGGGTACGGCGCGCGTCTGGCGTCTCTACATGGCCGCGTCCCGACTCGGATTCGACCTCGACACCATCCAGCTGCACCAAACGCTTGGAGTGAAGCTCGGTCCCGGTGGATCATCCGGAATGCCGCTGCGGCCGGACTTCACCCGCGCCGCCCATCTCTCAAGTCTTTGATCCGTTGACCTCGTGTTCTTGATGGCGGGACAGAGATACGGATTCCGACCCAAATGAACAAGTTACGAACAGGGTCAAAAGGGGCGAAAGCTTCGGTTGCTCACATCTGCTTGAAAAGTGTCCCCTGAACGGCTGACAGGTCTCAGCGACCGAATCTACCCTCCACCTAAGGAGAATCTGAGACCAAGGCCACATGGAGGCAGGGATGACGGCTATTCCGGACATTCGTAATGAAACGGATGCACTCTCGGCAATGCTTGCGGATCCGGAGATTCGAGAATCCCTCGCGGTGATTGTGGCTAACGCTCCTGCACTTGCGGCGATCGCGTCGGTGAGTGTCGCGTTCATTGAGCGCGGTCCTGAGATCGCAGACAACATCAACGATGCAGTCCTAGAACTGCGCGAGCAAGCGGGGGGCGCCGAGGGTATCGGCAAGGCCCTCCCACTAGTCAGCGCGCTGGGTGAACGCACCGACAGCATCACTGGCCTGCTGGACTCACCAGTTCTCCAGCCCGAAGTGGTGGAGGTAATTGGCCGAGTGGGTGCAGCAGCGAAAACGGCGGACGAAGCCACGCGTGGTACCAACCAAACGGTAGGCGGCATCTTCTCGATTTTGGGCAAGCTCAAGGATCCGAATACTCAGCATGCACTCGCCTTCCTCTTCGCCTTCGCCGAAGCATTCGGGGCGAACCAGGCCGCTAGCAGCAAGTAGAGAAGGAGCCTTCACCCGTGCACGAACTGTCCGTTGCTCACGCGATCGTCTCGACTGTCGTCGAGGCTCTCCCGAACGACAGCGTTCGGGTGACCTCGGTGACCGTCACGATCGGTGCCCTCAGCGGTGTCGTGCCCCAGGCTCTTGAGTTTGCGTACGACGTGGCAGCCGAGGGAACTTCGCTGTCCGACGCTGCTCTCGTCATCGAACGAACGCCCGTTGTCATCGACTGTGAACTCTGCGGTCGTCAAGAACTACCCGGCACTACCGATTTCCGGTGCCCGGTGTGCGCCCAACCTTGCGGAACGGTCGTGTCCGGTAAGGAAATGCAAATCACGAACGTGACATACGACCAAATCTCGGTCGGTGCGTCATGACGCAACTTGACCTGCGCAAGAACGTCCTTGAGAAGAACGAGGTCCTCGCTGACTCCCTGCGGGAAGACTTCACGTCGAATCACGTCCTCGTCAGCAACTGGGTGTCCAGCCCGGGAACCGGCAAGACCGAGCTACTTACCGGGCTGCTGACCATGGCAAAAGCCGACGGACTGAATCCCGCAGCACTCGTCGGAGACTGTGCAACCGATAACGATGCACAGCGCCTGACAGCGTCCCAAGCGCTTGTTCGACAAATCGAAACCGAAAGCATGTGCCACCTCGAAGCGGACATGATCAGCACCCACCTCGATGGCTGGGATTTGTCCTCGATTGATCTCCTTGTTATCGAGAACGTCGGAAATCTCGTGTGTCCAGCGGCCTACGACCTCGGCGAAGGCACTCGCGTCGCGCTGCTATCGGTAACCGAGGGCGAAGACAAGCCCGTTAAATACCCACAGTTGTTCCATTCCGCTGACGTCGTCGTCGTGACGAAAGTCGACCTCGCAGCGGCTGTGGAATGGGATCGCGATTCTGCATTGAATGCGATCAGGTCGGTCAATCCGACCGCCGCAGTTATCGAAACATCAGCACGCACGGGTGCCGGTGTCCGAGAACTGTTGACCACTCTGCTGACCGACCAACCGGTCAGCAGTCACCGCGAGTACCAGGAGGCACCGTGACGTCAGTGCTGTGGTTCCAGGGCGGAGCATGCAGCGGCAACACAATGTCGTTCATCAACGCCGCAGAGCCGTCCGTTGTCGATCTCATTGTCGATTTCGGGCTAGAGATCGTTTACCACCCGACCCTCTCCATGGAGATCGGTCAGGCAGCCCAGGACCTGTTCTGGTCCTACGCCAACGGGGAGAAGGAAGTCGACATCTTCGTCTTTGAAGGCACGGTGATCGAAGGGCCCAACGGATCGGGACGCTTCGACATGTTCGCCGGGCGCCCGATGAAGGACTGGGTCGATGACATCGCGCCCAAGGCAGGGATCGTCGTCGCCATCGGTGACTGCGCCACCTGGGGTGGGCTACCGGCAGTTCCGCCGAATCCTTCCGAAAGTCGCGGTCTCCAATTCGACCGAGGCGGCAAGAAGGGTGGCTACCTCGGCAGCGACTTCACGAGCAAGCTTGGCCTTCCGGTGATCAACATCCCCGGATGCCCGGCCCATCCGGACTGGATCTCGCAGATCATCGTCGCACTCGCCGCGGGCCGCGTCGGTGACCTTGCACTCGATGAGTTGCATCGTCCGAAGACCTTCTTCACGTCCTTCACGCAGACCGGCTGCACTCGCGTGCAGTTCTACAACTACAAGCAGAATCCGAAGAGCTTTGGCCAGGGAATGCGCACTGGTTGCCTCTACTACGAGTTCGGCTGCCGCGGTCCGATGACCCACTCCCCCTGCAACCGCATCCTGTGGAATCGGCAGTCTTCAAAGACGCGTGCAGGCCACCCGTGCACCGGCTGCACCGAACCCGGATTCCCCTTCGGAAACCTCGAACAAGGAACCGTCTTCAAGACACAGAAGGTCGCCGGAGTCATCCCGAAGGATGAACCCGACGGCATCGATGCAGCGTCCTACATGGCACTCGCGGGCCTATCCAAGGCCGTTGCACCCCAGTGGTCCAAAGAAGACATGTTCGTCGTCTGACGATTCCACCTACCGACTCAGGAGATTTAGAAACATGGCAACAATGAACCTGGATGTCAGCCCACTCGGGCAGGTCGAGGGTGACCTCGACGTCAAGGTGACGATCACCGACGGCGTCGTGACTGATGCATGGACCGAGGCCGCGATGTTCCGCGGCTTCGAGATCATCTTGAAGGGCAAGGATCCGCAGGCAGGGTTGATCATGACCCCGCGCATCTGTGGCATCTGTGGTGGCAGCCACCTGTACAAGGCCTGCTATGCCCTCGATACCGCGTGGGGAACCTACGTCCCCCCGAATGCGACCCGTGTTCGCAACATCGGGCAGATCACCGAGACACTGCAGTCCATCCCGCGATGGTTCTACGCCATCATGGGTCCGGACCTGACTGCCGCTCAGTACGCCGGCGCACCTTCCTACGAGGAAGCTGCACGGCGGTTCGCTCCGTTCGTTGGATCGAGCTACCAAAAGGGCGTCACGATGTCCCAGCTACCCGTCGAGGTCTACGCAATCTTCGGTGGGCAGTGGCCGCACTCGTCCTTCATGATTCCCGGTGGCGTCATGAGCGCTCCGACGCTGTCGGACATCACCCGCGCTCATGCGATCTTGGATCACTGGGCACGCGAATGGCTGGAGGGACAGTGGCTCGGCTGCTCGGTCGAGCGCTACCTGCAGATCCAGACATGGGAGGACTTCCTGGCATGGATGGACGAGAACGAGTCGCAGCACAACAGCGATCTCGCGTTCTTCTACCGCTGGGCCATGGAGATCGGTCTCGATAAGTACGGCGTTGGCTATGGGAACTTCCTGGCGACCGGCACGTACCTCAACCCGGATCTATACACGAACCCGACCGTCGAAGGCCGAAACGCAGCTTTGATGTCTCGTGCGGGTATCTACGCCAACGGCGAGTGGTTCGACTTTGATCAGGCTCGGGTGACCGAGGACATCACGCACTCGTTCTTCAAGGGCACCGGAGCCCGGCACCCATGGGAGGGAGTCACCGATCCCATCGATCCGGCCGAAGGTGCTGCACAGGACAAGTACACGTGGGCCAAGGCTCCGCGCTACGACGTTCCCGGGCTTGGCTTCGTCCCGCTGGAGGTAGGGCCGCTGGCTCGCCAGATGATCGCGGCCCGTCCTGGCGCCGAGGCTCATCAGGACTACGACCCCTTCACCAAGGACATGATCGACAAGGTGGGCCCGAGTGTGCTGACTCGAGTCCTTGCCCGGACCCACGAGGCTCCGAAGTACTTCGCCTCGGTGAAGAAGTGGCTGGGTGAGCTCGATCTTCATGCCGACTTCTACACCAAGCCCGAAGAGCCCATGTCGGGCAAGGGCTTCGGTGCCACGGAGGCGGCACGCGGGGCACTGGCCGACTGGATCGTCCTTGAGGACGGCAAGATCGAGAATTACCAGGTCATTACCCCCACCGCGTGGAACATCGGTCCCCGTGACGGAAGCGAGAACGTTGGACCGATGGAGAAGTCCTTCATCGGCACCCCGGTCGAGAATCCCGACTTCCCCGTCGAGCTCGGCCAAGTCGCGCACAGCTACGACTCCTGCCTGGTGTGCACCGTGCACGCGTACGACGGCAAGACCGGACGCGAACTCGCGAAGTTCCAAATGGGTGGCGGCTGATCGGCCAGCATCCACCACGTAACACCTCTCGGGACCCCGGCACCACATCGGTGTCGGGGTCCCGTGTCCCCTCCCTCACCTGACAAGGAACTCGAGTGCTCACGCCCCCTCCTACCGACACCCTGATCGTCGGTTGCGGAAATCTGATCCGTGGCGACGACGCGGCTGGACCAGTCCTCATCAGGCTGTTGAGCGAACGCTCGATTCCTGCCGGCGTACGTCTAGTCGATGGGGGCACCGCTGGGATGGATGTCGCCTTCGCCATGCGCGGAGCCCGCAAGGTCGTGATCATCGACGCTTCGCATATCGGCGTGGACCCGGGGACCATCCACCGCGTACCCGGCGAAGAGCTCAAAGACCTTTCACCACCCGAGGGCAACCTGCATCGTTTCCGCTGGGATCAGGCACTCGGCTTCGCTCAATGGTTACTCAAGGACGAGTACCCCGAGGATGTCACGGTTTGGCTAATCGAGGGCGAATCCTTCGAACCGGGCGCGCCACTGACGGCGAGTGTGCAGACTGCAGTGGAGAGGGTCGTGGACGAGATCCACGCCGGTTTGGAGGCAGGTGATGGAACGTGATTGGGAACCACCTGACTTTCCCTACGTGGAAGAAGCAATGTCCGCCGACTACACGGTTGTCGAGGAGTCCGGACGCTGGATCGTTTATCTCGACGTCGTCTTGGCAAGTGGATCGGTGCGGCGCAAAATCGGGGAGCATCACGATTTCAACCGAGCCGACCATGCGGGCCGCATCTTTGTACGCAACGCAACCCGCCAGCTGCGTAACCGCAAGCCACATACCGAAGGAGATCTGACATGACCGACTTCCCTCGACCACAAGCTGTGGGCGCCCTGCCTTTCCCCGCAGGGATGCTCGTGATCGGATCAAACATCGATGTCCCCGAGGTACGCGAGACCCTCATCCTGGCCAACGAACCCACCGAATGGCCCGCACAACTCGAGTTCATGCAATTGGCTTTGTCCGACGACGCCGAAGCTGCGGCTCTGTGCATCGCAGACACGGATCCGGTCTCGCTGGCAAACCGAGCGGCCCTCGTCGGTGGTGACGAGGCCTGGACAGCCGCGGCTGCTGCCGCAACCGGTGAACTTGCTGCACTCGTAGACGTCGGCCGATACACGGTCGGCATTCTCGATTCGCCTCCCGCGCCAGATACCGCGACCGGCGAAGTTCGAGCGATGGTGCTCAGTGCCTGGGCATCGCATGCACTCGAGAGCGGATCGGCTGAGCAGGCTGTTGAGTACCTGCGAGAGGGCGTCTCAGAAGCGCGTTCGCTCGGTGCACATGGCTTGGCGGGTTCGCTCGCGTTGACGCTATCGACGCTGCAGCGTGATGTGCTCGGAGACCCTGTCGGAGCATCCCTAGAAGCCGACCGCGCGATCACCTCACTTCCGCTCAACTGCTCGCGCGAACTACGTGCTGAGTTGCAGATTTCACGGGCGCTGGCGCGTCAGCAGGTAGCCGGCACAGAGCGTGGAGCCCTTCTCGCTGTCGTTGCCGACCTCACCGAAGCCACCAAGATCTTCCGCGAGGACTCGCATCCGGAACTCTTCGCTCTATGCAATCTGCACCTTGGACTGGCGTACATCATCATGCCGATGAGTGATGAGGGTGACCGCATCCGCATTGGGGTTGCGGTGAACAGTCTTCGCGCGGCTCTGCGTATCTACACGCGGGAGGAATATCCGCAAGAGTGGGCAAGCACGCAATTGAATCTGGCGAACGCATTGCAGTATCTGCCGAGCGTCCACCAAGAAGACAATCTCGACGAGGCTGTTCAACTTTATGAAGAACTGCTACAAGTGCGCACTCCAGAAGCCGACCCGATCGGGTACGCGCGCATCCTCGCCAACCAAGGAAACGCCCTCGGTCATCTCGGTGTCTTTGAAGATGCTGCGTCGCGGCTGACGACGGCACGGGACATTTTCCGAGCCGTCGGTGACGACGAAACGGCTGCCGAAGTCGAATCAACGCTCACCGGCCTCAAAGAGGCCGCAAGTGCCGCCGGAAAGGAAATCTCCTGATGGAAATGTTCTTGCGTCAACAATTTGAGTTGCTTCTACAGGAGGCGACCGGTAACTGCACTGAACGAATCGTGCATCATCGCGGCGGTCCCGAGAACGCTCTCGCCGCCATAAACGACGGTTCAGCGCATGATGCGATCATGGAATTCGTCGATGCATTCTTCAGCGAGAACCTTCTAGATTCACCCGCCGGGTGTGCGTTCGTACTCGAGGCACTCCACACGCGCGAAGTCCCCGCATCAGACGCCGGGCCAGTGGCGAACGTGCTGGATTTTCTTGCCAAGGCTGCGTTCGCCGACGTCCTAAGCACCCAAGTTTCGCAACTCATCCAACGCCAGCAGGTCTACTCATGATTCAGCCGAACGAGACGATGGAGACACGATGACAACAGATACCACCACAGCGGAGTCACTGTCCGAGATGGAGTTCGAGGAAGTCGCCGCAGCCGTCGATCAAATCCGCGATCGAGTGCGCCATAGCGATCCAGAAACACAGCGTCTCCTCGATGAGGCGATCGAAACCTTGACCGAATTCAATAAGCGAGGACTCATCACCCTCGTGCAGATGCTCCGCGACGACGCGCGAGGTGGCGAAATCCTCTACGAAGCCGTGGATACCCCAGAAGTCATGGCCTTATTCGTCTCTCATGGACTCATTCGGACGGATCGAACACTCGACGTTCTACGGGTGATCGAAGGCATCCGGCCCTACCTGGTCACCAGTTCCGTCGAACTGGAGGTCGATCGGGTGGAAGGCGATGTCGCCTACGTTCGCTTCGGCACCGGATGCAGCGCCCCATCCCAGGAGACCAAGGACGAGATCATGGGCGTGATCCGGCAGCGCGTTCCAGGATTGGCAGACGTTCGCGAGGTGGTCGAAGGGACCTTCATTGGCCTCGACACCATCCGTGTGGGAGCGCCTGACGCATGACCTCCCCGTGGTCGACGTTCGGCACGAGCGCTCGTCCGATCCGGACCCTCGGTGGTGAGTCTCCCGGCGGTCTGATGCTGCCACCCGCCGCAGCCGAGCCTGGCCTCATGTACGCACCTCGAGGGGTGTGGCACGACGGACAGCGGGTCGTGGTTGCTGACACCGGAAACCATCGGATCCTGATTTGGCATTCCTTCCCCACATCCGACGGGCAACCTGCCGATGTAGTTCTCGGCCAGCCTGATCAACACAGCGAAGGCCCCGCTGCTGGAGGCACCAGCAAGCGTCGTGGGATGTACCTGCCCACGGGCGTCGATGTGATCAACGGCAATCTCGTGGTTGCTGATGCTTGGCATCACCGGCTCATCGCTTGGGATGGGATACCGACCGACGACTTCACCGAACCCACCTGGCTCCTAGGGCAACAAGGTTGGGATTCCGTGGCTGAGAACGCCGGCGGTGAACCCAGCCTGCGGACCTTCTACTGGCCGTTCGGCTTCGCCTCGATTGACGGCGTGTTCTGGGTGGCCGACACCGGCAATAGACGCCTTCTCGGATGGCATTCGGCTTCGTTGCCAGAAGCCAATACGCCAGCTGACATCCTCATCGGACAGGACGACCCCGCGGATCGTCTGGACAACCGTGGAGGAATCGCAGTAAATACCTTCCGATGGCCGCACGCAATATGCGGTGACGATTCCGCGATCTTCGTCGCCGACGCCGGCGATCACCGAGTCCTCGGTTGGGATGTGCCGCCGAAATCCGACGGCGACCATGCGTCGGTAGTCATCGGCCAGGCGGATCAATCGTCGTTCGACGAATTCAAGAACAGGCCACAGGGTTCTCAGCGTCTTCGCTTTCCGTACTCGGTCGCAACGGACGGAACCTGCCTCTTCGTGGCCGACACTTCCAACAACCGAATACTGCTGTGGAACCAGCGTCCTTTGTCCGGCTCGATGCCTGGAGCAGATGCCGTACTCGGACAACCGGACATGGACTCCAACGGCGAGAACCGCTGGAAGGCCGTGACACCTGACTCCCTGTGCTGGCCGTACGGCCTAGGCCTGAGCAATGATGTGCTCGCCATCGCCGACTCGGGCAACAACCGCGTCGTTTTCTGGGAAGTGCCACCGGAATGATCAGCCGGCGCATTCGCATCCGCGGAATCGTGCAGGGCGTCGGTTTCCGGCCCTTCGTTTATCGAGCAGCCATGGAAACCGGCGTGACAGGTTCGGTAGCAAACGATCCTTCCGGTGTCCACATGCAGGTTCACGGTGAAGGTCCTGCCATCGATGCCTTCATCCGCAGACTCGACAGCCCCCCGCCCATGGCACGAATCGACGAGATCGTGGTCGAAACGATCTCTAGTCCGGTCCGGTTTCCTGACACATTCACGATCTCCGAAAGTTCCGATCACGGAGGTCGCACAACGATCCCGCCTGATACCGCTGTCTGCCCGCAGTGCCTGCAAGAGATGGCCGACCCAAACGACCGGCGCTACCGATACCCATTCATCGCCTGCACCGATTGCGGGCCACGATTTACCATTACAACTGGACTGCCGTACGACCGCGAACACACGACCATGGTCGATTTCCCGCTGTGCGCTGAATGTCGCATCGACTACGAAGATCCGGGTGGTCGCCGCTACCACGCTCAACCCACCGCTTGCCCCCAATGCGGGCCACAGATAACCGGAGGCCTGGAGCGCCTACGCGAGGCTGCGTCGGAACTCACCTCTGGGCTAATCGTTGCTATCAAGGGTGTCGGCGGGTATCACCTCGCATGCAATGCTCGAGACGCCGATGCAGTTGCCACACTTCGTCGACGCAAGGCCCGAGGCCCTAAGCCCTTTGCCGTCATGGCCCGTGATGTTTCGATTGCTCACTCCATCGTGGACATCGACGACCTCGAGACATCGACATTGCAGTCACCCGGCGCACCTATCGTCGTTGGGACGGCACGCGACGAGCAATTGCACCGTTCCGTGGCCCCGGGCAACGGTTCCATCGGCGTGATGCTCCCGTACGCCCCGATTCATCACCTGCTTTTTGAATTCGGCGCTCCCGAAGTGCTGGTGATGACGAGTGGCAATCTCAGTGACGAACCCATCTGCATCAACTCGGTGGAAGCCGAACTCCGACTGTCAGGCCTAGCCGATTCCTTCGTCCACCACGACCGACGAATTCACCTGCCGTGTGACGACTCCGTGATTCGCTTCATTGAGCACGTTCCACAACCGATTCGTCGAAGTCGCGGCTCAGCACCAACGTCGTTACCGCTGCCGGTTCCAGGCTCGCACTGTGTAGCCGTTGGGGGAGAGCTGAAAGCGACGGCATGCGTCTCCGACGGTGAGTATGCGTGGATCAGTCAACATATCGGAGATACCTCGAGCCTGGAGACTCTGGATGTTCTCGAATCGACCATCACGACTCTGGTGGACATCCAGCGGATCACACCACGCAGCATCATCAGCGATCTTCACCCAGGTTACCTCTCTGCTCAATGGGCATCACGCTTTGCTCGCGAACGAGGAATCGACCATTTCGGCGTTCAACACCATCACGCGCACATGGCCTCCCTCCTGGTCGAACATGAAGTCGACCCGGTCACCCCGGTACTCGCCATTGCGTTGGACGGAACCGGATATGGACTCGACGGGACCATTTGGGGAGGGGAGATCCTGGTCGGCGGTTACCGCGAAGCCGTCCGCTGCGCACACCTCGCTCCCGTTCTCCTTCCGGGGGGCGATGCTGCGACCAAGCACCCGGACCGGATCGCCGCTTCGTACCTTCTCGCCAGCGACCTGACCTGGAACGAGGACATCCCCAGCATCGGGGCACTTGGACGAAACCACGCGCTACTACGGGCGATGCTGACCAAGGGGACGTCCTGCGTCCCGACATCCAGCGCAGGACGCCTCTTCGATGCTGCGAGCAGCCTGTTGGGCATCTGCCATGAGGTCCAGTACGAAGGACAAGCGGCGATCGAACTCGAGGCCGTAGCGCTGGCTTCTGAGCCCGTGGTCCTGCCGGAACCGGCGATCATCGACGCGGGAGAGGGTTGGCAACTCGACAGCTCCCCGCTGATTCGGGGGCTCGTCGAGGCGCTGCGGGCAGGCCACCCCGTTGCGGGGATCGCCCACGGATTCCACCAGGCGCTAGCCGCTGGACTCACCCGCTGCGCGGTACTCGTCCGGGAGCAAACGGGTGTAACGACCGCAGGTTTGACCGGAGGAGTATTCGCAAATCGGGTGCTAACGAGCTATTTGCAGGGCAATCTTGTCCAGGAGGGCTTCGGGGTCCTCACACACCGAGTAGTGCCACCCAATGACGGTGGCCTGGCCCTGGGTCAGGTCGCGGTCGCAGCAGGAGGGGGAGCGCTCCGCTGGCGGAGTGGCTGACCAATCACGAGAGGAAGATTCAGGATGTGTCTTGGAGTGCCAGGCAAGGTCGAGGACATCTGGGAGACCGACGGCACACGCATGGCTTCGGTCGACTTTGGTGGAGTGCGTAAGGAGGTCTGTCTCGCCTACGTTCCCGACGTCGTCATCGGCGACTACACGATCGTTCACGTCGGATTCGCGCTGACAAAGCTCGATGAGAAGTCAGCGCTGGAGACCCTCGACCTGATGAAGAGCGTGGGAATCCTCGACGAAGAACTCAACCCGACTTTCGACGCGAGGTAGTCATGCCCGTCAAGTACCTAGACGAGTTCAATGATCCCGAGGCAGCGCAGCGAATCTTGCAAGACATTGCACGAACCGTGACACAACCGTGGGCCCTCATGGAGGTATGCGGCGGTCAGACGCACACGATCATCAGGAACGGAATCGACCAACTCTTGCCTGATGGAGTCGAGCTCATTCACGGTCCCGGATGCCCGGTGTGCGTTACTCCGCTGGAAATGATCGATCGAGCCCTCGCCATCGCACAGCAGCCTGACGTCATCTTCTGCTCATTCGGCGACATGATCCGCGTCCCAGGTTCCACGACGGACCTCTTCGGCGTGAAGAGCAACGGCGGAGATGTTCGGATCGTCTACTCCCCACTGGACGCGGTGCGGATAGCTCAAGACAACCCGGACAAGCAGGTGGTCTTCTTCGGGATCGGGTTCGAGACAACCGCTCCCGCCAACGCAATGACCGTCAAGATGGCCGAGCAGTTGGGACTGGACAACTTCTCGCTGCTGGTCTCGCACGTCCTCGTGCCTCCAGCCATCACGGCGATCATGGAATCTCCTAAGCGCCGGGTGCAGGGGTTCCTGGCCGCGGGGCACGTGTGCACCGTTATGGGTATGAGTGAGTACGAGCCCCTCGTAGATCGGTACCGGGTGCCGATCGTGGTCACCGGATTCGAACCGCTCGACGTGCTCGAGGGGATCCGCAAGACGATCCGCCAGCTCGAGGAGGGTCGCGCTGAGCTTGAAAACGCCTACCCACGGGCCGTTCAGTCCGCCGGTAATCCGGCGGCACAAGCCGTGGTGCGAGATGTTTTCAGCACCTGCGATCGGGCGTGGAGGGGTATCGGGGTCATCCCCCAATCCGGTTGGCAACTATCCGATAACTACGAGGCCTACGACGCGGAGAAGCGTTTCAACGTCACCGGCATCACGACGGTCGAGTCGCCACTGTGTCGCAGCGGTGAGGTCCTCCAAGGCCACCTCAAGCCCAACCAGTGTGAGGCGTTTGGCAAGGAATGCACGCCCAGAACACCACTGGGAGCGCCCATGGTCTCCAGTGAAGGTGCGTGCGCTGCGTACTACCAATTCCGTCGAGCCGCTCAGCCCGTCGGATAACGCCCATGTCAGAGCACCTCGACCTCGAGAACTGGTCGTGCCCGCTACCCCTTCGCGACCAGCCGAACATCGTGATGGGGCACGGCGGTGGTGGGCGCCTGTCCGCGGAACTCATCGAGCATCTCTTCCTACCCGCCTTCGCCGGGACGGAGCACGAAGCGGCTTTGAAACAACTGGGTGACTCCGCCGTTCTCGATATGGCAGGCGGCCGAATCGCCATGAGTACCGACTCCTATGTGGTGCGTCCTCGCTTCTTCCCTGGAGGCAATGTCGGGGACTTGGCCATCAACGGGACGATCAACGACATCAGCGTTGCCGGCGGTGTCCCCATCGCCCTGACTTGCGGAATGATCCTCGAAGAAGGCCTACCGCTCGATGAACTCGGGACGATCGTGACAACCATGGGCAAAGCCGCACGCGCTGCAGGAGTGTCCATCGTGACCGGCGATACCAAGGTCGTCGATGGTGGTCACGGAGACGGGGTCTACATCAACACCGCCGGCTTCGGAATCGTGCCGGCCGAGCGCCACTTAGGCCCGGGCGAGGTCTCCGTCGGAGATGCCATCATCGTTTCGGGCCCGGTGGGGATGCATGGCATCGCAGTGATGAGCGTTCGGGAGGGATTGGAGTTCGGCTCGGACATAGTCACTGACAGCGCCCCGCTCAACGGACTCGTAGAGCACCTGTTCGCTTCGGGATGTCACGTAAAGATGATGCGGGACCCGACGCGCGGCGGCGTAGCTGCTTCCCTGAACGAGATAGCTGGAACCAGCGGTAAGGGGATACAGATCGTGGAAAGGGATATCCCAGTCCCCGACGACGTACGAGCTGCATGCGGATTCCTCGGCCTCGATCCCCTATACGTCGCCAACGAGGGCAAGCTCATCGCATTCGTTGCTGCCGACGACGCAGAGAGAGCACTTGACGTGATGCGGGAGCATCCGCTCGGCGTTGGGGCAACACGCATCGGAACAGTGGTCGAGGAACACCCCTGGATGGTTGTCGCGAAGACCGGGATTGGTGGCACCCGAGTCGTAGATCTTCCCCTGTCAGAGCAGTTGCCGAGGATCTGCTGACCCTAAGCCTGCAGTGGCGACGGTGCAGAAACGTTCAATCCGCCGTCGGCAACCAGCGTGGTACCGGTGATGTAATCGCCGGCTGGAGCGGCGCAGAACGCGACGAGTTCGGCGACTTCCGCGGGCGTCTGCAACCGTCCCGCGGGGACCACCGTCGCGACCTGGGCAGGATCGATCCCGTACCTCTCCATCGCCTCGGTGTGCACGATGCCCGGAGCCACCGCCACCGCGCGCACTCCTCGCGAGGCCCATTCGGCCGCCCAGGTACGCACGAGTGACTCCACCGCAGCACGTGACGCACTGGAGTGGGTCATGCCCGGCATGCCGCGGCTCGGGGTCATGGTGATGCAGACGACCTTGCCGTAACCCTGAGGGAGCATGGACAACGATGCAGCCTGCGTTGTCAGGTACCACGTGGAGTCGAGGTTCAATCGCATCACGGCCCGAAAGCCCTTGGGTGTGATCTGCTCGGCTGCCGAGATGAACTGTCCACCGGCGTTGTTGACCAAGATATCCAACGGAGCGTCACCAGTGATTCGCGCAAGTGCATCATCCACCTGTTCGCTCTCGCGTACGTCTGCGACGATCGTTTCAATGGCTCCCGGCGCCGCCAACTCCTGCGTCGCGACAAGCGTCTCCTGCGTTCGGCCAAGGACAAAAACCTTCGCGCCGCGCCCGGCGAGGGTGAGGGCGCACGCTCGCCCGATACCCGAGCCACCACCGGTGACCAACGCTGTTCGGCCGGCAACGGACAACGACGACGGCAGCTCCATCACGTCATGTCCGGGCTTCAACGAGGATGTGTCGGGCGTCGTCGGCGGACAACTCGACGTACTCGCCCGCACTTCCGATCGTTACCGACTCTCCGACCAGTTGCGCCTTGACGTCTGCACCGGGCATCGCGCCCACACGCCGGAGTTTGAGCATCGCTTCCTCATCGGTCTGCAGAGTCTCTGCCAGTCGACGCACCCGGATCCGCCGGGTCTCCGCAGTTAAGGCTTCCGGAAGGGGAACGAGCCCGCTCAGCCCTTCGACAACATCGCTCGCCGCCGGGTCGAGTTCACCGAGACCCGGGATCGGATTGCCGTACGGGCTCACCGTCGGATGATCGAGCAGCTCGAGGATCTTGCGCTCCACCGCATCGCTCATCACGTGCTCCCACCGGCAGGCCTCGGCGTGCACGTCTTCCCATGGCATCTTCAAGACTTCCACCAGCATGCATTCGGCCAGCCGGTGCTTACGCATCACTCGTACGGCCTGCTGCTCGCCCACCTCCGTGAGTTCGAGGTGGCGGTCGGCGTCCACTGTGACTAGACCGTCGCGCTCCATACGCGCAACGGTTTGGGAGACCGTAGGCCCGCTTTGCCCCAACCGTTCGGCGATCCGGGCGCGCATCGGAGTGATGCCCTCCTCGCGGAGCTCGTACACCGTGCGCAGATACATCTCGGTGGTGTCGATGAGGTCACTCACGGTGCTCCAACAAGGGCCATTTAAGGAACATTAGGAAAGCCTTACCTGTCCAACGCTATCGCTGCCCGTCGAAGGGCGCAGTCCCGAGACTGCACAGCGCCAACAAACGCCCTAGCGTTACCCGGTGACCACCGTTCTCTGGTTCCGCCGTGACCTTCGCTTGATGGACAACCCTGCGCTGTTGGCCGCGGTCGAAGCAGCGCGTGCCGACGGCGACGGTCGGGTGGTTCCCCTCTTCGTCATCGATCCGAAACTGTGGGAGCCGGCCGGGCCGATTCGCCAGGCATACCTCGTCGATTCGCTGGACCATCTCGGTGCCTCGATCGATCGACAACTCATGATCCGCCACGGTGATCCGCTTGAGATCGTCCCCGAGGTCGCCCTCGCAGCCGGAGCCACCAGCGTGCACATCGCCGCGGACTACGGTCCCTACGGATCCGCGCGGGACACCGCCGTCGAGCAAGTGCTTGAGAGCATCGGAGTACCTCTCACTCGAACGGGTTCGCCCTACGCCGTTGCCCCTGGACGAGTCACCAAAGGCGATGGGACGCCCTACCGGGTCTTCACCCCGTTCTACCGAGCATGGCTCGCTCACGGATGGCGCGCGCCCGCTGACGATCCGACCACGGACGTCGAGTGGTGGATGCCGATGGAATGTCAGGGACGCCCCAAGGTTCACGGCCTGACTATCGAACTGCCCGAAGCCGGAGAGAAAGCGGCGTGGAAGCGGTGGGAGTTCGTTCGATCTGAGATCCTGGCCGACTACGACGAGACGCGAAACCGTCCCGATCTCGACGGCACGAGCGCGATGAGTCACCACCTGAAGTACGGGGAGATCCATCCGCGGTCGATCCTTGCCGAGTTGAGCGATCGAGATGATGGCTTTCGACGGGAGATTTGCTGGCGTGAGTTCTACGCGGACGTGTTACACCAGCAACCGGACTCCATCCGCGCTTCCTTGGATTCGAGATATGACTCGACAATGCGTTGGGTGAACGACGACGACGCCTTCACCGCCTGGGCTGAGGGACGAACCGGCTTCCCGTTCGTCGACGCGGGAATGCGACAGCTGCGAGCCGAGGGCTGGATGCACAATCGGGTGCGCATGGTCGTTGCGAGTTTCCTCGTCAAGGATCTGCATCAGCCGTGGCAAAAGGGCGCGGCTGAGTTCATGCGCTGGTTGCGCGACGGCGATGTCGCCAGCAACACGCACGGCTGGCAATGGACAGCCGGGTGCGGAACGGATGCATCACCCTTCTACCGCGTCTTCAATCCGATTTCGCAGGGTCTGAAGTTCGATCCGAACGGTGACTACGTACGTACCTACATTCCCGAACTGCGTCACCTGCCCGGTAAGGCCGCACACGAACCCTGGGATGTCCTCGGTGGCTACGACGCCGGCTACCCCGAACCGATCGTCGACCACAAAGCCGAGCGCGAGGTTGCGCTCGCGGACTTCGCCGCAATTAAGAAGGGCTAAAGGCAGGAATGCACGAACTCGAACTGCTCGTCGCCCTCCACGTGGAGGCTGAACGACAAGGTCCCGGCTCTCCCGACGACACTCGCCTTGCGGCGAAGCTCGCCGGGATCACCTCCGACGGACTCGACATCGTCGATATCGGATGTGGAACTGGGGCATCATCGATAGAACTGGCGCGGGATTTCAACGCAACCGTCACCGCGGTCGACCTCTTTCCTCAATTTCTCTCGCGGTTGGAGCAGCAGGTGTCCGCCCTTGGACTCTCCGACCAGATCAGCACAGTCGAAGCAGACATGACCGACCTTCCGTTCCCCGATGCCTCCTTCGACGTCGTCTGGTCAGAGGGCGCCGTCTACAACATGGGATTCACCGCGGGTGTCGCCGCATGGAAGCGACTCCTGCGCCCCGGAGGTGTCATGGTCATCTCGGAGATCACCTGGCTGACGTCGTCGCGACCCGCGGAGATCGACGAGCACTGGCGCGCCGAGTACCCCGAAATCGACACCGCACCTGCGAAGATCGCGATCTTGCAGGAGAACGAGCTTTCACTGCGCGGGTACTTCGTATTGTCTGAAGCCGGGTGGGAGGAGCACTACTACCAACCCATGGAGCAACGCCTGGACGATTTCCTCGCGCGGCACTCCGATAGTCCACTCGCGTCGGAGATCGTCGACGGCGAACGCCGAGAGATCGAACTCTTTCGCACCTATCAGGATTACTACGGCTACGGCTTCTACGTGGCGGCACTCGACACGGACTGATCGGGTTGTTCACCCTCGACACGTAGGGTGCGAACGTGCCCACCGTTGCCGTGCTGTCCATGAAAGGCGGGGTCGGAAAGACAACCGTCGCCCTTGGCCTGGCCAGCGCTGCCTGGAATAGGCACTGGCGCACCCTCGTGGTCGACCTCGACCCCCAAGCAAACGCTTCGATGGGTGTCGGCATCCTCGACCCCGCCCTGACGGTCGGCGACGCCCTTGCCGATGGTCGGCCCGGAGTCGCCGCCGAGGCCATTGTCCCCAGCACCTGGGGCAGGGGCACCGATGTCCTGCCCTCCGAACCCGCACTCGAGCACCGGGTTGCCGAGGCCGCACCAGGATCCGAACAGCGACTTCGCACCGTCCTCGGCGGAGTGGGCCACCGTTATGACCTCGTCGTCGTCGACTGCCCCCCGTCGCTCGGAGAAATGAGCCGCAACGCGCTGCACGCCGCGTCGCAAGCACTAGTGGTAACCGAGCCCGGATACTTCGCTTTGCGAGGAGCCCAGCAGGCGGTCGACGCAATCGATCTCGTGCGCGAATCATCGAACCGCACGTTGCAGCCACCGACGATCGTGCTCAATCGGATGCGCAGCACCGTCGCCGAGCACCGCAATCGCGCCGCCGAACTGCGCGAGGTCTTCGATCGGCAAGTCAGCAGCATCGAAATCCCCGAACGTAATGCGATCGCGCAGGCCGAAGGTGCGGGAATGCCCATTCACGCGTGGGATTCCCCGGCCGGGCGCGAACTCGCCGAACTTTTCGACTCCCTACTCGACCGACTCTTTCCCGGAGGTCTGCGATGAGCCAGAAATTCGATCCGACACCCCGCCCTGCGCTACGCAAGGCAGCCGATGCGGATGTTCACCCCACTACACACATCGCACTACCAAGCACCGGAGATGCCGTGCTCGAGGGCAAGAAGGTTTCACTCGAGGTTCGCGTTCCGAAGAAGCTTCGCAAGCAGCTGCGGAGTGCGGCCAAGGATGCCGACTCCACCGTCGATGACATCGTGACTGCGGCCATCGCAAGCGAGCTGCGCAGGCGCTCGCAATAAGCCTTGCTGCGGGCACCTTCTACGGGGATAGCCGCTCGATGGTCCACCCACCCGCGTCGATAAGCGACCCAGATCCGCGGTAGCGCAATCGGTCGTGCAGTCGAGACGGACGGCCCTGCCAGAACTCCACCGTGGTCGGTCGGATAAGCCACCCGCCCCACATGTCGGGGAGCGGCACCTCGGTGCCTGCGGGGTGCTGCTCGTGCAGTTCAACCCAACGATCATCGAGTGTGGCTCGAGATTCGATACGGCTCGACTGTGCGCTGGCCCACGCGCCGAGTTGAGACTCATGAGGTCGCGAGCGGAAGTATTCGAGCGACTCTGCTCGATCGACTTCTTCAGCTACCCCACAAACAACCACCTGACGGTGCAGCGCATACCAGGGAAAGGTCACCGAGGCATTTGGGTTCGAGCGCAGCTCGGTGGACTTCCGTGAGCCGAGATTGGTGTAGAAGATGAAGCCACGCTCGTCAGCGCCTTTGAGCAGCACTGTTCGAGTACTCGGTAGGCCTGACGCATCGGCCGTGGCCAGGACCATGGCATTCGCTTCGATGATGCGTTCGTCCTGGGTAGCGGTGACGAACCAGTCCTGGAACTGCTCCAGCGGTGTCGGCGCAAGATCCGTGACGTCCAGCACTCCCTCGGCGTAGGACACCCGCATCGCGGCTGGGTCGAAAGGCTCGGTTGCCATGTCTGCCATACCTGAATCTCATCATGAAGGCCGAGGTGTTCAATGGATACCTCGGTAGTGGAGGAAGTCATGCGGGAATTCGTGCCAGGCCTCGAGGGCGTCGTCGCCTTCGAAACGCAAATAGCCGAGCCGGATCGCGAGGGCGGCGCCCTGCGATACCGGGGTGTAGACGTGGCCGATCTCGTCGGCCGGGTGTCCTTCGGGAACGTCTGGGGTCTGCTCGTCGATGGCGAGTTCAACCCGGGCATTCCTCCAGCCGAGCCGTTCCCGATCCCGATTCACTCCGGCGACGTCCGGGTGGATGTCCAATCGGCGATCGCGATGCTCGCTCCCGCGTGGGGGCTGCAGCCGATTTTGGACATCGACGACGCCACCGCGCGTGAGAACCTCGCGCACGTTTCGGTGATGGCACTGTCGTTCGTGGCGCAATCGGCCCGCGGCCTCGGACAGCCGATGGTCCCGCAGGCTGAGATTGATCAGGCGAACACCGTTGTCGAGCGCTTCATGATTCGGTGGCGCGGTGAGCCCGATCCCCGGCACGTCGAAGCAGTTGACTCGTACTTCGTCGTCGCTGCCGAGCACGGCCTGAACTCCTCGACTCTCACGGCGCGGGTGAGCGCCTCCACCGGGGCGGATGTCGCAGCGGCGATTTCCGGTGCCATCGGAACGATGAGCGGTCCCTTGCACGGTGGCGCCCCGGCACGCGTGCTCTCCATGATCGACGAAGTCGAGAGGTCCGAGGATCCGGCGGCGTTCGTGCGCAGCACCCTCGATTCCGACAAGCGCCTGATGGGTTTTGGTCATCGTGTCTACCGCGCAGAAGATCCACGCGCTCGCATCCTGCGCGACGTCGCCCGGGAACTCGGTGCTCCTCGCTATGAGGTCGCCGCTGCTCTCGAACAAGAGGCGCTTTCGCAGCTGCAGGATCGTCGCCCGGATCGGGCACTCCAGACCAACGTGGAGTTCTGGTCGGCCGTGATCTTGGACTTCGCCGAGGTACCGCCGCAGATGTTCACCTCGATGTTCACCTGCGCCCGGATCGCCGGATGGAGCGCACACATCCTCGAACAAAAGCGCACCGGTCGATTGATTCGTCCGTCGGCGCGATACGTGGGACCACGGCCGCGCAAGCCCGAGCAGGTTGCGGGTTGGGATCCGGAAATGGTCCGTCCGTCCTGGCTGGTCCCCGACGACGACTCCTAGACCGCCCACGGGATACTTGTGATTCCGTTCTCGATCTCAGGAGTGAGTTACCCGTGTCCCAGGACATCCGCATCCCCACCGAACTGCTGCCCAACGACGGACGCTTCGGCGCAGGTCCATCGAAGGTCCGCAAGGCCCAGGTCGACGCCCTGGCCGGTGTGTGGCAGTCGTACCTGGGCACCTCGCACCGCCAGAAGACGGTCAAGTCCGAGGTAGGTCGACTCCGGACCGGCCTGCGTGATCTGTTCGCCCTTCCCGACGGCTACGAAGTGATCCTCGGTAACGGTGGCTCGACGGCTTTCTGGGACATCGCGAACTTCGGCCTGATCGAGGATCGAGCGCAGTTCCTGTCTTTTGGTGAGTTCGGCGCAAAGTTCGCCTCCGGGGCGAAGAAAGCACCGCAGCTGGGCGAGCCAACGATCATCACCGCCGAGCCCGGCACCGCGCCCGTCTTCACTGCCGAGACTGGGATCGACGCCTACTGCTCACCGCACAACGAGACCTCCACCGGCGTCGTCGTAACTCCCCAGCGCGTCGACGGCGCAGACTCCGGCGCATTGATGATGGTCGACGCCACGTCCGGTGCCGGTGGCCTCGCGGTGGATCCTCAGCAATTCGACGTGTACTACTTCGCTCCACAGAAGTCCTTCGGCTCCGACGGAGGGCTATGGATCGCGTTGATGTCCCCCGCGGCGATCGAACGCTCAGCACGGATCAAGGCATCGGGGCGATGGATTCCGGACTTCCTGGATCTCGAAACAGCCATTGACAACTCCCGCAAGGATCAGACGTACAACACGCCTGCCCTCGCAACCATCTTCATGATGGCCGAGCAGGTCGACTGGTTCAACGCCAACGGTGGCCTCAACTGGTGCACGGCACGCACCTCGGAGTCCTCGGGTGTCCTGTACGAGTGGGCGGAATTGAGTCCGATCGCTACTCCGTTCGTCGCCGATGCCGCAGATAGGTCGAACGTGGTAGTCACCATCGACATTGACGATGCGATCGACGCCACAGCCATCACCAGTGCTCTCCGCGCAAACGGGGTGGTCGATACCGAGCCGTATCGCAAACTCGGGCGCAATCAGCTTCGGATCGCTGTCTTCCCCGCCGTAGAGCCTGATGACGTCCGCGCCCTCACCGGTTGCCTGGACTACGTCATCTCACAACTCACGTGACGACGTCGTCGCCCGGACTCGGGCGTCGACCTGTGCTGGACCGCATAACCTGGATTACCTACGTTCAAGTCTCGCTTTTCGCGTTCTTCCTTTACGGGTTCGGGGCTACGCAGGCATTGCTGAGGGACGAACAGGGAACCTCGCGCACGGTCGCTTCACTGCACGCAACCGTCTTCGCAGTTGCGAACGTCGCAACCGGCCTGCTTATCCCCCGACTTATCCAACGGTGGGGTCGTGGACTCGTCATCAGGTACGCGGTGATCGTTATGAGCATCGGTATCGCCGTGTACACCGCACCGTTCGGACTGACCGCGAGCTTGATTGGCACGGCACTCGTGGCTTGTGGAGGCGTCTCACTCATCGCAACCGCGAACGCGTTCATCCTCGACTATCAGGGCAGCGCCGGTCCGGCCGCACTTACGCAGGCAAACGCGCTCGCCGCCCTGTTCGGTTTCGTGGTGCCTTTGGTCATCGGAATCACCACTGCCGTTGCGCTCGGCTGGCGCACGGGTCTGTGGGCGTTGATCATCGCGCTCGTCGTCGCCGAGATTTTCCGCAGCCGACACGAACACACTCCCAGCATCGAGCGCGCGGAAACACCCAACGTCACGCAACCGGTTCGCGCCGAGAAGATTCAAATGCCCCGGCGCTTTTGGTGGTCGCTCACCGTCGTCGCGCTGCTGCTCGCCACCGAGTTCACCTTGACCCTGTGGAGTGCTGACCTGTTGCGCGAGCGTGCTGGACTCGGGCCCGCGGCAGCTGCAGCGTCCCTCGCAGCCGTGACCGGAGGAATGTTCCTGGGACGGCTGTACGGCAGCAGGCTCGCGCAAACGTGGAGCGTGGATCGACTCCTGACCTCATCAATCCTGCTGGCCCTCGTCGCCTTCGCGGTGGCGTGGGTGTCCACTAACCCCTGGCCCATCCTGGCGTCGTTGTTCGTTGTCGGCCTGGGTATCTCCGTGCACTGGCCGATCGGCGTCTCACGCGCCGTTGCCAGTTCGGGTGGACTCATCGACCGAGCATCGGGTCTGTCCTCCGTAGCAGCCGGAGCGGCCGGTGGCATTGCACCGTTCATCCTCGGGGCTCTCTCCGACTCCATCGGCTTCCACTCGGCATTCCTGATCGTCCCGGTCCTTCTTGCCACCGCGCTCGTGCTGATCCTCGCTAAGCCGGTCAAGTCGAACGAGCCCATCGTCGGGTGAGACTCGCGCTACGAGACCAGGTGATCGGGCGGCCGTAGAGACGCCAGGACCCACCACGGAAGATCAAAACGTAAGAGTCGATCGTCGCCCTCGCTTGCGGTGAACAGACTCTGTCCATCCGACGCCCACGCGATCGCCTCTCCTTGAGCCTGGATGGGTAGCGCCAGCTTCGCTACACGTCTGCCCGGCGGAAGCCCGGAAAACACCTGCAGGTCCAGGTAGTCGCGCAGCACATACGAGCGCGCGTCGGGGCTCATCGCACCATCGGTGACGAGCGAACCAACATCGCCGATCCGTGTCGCTACCCCCACGTCCGAGGCGAGCGGAACCGAATACAAACCTCCATTGGCCAACTGCCACGTCGCCGTCCACACATCGCGACCGTTGACCATCAACGTCTCGGCGTTGTGCGGCCGGTCGGGGTAGGTGAACCGCCACGAGCGGGGCTTGCGCGATGTCTTGCCCAGTTTGCTGGGTTCGCGCACCCGGTGGATCGTCACGTACTGCCACGAGTCTCGGTTGTCGCCGATGTCTCCGACCCACAGTCGAGACCTGCCTTTCGCGCTCCGAGAGCTCGCCATGCCCTCGAAATCGCGGGCGTCGACCCCGCGAAGCCTGAGTTCGGCAACCGTGTCGCATGTCGTGGAGTCCACGCCATACAACACAGCGGCGTCGGAAGAGTCGTTGTGGATCCACAGCAGATCGTCATGAACAAGCGACGGCGCCATGCCGCTGATCTCTGTCAATCGTGCATCGGAGAATCGACAGACCTCCGACCATTCAGGGGCCTCAACCGCGAAAGCGGAACCCACGGCACCAACCGGCGCGACGAGTGTCACCGCCGCGCAAACGGCGACTACCCCGCGGACAGCACTCCTGCCCTTGACGAACGTCACCCGGATACGACGGCCGCCACAAAGACCGCCGCCACCGCGACCGCGAGCACGGCGAGGGTCACGATTCGCCGCGTTCGAGGATCCATGTGGCTCAGCCTAGGCGCAGTGCTCGCGATCAGCGGTTGAACTCTGTGCGCTTCAACGTGCTGGGTCCATAATGCTTGGTGTGACCGTCGAAGCCAGCGTCGCGGACCAAACCGCCATCCCCGCAGTGGTGGTCGGAACGATCTTGTGGGCCGTGGCTTTCGCAGCGATCTGGGCTACCCAGGGCGCCACTCAGCCGGAGACCGGTGTGTGGTGGTGGGCGGTCGCCGCCATTGGAACGCTCAGCGGCGCGATCGGTCTGGTCTTCTTGGGCTGGCGCCGAAAGCGGATCGGCTGAACACATCCCCGTGCTCAGGACGAACTAGTCCTCGGGTGCCGGCTCAACAACCTCGGAGTGGGCACCGCACCCGTACGCCAGCGACACCAACCGCCCGTCGGCGGGAGCGAACTCGTTGGAGCAGACACCGAACGCCCGCGCCATCGGACCGGCGATGGGAATCAGGAATCCGCACGTTGCGCACTGCTTGGTCGCTGCCTCCGCCATCGCGGCAGTGGGCCCGAACTCTCCCCCGTCCCAACGCTCAGCCGCCTGATCTCGCCCCGAGATCGACAGCACCCGCGGACGTCCAAGGGCGACTTCCCAACCCGTCCATCCCCGAGGTTCGTCTCGGTCGATGATGGCGTCGATTTCATCGTTGCCCGTGTAGCCGGGAACCAGACGCGGGTCATCTGCGCGGGTGGGAAGGATGTCACCGACGCCGAGGTCGCCGGGCTGGATGCGGTCGCTCCACGGGACCCACTCGGGGGCCAGCAGTGAGTCCTGTCCCGGCAGCAGCACGATTTCGCAGATCGTGGCGGCCTTGGCTCGCGGCGCCCGAGATACCGTGACGGCCCAATGCCAGCCCACGTACGCGGGGTCTGCGCATGCGAATGTGTGGGTCCCTAGACGCTCCGCATCCATCGCAAAGCCGATGTAATCCCCGACTAAGCGAGCGCCCATCTCATCGACCACGGCGTCGTGAGCAATCGATTGGGCATCGCGCAGGACGGCGTCGTCTTTCAGCACTGCGGTAGTCGGCACCCGTGAATTGTGGCCCACCACCTCGAGCCGGCGCCCGGTGGGTCGCTGTCGCGCGGAGCGTCGGCGAGCCGCCCGGTACTGTCGGTCCATGCCCGCTCGACCGACCAAGACCCGACGCATAGCCCTCGCCGCTGCCACCGTCGCTGCAGCGTCGCTTGTTCTCACCGGATGCGAGAAGCCCGCACCGGGGGTGTCAGTCTTCGCGGGCACCACCACGAAGTATCAGGAGGCGGTGTGTTGGGCATTCGACGCAGAGTCGCTCGCCCCCGGTGACTGCGCCCAGGACGTCATAACAGAGGCCAGCACGGGTGAGGCCGTGGCGAACATCCCTGTGGTTCCTGGCGAGACGATCGGCATCAGCGTGGATCCGAAGGTCGCAGACGCCGGCTGGTCGCCGGTGATCGGGCAGCAGCGGCTCACCTCGACCCCACTGGACACCACGTACTACCGCTTCACCTACCCCGATCTCCAAGAGATCCCCGCCGATGGAGTCCTGCTTCAGATCGTTGCCGGGCGCGGTGATTCGGCGAAAGGCATCTGGGTCTTCCGGCTCCAGCGCCCCTGACGTCGCAGCCCGATAAGCCAGGCGGTGGACCCTTAGACGTCGAGGTCGTCGGCAACGGCGCGCAGTACCGCGGCCGCCTTTCGAGACATGTCGTCCGACGGGTAACGCCCCCGCCGAAGCTGCCCCGACATCCCATCGAGCAATTTGATGACGTCTTCGATGATCACGGCCATATCGTCGGCAGGCTTGCGCACGCCCTTGGCTACGGACGGCGTCTCGAGGATCTTGACGGACAACGCTTGCTTTCCGCGTCGGCCATCGACCACACCAAAATCGACCTTGGTGCCTGGACGCAGCGAGGGCACTCCGTCGGGAAGCGTCGATACGTGCACGAAGACGTCCTCGCCGTCATCGGCGGTAATGAAGCCGAACCCCTTTTCGGAGTCGTACCACTTCACGGTCCCTGTAGGCACCTGAATCTCCTTGCTCCAGAACGTCTAGCGCACGCTAGGCGGCCGATACTACGGCCTTGGGAGCACCCTTCCCCGGGGGGCATGGGAGGCTAGAGGGATGCGCGACGCCTCTCCCAAGGGTGACCTCCTGCTCCGAACTGGGGCCGTCATCACCGTCATCGGGCTGGCCTGTGCGCTCGTCGCAATGACCCCGCTCGTGGTGCCATCGATCGAACTACCCGGGGTCTGGTGGTTCTTGTCGATGCTGACCGGCGTGGGATTGGCGCTCGTGATTCTCGGCCTGTTGCGATCCTCGCGAGCCCGCAGAGCGATACAAATACAGAAAGTGCAGCACTAGGACCATGACCACTTCACAACCTCGGACCCTCGCCGAGGACCTCCGGTCCCGCAGCGATGAGCAGATCTCCGAACTCCTCACCGCCCGGCCTGACCTTGTGCACCCGATCCCCTCGGACATGCGCGCACTCACCACCCGAGCTTCAACCGGACCGTCCATCGCCCGTTACCTCGACGACATCGACGTCTTACACCACTACACGCTCCGGGTGGCTTGCGATCAAACCGCCACTGAACCAACCACCACCAAGGACATCGTCAAGGACGTCGTCGCCGCAGTGGACAAGAAGGCTCGACCCGCAATCGAAGCCGCAATCGCTCAACTTCGAACGGCCGCACTGCTGTGGGGGACCGACGAGCGCACCCACGTTGTCACGGCAGTACGGGATCAGGTCGCCAATGCGCCGATACCGACGTGGCCTCCTCCCGAGTGTGGAAAGGCCAAGAACTCGTCACTCGACAAGAAGGCAATCGACGCTCAGTCCGGCGCCCAGGCCCAGTCGGTGGTCTCAATCGTCGAAGAGACCGGTGACCTCTGGCGCACCGAACCGGGCGCTGTCTTGCGATCCGGCGGATTGTCGACGCGTTCCTTCGATGCCCTGGTCACTCACCTGAACGCGGACCGCTTCACGGTCCTGGCCACGTTGGACATCGCGCATTCGGCCGGACTCCTCTCGGTCGGAGCGACCGATTCGGATCTCGGATGGATGCCCACCGAACGCTTCGAAGAGTGGCGACTTCTACCAGCGTCCAAGCGCTGGGCGCAGTTGATCAAAGCATGGCGTTCACGCGCATTCACCACATCGGATCGATCCTTGGCATCCGACGAGCACCCGTTCACTGCAACATGGCGCCAACACCTACTCGCCGTCATGCTGGACGCGAAGTCGCCCTGTGATGTCTCGACAGCGCTCGACGTCATCGACTATCGCTGGCCGCGTAGGCGCGGCGAAAAGCGATCCCAGACACTGCAGACGCTGTGGCGGGAAGCCGAGGCCATCGGCGTCATCGCCCACGATTGCCTGACCAGCGCCGGTGTGGTCGTAGCCGATGGCGGCGATACCGGCGCGATCGCAAAAGCGATCGACAAGCACCTAGTCGCCGAGGTAGATCGCGTTCACGTTCAGGCCGATCACACGATCGTGGCGCCCGGGCCCCTCGATCCACACATCGGTCGTCAGCTGCGGGACATTGCTGACGTTGAGTCCCGCGGTCACGGCAGCGTGCTGCGCATCAGCAACGCTTCCATCGGGCGCGCTCTGTCCATCGAGCCTGATGCGCAAGCATGGATCGCCTTCCTTTCCCAGGTCAGCACCAAAGACCTCCCCCAGCCCGTTGCCTACACGATCACCGACGGTGCGCGATCATCGCGAAAGACGGCAACGATCTTCATCGCACCCAATCCACCTGCACCGGCACGGCGCCCGAGAGCCACCGCCACTCCGGCCAGCGTCGAGAAGGCGCTTCGGGTTCTTCGCGCCCACGAGGTACGCGAGGTCATCAATCAGGGTGCCGAACCCGAGGACATCCCCACGATGGACAGTTCTGCCGTCGTGGCAAGCCTGAAGTACGCCATCGACCACAACGAGACAGTTCATCTCACTCACGCCGAGTCCGACGGCTCCACCGCGGTCCTCCTCGTGGACCCGATTCGTCTCGGTGGTGGATCGCTTACGGCCTACGATCACCATCAAGAGCAGGTGCGCACCCTTGCTATCTCGCGCATCTCCGGTGTGGTGGCCATCCAGCTCAGCGCTTAGCCGGCCGTCAACTCCACCACGTTCACCGACATCGACTTCAGGTTCTCCGGAAGCGGATCTATACCAATCCCCGGGCCAGTCGGTACCGTCAACAGGCCATCGTGCAGCACGAAGGGTTCGGTGACGTCCTCGGCGTAGTACCTGTTCGATGCGCTCGTGTCTCCCGGCAAGGTGAAGCCGGGCAACGCCGCGAGCGCCACATTCGCGGACCGACCGATACCGGTTTCCAGCATTCCTCCGCACCACACCGGAATGCCGCGACTGAGGCACAGGTCGTGGATCTCCTTGGACTGAAGGAAACCAGCGACCCTGCCGGGCTTGATGTTGATGTTCGACGCGGCTCCGAACTCGATCGCGGACTCCGCAGACTCCACCGAGAGAATCGACTCATCCAGGCAGATCGGCGTTTCACACGCCTCGGCGATGATCCGATGACCCCACCAGTCCTCTTCGCCGAGCGGCTGCTCGATCAACAGCAGGTTGAACTCATCGAGTCGAGCTAGGTGGCCGGCGTGCTCACGGGTGTAGGCCTGATTGGCATCAACCTGCAGGGGCATCGATGACCAGCGTTCACGAACGGCAGCAACGGGTTCGAGATCCCAGCCGGGTTCGATCTTCAGCTTGATGCGGCGATAGCCAGCATCGACGTAGGTTCCGACTTCTTCCAACAGCTCATCGATAGTTTCCGACGTTGGAATGCCGACGCTCACTCCGCACTCGACCTCGGAGCGGACGGCACCGAGATAGTCCGCTAGTGAGATGCCCTTTCGGCGAAGCCAGATGTCGAGAATCGCTGTCGACACCGACGCCCGGGCAATGTGGTTGCCTCGAATCACGTCCAGTGCCGAGCGGACGGATTCCGGTGTCCACTCTTTGCCTAGGACGATGGGAGCCAGGTATTCCTCAATGAGTCGAACCGCGCCGGCGGTGTACTCGGCGTTGTAACCGGGCCAACCGAGGGTGACGCACTCGCCCCAGCCGCGGGTGCCGTCGCTATCGATCGCCTCCACGAGCATCACATCGCGGACGTTCTGCGTTCCGAAACTGGTTCGGAAAGGCCGCACCAGCGGGATCTCGAGTGAATGCAAACGCAGAGCTTCAATGGTCACGACCTGATCCTTCCGCAAGGACATAAGAACCTTCACTATCAAGACCGACGACGACGAGACCTGCTTCCAAAGCCTCGAGGAACTGTTCGCGCACCCGAAGCCGCCATTCCAGAGCCGAAGCTGGATCGGATCGACGCAGCGAGACGATGTCATCGGGGGTTGCGATCACGCGCGCATTGACGAACGCGTCCGGATCGACTGCAGCCAAGGGCGACTGCGCGGCTCGCACAGCGGATTCACCGTCGAGCACCCACCAGGCGAAGATTCGGTCGGAGGGATCCCCGGCGTTGATGGCGTCGTCCATATCTCCGTAGAAGTTCGGCATGTAGTCGCGCACTGCGGTACCCAGTTTCTGCACGTTGAGCCGAGCATTGCGGCGAACAAGCGGATCGAAGCTCCACACGACGGTGTCGATCCCTTGGGACAGAGCCCAGGCGCGCTGATGCAACTTGATCGCCGTTCCAATACTCCGGTTTCGGTAGTCATCGAGGACGCCGGCCATGTGGGAGTGCAGGTGGGTGTGCCATGACGACTCATCGTCAGCCGGACCCTCATCTACTTGGTGCCTGCCCACCAACGCCAATGCCGCGCCGACCGCCACGTCGCCATCGAACGCGGCGGCTACATAACCGCCGGAGTGGATCATCGCTCGCAAGAGATTCGACTTCACATGGGTCGCACCGGTCTCGGGCGGCCAGACCTCGTCGAAGATTCGCACTGCGATGGCCTGGTCGTTAGGGTCTTCTAGGGTCCGAATCCGCACACCGGCGGCGTCTTCGGCCCGTTGGGCGGCCCGCCACGCTTGATCGATCACGGTCACGGCTGCACGGTAGCGACTCAGGAAAGGGGTTCCCTATGGACGGTCACGACCTCGCTGCGTCGATGGTCGAGACCACACGTGAACTCGTGAACGTGGAATCGCCGACCGAGGATGTCACCGCCTGCACGCGCGTTGTGGAGGCTGCTGACGAACTCTCCCGCCGCTGGCTACTCGACCCGGGCCGTGTCGAGCATCATGAGGGTCGGCCGGTGTGGCGTTGGGGTCCACCGAGTCCGCGGATCTTGCTCCTCGGTCATATCGACACCGTCTGGCCGATAGGAACGCTTGACCGCATCCCCTTCGCAGTTGACGGCGACCGCATGACG
>Ga0255776_10000868_pt1 | contig 34833 bp, 32 predicted proteins | sample 071ome_19_FD_179974 | JGI IMG/M metagenome (GOLD analysis project Ga0255776, IMG submission 179974) | Coastal salt marsh microbial communities from the Groves Creek Marsh, Skidaway Island, Georgia - 071413AT metaG (version 2) | ecosystem: Environmental > Aquatic > Marine > Intertidal zone >... | reverse complement strand
GCGCTTCATTCGTCGACCGAGGGGTGAAGCTCACCAGTGGCGCAGGTCGATCGGCCAACGATCGATGACCTCGCCATTGTCGACAATCCAGAGTTCTTCGTGGCGAGCAATCGTTGGGTCAACATGCGCCGGGCGCACATGCACCCGTTCACCGACGTGAAATGTGCGCTCAGAACTACTGAACGTGGTGTGTTCATCTGAACAGAACCAGATCTTGCAATCATCGATGCTCGGGTCGCCATGATCCATTCCGAGTGCCTTGAGACCAACATCGATGACATATCGCGAACCGTGATGTGCAATCACCGTGCCGGCGATGGTGAGTGCCTGCTCAAATCCTTGGTCGAGCGTTGCGTACTGGGTGTCGACCATCACATACGAGCCCGCCTGAACATCGGTCACCCCAGTGGGGTGGTCGAGACCGATGACATGGAGATCGTGAGTGCCGGTTCCCCCGGTCGACACAATGTCACCGCCTACATCATCATGGGCTGCTCGAAGTAAGGCCATCGCTTCTGCGACTCGTTCCTTCGCCTCACTCCGGTCGTTCACCATTTGTAGGTGCCCCTCATATCCCATCACGCCCGACACCGAAAGTCCGCGTTGCCGTGCGACGTCAGCGAGTTGGCCAGCCTGGTCAGGCCGTGCCCCACAGCGTGGCATTCCGACGTCAACATCAATGATGACGTCTCGAATACCGGCAAGATGAGCCGCTTCGATGGTGTCAACCGAGTCAACTGCAACTCGTGCAATTACACCAGCAGATTCCGCTGCAGTCGCCACCGCGGTGAGGCGATCAACGTCCAGCACAGAGTTCGCAAGCAAGAGATCGTCACCGACGCCAGCGACGATCATCCCAATGACCTCTCGAGGCGTTGCGCAGGTGAAGGAATGATGCCCGTGTGCAACTTGTTGTGCAGCGAGCTTGGTGCATTTATGTGCCTTCACATGTGGCCTCAATGATGAGCCCGGAAGCCGTGCTGCCATCGATTGCAGGTTCCGCGAGAGTGCCGAGGCATCAACGACCGCAGCAGGCGTTGGAATTGCGTCGATGTGCATTAAGAAAGCCTGCCACGAATCGATGCTGTCGGATGATGTCGGGAGGCGGTCACCGATGTACCGTGACCTATATGACTGAAGCATTCATCGTTGACGCAGTTCGCTCGCCCGTCGGCCGACGTGGAGGAGCCCTTTCTACTGTTCACCCCGCAGATCTCGGCGCACACTCGATTAAGCATCTTGTTGAACGCTCTGGCGTTGATCCAGAAGCGGTTGACGATGTGGTGTTCGGCAACGTGAACTCAATCTGGGAACAATCCGGTTGTATCGCTCGTACATCGTGGCTGACCGCCGGACTTCCGATGCATGTTCCCGGTGTCACCATCGACCGCCAATGCGGTTCAGCCCAACAAGCCGTGCAGTTCGGAGCTCAGGCCGTTATGTCAGGAACGATGGACATCGTCGTTGCGGGCGGCGTTGAGAACATGTCGATGGTGCCCATCACCGCAGGAGCACAGGCTGGCAAGGATGACCCTGAATTCGACCCCTTCACCGGAGCAGAGGGTTGGCACTCACGGTTCGGCGGCACCGAGGTGAGCCAGTTCCATGGAGCAGAACTCATGGCAGAGCACTGGAATCTCACTCGGGAAGAGATGGAAGCCTTCGCCGTTGAATCACACGAACGTGCGATTCGGGCACGTGAAGAGGGGCGTTTTGATAACGAGATCGTGCCGCTCAATGGCCTCGATTACGACGAGGGTCCACGTGAACCAAATATCGAGAAAATGCAGTCACTCGCAACATTGCGTGAGGGTGGTCGAATCACTGCCGCAGTAGCGAGCCAGATCTCTGATGGCTCAGCTGCGCTGCTGGTCGCAAGCGAAGAGGCAGTTGAACGCCATGGGCTGACACCTCGGGCTCGTATCCACCACATGACGGTGCTCGCAGATGATCCGATCATGATGCTGTCGGCTCCGATTCCCGCGACACGCCGCGCACTCGAGCGCACCGGATTGAGCATTGACGACATCGATGTCGTCGAAATCAACGAAGCATTCGCCCCAGTACCAATGGCATGGTTGAAAGAAATTGGTGCTGACCCTGCAAAGGTCAACCCGAGTGGTGGCGCAATCGCTCTCGGTCACCCTCTTGGTGCAACCGGTGCCCGTCTGATGGTGACGCTGCTTAACGAACTCGAGCGCACCAACGGCCGATATGGCCTCCAGACGATGTGTGAGGGTGGCGGCCAAGCAAACGTCACCATCATCGAGCGTCTCTGACGACAGTCACTGTTCAATGACGTCGAACATTGCTCAGCGAGCAGTCGTTGCGTTTGTAGCGGTTGCGATCGCTGGGTGTTCAGCGTCTCAGACCGAACCGGTTGCCGTCGATGCTCCATCGGTGACGACCGTCGCTGAAGGTGTCGATGAAACCTCACCGTCAACCCCAGAAGCAGGGGAGAGCGGCTCGACAACGACGGATGCACCGGCGAGCTCTCAATCTGACTCGGAGACATCCACGACGACGAGTCCTCCGCTGACATCTGAAAGTGACGCAGTAACTGACGACACCGAGACCGATGACACCGACAGCGACGATGTTGTGGTGGAGGCGACATTCTCCTCGGCTGTCGCTCCGGTAATGAGCAATAACTGCGGGAGTTGTCACAATCCCGGCGGACCGGGATCGGTCCACTGGAATCTTTCCGAAGCTCGAGACGTCTCAGAAAATGCTCAGTTCATCAGGGCAGCGTTGCTGTCGGGCTACATGCCTCCGTGGCCTGCGAGCAATCTCGGCGTCGCCTATAAGAACTCGTTCGCAATCGAGGAGGAGGCTCTTGCGCCGATTATCGAATGGATTGATAACGGGGCAGTTCTCGACGTCGATCCGACGACTCCCGTAATCGGAGGCAGAAGCGTCAGAATTGAAGACCCTGACCTTGTGGTGCCGCCGACTGAGCCGTATGACAACGAGAGCGGCCGGTTCGATGATTATCGATGCCTCGTGTACTACCCCGAGATTGAGCGCACGTCGTGGCTCCGAAGTCTGCAGTTCATGCCCGATCAGACTGAGGTTGTGCACCACGCAATCGGTTATCTGGTGCCTGCTTCACAAGCAGAGGCCGCTCAACAGCGAGACCTTGACGACCCCGGTAGTGGATGGGAATGTTACGGCGGTACCGGTCTTGCCGAAGATACGTTTCTCGTCGGATGGGCCCCTGGGCAATTGCCACTCGAGTATCCAGAGGGAACCGGTCTCACGATCGAACCCGGAGACTTCTTCGTCATCCAAGTTCACTATCACTACGAAATCGCAGTTGACCCTGATGCGTCATGGCTAGAGATTGACATCGAGCCGGCGACATCAGATCTCGAACCGATTTCAATTAATCGCTATCTCACCCCGGCAGAAATCCCGTGTTCAACCGACGAAGAGGGACCGCTTTGCGACCGGGAGGTGGTTGCGGAGGCCATGCGCGAAGAGTACGGACTGTTACCCGCCGACCTCATCAATTTGGGCTGCGGCGTGACGCCGGCTGCATTCGCTCATATGAACGACGGTGTGGCATGGAGTTCATGCGACCGAGTTGTTCAGGAACCCGGTGAGATTGTGTCGGTGCTCGGACACATGCACGACCTCGGGGCCCAGTATCGAATGACGCTTAACCCTGACACCGACCGAGAAATGATCTTGCTGGATATCCCAGATTGGGACTACGACTGGCAGTACTCATATCGACCGGTTGAGACGATCGAGTTGCAAACCGGTGATGTACTCCGTTTCGAATGCACGTGGGAACGTTCACGACGCGACCCAAATCTTGAGCCCGCCTATGTGCTGTGGTCATACGGTTCAGACGATGAGATGTGCTTCTCAACTGTGACCACACGACCGCTGAGGTAGTACGGGCGGTGGGACTTGAACCCACACTCCGAAGAACAGGAACCTAAATCCTGCGCGTCTGCCAATTCCGCCACGCCCGCATGTGGGTGACAGCGTACTGAGAGTTACCAGCGTTGGTTCACTCGCCATCACTGCCGTTATCGGCAGTGAGTTGAAGGGCAAGCTCTTCAGAGACAACACCGGTGATATCAAGACCTTGAAGTTGTTGATAGCGCATGACGGTGCGCATCGTGCCCGGCCCAAAATATCCATCGGCATCGACACTGAATCCGGCTGCGGCGAGGCCGTTTTGGATAGCCGTCACCCTGTCGCCGACAACACAAGGCGCAAGTGGATATTCGACCTCGGTGTCCGGCACGTATGCGGCACACCAATTGGCTCCGCTCACCGCTGGTTCGATCATCTGAAATTCCGGGTTCCACTGAATAGGAATTGACCCTGATGGCTCACATGGCCACGGATTGTCGTTGTAGAGCGATTGGTATGCCATGTTCATCGAGCCAGAATCGGTGATGTTGGCGGCGATGCGATTGACCCCGCAGAGCGTGATGACGGGACGGTCCCACCAACGGCAGTTCGAGTCAAGCTTCTTGACCGTCTCATAGTTGCCATCGTTTGTGCTTTCGGCACGCACGAGCAGCGGCTCGTCATAGCCGGAGACAGAGATGAACGAGAGTTGAGTGAACGCTCCCGCAGCGATGCCGTTGCTCACGGCGTTTTGGTAGCTGATGTGGTCGGTGCGCACCCATTCGCCATCAACCAAGTTGAACATTGCTGCTTCGGGTATCCGCTGGTCCTCCGCATTTTCGAGCGGGCCCCACTGTTCGGGGCCGATGAGAATTCCGGCTCGAACTCCACACCGTTCGGTGCTGATTGGGCCGTAGAGACGTGAACTCGCATATTGAGATTGCAGCTCGTCGCGGGCTGCGATGAGTTCTGGACTCAATTCTGGTTCAACCGGGTCCACCGGCTCGACGGTCGTCGTGGTCGACGTGGCGCTTGCATCTGGAGCGGTCGTCGACGTGGACTCAGCAGTTTCTGACGACACGTCATCGGAGCTATCGGCAGTGTCGTTGGTTGGTGTTGACGATTCTGTTGGCTGCACAGATGTCGATGGATCAGCATCGACGATGGAGGTTTGAGGTGAGCCAAGCGTGGCGGCGGGCTCGTTGGTGAGCGTGAGAGATGATGAACATGCGGCGGTAACGGCAATGATCGATGCCGCAGATGACATGCGAAAGATGCGTTTCATGCCTCTATCTTTGCGGAAGTTTTCGCCCGTGTGAGGTCACATTCCGAGCAACGGAGTCAACTCCTCTCAGTAGCGCTCCCGAAGTCGTGGAAGAACCCCGGTGGCAAATCGTTCAAAGCTTTCGTTCATCTGCTCGGGATCAAAACCTGGAGGGCACCCCCAGGTCACAACATCGGTGATGCCGAAGGCATCGATGAACTGACACATTTCGTCGAAGACCTTGTCTTCGTCGCCGATAATCCAGGTCTGCGGTATGGGATCGGCGTTGCCGGTGAGCTGGAGCGACACGTTGTCACCCGACGACGTGAGCCAGTCGGCATAAATTCCAGCTTTGTATCGCTCGGCTGCCCGGATTGGGGGCCAGTCTCGATCTCGATCATCGGTAACAAGCCACGGTCTGATGATGCCAACACGACGAGCTGAGGGATCGTCGCCGCGTGCACGAGTTGCCTCCCGCCACGGGTCGAGCACTTGATCAGCTGCGCCCTGGGGGAGCAGGTGAAGCCCGAGACGTGCAGCACGCTCGGCGCCTGGTGTTCCCATCGCCGCCATCCAGATTGGAGGGCCTCCTTCTTGCACGGGGGTTGGTGTCACTCGGACATCGTTGTACGTGAAGCGTTTACCTTCGTACGAGAAACGATCTCCAGAGAACGCCCGTTGGAGAATTTCGACTCCTTCTTCGGTCCGTGAGACACGCTGAGCGCGCGGAATATTGAATCCGTGAAATTCGTGAAGGGCGTAGCCCATGCCGACTCCGATCTCCATTCGCCCGTTCGAGATGTTGTCGAGCACGGCGAGGTCTTCTGCGAGTCGAAGTGGTTCTTGGAAAGGCATCAGGGTGATGTCTGATGAAATTCGTATGCGACTCGTGCGTGAGGCGACCGCTCCCGCCACAGGAATCCACGATGGCAGGTAACCGTCGTCGACGAAATGGTGTTCGGTGAACCACACGAGATCGAACCCAAGTTCGTCGAGCCACGCAATTTGGTCGAGGACTGCGCCGTACAGTTGAGGCCACGAAAGTGGCGAATCCGTTGGATTTCGGAAGTCGTAGCACGCTCCAACACGAAGGTGTGGTCGAGTGGTCATGCGTTAACGGTAGAGCATTTCGACAAGATCACTTGTGGGCGAGGTGACGACGGGTGGTGATCGGTGTAAGACTGGGGGAGTGACCGCAGTAGATACCGACATCACTAACGCACTGGAAAACCAATTTGGGCTTGCTGATCGACTGGTCGATGAGGCAGCGCTTGAAAATTCGGTCCGCCGTTTCGCAGAACGAGGCATTGTGTTGCCGACGTTCGCACAGTTGGCTGACCCGTCCACCGTTGATGAGGGCCTCGTCGGTGATGCTGATCCGCAGGGCGCAGACCCTCGCAATCTGTGGCGGGTGCACTGGTATAACGACCTCGCGGGGAACCGGGTGTCGGTACCTAATCACGTTGTGTTGACCAAAGAACTCACCGGAGTTGAGAGCCCGATCATCGTTGTCTTCGGCGATCGTTTCCCGATGATCACCGCTCACAAGGTGCTCGCCGCGTACTCATGTCTTGCGCCACGCGTCGTCACCGGTCAATTCGACCCGACCCGTCACCGGGCAATCTGGCCGTCGACTGGCAACTACGCCCGGGGGGGTATTGCAATTAGCCGCATCATGGCGAGCCGCGGTGTCGCAATTCTTCCTGAGGGCATGAGCCAAGAGCGTTTTGACTGGCTCGATAAGTGGTGTGAGAACCCAGCTGAGGATGTCATTCGCACCCATGGAACCGAGTCGAATGTCAAAGAGATTTACGACGCCTGCAACGAGCTTGCCCTCGACCCTGAGAACTTCGTGCTCAACCAGTTCTCAGAGTTCGGAAATCATCTCGGCCATTACACCGTTACTGGTCGAGCGCTTGCTCATGTCTTCGAGCACGTGCAACTCAGCAGCGGGCGCGACCTCAACCTCGCAGCGTTCACCTCAGCGACAGGGTCTGCCGGCACCATTGCAGCCGGTGATCGTCTCAAGGATGAATACGGAACCAAAATCGTTGCGGTAGAGGCGCTTGAGTGCCCAACAATGCTGGAGAACGGTTACGGCGAGCACAACATTCAGGGCATTGGTGACAAACACATTCCGCTCATTCATAACGTCATGAATTCCGACGTGGTGGTGGCGATTAGCGACCGCTCAACCGATGATCTTGATGTGCTGTTCAACACCGATGCAGGACGCCGGCTGTTGGCTGATCGGCATGGCATTGACGAAGCAACTATCGATGCTCTCTCTCACTTTGGTTTCTCAGCAATTTGCAACACGTTGGCTGCGATCAAGACCGCTCGCATGCTCGACCTCGGCGAGAACGACGCGCTCATCACGGTGGCGACAGATGGCGGGGCGCTCTACCCGAGTGAGCGGGCGAAAACGCTGTCAACAAGGTTTGGCGGCGAGCTATCTGAGGCTGATGCCGCTGCTATTTATGGCGAGCATCTCGCCAATGTGTCAACCGAACACATGATTGAGATGACCGAGGCCGATCGTCGCCGAGTCTTCAACTTGGGTTACTACACCTGGGTTGAGCAACAAGGAACGCCGTTTGAACTCTTCGAAGAGCGTCGTCACCAGTCGTTCTGGCGGAACCTCCGTCGATATGTCGGCGTGTGGGACTCGATGATCTCTGAGTTCAACGAACGCGTCGCATCTGCGTAAACAGCGATCATGGTGGTCGGTCTTCAATGCGTGGTGTGCGGGGAAGAGATCGAAATCTCACGTCCATTGTCGTGGACATGCCCTCGAGCAACAGAGGTCGATCCGTTTCATGTGCTCGAATTTGTCGACAACGGGGCACCACCGACGATTGAGATCGATCGAGGGGAGAGTAATCCGTTTGTTCGCTATCGCGAACGAATGGGGTGGTGGGCATTCGCCCGGGCGAACGGCATGTCCGATGATGAGACCGTGGGTCTTGCGCGGTCGGTTGCAGGGCAATTCAGCGTCACCCCTCTTCAACCGCACGATGGGCTGAGCGATGTCATTGGTCGTTCGGTGTGGGCGAAAAATGAGACGGTCGGAGTAAGCGGATCTCATAAATCTCGCCACCTTGTTGGCATCATGTTGCACCTCATCGCTGCTGAACACCTCGGCATGCTGACCGAGCGGCCACCACTTGCGATCTCGTCGTGTGGGAATGCGGCGCTCGCTGCTGCGACGGTTGCGAGTTCGCAAGAATGGCCGTTGCGAGTGTTTGTTCCGACATGGATGGACGACGCCTTCGGTAGTGGTCTTGATGCCCTTGGCGCTGAGGTCAACCGTTGCGAACGAGTCGCCGGCGCCGCAGGCGATCCCACCATGAGTGCGTTTAGAGAGGCGGTGTCGCAGGGGGCGATCCCCTTCAGCGTTCAGGGTCCGGCAAATGCGTGGTGCCTCGATGGTGGTCGAACCATTGGCTGGGAGCTTCACGATCAGTTGAACGACGTTGAGGTAGCCCCGCAGGCGGTGTTTGTTCAGGTCGGGGGAGGTGCCCTCGCAACATCGCTTTCGCTTGGTCTCGGTGATGATGTCCCACTTGTTGTCGTGCAAGCCGAGGGCTGCGCTCCTCTCCATCGCGCGTTGCAAGCGGCATCTGGGGTTGATGCTCCAGAACTCCATTGGGCCGAACTCATGCAGCCGTGGGAGTCACCTCACTCGTTGGCCGACGGAATTCTCGACGATGAAACGTATGACTGGATCAGCATTGGGCGTGCCATTGAGCGATCTTCGGGCCGATCTGTCGTCGCTACTGAATCAGAGATTGTCCACGCTCACGAGCTGGTGAATACATCAGGACCTCCGACGTCGGCGACAGGAACCGCCGGCGTAGCTGGAGCCCTTGGTGAGAGCGCCGCCGGCACGCTTGATGATCGGCCAATTGTTGTCCTGCTTTCCGGAGCTGCACGCTGAGCCTGAGCGCAAGTGGGGGTAGCCTTAGCCCCATGTCCGGCGACAACGTTCATCCAAGCCCATCCGCACTAGAGGGCGGCATCGACCCGCGAAGTGATGTGTTTAATCGACTGCTGAAGAACCGTGTTGTTCTGCTCGGTTCTGACGTGAACGATGAGATTGCGAATCAGCTTTGCGCACAATTGCTGTATCTCGAGGGCGAAGATCCAAACAGTGATATTTGGTTGTACATCAATTCGCCCGGCGGATCGGTGACTGCAGGCATGGCAATTTACGACACGATGCAGTTCGTTTCTTGTGATGTGGCAACTGTCTGCCTCGGCCTTGCCGCCTCGATGGGCCAGTTCTTGCTGACGGCGGGAGCTGCTGGTAAGCGTTACAGCCTTCCGAATGCTCGCATCATGATGCATCAGCCGTTGGCGGGTCTTCGTGGTCAGGCCGCCGATATTGCGATTCAGGCTGAGCAGCTTGCGTACACCAAGCTTCGTATGGCTCAACTCATTGCAGAGCATTCAGGGCAACCCCTCGAGCAGATTCAAGAAGACTCCGAACGCGACCGTTGGTTTACCGCTGAGCAGGCCAAAGAATATGGCCTTTGCGACAACGTGATCCTGCGTCGAGGTGAAATCGTCTGACGTTTAGTCTGCTGCGCCGACCGGCGTTGCAGGCTCAGGAGCATCATGCGGAACCAAGGTCGTAACTGGCCCTAGGTCGACGTCGCATGATGCCATCGCCCACTCACGGATCGTGAGTGCAGAAGCTTCGCTTTGGTACGCGGCGGCAGCAACACGTTGGATGCTGTCCGGGTCGCCAGGAACGACGGTATTCGCAGTCTCGATTGCTTGGACCACGTTCGACCACTCTTGAGCAACAGCTAACGGCGCAAGCGTCTGTAAGCGTCGGTAGAGCTCAAGGATCGCAGTGAGTTCGAGATTGCTATTAACCGTTGCGGCAACGATTGCTGACCGGTTGCTTCGAAGTTCCTCGCAGAAGGCAGCCGCATCAGGAACAGGTGTCGCCTCGCCACAGGCAGAAAGAGTTGTCATTGCGAATCCAACGATGGTTGCCATCGAACCAAGACGTTTCCTCTGCACAAAACGAGTGTGACACAACGGCTCCATAGATTGTCGCCACCCATCGGGTGATGCACCCCATTCCGCACATCTGCGAAGGACTCTTCCTGTGATTGCATCCGTGTCGTCGGCAACCATCCTCGGTGCACGTGGCTTCTCGGTTCAAGTCGAGGTTCACGTGGGTCGAGGCCTCCCAGGCTTTTCAATGTTGGGGCTTCCCGATGAAGCGTGCCGTGAAGCCCGTGATCGAGTGCGGGCTGCAGTGCTGAGTTCTGGTCTCAATTGGCCCGACCAGAAGATCACGGTCAATCTCGCACCACCGCATCATCGCAAGACGGGGTCTGGGCTTGATCTTCCGATCGCACTCGGCGTGTTGCTCGCTACCCAGCAGTTACCGGTCGAAGCTCTTGCCACAACATGTGCTCTTGGCGAACTTGGTCTCGACGGCTCTATTCGCCCGATACCAGGCACTGCACCAATGGTTGGTGTGCATCCAGATGCCGATTGGATTGTTCCCGAAGGCGGCGTCAGCGAGGCTCGACTCGTGACCACCGGTCACGTCCGGTCAGCTCCGTCGTTACGCACCCTTGTCGACGCCCTTGCGGGTATCGGTGAGTGGAGTAGCGGCCCGCCACCTGGCACTCTGAGTCTTGAAGACGATGGCGGACCAGACCTTGCAGATGTGAAAGGGCAACAGGTCGCCCGCTATGCATTAGAAGTAGCGGCCGCTGGCGGTCATCATTTGCTCTTGATCGGGTCTCCAGGCTCGGGCAAAACGATGCTCGCCGAACGCCTCCCGCGGTTACTTCCTGATCTTCCGCCCGAGCTTGCATTGGAAGTCACGATGGTGCAGTCGGCTGCGGGAGTTCCGCTGCCCTCGGGCGGGCTACTGCGCCGACCGCCGTTTAGATCTCCGCATCACACATCGACAGCCCCTGCTCTCGTTGGTGGGGGTGCTCATTATCTACGCCCGGGTGAAATCAGCATTTCTCACGGCGGCGTGCTGTTCCTCGATGAGATGGGGCAGTTCGCTCCGGCTGTCATCGATTGCTTACGGGAGGCCCTCGAAACCGGAACAATCTCGATTAGCCGAACACAACATCACGTCACGTTGCCAGCCAGATTTCAACTCATCGGTGCGACTAACCCATGTCCATGCGGAGAAGGGCTCCGACCTGGCATGTGTCGATGTGACGAGCGCTCGAGACGTCGATACCTCGGTCGCCTATCGGGGCCAATTCTTGATCGATTTGACTTGCGCGTTGCAGTTGAGCGCCCCGAGGTCGGTGACCTCATGGCGACTGAGCCATCAGAGTCGAGCGCCACGGTGGCGCAGCGTGTTCAGGTTGCTCGTCACCGAGCACTCGAGCGCTCAGGGGGTACAAATGCCGACATTCCTCAGGCAGAGATCGACGCTCTTGCACCCCTCACGTCAGCAGCAGTCGATCGACTTCGAAGTGAACTCGACGCGGGTCGTCTCACCGGGCGAGGTCTTCACCGGGTTCGAAGGACGGCACGTACGATCGCCGACCTAGAGCCGGCGCCTCAAGAGGTGATTCAAGAAGAACACGTTGCGACTGCGTTGTCGCTGCGAGTCGCAGTCGGGGCTGATCGAGAATGACGTCGCATATGCCCACCGACTCCGAGGTTGCGCTCGCCGCTCTTTCGTCGCTATCGGCGCTGACTCCGAGGCAACTTCGACTCGCGCTAGCGAAAGCCGACCCGTGCACTCTGTGGGCTGACCTCTCATCTGGGTCTTCCATGAACCTCAGCGCGATCGGCCCCGGTCATCAACAAGATGTAGCGAGGGAGGCAACTGCCCTTGATGTCGACAAGCTTCGAGCGACGCTCACTCAACTCTCGATTCAAGTGCTGGCGACTCACTCTGCAGGTACACCAGATCACCTCCGCAATGACGAGAGCCGCCCGCCAGCCATCTTTCTTCGAGGTGATCGTTCTCTGCTCACACAACGGATGGTGGCAATCGTCGGTACCCGAAGGGCGACGGCGGCGGGTCGAGCAACCGCAACCGAACTTGCCGAGCAGTTGAGCGCGGCTGGAATCATCGTGGTGTCGGGGCTTGCGCTCGGTATCGACACAGCCGCTCACCGAGGGGCCATGTCACAAGGTTCAACGGTTGCGGTCGTTGGGTGTGGGCTTGACCGGTGTTATCCGACTCGGCATCAAGAACTCTTCGATGAAATGTGCAAGCACCATCTTGTGCTGAGCGAGTGGCCCCCAGGAATTCCCCCAGCCCCATATCGCTTTCCAATGCGGAATCGTCTCATCGCTGCCCTCGCCGAACTTCTCATCGTGGTCGAGAGCGATTCGACCGGCGGAAGTCTCATCACGGCGCGGGAGGCACTTGAACGTGGTCGAGAAGTGATGGCGGTTCCGGGAAGTCCACGGGTGGCAACATCACGTGGAACGAACGCACTGATTCGAGATGGGGCAACGCCGGTGACGTGCGTTGACGATGTGATTCAGGCCCTTGGCATCACGCATGTAAGTGCACAACAGACGAGTCCGGCTGCGGGCCTTCACGAGAATTCGATCGAGATCGTGCACCTGTTAAAAAGTGAGGCGTTGACGCTCGGTCAGATTGTTGATCGATTGTCGCTGCCGATCGGTGAAACCGTCATTGTGATGAGCGAACTCGTTCAGCGAAAGATCATTACCGAGACCAACGGGTGGTTTGAACTGGCGGGTTCGATGTTGGTGTCCGGCGGAGAGCTCTGATGAGCGAATACCCTCGTCTACGTGGACATCGATCCAACGACCGAGTCGAACCAGGTCGATCTGTGGCAGATCGACCGGTTTGTTGCGTCATTGACTTCGTTGTCAGAACGAACCCTCGAGGCCTATCGAACCGATCTTCGAATGTTTGCCGAATTCACCGCTCGGATGAACATCAACGATCCCTCCTCGGTCAGTCGGACGAATGTCCGTCGTTATGTCGCTCACCTCTCGACCCGGCAATACGCGCAACGAAGCATTGCGAGAAAGATCGCATCGATTCGGCGATATTTCAGGTGGGCACTTCGTCACGATGTTGCCGACACCGACCCAACCCTTGGGGTGCATGTCAGCGGTGGAACTGGTCGTCTGCCAAAAGTGCTCGATCGGCGAGATCTTGAGCATCTTCTCGAACCCGCCGATGACCCTGATGAACCCTTTTGGCGTCGTCGGCGAGATGACGCGGTGCTTGAATTGCTCTACGGATCAGGTTTGCGTGTTGCCGAACTCTGTTCGCTCGATCGGTCATCACTCGACCTCGACCATCAGGCGTTGCGCGTGTGGGGAAAAGGTTCGAAAGAGCGGCGAGTTCCGATTGGTGAGCCCGCCTGCGATGCCGTCGCAGCATGGTGTGAGATTCGACACGAAGCCGCTCCTTCCGAGGCCGGTGACGCACTGTTCACCAACGAGCGTGGCCGACGGCTGACATCACGTGATGTTCGACGCATTCTTGATCGCCGAAGTGCAACCCCAACCCATCCGCATGCGCTCCGCCACACGTTTGCTACCCATCTCCTCGATGGCGGCGCCGACCTCCGAGCCGTTCAAGAGCTTCTTGGGCATGCCGATGTTGCGACCACCCAGCGGTACACGCACGTCAGCAAAGAGCGGCTCACAGCGGCGTATCGCCAATCGCATCCACGAGCATGACGCCTCCGCCTCCACCCCCGGCCGGACAACGCCCAGGACTCATCGATGCTGCCACCGAGCTCGCCGAGCAATGGAATCGCTGGAATCGCAGGCGGGCGTCGTCGGCGCGAGACCATCTCATCGTGCACTATTCACCGCTGGTCAAGTTTGTCGCTGGTCGTGTTGGTTCGGGCCTTCCCCGTTCAGTCGATCCAGCCGACTTGGTCGGCTACGGAGTGTTCGGATTGATCGATGCGATCGAAAAGTTCGACCCGTCGCACGGGGTCAAGTTCGAGACATATGCAGCGCCTCGAATTCGAGGCGCGATCTACGACGGTCTTCGCGAACTCGACTGGGTTCCGAGAACGGTCCGCACCAGAGGTCGCCGCATCGAACAGGCGTTAACAGAGCTCGAGCGAGAACTCGGCCGTTCTCCGAGCGAAGACGAACTCGCTGTACACCTCGAAATTTCGATCGACGAGCTCGCAACGTGGCTATCCGAAGTTGCAACAACCACGGTCGGCACGCTCGACAGAGCGATTTCGATGGGTTTCGAACCCGAGGCAGACGAGCTCGACGGGTCACATACCCCGGTCGCGGCGGTCGAAGCCGAAGAGCTTCGTTCCATTATTCGACAGGTGATGCGCGAGCTTCCAGAGCGGGAACGGCTCGTTCTTTCGCTGTATTACGACGAGAACTTGACGCTCGCCGACATTGCGGAGATTCTCGATGTCACCGAGTCTCGTGTATCGCAACTCCATGCCCAGTCGGTATTGCGACTTCGCTCTCGAATGCGAGCAGCCGGGCACCTGTAGCGCGTCGATTGCGTGAACAGTGATCGCTCGTGTCGCTGTGGCCATTTCGGTGTTTGTGGGCACCATCATTCCTGCTGCCAGCAACCCACAAGATCGAGGGCCGGGTCAGCCTCGACCTGACATCGAACAACATATGGCTTGGAGTTTTGTCGAGGAATCCATTGATCAACCTGTGCTGACTGGCGCCATTGAGAGTGGAAGGTTCAGCTGCTGGCGCCCTCCCGTCAACCGGCCGATTATCGACCCGTTTCGGCCGCCTCCGTGTCGTTGGTGTTCAGGAAATCGCGGCCTTGAATTTGCCGCCCAGTCGGGTGACGACGTTCGTTCTGTGGTGAGTGGAACTGTGTGGTTTCACGGCTCTGTCGGCCTCACGGGTTACCTCACGGTCATTGTCGAAGGGAGTTCAACTTCTCTTCTTGTCACCGTTGGTGGAATTGAGATTGATCGCCGTCGTCTGCGCGGGTCGAACATTGCTGCAGGTGAATTCATCGGCCTTGCCAGGGGGCCAATTCACCTCGGTGTTCGATCTGGGGGAACCTACATTGATCCTGAGTTATGGCTGCGGGCGGGGCGTGGTCGGGCTCGTCTTGTTCCCCTCAAGGCACCTGGTCGGACAACGAAGCCAAGGGCATCGTGTTCGCCTGATGTGCCCGGTGATATTTCGGACACTCGCCGATAGCGTGTCGGACGGCTTACCAACCGGTGAGCACCCGAGCATTCGGGTCACTCGAGATACGACATGTTCCCGTCATTTGCGGTCGTTTCGGCGCCCTGACGTGAACCTAACCGCAACCCACATAGGAGACTTTCATGGCTCTCATCAGCATGCGTCAGATGATTGAGGCAGGTGCGCACTTCGGCCACCAGACCCGACGCTGGAACCCCAAAATGCGCCGCTTCATCTTCGGTGAGCGCAACGGCATTTACATCATTGATCTCGACCAAACGTTGAATCGCGTCGAGACGGCCTACAACTTCCTTCGTGACCTCGTGGCCGACGGCGGCAACGTGCTCTTCGTCGGAACGAAGAAGCAGGCCCAAGACCCAGTTCGCGAGGCCGCAGATCGTTGCGGAATGCCGTATGTCAACGAGCGTTGGCTCGGCGGAATGCTCACGAACTTCGGCACCATTTCTCTGCGCGTCAACAAGATGCTCGAACTTGAGCGCCAGAAAGAAATCGGCGAGTTCGATCTCATGATCAAGAAAGAGGCGCTGCTGCTTGACCGCGAACTCACCAAGTTGCAACGCAACCTCGGTGGTCTCCGTTCGATGAAGAAGGCACCGGAAGCGATTTTTGTTCTCGACACGATGAAAGAGCACATTGCGGTCACCGAGGCAAACAAACTCGGAATCCCTGTTGTTGCGGTTGTCGACACCAACGTTGACCCGGATTCCATTCAGTTCCCGATCCCTGGAAACGACGATGCGATTCGCGCCAATGCATTGTTCGCGAACGTGATCGCAGAAGCTGTTCTCGAAGGTCAATACATTGCGTCGCGCCGCCCGCAGGCAGCTCCTGCCACACCAGAGCCGAAAGAGCGCACTCCTGAAGAAGAGGCAGCGTTCGCTCAGGCACAGGCTGAGGCTCGCGCCGCTGCTGCTCGCGCGCAGGCTGAGCGAGAGGCACGGATGGCCGCAAAGAAGGCCGCTGATGATGCCGCTTCTGATTCAGCAGAAGCATCTGCCGACGAACCAACTGCCGAAGAGACCGCAGAAGCTGATGCTTCGGCTGAATCCTGAAACGATCTGAAGAGAGGCTGACAGATGTCATTTACCGCACAAGACGTGAAGGCGCTGCGTGAATCAACCGGCGCCGGCATGATGGACTGCAAGAAGGCACTCGAAGAATCATCGGGTGATATTGAGGCTGCCAAGCAGTACCTACGAGAGAAAGGGTTGGCGGCAAGCGCGAAGCGCGACGACCGAGAAAATAACCAGGGTTTGGTTGCTCTCGGTATTGAAGGCTCGACCGCTGCGATGGTGCAGTTGAAGTGCGAGACCGACTTTGTTGCCGGTAGCGAGCACTTCCTCAACGAGGCTGCTGAATTGCTGAAGGCAGTTCTCGCAGGAGGCGCCGACGCAGTTGCGAGCCGTGAGACTCAACTTGAGGAGCTTCGTATTCTCCTCAAAGAAAAGATCGAACTCGGCAACGTTGTGCACATGGTGGCCGCTGACGGCAATACCATTGGACACTACGAGCACATTCAGGGTGGCCGAGGGGTCAATGGTGTTCTCGTTGAAATGGCAGGCACGAGTGACGAACTTGCCCATGACATCGCTGTCCACATTGCGTTCGCACGCCCGCAGTACCTCAACCGGGAAGATGTTCCTGCCGATGTGGTTGCCACCGAGCGCTCAACACTCGAAACCATCACACGCAACGAGGGCAAGCCAGAGCAAGCGATCGAAAAGATCGTTGAAGGCCGCATTGGCGGTTTCTTCAAAGATGTGTGCCTCCTCGAGCAACCATTCGCCAAAGACGACAAGCAGTCGATTCAGCAGGTGATCGGGTCGGCCGAGATCGTCCGGTTCGCTCAGGTTGAGATCGGCTGAGATAATTCTCATATGAGCGACGATTCGACGACCACCCCACGATGGCGACGGATCGTCTTTAAGCCTTCAGGTGAGGCACTCGCTGGCCCTTCGGGTCGAGGACTTGATGGCCCGACCCTCGATGCGACGGCCCGAGAGATCATTGACCTTCGGCAGAACCTTGGTGTTGATGTTGCGGTCGTCGTTGGTGGCGGAAACTTTTGGCGCGGCCGTACCGGCGCAATGGAAGGCATGGACGCCACTCAGAGCGATCACATCGGGATGTTGGGCACAGTGATGAACGCGCTGGCTCTTCAGGACGCGCTTGAGCGCCAAGGGCAACCGACCCGTGTGCAGTCTGCGATCGAGATGCCGAGAATCGCTGAGGCGTACATTCGTCGTCGTGCGGTTCGACACCTCGAGAAGGGGCGTGTCGTCATCTTTGCCGCCGGTACCGGAAACCCGTTTTTCACCACCGACACCGCCGCAGCATTACGGGCGGCAGAAATTGAAGCTGATGCCCTCTTGAAGGGAACACATTCAGGTGTTGACGGCGTGTACGACGCTGATCCCCGTGTTGATGAGTCAGCGGTGAAGTACGACGAGGTTGGCTACATGGAGGTCATGACAAAGAACCTCAAGGTCATGGATGCCACGGCCATTGCGTTCTGTCGCGATAACTCGATTCCGATCGTCGTGTTCGATATGACGGCACCTAGAGCGCTCCGGTCGATCCTGTGCGGCGACTCGGTTGGCACCATGGTGCACGACGTCTGATTCGAACGCCGTCTGAACATTTTCGTGTTGTCCCCAACGGGCTGCAGCGGGTGGGTACGCTAGAAGAGTGATCGACGAGACCATTCTCGAAGCCATCGACAAGATGGAAAAAGCCGTTCTGCATGTGCAATCGCAGTTCGCTACTGTGCGCACCGGCCGAGCCGCTCCTGCGCTCGTCGAGCAGTTGCAAGTCGAGTACTACGGAGCACACGTTCCGTTGCAGCAGTTGGCATCGATTCAAGTTCCTGAGGCACGTCAATTGCTGATCAAGCCTCACGACCGGGCGTCGCTCCCCGCAGTCGAGAAATCGATTAGGGAAAGCGATCTGGGAGTCGCACCGAACAACGATGGTGTCGTTATTCGCCTCAATTTTCCAGCGCTCACAGAAGAGCGCCGGCGCGACTATGTGAAAGTGGCGAAGAATATGGCTGAAGATGGCCGAATCGCCGTTCGAAATATTCGACGTGATGCACGCAAGTCGCTCGAGGCAGCTGAGAAAGATGGCGATATTTCTGCTGATGATCTTGATCGTGCAGAAAAAGAACTTGATAAGTACACCCACGAGCACGTGGAGCGAATCGACCAAGGACTCGGCCGTAAAGAAGCTGAGCTTCTCGAGGTCTAGAGAGGTGATGAACGATGAGTGACGACATGTGGGGCGATTCAGGTTCGTTGTTTGATGGCCCTGATCGTCGTAAGTCAGACGACGAGTCGACATCAGAAGACCGGCCGACCACACCAACGTTTTCATTCGACGACGAGTCGGGGCCTCTGCCGCATTGGACTGAGGCTCCGTCGGGCGGGATCTCTCGTGCTGATGAGTCGGCCGAAGACACCGAAGAGCGTGCACCCGTTCGCTCATTTGACGATGACGATCTCGGAATTCTTGACGATGATGTGCCGACCGGTCGGTCAGAAGACGATCTGTGGGCGACGTTTACCGCTGAGCAGCCCGTATGGCAGCCAGGCGACAGCCCTGAGCCGACGCGTGAATCGCCAGCGGTTGGCACATTCGACGAACCTGCAGACTCGGTGGGTTCTTCCACAGGTCAGCAGAGCCGGATCGTGATCGGAACTGACCCATCGGGGATGAATCGCCCGATGTCAGAGTCGCAGGCTGCGGTTCGAGAAGATTCGGGCGGCACTCGCCGACGTGCTGCTGGAAAGTCGAAAGCCTCTGCCCCTCGACCAGGCGCTCCGGCATCAAGTGGTCGCGATTTGCCGGTCGCAACGGCGGTTGGCATTTTGCTCGTTGCGATTTTCGTCGGGACACTGGTCTACCGCCCGTGGGCGGCTCTCGTTCTCGTCGCTGTCGTATTAGGACTCGCCGCCGTCGAGTTCTACGACAAGGTCACCGAGAAGGGCTACAGGCCAGCGGTCGTTCCTGGAATTGTCGCCTGTGTGATCGCACCGATTGCTGCGTATTGGCAAGGTGACGGTGCGCTCCCACTCGTCATTGTCTTCGCATTCATCGCCACTGCAGGCACGTATATCGGGGCACGGTCGGTTGACATCGGTCCGCTTCCAAATGTGTCGATTACGACCTTGCCAATCGTGTGGGTCGGGCTTGCCGGTGCATACGCCGGATTAATTCTCCGTTTTTCAACCACGGGGGAGGTGCTGCGGGCTGATAACGGTACCGACACCCTCTTCATGCTCGCCCTTGCGGTGGTTGCGAATGATGTTGGTGCACTGTTCGTTGGTGCAGCCGCCGGCCGCACACCTTTGCGCTCATGGATTTCCCCCGGGAAGACCGTCGAAGGCTTTATCGGTGGGGCGTTGCTCACAATCGTGGTGCTCATCGTGGCCGGTATCGGCGGATGGAATACCACGTGGGACAGCACAGGTGATCTACTGCTGCTCGCGATCGTGGTCTCGATTTTTGCTCCGATGGGAGATCTCGTCGAGTCGATGTTTAAGCGGAATCTCGGCGTGAAAGATTTCGGATCGTTGGTGAAAGGCCACGGTGGCGTACTTGACCGCTTTGATGGCTTCTTACTCACGCTGCCGATCGTCTACTACTTGACGCTGATTCTTGAGCCGTGGGCTGGCTGATAGCCAATCACCAAGATGACTCCTATTCGGGTCGCAATTGCGGGTTCTACCGGTTCGATTGGCGGCCAAACCCTTGAGATCATTTCGGCTGACCCCGATGCATTTAATGTCGTCGGTCTTTCGGCTGGCCGCTCAGCGGCGGCCATTATCGAGCAGGCCAAGACCTTTCGGCCAGCGATTGTCGCGGTAGCTGACCCCACAGCGCGAAACGAAGTGAGCGAAGCGCTATCGGGGTTGAGCGAGATTGAGGTCGTGGCAGATGCGACAGAGATGTGCGACATTGCTGACGTCGTCATCAACGGGGTCGTGGGTTTTGCTGGTCTTCCTGTCACCATGGCAACACTGTCGAACGGACGTCGACTTGGACTTGCCAACAAAGAAAGTCTGATCGCCGCTGGGCCCGTAGTGCAGCCGTTGCGTGAGGTTGACGGTGCAGAACTCGTGCCGGTCGACTCTGAACACTGTGCGCTGCACCAATGCCTTCGTTCGTCGATCGGCACCCATCGAGAGGTATCTCGCTTGGTGCTCACGGCAAGCGGCGGCCCGTTTCGGGGCCGTTCGGCAGCAGAGCTTGCGAATGTGACGGTTGACGAGGCGCTACGTCATCCGACGTGGTCGATGGGGCCAAAGATCACGATCGATTCATCAACGTTGATGAATAAGGGCCTCGAGGTCATTGAGGCGCACGAACTGTTTGGTACCCCATTCGATGAGATTGACGTGGTCGTTCACCCGCAGTCGGTGGTGCACTCGATGGTTGAATTCATCGATGGTTCGACGATCGCTCAATTGTCGATGCCTGACATGCGGCTTCCAATTGGGTACGCACTTGGGTGGCCTCACCGCCTTGGGACACCGTTTGGAACGATCGATTGGACACAACTTTCGCAGTTGAATTTCGAGCCACCAGATCGGAGCACATTTAAATGTCTCGATCTTGCCTATGCCGCAGGGCGCGCAGGCGGCACTGCCCCGGCGGTGATCTCAGCAGCCAACGAAATTGCTGTTGATGCGTTTATTGATGGCGAAATCACATGGGCTCAGATCCACGATGTCTCCGCAGCGGTACTCGACGCAACAGAGCTTTCACAGCCATCAACGGTGGACGAAGTTATTGATGCCGATCGTCGCGCTCGTGAGGACGCAAGGCGTGTGATCAGTGGCATGCTTGCGTAAGAGCAATCATGTCTGAGCACTTGAAACCAGAGTCATCGCCTCCTGCTGCGTGGCCCGCACCGACTGCACCTTCGCGTTTCGTATCAGAGGTAGTTGCTGGTGGGGCGGTTGGTGAGCGACCGCCCGATGAGAAGGGCTCGGGCATCATCGGCCTCGTCGTACTCATTGGGATTTTTGTTGCCCTTGCGGTCGCAAACATTTGGTGGTTCGTGTTCGCAGTTGGGCTGTTGCTCTCCATCGTGCTTCACGAGGTCGGTCATTACTCGACGGCGCGTTGGAGCGGAATGAAAGTGACCCAGTTCTTTGTGGGCTTCGGACCACGCGTGTGGAGCATGCATCATCGGTCGACCGAGTTCGGTGTTCGTGCGTTGCCACTCGGGGCATTTGTTCGCATCGTTGGCATGAACATGATGGACGACGTCGACGATGCTGACGAAGAACAGACTTACCGGTCGAAGTCGTATCCAAAGCGAATGCTCGTCATTACTGCGGGCTCGCTCATGCACTTTTTGTTGGCACTGGTGCTGCTCTCAGCGGTCTTCACGACCCGGGGTGAGGCGGTGGTGTTGCCGGGCGCGGAAGTGATGTCAGTCGGCGAAGAGATGCCAGCGACAGGCGTCGTACTGCCCGGCGATGTGATTTTGAGCGTCGACGGTCGTGAGGTGGTCGATGGTGCTCTCGGTGATGTGGTGAGGTCATTTGAACCAGGATCTGCAGTTGACATTGCGATCGAGCGTGCAGGCGTCGAAATGGTGGTGAAGACCACACTCGGCTCGAATGCACTCGTTGGCGGAGATGGCTCGTCAGCGTTTTTGGGTGTGTCGACGGTGATGCCGGTAGCGCTCGAGCAACGTGCATGGTGGTCAGCACCGTGGCATTCGGTCACCGCCATGGTCGATCAAATGTGGATGTCGGTGAAGGGTGTCGTCACCGTGTTAAATCCGGCGAACGTCATAGCCCACCTGTCGGGTGATAATGCCGATCCGATGACGAGACCGACGACGCTGGTTGGCATCACTGCGGTGAGCGATGATGTTGGGCAGTCGGGAGGCTTCGCCGGCATTATCGAATTGTTGGCGTTTCTGAATGTCTTCGTCGGAGTGTTCAACCTGTTCCCCCTCTTGCCACTCGACGGTGGTCATGCTGCGATTGCGACGTACGAGCGTGCTCGAGAAGGCCGAACCCGCTCGAGATATCACGCCGATGTCGCCCGGCTTGTTCCTTTGACAATGGCGGTGGTAGCGATGCTTGCATTCATGTTTATGTCCGGTCTGTACCTCGACATCGTCAACCCGATTCGGTGAGGAGAACCTGATGGAAGTCAAAGGATGGTCAGGGGAGCGTCGCCCATCTCGGATGATCAACGTTGGCGGCGTCCCAGTTGGCGGTGACTCACCGATCACGGTGCAGTCGATGACGGTGACAAAAACCGCTGATGTTGAAGGAACACTGCAACAGATCTATGCGCTCGCCGCGGCCGGATGCGACATCGTTCGGTGTACCTGCAATGAGTCGGAGGCCGCGGTCGGCCTCGCTCAGATCGTTCCTCGTTCACCGATTCCGGTGATTGCCGACATCCACCATCAATACAAGATGGCACTTGCTGCGTTAGATGCAGGAGTGCACGGGCTGCGACTCAACCCGGGAAACATTCGCCGACCTGAGCACATTAAGGCAGTTGCGAGTGAATGTCGAGATCGGGGCGTGCCGATTCGCATCGGCGTTAATGCAGGATCACTCGACCCTGACCTTTATGAGAAGCACGGAGGAGCAACGCCTGAGGCCATGGTCGAGTCTGCGCAGAGAGAACTCGAGTATTTCGCGGAGGTCGATTTTGATCTCGTGAAGATCTCGGTCAAGGCATCGAGTGTCCCGTTGATGGTCGAGGCCTACCGGCAACTCGCAGAGGTGACCGACCATCCGTTGCATCTCGGAGTAACTGAAGCAGGCCCGCCGCCCGCAGGGCTGGTGAAAGCCACTGCGGGGATTTCGACGCTTCTCATGGAGGGCATTGGTGACACCATTCGGTATTCACTGACGGCCGACCCGGTAGAGGAGGCTCGTGCAGGCCGCCAACTACTTGAGGCTCTCGGGCTTCGCGAGCGAAAGAATGTTGATCTCATTGCATGTCCATCATGTGGTCGAGCAGAAGTTGATGTCATCGACGTTGCCCAAAAAGCGATGGAGGCCTTTGGTGAACGTCAACTTCCGTTGCAGGTAGCGGTGATGGGATGTGTCGTGAACGGACCCGGCGAAGCACGAGAGGCCGACCTTGGAATCGCTGCAGGAAACAAGCGAGGCCATCTGTTCATTAAAGGTCGTAACGTGGCCGTCGTACCTGAAGATGAAATGGTTGGAGCGCTTGTCGAATGGGCCGAATTCATTCACGAACACGGCACCGAAGCGGCGATCGCTCGCGCTGATACGGCGCGTGCGGAGCGTGAGGCCGAGAAAGACCGGTCGATGCTGCTTGCAGAACAGGGCGATGATGCGAACAATGCGAGCGAACGCATCGTTGAGATCGGTCGCCGCCTCTCAGGCGACAGCGCGTCGTAATTAGCCGTTGAGTTCTGCGATTGCGGCGGCGGTCGCAAGCACCCGTCGAGCATTGTCGACGTGAAGGTTTTCGATCATTCGACCATCGACAGTGATCACTCCACGCCCTTCGCTTACCGCTTCATCAAACGCTTCGATCACTCGCTGTGAGTAGTCGATGTCAGCCTCAGACGGGGCCCACACATCATTTGCCGGTTCAACTTGGGTCGGGTGAATGAGGGTTTTACCATCGAAGCCAAATGCCCGACCTTGCTGTGCTTCAGCGAGGAACCCTTCCGGATTTTTTACGTCGTTGTAGACGCCGTCGAGAATGACCTTGTCGGCTTCTCGGGCTCCGAGAAGCGCCATTGCGAGGTGGGGAATCAACGGGGCCCGGTCGGCGTGCTGTTCGGCACGCAGCTCTTTGATGAGGTCGTTTGTTCCCATAACGAGCACGTTGACCCGAGGGTGAGCTGCAATCGATCGAATATCAAAGATCGCTGTCGGGGTTTCGACCATCGCCCAGATCGTCATGTCGTCGGGTGCGCCGGCTGCTCGAAGTTGAGCATCGACTTCGTTGAGATGATCGGTGGATATCACCTTCGGAATGACGACGGCAGCAGCCGATGACCCGGCAGCTGCTGCAATGTCGGCTGCTCCCCACGGCGTGTCAAGACCGTTGCAGCGAATCGTGAGCTCTCGGCGGCCATAGTCACCTGAAGTGGCGGCAGCAACTGCATTTTCACGGGCTGCCTCCTTTGCATCAGGGGCGACGGCGTCTTCGAGATCGAAGATGATGGCGTCGGCTGCAATGGTCTTTGCCTTTTCGAGCGCTCGCTCGTTCGCCGCAGGCATGTAAAGAACCGATCGGCGTGGTCGTAATGACGACATGTCAAGATCCCATCTCGTAAAGGGCGGCTAATTCGGGGGCGCTTGCTGCGAGTTGCTCGGCAAGACGAACTACGACCTGGCATTGCTTGACCGATGCGTCATCTTCCATCTTGCCGTCGAGCATGATGGCGCCGGTGCCGTCACCCATTGCGTCGATCACACGTCGGGCGTGAGCCACTTGTTCAGCCGATGGCGAGAACACTTCTTTTGCGACGGCGATCTGGTCAGGGTGAAGGCTCCACGCCCCAACACATCCAAGCAAATAGGCATTGCGGAACTGGTCCGCGCACGCCGTGGTGTCACGAATATCACCGAATGGTCCGTAATACGGCAAGATGCCAGCCATCACACATGCGTCGACCATACGAGCGATCGTGTAGTGCCAAAGGTCCTGCTGGAATGTTGCTCGGTCAGCATCTGGGTTGTCAGGGTCAGGATCAGACCGCACGAGGTAATCGGGGTGTCCTCCACCAACTCGAGTGGTCTTCATGCGGCGGTTCGCAGCGAGATCGGCCGGGCCGAGTGAGAGTCCTTGCATGCGCGGTGAGGCCAGACAGATTTCCTCCACATTTGCCACACCGCGAGCGGTCTCCAAAATTGCGTGCAGCAGGATGGGCCGGGTGAGTCCAGCTTCGGCCTCCAACTGTGCAATCAGGCGATCGGCGTAATGGATGTCTTCGGCACCTTCAACCTTGGGGAGAATGATGACATCGACCGCATGCCCTGCTTCGATAACGGCGGCACGGATGTCAGCGAGACACCATGGCGAATCAAGACTGTTCACCCGAGTCCATAATTGCGTCGAACCGAAATCAACATTCTGAGCGACATCGACGAGCCCGGCACGGGCTGCATCTTTTTCCGCCATCGGCACGCCGTCTTCCAGGTTGGCGACAAGCACATCGACCTTGCCAACGAGCGACGGAACTTTGCTGCGCATCTTCTCGTTATTTGGCGGGAAGAAATGAAGCATTCGGCTAGGCCGAAACGGAATCTCGCGGACGGGTTCAGGGGCGCCGACGGCGAGCGGGCGGAAGAAGTCTTTAGGTGAACGCACACCCAGACGCTACGTGCCGGGAGCCTCGTTTGAGAAACTGCGCAGCCAGGCAGGTAGCCGTGTGGGTCGTCCTTCAGGGGTGACTGCGCCGTGAACGGTGATGCCCGTCGAGTGGACGACCCCATCGACGGTGAGCAGGTACACCATCTGGAAGGTGGCCCGAGTGATCGGCCCCATTGCCACGTGCACGTCAACCACATCGTCAAATTTCAACGGCTGGCGGTATTGCACCCCTGCTTCCAGCACCGCCATGTCAACGCCCTCCGCCCGAATTTCGTGATAGGGGTGGCCGATATGGCGGAGATATTCCACCCGGGCTTCCTCGAGGTAGGGGAGGTATCTGCTGTGGTGAACGATGCCCATTGCATCGGTTTCAGCAAATCGAACGCGAATGCGATGCGAGAAGTCATATGCCGAACGGTCGGTAGGCGGTTCGATAGACATTCTCACAACCCTCGACCGTATCGTGCTGGTGTGAGGAGTCGTGGACTATGACGCCGGCGGTGAAGCTGATGACGAGCACGTCAGTTGCATTTCGGCTCTGCGAATATGACCACGACCCGGCAAATTCCAATTTCGGTCTCGAGGCGGCAGACCTGCTCGGACTCGACCCAGATCAGGTGTTCAAGACCCTTATCGTGCTTGTGGGTGAAGAAGAAATGTGCGCGGTCGTTCCGGTCAGCGGCCAGCTCTCGCTGAAACTCTTTGCGCAGGCAGTTGGTGCAAAGCGCGCAGAAATGTGCCCCCCTGATCGGGCTGAGCGATCGACCGGATACCTGGTTGGAGGAATCTCGCCAATTGCGCAGCGCCGACGGTTGAGAACTGTCATCGATGAAACTGCGCAGTTGTATGACGAGATCTACGTGAGTGGTGGCCGGCGAGGTCTCGATGTTGCGGTCGACCCCAACGATCTTGCATTCCTCACCGATGCCACGTTCGCCGATATCGCCAGCGGTTAGCAGCAGACGCAATCAGATGCCCGACGGATGACGGAGGGTGGCCTCAATCCGCGCCACTCGGGTGCGGGCCGGTGGGTGGGAGGCATTGAGTCGTTGACGCCACCCGATGCTGCGCTGACCTCCTCCGTGAGCGATGACGGTGTTGAGCGCACTTGCGAGTTCGCGGCCGTAGCCGAGTCGAACGCTTCGTTGATCAGCGTCAAACTCTGATCGATGTCCGACAAGATTGCCGACGGCATCGCTGGCGTAGAGCACGATCAGGAAGACCCATGACACCGCAGTGAGGATTGCCGAGACGACCCTGCCGAGGGCGGTGAGTGCAGAGGAATGGGCGACAAAGGTGTCAGTTGCGGCTCTCGCCACGTTCTTCACGGCAAACCCCACACGGGCAAGAGCAATGATCGGCAGCGAAAACCAGTGGATCAAGGTGAGCGAGACCGTGTGCAAGCCGAGGTGGTGCGAGAGTTCGTGAGCGAACACACCGGCGAGTTCACGGGGCCCAAGGTGTTGCAGAGAGAATGAGGTTGTCACCACGAGATGCCCCCCACAGGCAAATGCATTGAGTTCGTCAGCATCAATGACCCGCAGCACGAATTTGTCAGGATTAATTCCTGCTGCCGTTGCAACCTCTTGCCAGACGGGTTGAGCGACCGAACGTTCTTTAATGGTCAACGCCCGAGCGCCGAGAGCAGGAGTGAGGAGAAGTGTTTGAGCGAATCGGACAAAGAGCACACCGGCACCCGCCATCCAGACGATCGGTAGCAACCAAAACGTGACTGAAATACCGATCAAGTTGAGCACTGCGTTGAGGGGAATCCAGATAAGTCGCAGTGAAATTAGTGAAAACGGCAACAGCACCAGTAGCGGGGTGAGCGCCGCAAGTGAAGAAAAGTTGGCGGCGCGGCGAGGGGAGCGAGGTGGTGGTGACTCCACATATGAAAGGTTACGGAGTTGACAGTGCGGTTTGTCTATGCGATCTCTCAGGCAGAATGGAGAGATGGCTGACCATACTTCGTCGACTCCATCGATTATTCCGGGTGCAGAACCACTGTCTCATGTTGCTGGTTCGACGACCGGCGTGCTTGTATTGCATGGCTTCACGGGTAATCCGTCTTCGGTACGAATTCTTGCGGAAGCGGCAATTGCTGAGGGCTACGACGTTGAAATGCCCCGTTTGCCAGGCCACGGCACAACGGTTGACGACATGATGACAACAGGTTGGGATGACTGGTTTGGCGCCGCTCTCCAGGCGTTTGACGCCCTTGCCGACCGATGTGAGCGAGTGGTTATCGCCGGACTCTCAATGGGCGGTCTTCTCACGCTCTCTGTAGGAGGTGCTCGCTCGGTCGCTGGCCTCATCTGTGTCAACCCGGTCGCACGAATGAGATCACCTGAAGAGGTCGAGATGGTTGAAGAACTCATCGCGGACGGCATGGAGATTCTTCCAGGAGTTGGCTCAGACATCGCTGATCCAGAATCATTTGAAACCGCCTACGAAGGCACCCCACTCGTGCCTCTTCGGTCAATGTTCTTTGAGGGTGTTCAACCTCGATGGGAACAGTGGGGAGATCTCGAGGTGCCGTTACTTCTCTTCACCTCAGAACAAGACCATGTTGTTGACCCTGCTGACAGTTCGCATCTCGCGGCGACATACGGCGGAAGTGTTGACCATGTGTGGTTGAAGAAGTCGTATCACGTTGCAACACAGGACTACGACAAAGCGCTGATCGTTGAGAAGTCGCTGGCGTTCATTTCAGAACTCGCACACTGATCGTTGAGCCACCGGTATGTTCGCATCGATTCCCTCACCGTCATGGTCAAGTCTGTCGATAGGGCCTATCGAGTTGCGGGTGTACGGGTTCCTCATTGCCGTTGGCGTGGTTCTCGCAATACGGCGACTTGGTAGTGGACTTGAGCGATTCAAGACGGGCGGATCAGAAGCAGCAGCGTCGATTGGTATGTGGGGTGTTGGAGCGGGTCTCATCGGCGCCCGCTTGTACCACGTTGTTACTGAATGGGACCGTTTCTCGGGAAATCTCAGCGAGATCCCGAAGGTCTGGCATGGAGGCCTCGGAGTTCCTGGAGGGGTTCTCCTCGGAACGATCGTTGGCGTCCTGCGGGCACGATCGTTTGGAATTTCGACAGCGGAGACCTTGCATGCTGCGGCGCCGGCAATTCCGCTCGCTCAAGCTGTTGGGCGATGGGGCAACTGGTTCAACCAAGAATTGTTTGGCCGCCCCACGACTCTGCCGTGGGCATTGCGCATCGATGATGATCATCTGCCAGCGGCATACGAATCAGGTACAACGTTTCACCCGACATTTCTGTACGAGAGCATGTGGACCCTCGGCCTCAGTCTGTGGTTGGTTCGGTTGAGCGGGTCACCACGGTTTGCGGGTTCACGACTCTTTGCGCTGTACGTCAGCGGCTACGGACTCGGCAGGCTGTGGATTGAAGGTCTCCGCATCGATGACGCATCGGTAATCGGGGGTCTTCGATGGAATCAGTGGGTTGCGATCGCGGCGATTGTGGGTGGGCTGATCTATCTTGCAGTGACATCGTCATCTGGCGACTCCGCCGAAGAAGTCGATGTGCGGCAGGCCGCCATCAACGGTGACCGATAGCCTCAAGAGGGTGTCAGAACAGATAGATCGTGGTGCTGTTGAGCGGGTCGCAAAGTTGGCGCGGCTCGAATTGAGTGACGCAGAACTCGATGAGGCAACGACCCGTCTTGCGGGAATGATGGCGCACTTTGCCGATATCGATGCGCTTGACCTCGACGATGTCGAGCCAATGACCCAGCCGTACGAATTAGTCAATGTGTTGCGCGATGACGTTCCGCTCGAGACTCTTGACCACGACGAAGTACTCGCTGCCGCTCCAGATGCCTCCGACGGCCGATTCGGTGTGCCGCCAATCTTGGGGCTCGACCTGTGAGCACGTTCCAAAGCGCGCGTTCGATTGCAGCCTCGGTATCAACCGGAGAATCATCTGCGGTTGACATCGTGTCAGAGCACCTTGCGCGCATCGAAGAACGCGAAGAAGAGGTCCATGCGTTCAACCTGGTGCTTCATGATGAGGCGTTGCAATCAGCGGAACGCGTCGATGAACGAATTGCGGCAGGGGAGCACGTAGGGCCACTTGCTGGGGTGCCGATTGCGCTGAAAGACAACCTCTGCACCCGAGGAATTCCGACGACATGCTCGTCGAATATTCTTGATGGGTGGCGCCCTCCATATGACGCAACCGTGGTGGCACGACTTGCCGACGCCGGTGCGGTGTTTGTGGGCAAAACCAACCTTGATGAATTTGCGATGGGCTCAAGCACCGAAAACTCGGCGTTCGGCCCGACACGAAACCCGCTCGATACGAGTCGTGTGCCGGGAGGCTCGTCGGGCGGATCGGCAGCTGCTGTTGCGGCAGGGTTCTCCGCGATGTCGCTCGGTTCAGACACCGGCGGCTCGATCCGTCAACCCGCGGCCCTTTGCGGGGTTGTTGGCGTCAAGCCCACCTACGGGGCGGTGAGTCGACTCGGGCTGATCGCGTTTGCGTCCAGCCTTGACCAGATTGGGCCGTTCACCCATGATGTTGCAGACGCCGCGCTGCTCCTCGAATGCATGGCCGGGCACGACCCCGGTGATTCAACGTCGATACCGCAATCGTTTCCGTCGCTGTCTGAGTCACTCGACCGTGGCGTCGCTGGTCTTCGTATCGGTCGCATTGTTGATCTGCCAAGTGGCGCCGATGCTGATGTTGTCGCCTCGGTCGATCGTGCGTTTGAAGTGCTCGCAGATGCAGGGGCAGAGATCATCGACGTCACGATTCCTGCATTCACCTATGGCCTGACGGCGTACTACCTCATCGCTCCTGCCGAAGCATCATCGAATTTGGCTCGTTACGACGGCGTTCGATTCGGTTCTCGGGTTGAGGCTGCTGACACCAACTCGATGTACATGGCAACCCGCGGTGAGGGGTTCGGGCCAGAGGTGAAACGCCGAATCATGCTCGGCACCTATGCACTGTCGGCTGGCTACTACGACGCCTATTACGGCAAAGCGCTGAAGGTTCGTCGATTGATGGCTCAAGACTTCGCTACGGCGTACGAGTCGGTCGATGCGTTGGTGACGCCAGCTTCGCCGAGCGTGGCATTCCCGTTCGGTTCGAAGACCTCTGACCCTCTTGCGATGTACCTCTGTGATACCTACACGATTCCATCGAACCTCATTGGCCACCCGGCGATGAGCGTGCCATTCGGTGCAGGCGAGAACGACCTTCCGATCGGTGTTCAAGTGCTTGCTCCGGCCATGGGCGAACCGACAATGTTTGCCGTCGCCGCAGAACTCGAACGCTCGGCAGGGGGTAACCATGTCTGATTCGGCAACGTGGACCCACGAAGGGTTCGAGATGGTGGTTGGCCTTGAGGTGCATGTCGAGCTCGCCACCGAAACAAAATTGTTCTCAGGCTCTCCCAATCGTTTTGGAGATGATCCGAACACCAATATTGACCCGGTGTCGCTCGGTCTGCCTGGCGCCTTGCCGGTGCTCAACCGTCAGGCTGTCGAGTTGGCGATGAGAATCGGTCTCGCACTCAATTGCACCGTTCAGTCGTGCACCTTTGCGAGAAAGAATTACTTCTATCCCGATATGCCGAAGGCGTACCAGATCTCTCAGTATGACCGTCCGCTCAACATTGACGGTCACCTTGAAATTGCTGATGGCATCGTCATCGGCGTCGAGCGAGCACACCTCGAAGAAGACACCGGCAAGAGCACCCACATTGGCGGTTCGGGTCGAATTCATGGAAGCGAGGGCTCGCTCATCGATTTCAATCGTGCCGGCGTGCCGCTCGTCGAGATCGTGAGTCGACCTGATATCAGAACCCCTGAGCAGGCTCGACAGTACGTCAATGAACTCCGAGCGATTCTCGTTGAAATTGGTGCCTCCGATGCACGCATGGAGGAAGGCTCGATGCGGGTCGACGCAAACGTGAGTGTTCGCCGTCCGGGCGAAGAGTTCGGCACCCGTTGTGAAATTAAGAACGTGAACTCGGTTCGATCGCTTGGGCGTGCAATCGATTACGAGGCACGTCGGCAAGTTGCGTTGATCTCCGATAGTGAAGTAATCCAGCAAGAAACTCGCCATTGGGATGAAGGCGATGGGCGCACGCACACCCTTCGCACCAAAGAAGATGCCGACGATTACCGCTATTTTCCTGACCCCGACCTCGTGCCACTCGACCCAGGCGATGAATGGATCAACACCGTTCGCTCGCAACTTCCTATGTTGCCGGCTGCCCGACGCGTTCGTCTTGCGGAAGTGACCGGTCAGGCGGTCGATAGTGAAGCGATCGCAACGGTGGTCGAGCGTCGCCAAGACGACTATGTCGTAGCGGTAGCGGAAATCGGCGGTGGTGCCGAACGCGTGCTTGTCCACGTGAAAGAAGCGTTCTCTGAGCAAGGCAGTGAACCGTCTGTGCCAGCCGCTGATCTCGCAGCATTGGTCGCAATGGAAGTAGGAGGAGAACTCACTTCAACGCAGACGAAAACATTGCTCGGCGATCTTGTCGAACAAGGTGGCGGTGACCCCAAGGCGATGGCGGCAGCTCGTGGGTTTGAGGCGATGGATACATCTGAACTCGACGGATTTGTCGACGACGCAATTGCGGCTGATCCTGATGCGTGGTCAAAGTTCTGCGCCGGAGACGGCAAAGCGATGGGAGCCCTTGTTGGCCATGTCATGAAGGCATCGCGAGGCCAAGCTGACGGTAAGGCAGTGACAGCAATCCTTAATTCACGCAAAGGCTGAACGCCTCGGACGATGGTGGTAGCCATCGTCAGCATTAGCGTGGTGGTATGAGCGATCGTCCATCTGAGACTTCAGTAGATATCAAGCCGCGTTCACGCGACGTCACCGACGGTATTCAAAAGGCAGCAGCTCGAGCGATGCTTCGGGCGGTGGGGCTCACCGACGACGATTGGGACAAGCCTCAAGTTGGTATCGCATCGTCGTGGAATGAGATCACCCCATGCAACCTCAGCCTTCGCCGGCTTGCGGAAGCCGCCAAAGATGGTGTTCAGCGATCAGGTGGCATCGGACTCGAATTCGGGACGATTACCGTTTCCGACGGTATTTCGATGGGACACGAGGGCATGCGGGCCTCGCTGGTGAGTCGAGAAATTATCTGTGACTCGGTCGAAGCAGTGATCCACGCAGAACGACTTGATGGCGTCGTCGTTCTTGGGGGATGCGATAAGTCGATGCCAGGAATGATGATGTCGATTGCGCGGCTCGATCTGCCTGGAATCTTCGTCTACAACGGTTCGACACTGCCCGGCTATCACAACGGCAAAGCACTCGATGTCACCAGCGTGTTTGAGGCGATCGGTGCCTGCGCAGCAGGAACGATTTCAGAAGATGAACTGCACGCAATCGAGTCGAATGCCTGCCCCGGAGAGGGTGCATGTGGCGGAATGTTCACCGCCAACACGATGTCATCTATCGGAGAGGCACTCGGGCTAAGCCTGCCAGGTTCTGCGTCGCCGCCAGCGGTTGATCGTCGCCGAGAAGATGATGCTCGTCGTGCCGGAGAGGCCGTCATCAACATGTTGAAGACGGGTCTGCGTCCTCATGACATCCTCACCAGAGGGGCATTTGAGAATGCGATCACGTTGGCGAATGCCCTTGGAGGTTCGACAAACGCAGTGCTCCACCTATTGGCGATCGCGAACGAAGCGCGTGTCGATATTGAACTCGCCGACTTCAACCGCATTGCAGCCCGGGTACCACACTTCGCTGACATGAAACCTGGTGGCAAGTTCCACATGACCGATCTCGATCGGGTTGGTGGTGTTCCGGTGGTGTTGAAGCACCTCCTTGAGGAGGGCTTGCTACATGGTGACGAGATGACGGTGACCGGCAAGACGATGGCCGAGAACCTTGCTGAAATTGATCCACCTGCACCAGACGGAACGGTCGTGTACCCGATTTCGCAGCCGATTAACGCTGAAGGTGGCCTCAACGTGCTGACCGGTTCACTCGCACCTTCTGGCTCGGTGGTAAAAGTGGCTGGCCTTACCGAAGATCAGCGTGTGTTCGAGGGTCCGGCCCGTGTCTTCGATGGTGAAGATGGAGCGATGGCTGCAGTCATGGGTGGTGAAATTGAGCCGGGCACTGTCATCGTGATCCGGTACGAGGGGCCGAAGGGCGGCCCAGGGATGCGCGAGATGCTGGCGATCACTGGTGCTCTGAAGGGCGTTGGTCGTGGTGCTGACTGTGCATTGATTACCGATGGCCGCTTCTCAGGAGGCACTTGGGGGTTCTGCATTGGACACGTCGCACCCGAGGCGGTCGACGGTGGACCGATCGCCTTCGTGCAAGATGGCGACCGCATTCGGATCGACGTGCCGACGCTTGGACTTGATCTTCTTGTTGATGACGATGAACTTGCTCGCCGTCGCGAGGGTTGGTCGCCCATTGAGCCTCGTTACACCACCGGCATCCTTGGCAAATACGCCCGGCTTGCTCAAGGTGCGGAAAAGGGTGCCATCACGAACCCGGTGTGAGCCGCTTAACCGAGTGGAACACCTCGATCAGGTCGACGCGCCCGTGAACGGGCGAAGACTCGCCATCCCAGCAGAAACACGCCGTTAAAGATTGTTGCAACAACGACGAACGGCGTCGCAGTTCCGCCACCAAAGATGAGCCTTCGAACGGTCATGCCAAGAATGACGACCGACACCCAGACGATCAATCCCGATGTTGGAGTGATCGGCGAACGGCGAACGACCGGAATGCTCCATGCCATCGCAATCGCAATGAGAAATGGGGCAGCTGTTGCAAGGTAGCCAGCAATCTGTGAGCCACTGTTGTGCTCGTTTCTGCCAATGAGGACAAATATCGCAACGACAGCGGCATCAGCTGCGGTGAATCGCCATCGTGATGCAGAGTCAGGACGCTGCAAAAGTTCCCAATCCGCCTTTGAAAAACAGCAGTGGGTCGCCGTCGTTGCCGGCGAGCGAGACAACATCGCCGAGCACGAAGAGATGGTCGCCCATCTCGTAGACCTCATTAATCGTGCAGTCGATCCACGCAAGCGAGCCGTCGATCACAGGTGATCCGGTCGACTTAGCGTGCCAGGCAAGTCCATCAAAACGTGACCCTTCGGCAGGTTTTGCAAACGTCCAGCATTCATCTGCTTGGTGGTTGCCAAGCACGTTGACACAGAAACTGCCACTCTTTTGAATT
>Ga0255776_10000860_pt1 | contig 34958 bp, 36 predicted proteins | sample 071ome_19_FD_179974 | JGI IMG/M metagenome (GOLD analysis project Ga0255776, IMG submission 179974) | Coastal salt marsh microbial communities from the Groves Creek Marsh, Skidaway Island, Georgia - 071413AT metaG (version 2) | ecosystem: Environmental > Aquatic > Marine > Intertidal zone >... | reverse complement strand
ATGCTAAAAATTTCATCCGGATTTCTTTTTTTATTACTCCTACTCAATTCTTGTCAAGCACAACAAAACAGCCCTTCACCTTTGCAATTGATGGGCAAAACTGACACGCATTTGATCGGCACGGACTATCAATTACAACCCGAGGCAATGGCTGCGTTAGAGCAAATGACCGCAGCAGCGGCTAAGGCCGGTATCAACATAAAGGTTGTCTCTGCTTTCCGATCCTACGAAAGGCAACGAGCCATATGGAATCGCAAGTATGTCGCCAATCGTGAAGTGGGGCTTTCACCCGAAGAAAATCGGAAAAAAATCATCACCTATTCGACCCTTCCGGGCACATCGCGTCACCACTGGGGAACCGATATTGATATTATTGATGGAGGGGCAACTGTAGAAGGAGACGTGCTTCTGGCAACCCATTTTCACGAGGGCGGCCCTTTTGAAAAACTTCGATTATGGCTCGAAGCCCATGCTGCCGAATATGGTTTTTATTGCGCCTATCCCAATAATGCAGAACGAACTGGTTTCAACTATGAACCTTGGCATTATAGCTATGCCCCAATTGCCAAAAGATATTTTGAGGCGTTTCAAAATGCAGATCTCTATGAGATGCTCAAAGACAGTCTATTGGAAGGTCAAAGCGATATGACTAAAATATTTTTGGACGACTACCGAAACACACATATTAACGGTGTGGCTCCTTTTTTAAAAAATTGATGCTTTATTATCTGACAAAAACGGGCTGCAAGGCGTCTTTAGTGTCTGCCTCGCTATACCGATAACCATCTTCGGCAAACGCCAATACATCCTCAATATTTTTGGCATTAGTTTCGAGGAGATAACGTGCCATGACGCCACGGGCCTTTTTGGCAAAAAACGATATGATTTTTAACTGTCCGTTTTTATAGTCTTTAAATTGTGGACTGACAATAGTAGCATCAATCTTTTTAGCATCAATGGCTTTAAAATATTCGTTGCTCGCCAAATTGACTAATAAATCATCTTGAGTCATCTCTTCATTGATTGCAGCCGTTATTTTGGTTTTCCAAAAGGCGTACAAATCTTTTTTAGAACCTATTTTGAGTGTGGTTCCCATTTCCAACCGATAGGCTTGAATCAAATCCAAGGGACGAAGCAATCCATAGAGCCCAGATAATATACGTAAACGTTCTTGCATGACTGGAATTTTTGCAGCCTGCAAAGTCCCAACCTCCAATCCTTGATAGACATCACCACTAAAGGTATAGACCGCTGGTCGGGCATTGGTTGGACTGAACGGGAGTTGAAATTCTTGATTACGCTGCCAGTTGAGGTTGCTTAAATTTTCAGAGATTCCCATCAGTGTGCCAAGCGCTTTAACACTTTTTTTTCGCAAAACCGTGTTGACTCGAGCGGCAGCATTTAAAAAAATTGGTTGTGTGAATTCTACTTCAGGGAGGTCCCCATCTAACTGAAGTGATTTGGCTGGTGAAATAACAATCTTCATACGTCCTTTTTTCTCAAAATTAAACTAAATAAATGGAGTCCAAAAGCGATCAAAATCAAATCCCTCGATAGTATTATTCCAAAGACTTATGGCGTGCATAATGTCGCCAACGTTCTAATACGTTAGAAAAATCTTCGGGCAGCGGTGCTTCAAAGGACATTTTTTTGCCCGTAGTGGGGTGTACAAACCCAAGGGTTCTGGCATGCAGCGCTTGTCTGGGCATGAGGTGAAAACAATTGTCAACAAACTGTTTATACTTCGTAAAAGACGTCCCTTTGAGCAAGGCATCACCGCCATAGCGTGCATCATTAAACAAAGTATGTCCTATATGTTTCATATGCACCCGTATTTGATGCGTTCTTCCGGTTTCTAAGCGACACGAAATTAGGGTAACATACCCCAAGTGCTCTAAGACTTTATAATGTGTTACGGCATGTTTTCCTTGATCACCTTCGGGAAAAACCGTCATTTGGAGCCGGTTTTTTGGGTGCCGACCTATGGCTCCTTCCACGGTTCCTGAGTCTTCCTCCATACGACCCCAAACAAGGGCTATATATTCACGCTCCGAGGTTTTGTCAAAAAATTGTTGTGCCAAATGGGTCATCGCTGTTTCGGTTTTGGCCACAACCAACAAACCACTGGTGTCTTTGTCAATGCGATGGACCAAACCAGGCCGTTGCTGATTATTTTGTGGTAAGGTTTCGAAATGATGCAAAAGGGCATTGACCAATGTACCCGAATAATTTCCATGACCAGGATGAACAACCATTCCGGGGGCTTTATTGATAACCACCAGGGCGTCGTCTTCATAGACGATATCGAGGGGCAAATCTTCTGGAACCAATAGGTTTTCATAAGGAGGATGACTAAAAAGTACTTGAACCACATCGCCCCCTTTTACCTTATAGTTGGGTTTTACTGGTGCTTTATTAACATGGATATTACCCGCTTTGGCAGCCAATTGAATTTTGTTTCGAGAAGCATTTTCAATGCGATTGATCAAAAATTTGTCAACACGTAGGGGCTCTTGCCCTGGATCTGCTTTAAATTGAAAATGTTCGTACAACTCATCATCGGACTCCGCGTCTGACCAGTTTTGTTTATCGTTTGCCATTACCTAGAACCAAGTCAATTTTTGAAGTTTTAGGAACGGTTGTCCCTGCCTCAATTTTTGCTCCTTCAAAACGCATTTCCAATACCATATTTTTGCCAATATTGTCTCTAAACGTTATTTTTCCCACATCCAAACCAACGGCTTTTAGGGTAGAAACCGCATTACGCTTAGTGATCTGAATAATATTCGGAACACTTACCTTACCATAGCCCGATGGGTTTACGGTTAGGTAAATTTTACGATTTACCTTCACTTCATCACCAAAACCTGGGGTATGATCCAAGATGCTCAAGGGTGGAGCCTCAGGGTTAAATTTTGCAGAATCCAAGACCTCGTATCGCAAACCTTGTTCGGCCAATATAACCACGGCTCGATCAAAGGGTATCGAGGTCAAATCTGGGACTTCCAAATAGTCGTTATGGTGCGTAGCAATACGCAGACCAAAAAGAACGAATACCACCAATAGGACACCATAAAACAGGGCCTTAAAAAGATTGATGAAAAATATTTTACTCAATAAAAAACGAAGGTGTTTCATAACTTTATGGTCCAAAGATAATAAAATCCAAACCGTTACCGATTGGCTTATTTTATTAATACATTTGTATCCTAATCATACCTAAATATGAGGATTGGCGTGGCCTATGGCGGCTTTACTTCAGAAGCCGAAATTTCAGAAAAAAGTGGAACAGTCGTTTTTGAAACCCTTCGGGAAAAACTAACTGAAGTATATCGTATTATAATTGGTCCAAACCAATGGATGGTCGTTGATGAACAGGACAATCAGTACCCGTTGGATATAGAAACATTTGAATTTAAACAGAGAAAAGAAACACGCCGTTTTGATGTGATTTTTAATGCCGTACATGGCGCTCCAGGCGAAGATGGTCAATTGGCTCAAATACTAGAACGCGTTGAACTGCCACACACCAGCTGTCCCTCCAAAGTTGCGGCCCTTACCTATGACAAAATTGCGTGTTTGGAGGCAGCAAAAAAAATTGGGATTAAAACGGCAAAATCAACCCAACTATCAAAATCAGATCCTATAGCGATTGAGGAAATTTTAAATAAAATCAGCCTGCCATGTTTTGTTAAAGCAAACAAAGCGGGAAGCAGTTTTGGTGTCTATAAGGTGCATCATCAAAATCAACTTGAACAAGCCATTTTAAGCGCTTTTGAAGAAGATGATCAAGTACTTATCGAAACCGCACTTATTGGACGAGAAGTATCGGTTGGAGCAGTAACCCTAGACGGAAAAATCGAAGTATTGCCCATTACTGAAATAATTACAGGTGAAGATTTTTTCAACTACGAAGCCAAATATTTAGGTAAATCACAAGAAATAACACCCGCCGATTTGACGCCAGAAATCGAAAAAGACCTCCAACAAATCGTCTTATCCTTATACCAAAACCTCAACCTTAGTGGCTTGGTTCGGGTTGATTTTATTATTGTTGACAACGAGCCGCATATGTTGGAGATCAACACGGTTCCTGGTTTGACACGAGCCAGTATTGTTCCTCAGCAAAATCAATGTACGGGCCGCAGCCTCTTTGAACTGTTTTATGGCATGCTACAAAGTGCCCTTTCAAAAAAATAGTACCTTTATCCCAGCAAATATGATATCATGAAACGTGCGCTTTTTCCTGGTTCTTTTGACCCGATCACATTGGGACATACCGATATCATCGTGCGAAGTTTAGACCTTTTTGACGAAATTGTGGTTGCTATTGGGGATAACAGTCAAAAAAAATACATGTTTGATTTGGATGCCCGAAAATCTTTTATTCAAGCAATTTATAAAGACAACCCAAAAATAACAGTGGTCAATTATTCGGGGCTAACCGTTGATTATTGTAAAAAAATTGGCGCAGATTTTATTGTTCGTGGATTGCGAAATCCTGCTGATTTTGAATTTGAAAAAGCCATCGCACATACCAACAGAAAACTTTCGGGTATCGAAACGGTATTTTTTCTGACCGCTGCAAACACCTCATACATAAGCAGTAGCATTGTACGAGAAATCATTGCAAACGGTGGAGATTATACTTCATTAGTCCCACCCGAAGTACGTGTTTAAACGGTCAAAAATGTACTTTGATGTTGGCATAGGCGTTTTGCAAACATACCTTCACCTCATCGTTCGTTAGCCATACCGCCTTTTCGATACCTTCCAAAGATTGAGGGACCAAAGGCCTGCTGCAATTAGAATGCATCAAATACCAATAGGTTTTTTTTAACTTGTATTTATGATTACGCTTAAAAATATGCAAAGTCTCCTGAATTGGTTTGATAACCGTCAAGTCCAAAACACCGGTTTCTTCACGAACTTCTCGAAGAGCAGCATCTAAAATGAGTTCATTTTTTTCAATACGCCCTTTGGGAAGATCCCATTTTCCATTGCGAAAAATCATTAATGTCTTGCCATTTTGATGTTTTACTAAACCTCCGGCTGCTTCTATCAAACCAAATTTTTGGTGAAAATGTTTCCACAACTTATCTACCTTGGGATGATAGACATAAATGGATTGGTATCGTTTGGATTTTAAGGCTCTTATTAGGTTTTTAGCTTCGGTATATTTGATCGGTAACACCAAGGTGGTATCGGTTATTTCTGGGGGTTTTGTAGTCAAAATCAGGGGCCTTTGATTGAAAAAAACTTTATACATTTGCGTATGATTCATGACCTAGACACTGCCAAAAAAACAGCAACTTTTTTATTGCAAATTAAGGCAATTAAATTAAACCCCAAAAATCCTTTTACTTGGGCCAGCGGTTGGAAATCTCCAATCTATTGCGACAACAGAATTACGCTTTCATTTCCCGAAATTCGAAATTATTTGAGTCAGCAACTAGCGCATCAAATTGAGGCATTATATGGTACCGATATTCAGATTGCTGGAGTTGCCACAGGGGCTATTGGCATCGGAATGCTGGTTGCCGATCGCATGGATGTTCCTTTTTTATATGTACGCCCCGAGCCCAAAAAACACGGCCGTCAAAATCAAATCGAAGGTAGTTTGATACCCAACAAAAAAATTGTCGTGGTCGAAGATCTTATAAGCACGGGCAAAAGCAGCCTAAATGCAGTTGCTGCACTCCGCGAAAATCAGGGTGATGTTTTAGGCATGATGGCCCTTTTTACCTATGGGTTTGAAATCGCCACACAACAATTTGAACAAGCGCAACTTAGTCTTCACACCCTGAGTGATTATAACACCTTGCTGGATGCCGCCCTACAAACCAACTATATTGACACCCAAACGGCTGAAAATTTGAGCCATTGGCGTACCGATCCTGCTTCATGGAACAAGGGCTAATAGTGCCATTTTAATCGTATGGTGTCAAAAGCCAAGCAACGCCCAGACCGCTCAATCAGGCAGTGACCCTCAGTAGAAATCCCCCTGAGAACACCTTCGAATCGCTCTCCTTCAAACTCAAACTGCATGGGCATGTCTTTTCGGAACAAATGCGACTCATAAAGCGGTAAAAGCACACTACTTAACCTAAGGGGATTGAAAAAAAAGATGTTTAGCTTTTTGATCAATTGGGCCACCAAATCATCAATATCAAATTGTTGGCCTGTCAACAATTTTAAAGAACTGGCCCTTGGAAGATGTGCAAATTGCGTCTGATTTACATTGACGCCAATGCCAACAATTGCAGCACGTAGTGAAGATCCTGAAATAAAATTTTCGATCAAAATACCAGCAATTTTTTTAGTGCCTGACAAAATGTCGTTTGGCCATTTAACACAAAGTTGAGGGATGCCCAACTCCCGCAACCAATCGAGCAAAAAAAGTGAAAGTGCCGCATTGAGCAAAAACGCGTCTTGGACATCAATCCCATCCAAAGGACTATAAACACTAAGCGTAATGTTTTCGTTGGGCGCTGTTTCCCAAATTCGATCCCGTTGTCCACGTCCCTGCGTTTGGCATTTTGTCCACACAATTGTTGGTGCATTTAGCAGTTTCTGAGCATGCATTTCATGCAAGAATGAACTGGTAGATGGAGTGGCATCAAGTTTGATTATTTTGAATTGGTTTACGTCATCCATACTATGCCGAAAAATTATGATAAATTTGTGTAAATAAAAAAACTTAATGGCCAGAAAAGATGCTGATGCTGATGCATTGATTACAAATATTATTAGTGGAATAGAAGATGTAAAAGGCATCGAAATAAATCTGTTAGACCTAAGAGCCCTCGAAAACACCGTTTGTAGTTATTTTATCGTCTGTAACGGGACATCCAATACCCACGTAACCGCAATTGTCAATTCGATTCAAAAGAAAGTCAGCAAAGAATTGCACGAAAAACCCTACCATACCGAGGGGTTAGAAAATGCCGATTGGGTATTGATCGATTATGTAAACGTAGTGGTTCATGTTTTTCAAAAACACATTAGAGACTATTATAATATAGAAGCTTTATGGGGAGATGCAAAAACAACATCAATAGCCTCTAACTATTAAAAACTATGGAAAATCAAAAGAAAAATAACGCACCAAAATTTAACGCCTATTGGATCTATGGCGTCGTGATCACCTTGTTATTGGGCATGAGTCTCTTTGGCGGTGACAACGGATTTCAAAATGTACAAAAGACCAACATCAGTGAGTTTGAGCGTTTCCTAAATGATGGAGACATCAATGAAGTCATTGTGATCAATAAAAATTTGGCCCAAATTTCGTTGACCCCCGAAGCGCTAAACAAACCGGTTCACGAACGGGCAAAATCAACCAATTTTTTGGGTCAAGAAAACCTCAAAGGACCGCACTACCAATTTGAAGTTGGCAATCTTGAACTTTTTCAGCTCAAGCTCGAAAAAGCAGAAAGCAACAACATTGCATTCCGCTATGAGTTTCGTACCATAGAAAACCGCTGGCTCGATGTCTTGATGAGTTTCTTACCCATCATCATTATTATTGGTGTATGGATTTTCTTAATGCGTCGAATGTCAGGAGGGGGCGCTGGAGGTGCCGGCGGTCAAATTTTTAATATTGGCAAATCCAAAGCCAAGCTCTTTGACCAAAACACCAATGTAAAAACCACTTTCAAAGATGTTGCTGGACTCGAAGGGGCCAAAGAAGAGATCCAAGAAATTGTAGATTTTCTAAAAAATCCAAAAAAATATACGGTTCTTGGCGGGAAAATTCCAAAAGGGGCGCTTTTGGTAGGACCTCCTGGAACAGGAAAAACATTATTGGCCAAAGCCGTAGCCGGAGAAGCCAAAGTTCCTTTCTTTTCACTCTCAGGTTCGGATTTTGTAGAAATGTTTGTTGGGGTTGGAGCTTCGAGGGTTCGTGACCTTTTTAAACAAGCCACCGAAAAATCGCCCTCCATCATCTTTATCGACGAAATAGATGCTATTGGTCGCGCACGCGGCAAAAGCAATATCACAGGATCCAACGACGAAAGAGAAAATACCCTAAACCAACTTTTAACCGAGATGGATGGGTTTGGAACCGACACCAATGTCATCGTATTGGCAGCAACCAACCGGGCAGATGTTCTGGACAAAGCCTTGATGCGTGCAGGTCGTTTTGATCGACAGATTTATGTAGATCTACCCGATCTCAACGAGCGCAGAGAAATATTCAAAGTACATCTCAAACCCCTCAAAGTGATCAAAACACTTGACGTAGAGTTTCTCGCCAAACAAACTCCAGGGTTTTCTGGAGCTGACATTGCAAATGTATGTAACGAAGCTGCACTTATTGCAGCACGGAAAAACAAAAAATCGGTTGGCAAACAAGACTTTTTAGATGCTGTGGACCGCATCGTCGGCGGACTAGAAAAGAAAAATAAAATCATTACTGCCGAAGAGAAAAAAACCATTGCCTTTCACGAAGCCGGACATGCTCTAGTCAGCTGGCTACTCAAATATGCAGCGCCTTTGGTCAAGGTTACAATCGTTCCACGTGGTCAATCGTTGGGTGCAGCATGGTACCTGCCAGAAGAACGAATGATTGTCCGAACCGAGCAGATGCTTGACGAAATGTGCGCTACTCTCGGGGGACGAGCGGCTGAAAAAATTATTTTTGACAAAATATCTACCGGTGCGCTTAGTGATTTAGAAAAAGTAACCCGACAGGCACGCGCCATGGTTTCGGTCTATGGACTCAACGATACTATAGGAAACATCACCTATTATGACTCCTCAGGCCAATCAGAATATAACTTTACAAAACCCTACTCTGAAGAAACCGCACAGAAAATTGACAAAGAAATTTCACTTATCATAGAAGCACAATACAAACGGGCACTTGATATTTTGAAAAAAAATAAAGATAAACTTACCCGCTTGGCGCAACGTTTATTGGATAAAGAAGTTATCTTTAAGGATGATTTGGTGGCTATTCTTGGCGAACGTCCCTTTGAGGAGAACCCATCAGAAAGCAAAAAAAGTACCAACATAAAAAAACCTACAACCAAGAAACAAACGCAAAAAGAATAAAAACAAAATTGATTTGAACCTTTGGAAGAATTTTTTTGGTAAAAAGGACCCCCCTAAGGCCAATGAAGATCAACAGAGTCCTTTTATGCCCCAAAAGAAAGACCCTGTAGAGATCGAATTTGCTAAAAAATTTACAGAAAAAGGAGGCAAGTTTATTTTTACAGAAACGCATGAAAAGGCACTTCAAAATTTCGAAAATATTCTTCTCGAAAACCAATGGAAACGTGAAGACATTGCCTGCCTAAATCGCGATCTTGCTGTGCACTTTGATCTTCAAAGTCAAGCATTGGATTCCAAAAAACACAAAGCTCTTTTGATCACTTGCGAATGTCTAATTGCCAACAAAGGAGCTTTTTTGGTTTGTCAGCATCAAATAGAGACCCTGTCGATTGATCAACTTCCAGAACAGCTCATCATCTATGCCTCAGCAGATCAATTTGCACGTGATGTCAGCGAAGGAATGTCCAAACTCAAACAAAAATATTTTGGTAATCTACCCACCAACATCACTAATCTTACCGTAAAAAGCAACACAGACAAAGACAACTTCTTAGCCCAAGGTGCCAGCTCAAAAAACATCTATTTACTACTACAAGATTAAACGTATGAATGAGTTGGTGGTTCGTAGTATTTCTGGAGTGCTCTATGTAGGACTGTTGGTTTTGGCCTTGTATCTAGGACCTGTTTTTGCCTACAATATAATTTTGCTTTTTGGATTGTTTGCTTTGATTGAATTCCAAAAAATCAACAAACACAAAAGCCCCTTTCCCTCCTTGATATTATTAGGCTTGGTCTATTTTCATTACAAAGGTTTGCTGCCTCAAAAAACCCTTGAAGTGATCAATTGGGTGGCCTTGTTTACCAATTGTTTGCTAACCATAAGGCTTTTTTATCCAATAGGGATTTTCGAAAAATCTTTTAGCCGATTTTTCCTAAGTTATGGATACCTAACATTTTCTGTTTTTTGTATCATTTTAATTACTGGAAGCCAAGAAACGTATCGGCCAGGCTATTTGCTAATCACGTATTTATTGATCTGGACCAACAACAGTTTTGCGTATTTGGTTGGGAAAAAATGGGGAAAAACACTCTTGTTCTCAAAAATATCACCCAAAAAATCCTGGGAAGGCTTCATGGGAGGACTACTAGCCACGATCATAACGGGTGGTATTATCGCAACTTATGATACCGTATTTGACCGTTGGCAGTTGATGATTTTTGGGGTTGCCATAACAGTGCTAGCAACCTTAGGCGATTTGATCGAATCACAATTTAAACGCATATCAGGTGTAAAAGATAGCGGTAGCTTGATTCCTGGACACGGTGGATTTTACGACCGCATGGACAGCATCATATACACTGCACCATTTGTCATTATTCTTCTTCAATTATTTTATCATGTTTCATAAAGAAGGTTTTACGATTATTAGTATCAGTTTTTTGTTTACTGCAGCAATCGCATTGGCGGCCAATTATTTTATTGATCTTGTTTTTCTTCAAAAAACAATCCAAATTGTGGCTTTGGCTTTGCTCATTTTGGTTTTGCAATTTTTTAGAAACCCAAAACGTATAACACCAAAAAATGACCATCACATTATTGCCCCCGTAGACGGTAAGGTGGTGGTAATCGAGGAAGTGTTTGAAAAAGAATATTTTAAAGATCAGCGATTGATGGTCTCCATCTTTATGTCTCCCATCAATGTTCATGTAACACGGTATGCTATGAGTGGTGAAATTACCTTTAGCAAATACCACCCGGGCAAATATCTTGTGGCCTGGCATCCAAAAGCATCGGAAGAAAATGAACGAACAACGGTGGTCATGAAAAACAACGCTTTTGGCGAAGTACTCTATCGACAAATTGCTGGAGCATTGGCCCGTCGAATTGTTAATTATGCCAAAGTGGGTGATGCAATTGTACAAGGTACCGACGCAGGATTTATTAAATTTGGGTCGCGCGTTGATCTATACCTGCCTGTAGGAACTCCAATCAATGTGGTATTAAATCAAAAAGTAAAAGGCGGAATTGATGTAATTGCCCATACCTGATGAAGGATTTAAAAAATGTATTTAATCAAAAGGTGGATCAAATAAATAGCTATCAGGATCCTATACCCCCTGATACGCTATTGAGGCTCTATGCACTTTATAAAAGAGCTACAAATAACACACAAGAACCGGGGAGCAAAAAACCCATAATCAATGCTTTTAAACTCAATGCATTGTTGCAACTGGGGCGTATTTCTTCTAAAAAAGCAATGAAAGAATATATCCGAGAAGTGGATAAATTGATCGGCGGCTAAAGCAATTTGAGACTCTGTTCTAACAGGGCAATTTTTTCTTCGGCGTCAGCGGCTTTTTTTCGCTCCAAAGCAATTACGTTTTCTGGCGCATTGGCTACAAATTTTTCGTTGCGCAATTTTTTATGTACAGAGGCCAAAAATCCTTTTGCATAACGGAGTTCTTCTTCCATTTTTTTGCGTTCTTCCTCAGCATCGATTGCTTTTTCTAGAGGCACAAAAAATTCGAGTTGTCCCGATCTAAAACGACCGCCACTGACTTCCTTACTAACCGATTGGTACTCGATCTGATCCAAAAATCCCAATGTTTTTACCACGGGTTCATAGGGCAAATGTTCTGGGCTGTTGGTAACCACTAACGAAAGCGGCGCTTTGAAACCAATTTGATTTTGTTTTCTAAAATTGCGCAATTGTCCCACCAGATTTTGAATCATTATAAAACGTTCTAACGCTTGAACATCAATAGTCCCTACCTCTGGCCATTTGGCAATCAACAAGGCCTCTTTGGGACTGCGTTCTGCAATGGCATGCCAAAGTTCTTCGGTTACAAAAGGCATAAAGGGATGTAACAATTTTAGGTTGTTTTCAAAAAGAGCGATCAATGCTTCGTGGGTTTTAGCATCTATAGCAGCTCCATAAGGAGGTTTTACAATTTCGAGTAACCACGAACAAAAATCATCCCAAACCAGTCGATATGCGGTCATCAAGGCATCAGAAATTCGATACTTTGAAAAATGGTCATTGACGGTTGCTAAAGACTGCGAAAAAGCAGTTTGATACCACTCTAATGCCATTTGAGAAGCTTGAGGTTGGGGCAATTGGTCATCGACCTCCCAGCCTTGAATCAATCGATAGGCATTCCAGATTTTGTTGGTAAAATTCTTTCCTTGCTGACAAAGACTTTCGTCAAACAACAAATCATTGCCTGCTGCAGTGCTCAGCATGAGCCCTACCCGAACGGCATCGGCTCCAAACTGATCGATTAGACCGAGTGCATCGGGTGAGTTGCCCAATTGTTTGGACATTTTACGGCCCTGTTTGTCTCGTACCAGTCCGGTGAGATATACCTTTTTAAAAGGAGGTGCATCCCGCAATTCATAACCGGACATGATCATACGAGCTACCCAGAAAAATAGGATATCTGGGCCTGTAACCAAATCTTGAGTGGGGTAGTAATAATTGATTTCATCGTTGTCGGGGTGTACCACCCCATCAAAAACCGAAATTGGCCATAACCATGAAGAAAACCAGGTGTCCAATACGTCTTCTTCTTGCTTTAGGTCGGCTTGGACTAATGTAGCAATTCCTGATTTTTGTCGGGCTTTTTCTAGAGCCTGCTCAGGGGTTTCTGCCACGACATAATCCGCCACTCCCGATCCATAATAATAAGCCGGAATACGGTGGCCCCACCAAAGTTGTCTCGAGATGTTCCAATCGCGAATGTTTTCCATCCAATGACGATAGGTGTTTTTGAATTTAGCAGGTAGCAATTCGATTTCTTCCGATTCCAAGACCGCTTTTATTGCGGGTTGGGCTAGTGCTTCCATTTTCAAAAACCACTGTTCTGAAATACGCGGCTCAATGATAGCCTTGGTTCTTTCAGATGTTCCTACTTTGTGGGTATAATTTTCTTTTTTAACAAGTACTCCGAGTGTTTCTAATTCCTTAGTCAAGGATTTGCGAACCACAAACCGGTCTTGACCCGCATAATGTACTCCTTCTTGATTGAGGGTGCCATCGGGGTTGAAAATATCTATAAATTGTAATTGATGTTTTTCTCCCAACAACTTATCGTTGGGGTCGTGAGCGGGGGTTACCTTTAGACAACCCGTTCCAAATTCTTGCTCTACATAGGTGTCTGTGATTATCGGAACGGTCCTATTGACTACCGGGACTATGACTTGTTTGCCGTGGAGGTGAGCAAATCGTTCATCATCTGGATGAATACATACCGCCGTGTCACCAAACAGGGTTTCGGGTCGTGTGGTCGCAATAACCACATATTCTTCAGAATCTACCACAGCATATTTGATATGATAGAGTTGTCCTGGCTTTTCTTCGTAGATGACCTCTTCGTCCGAAAGGGTGGTTTGTGCCTCAGGATCCCAGTTGACCATTCGGTAGCCTTTGTATATCAGTCCTTTTTCGTGTAGCTCCACAAACACTTTGATTACGGCCGCGGACATATCGTCGTCGAGCGTAAATTTGGTCCGGTCCCAATCGCAAGAACATCCCAATCGCTTGAGTTGCTCTAAAATGACGCCACCATATTCATGGGTCCATTCCCAGGCATGTTTTAAAAAATCCTCTCTAGTTAGTGTCTTTTTGTCAATCCCTTCCGATTTGAGCTTGGCCACCACTTTGGCTTCGGTTGCAATAGAAGCATGGTCTGTACCGGGCACCCAGCAGGCGTTATAACCTTCCATGCGGGCCTTGCGTATCAAAATATCTTGAAGGGTATTGTTGAGCATATGCCCCATGTGCAAGACACCTGTGACATTTGGTGGAGGGATGACGATGGTGTAGGGCGTTCGACCGTCGGGTACGGATCTAAAATACTGATGTGACATCCAGTAATCATACCATTTTTGTTCCCGTTTTGCGGATTCAAATTTTGATGGAATCTCCCTACCCATAATTTTTGGCTTAATTTAGTGTCAACAAAAGTAAGAACCCTAATTGGACTTCAAAAAAATAGTTGTTATTTTATGTATCAAAACCTCTTTTTGATCCCCATCAAAATAAATTCGAATACGATGAAAAATTTATTCCTCTCCCTAAGCCTTCTTTTTAGCTTCTTTATTTGTGCACAAGAAAGCCAAGCAGAAATCACTTTTGAAACCGAGTCTATTGATTTTGGTACGGTTACCAAAGGCAGTGACGGTTTGCGAACTTTTGTGTTTACAAACAGCGGTTCAGAACCGCTCAGCATTGATCAGGTGCGATCGTCCTGTGGTTGTACGATCCCTAAAAAACCAGAAGCCCCAATTGCACCCGGTGAAAAAGGGGAAATCCAAGTACGGTATGACACCAATCGGTTGGGGGTTTTTAGAAAAACAATCAACGTTACGTCGAATGCTAAAAACAAATCAGTAGTAGCACTCAGAATACAAGGCACGGTCGTAGAAACCCAATAATGAGCTATTCGAGCAGGGAGGTGACCCGAAATGATTTGTGCAAAATGTGACCGTCTCTTCTTATTTTGAGTCGCAGTTGTGATCCCGGTTTTATTTGCATCAGTCCATTGATTTGATCGAGCTTTAGAAAGCGTACATTTTTGCCATTTACACGCAATAATTGGTCGCCAACTTGTATGCCAGATTGGGCGGCAGGAGAATCGGGTCGCACTTGGGCGATGACCACAACAGGGGTTAACCGAATGGTAAATTGGTCTCTTAAAAATATTTCAATACTTCCAGTGGTATTGGAGTCTTGATCATTGATCCGGTTTGGGGTGTGCGTCCGTTGCTTTATCATTTCTACGCCATCGTGTTCTAAAGAAATCCCACTCATATTGTAATAAAAAGGGGCCTTGACGCGGGTGCTTTTTCGCAGATAGAGTTTTTTGTTGGTGTAGTCCAAAGTGACACTAAATCGACTAAGCAACTCTCCGCCTATACTGCCCAAACGATCATCTTTTAAAGTCATATTGATCAGTGCATTTTGCTCAGGGTAGGCTACTTTTACCTGTTTTAATTTGATAAAATCAAGGTCAAAAACATCTATTTTACTTCGTTTTCCGTAAACATCGCCATTGATTCCATGCCCTAGATAATCTTCAAAAAAAAGTGGTTCATCAAAGTGGTCCATGCGATTTTCAAACAACCACAGTGCGTCGCTCGAACCGCTATCGAGCAAAAATGTGCCTTCAAAATCTTGATCATTTTGGGTCACTTTTGCCCGTATCAAAGGCTTGTTATTGTGAAATTCTAACGGAATTTCTTTGAGTTTTTTGGATTTTGGAGCTGTAAAGTTTTCTACTGAAGAAATTTTAATTTTTTTCTTAGAATAATTGATGGTTGCCACTATATCTTTAAAAAAAGCAGCCCCAATGACCCCATCAATTTGTGTACCCATTTTTTTTGCAAAGGCATAATTTTCTTTATCAAACAACAATATGGTTTGATCGTTTAAGGTCATTTTACCAATCCGAATCGCATGGCCTGTGGTTTTATACGCTTCTACAGGCACTCCCTTTCCCAATCCAGTAATCAATATGGGATGGGTGTCAAAATGGGCAAGATCGGTCTTATGATTCACAAATAGGAGCGTATAATTAACCCCGGTGTCTAGAATAAAATGAAAACGAATCCCTTGAATATACACAGGGATAATAACCAAGTTATGCGCCAATTCAAAAGGAAGGGTAAATTGCTTCTTTGGGGTTTCAAAATAGGGAGTTGTTTGGGCTGATAAGGGATTTGAAATTGAAAAAAATGCCAAAAACAGGCTAAAATAGAGGCGTAACATGATAAAATTTTAAGGGCGCTGAACAAAAATTCAGATATGTATAAAAATACACCAAAAGTCATTCCAAAAAAATACCACTCCAACTAAAAATTAGCATCTTTGCAACTTATCTGTCTGGGATGCCACAATTATCACAAAAGGGAATATCGCTTCCTGCCTCACCCATTCGCAAACTTATTGCTTTTGCTGATCTAGCAAAGCGCAACGGCATTGATGTGCTGCATCTCAACATCGGACAACCCGATATCAAAGCTCCCAAAGAAGCGCTTCAAGTTGTCAAAGAGTCTTCATTGGAATTGCTGCCCTATGGTCCTTCTCAAGGCACAGAAACCTATCGTTCAAAACTTTGTGAATACTATACAAAAAGGGGACTTTCAATTGTTCCAGAAAACATCTTGGTAACTTCAGGTGCCAGCGAAGCAATTTATTTCACCTTTAGCGTGCTTTGTGATGCCGATGAAGAGGTGATCATCCCAGAGCCTTCGTATGCCAATTATAATGGTTTTGCAGCTGCAGCCAATGTCAAAGTAGTACCGATAGTTTCTACTTTTGAAGATCAGTTCAAACTACCAGACATTGAAGAAATTGCTGCCAAAATTGGATCCAAAACCAAGGCCATCCTGATATGTAACCCCAGCAATCCAACAGGCTATCTGTATGGTCCATCAGAAATTGAAGCCTTGGGACAATTGGCCCTCAAACACGACTTGTTTTTGATTGTCGATGAGGTATATCGTGAGTTTGTATATGATGGAGCCATACATCATTCGGTACTAAAAAATGAAGATTGGCGGGATCATGCCATCATGATCGATTCCGTATCCAAACGCTACAGCCTTTGTGGTGCGCGCGTGGGGTGCATCGTTTCGAGAAACACACACTTTTTAGACGTCGCTCTAAAGTTTGCCCATCTACGACTCTCCCCGGCCACATATGCCTTGATGGCAAGTGAGGCTGCTTTAGATGCCCCGCAAGCCTACTACGACCAAGTGATCGAAGAGTACACACATCGAAGATCAGTACTTATCGGTGCTTTGGAAAAAATTCAAGGAGTACAAATCTCTAAGCCAAAAGGTGCCTTCTATTGCATTGCTGCACTTCCTGTTGAGGACGCTGAAGATTTTTCAAAATTTTTACTTACCGACTTTTCGTACCAAGGAGCTACCGTCATGCTGGCACCAGCCTCAGGATTCTATTCTGACCCTGAATTGGGAAAAAATCAAGTCCGAATTGCCTTTGTACTCGAAGCTGCCAGACTGCAACAAGCAGCAACCATACTCAAAAAGGGATTAGAAGCCTATCAAAATTCATAGGAGATTTTCTATCTTGGCGTTATGATTTCCATCTCGCGAAACTACCCACTAAAACATATCACCACCTTTGGTGTAGCTGCCAATGCTGCAGGCTTTGTTGAAGTTAGATCAATTACAGAACTGCAAGAAGTCTTGCAACAAAAACAATTTGCTAACATCAAAATCTTGGGTGGTGGTAGCAACATGCTCTGGACCAAAAATTATGATGGACTCCTGATACATATCCATTCTAAAGGAGTAGAAATTGTCGAAGAGAACAACCAAAATGTTCTAGTTGCTGTAGCCGCGGGAGAGTCTTGGCATGATTTTGTCCTTTGGGCCTTAGAAAACGATCTTGGAGGCGTCGAAAACCTTGCATTGATTCCGGGAAGTGTCGGTGCGGCACCCATTCAAAATATCGGCGCTTATGGCGTAGAAATCGAAAGTTGTTTTGAAAAATGTACCGCTGTAGAAATCGCAAGTGGTAACATCAAGACCTTTGACAAAAGTGATTGTGCGTTTGGTTACCGAAATTCTGTATTTAAAACCACACTCAAAGACCAATATGCCATTTGTACGGTCTATTTGAAGTTGCAAAAAAAACCACACGCTATTCGGACGGATTATGGCGCAATAGAAACCGCATTGGGAAACCGAAAGCCAACCATACAAAATATTGCTCAGGCCGTGATCGAAATTCGTTCTTCAAAATTACCAGACCCAAAAACATTGGGTAATTGCGGAAGTTTTTTCAAAAATCCGGTTGTTCCGCTCCACCAATATAAGCAACTTCAAAAGCGCTACCCATCGATTCCACACTACCCGGTAGATACCACGCTGGTAAAAATACCCGCTGCCTGGCTTATCGATACCCTTGGCTTTAAAGGCCATCGTGAAGGAGATGCTGGCGTGCATCAAAACCAACCCTTAGTTCTTGTTAATTATGGCGCGGCCAAAGGCCATGAAATTTATGCGTTAGCACAAAAAATCAAACAGGCTGTTTTAGAAAATTTTGGAATCACCCTAGAAGAAGAAGTCAATATCTATTAGCTATTCTCGATTTCTAGAATCAATCATAATCGTAACCGGCCCATCATTGACCAAATGTACTTTCATATCGGCACCAAAAATGCCTTCTTGAATGTTTGTTTGGACGGATTTTTGGGCTTGCTCAATAAAATAACGGTAAAGTGGTATGGCCGTTTCGTGTTTTGCCGCACGAATATAAGAGGGCCGATTGCCTTTTTTGGTCGCGGCCAATAAAGTAAACTGAGAAATCACCAATAGGGCACCCTGAACCTCTAATAAGGATTGATTCATGACCCCATTTTCATCGTTAAAAATTCGCATGTTGAGCAACTTATGAACCAACCAACTGGCATCATCTTGGGTGTCCTCCTCTGCGATACCCAATAACACCAGCAAACCCGATGTTATTGCCCCGACAATTTCTCCTTCTACTTTTACTTGGGCTTCACTAACCCGCTGTATTACTAATCTCATATTACCTATAGGTTGTATCTTCTTCCAAAAGTTGCTGGTAACTTTGATATCGCGAAGCCGCTATTTGTTCATTATCCAGTGCCTCGCGAACCGCGCACTGAGGCTCTTTTAGGTGTAGGCAGTTGTGGTATTTGCATTGTGATTTGAGTTTAAAAATTTCGGGGAAATAATCTCCCAATTCTTGTGGACTCATATCCACTACTCCAAAGCCTCTAATTCCTGGGGTGTCAATCAATCGAATATCATTTTCAAGTTCGTGCATCGCAGCAAAAGTTGTCGTATGTTGACCTTGTTGGTGCTGTTCTGACAAGGCTGCGGTTTCGAGTTCTAGCGTCGGGTCTAATGCATTGGCCAGGGTTGACTTACCTACCCCACTGTGCCCCGCTATGATACTAACTTTACCTTTCATCAAATCCCGAACAGCTTCGATTCCCTCATTTTGCATTGCAGCAATTTCCAAGCAGGAATAGCCAATATTTTCATAAAGTTGTCTTCTTTGTGCAACCGCCTTACGCTCTTGATTATCATAGGTATCAACTTTATTAAAAACTAAGATTACAGGAACGCGATACGCCTCTGCAGAAACCAAAAAACGATCGATAAATTGCGAATGTGTCGTGGGATTGTTAAGCGTGACTACCAGAAATACCTGGTCAATATTTGCGGCCAAAATATGGATTTGCTTGGAGAGGTTTACCGATCTTCTGACAATATAATTGGTACGATCCAGCACTTCTGTTATGATGCCTTGCATAGGGGCACTGGGATCAATTTCAAACAGCACCCGATCTCCAACAGCAATTGGATTGGTACTTTTGATGCCTTTGATGCGTAATCGTCCTTTTATCCTACAATTATAAAATGTAGCCGCTGATTTGACAGCATACCAACTCCCTGTGGATCGATAAACAATTCCTTCGTGCATGAAATACAAAATAACAACATTTTTTTCCTTTTCTACCGTTCTGCAATCCCTGTCGGAATCCCTATCTTTACAAAAAAATGTATGGCACAAAACGTTCTTCTGATGATTCTTGATGGTTGGGGAAAATCTCCCGACCCAAAAGTATCTGCAATCGATCAAGCACAAACCCCTTATATTGATGGCTTATACAAGAACTATCACCATGCCGAACTCCGAACCGACGGAAGCCACGTAGGACTTCCTGATGGACAAATGGGCAACAGTGAGGTGGGACATATGAATTTGGGAGCAGGAAGAATTGTATATCAAGATTTGGCCAAAATTTCACGCGCGATCGCCCACAACGAAATTGCACAAGATCCAACGCTTAACGAAGCCATTTCGTATGCCAAAGAAAATCATAAAGCCATACATCTTATGGGGCTTTTGTCCGATGGAGGCGTTCATTCTCATATTGAACATTTAGAAGGTTTGATAGAAGTACTTGCCGAAAAAAAGGCTAGTTGCTACCTCCATGCATTTACGGACGGGCGAGATGTAGACCCCAAGTCAGGAGCCGGTTTTGTACAGCGTATTCAGAAAAAATTGGATGCAACGGGAGGGCAACTGGCATCCATCATCGGGCGCTACTATGCCATGGACCGCGATCAACGGTGGGAACGGGTCAAAAAAGCCTATGACCTCATCGTAAACGCAGTAGGTACCTATACTCAAGACCCTGTAAAAAGCATCCACGAAAGTTATCAAGAAGGAATCACTGACGAGTTTTTGGCGCCATTGGTGGTCACCGATGCCCAGGGTCAAGCCAAGGTTAAATTAGAAGCAGGCGATGTCGTCTTATTTTTCAATTTTAGAACAGACCGAGGGCGACAACTCACCCAAGCCTTGTCACAACAACCTTTTCCAGAACATCAAATGCAACCCCTTGATTTGCATTATGTTACCTTGACCAATTATGACGCGACGTTCAAAAATGTCAACGTCATTTTTGACAAAGAAAACATCAAAGATACCCTGGGAGAAACCCTAGCAAAAGTAGGCAAATCGCAAGTGCGCATCGCAGAAACCGAAAAATACCCCCATGTAACATTTTTCTTCAATGGCGGTAGAGAAGCCCCTTTTGAAGGCGAAGAGCGTATCTTATGTCCTTCGCCAAAAGTCGCTACTTACGACCTAAAACCCGAAATGAGTGCCTTTGAAATTCGGGATGCAATCATTGAAAAAATCAAAAAAGACACCCCAAATTTTATCTGCCTAAACTTTGCAAATCCAGATATGGTAGGACATACCGGAAGCATGGAAGCAGCAATCAAAGCCTGCGAAGTAGTTGACCAATGTGCCCAAAATGTAATTGAGACTGCGCTTCAACACAACTACGTCAGCATTGTTATCGCAGACCATGGAAATTGTGAAACGATGATCAATCCGGACGGATCTCCAAATACCGCACATACCACCAATCCAGTGCCTGTAATACTTGTAGATCCAGAACACAAAAAAATAACCAACGGTATCCTTGGAGATATAGCACCCACAGTGCTAAAACTGATGGACGTGCCCCAACCGGAAACCATGACACAAAAACCCCTAATTTAGTCGCAATGAAAAATCTAACCCTCCTACTCCTAATTTCGCTTCTAAGCTGTAATACTAATGTAAAAAAAGAAACCGAGCAACCCTTGCCCGTAGAAACCAAAATTGCTGATGATGGCGAAACCTTTTATGAAGGCAAAATAAACCGTCAAAACCTCATAAGTTCACCACTAACCAACTGGTTTGAGACGGGCTATAATCAATATTACGTAGATCCGCAATGGGTAGAAGAACATCAAGGATTATTGGACGGACTACAATTCAAACTGTTTCTTGGCACCTGGTGCGAAGACAGTGAGCGCGAAGTGCCTGGTATGCTCAAACTCCTTGATGCCCTTGGATTGGATCAAAACAGCATGGAAATTTATGCCATGGATAAAAACAAAATAACCGCTGCCAATTTTGAAAAAGGACTCAACATCATCAACATCCCTACACTGATCGTATATAAGGATGGTGAAGAAATGAATCGTATCGTAGAACTGACAATCGAATCTTTAGAAAAAGACCTTTCAAAAATATTGAAAGGCCTTCCCTATCAAAACGCCTATTTCGAATAACTATGCATCTCAAAACACCAGAAGAAATTGCACTAATGCGCGAAAGCGCACAGATCGTTTCTAAAACTTTAGGCATGCTTGCCAAGGCCATCAAACCTGGTGTTACCACTCTAAAACTCGATGCTCTGGCCGAAGAATTTATAAGAGACCATGGCGCCGAACCCGGTTTTTTGGGACTGTATGATTTTCCAAACACCCTATGTGTTAGCCCCAATGCCCAAGTGGTTCATGGCATTCCAAACAATACACCCCTACAAGAAGGCGACATACTCTCCGTAGATTGTGGGGCCTACAAAAATGGGTTTTATGGAGACCACGCCTACACATTTGCAGTAGGTCCAATAGCAGCAGAAACTCAAAAATTATTAGACATTACCAAAGCTTCTCTATACAAAGGCATAGCGCTGTTTCAAATTGGAAATCGTGTTGGCGATGTAGGTTTTGCCATACAACAATATACAGAAGCTGAAGGATATGGTGTTGTAAGAGAGCTCGTGGGTCATGGTCTTGGTCGCGAAATGCACGAAGCACCAGAAATGCCCAACTATGGAAAAAGAGGACGTGGTAAACGCTTTCAAGAAGGTTTGGTTGTTGCTATCGAACCCATGATCAATCAAGGAACTCGAAAAATCAAACAACTCAAAGATGGTTGGACCATCTTAACGGCAGATGGTCTGCCTAGCGCTCATTTTGAACATAACGTGGCCCTGCTTGATGGGAGACCACAATTGCTCTCCACCTTCAAATTTATTTATGATGCTTTGGGGATCGAAAGTGATGAAGAGGCCCCTTTTGAATATACAGGTCCAATAATCGCATGAAATGGTTGTTAAATCTTTTTCCAAGAACCTTCTTAATCCGGGCCAGTATATTTTTTAGGCCCCTGTTAAAATGGTACTATAAAGGAACCCGGTTTACCGATCCAATCGACGGGAGTCAATACCGAAAGTTTTTAGCCTACGGCTATCAAAATTCGAGACCCAATGCCCTGTGTCCAGGAACCCTTTCTTTAGAACGCCACCGGTTATTGTGGGTATATCTAGAACGTTTTACATCCTTGCTCAAGGACTCAAAAAAAGTCCTCCATGTAGCTCCAGAACAAGCCTTTTATAAAAAATTTAAATCCCAAAAAAATTGGGAATATACCACCACCGATCTCAATTCGCCACTAGCCGATATCAAAGCAGATTTGTGCAACCTGCCCTTCAAAGAGCATCAATTTGATGTTGTATTTTGCAATCATGTTTTAGAACATATACCCAACGACAGACAAGCCTTACGAGAACTCTACAGGGTGTTGCGTAAAGATGGCATCGCTTTTTTGCAAGTACCGCTCAATCAAAATCAAGAACGTACGGACGAAGATCCAGATCTCATAGACCCTCAAGAACGGATCAAACGCTTTGGTCAATACGATCACGTGCGCTATTATGGAAAAGATTTTTTGAAACGCATTCAGGCAGCAGGATTTAGGGCCGAGTTTATTGATGTTTGCAAAGAACTTTCACCAGAAGAAATTCAACGTTTTGGCTTGCCCGATGGAGAATGGTTGCCGGTTGGCAGAAAAATTTAAAACCACCATGAAGAAAAAAGGCTGGGCATACAAATTTTCCGAATTCTACACGTTGCTGAAACTTCCAAAGCCCACCCGAAAACTGATTTGGAAGGTTGTTAGAAAAAAATACACCTATCTATCCATCAGGCGGTTAGCCGCTCTTGCAAAAGCTGCTGAGCAGGTCAGCCAAAATCTACCAAAGGGGATTTTTATCGAGGCAGGCTGCGCCCTTGGCGGTTCTACAGCGGTGATCGCACACCACAAACCTCAAAATAGCCGCTTTAATGTTTACGACGTTTTTGGTCAGATTCCGCCGCCCAGCAACAATGATCCTGAAACGGTTCAAAAGCGGTATACGATTATTGCGACAGGCAAAGCGCAAGGCATACAAGGAGATCCCTATTATGGATATCAACCGGATCTGTATCAAAAAGTAATTCAAAATTTGCAACAGCTCCAGATTGATCCCCAAAAGCATCACGTCCAATTGATCAAAGGCCTGCTGCAAGACACGCTTCGGCTTCATAATAACGTTGCATTTGCACACATCGATGTCGATTGGCATGATCCTGTTTTGTGTTGCCTCGAAAGGATTTTCCCAAAACTAATGTCGGGCGGGGTCCTTATCATAGATGACTATTTTGACTGGGGAGGTTGCCGACAAGCCACCGATCGTTTTTTAGAAACCGTGCCGGGGCAATACAGGATTATAATCGTTGGTGGTGCCTTACAGATTTGGAAAAATTAAAAAGCAAATTGGTATCTTTAAACCCATAAGCTATGGGCCTACAAATAGAACATCTCGTCAAAAACTATGGGAATACCCCCATACTTAAAGACATCAACCTGTCTCTTAAAAAAGGAGAAATTGTTGGGTTTCTAGGACCCAACGGCGCCGGAAAAACCACTTTGATGAAAATCCTTACCGGCACACTCAGTAACTGGCAAGGAAACATCCACTTCAATACCCTCGATCTAAAAACCCAAACACAGGCCGTACAGAGGCTCGTGGGTTATTTACCCGAAAATAACCCACTATACGGCGATATGTTTGTTAAAGAATATTTGGATTTTGTAGCAGACACCTACCAACTCAAAGTACAAAACATCGACGATCTTCTCCAAAAAATCGGGTTAATCGAGCACCAAAACAAGCTTATAAAAAACCTATCCAAAGGGTATAAACAACGAGTGGGACTAGCAGCAGCGCTTATCCATAATCCAGAATTCTTGATTTTAGACGAGCCCACCACAGGGCTAGACCCCAACCAATTGATTGAAATTCGTAAACTCATAAAATCTATTGGACAAGAAAAAACCATCTTTCTGTCCACCCATATTTTACAAGAGGTAGAAGCCCTATGCGATCGCGTGGTGATTCTTCACAAGGGTACCATTGTATTGGACTGCCCCCTAAAAGACCTGGCCAACCAAAACCAACAAATCGTCAAAGTAAGCTTTGATTTTCGGGTAGAACTCGAGGCCCTAAACCGACTAAAAAATGTCAAACACGTGGTCAATACACATGATTTTGACTATGAAATTTATTTTGAAACCGCCAATGATCAAAGGCCTGTAGTATTTGATTTTGCCCATGATAACGGGCTAAAGATTTTAAACCTGCAACATAAAATTGAAAATCTAGAAAAAAAGTTTTACGAACTTACCCAAGAGCTCTAAAATGCTTCGATGAACCAAGAAAAAATTGCTGCAAAAACAGGCCAAAAGGAGGAACTTCAATCACTTTACGATTTCAAAATTGAGAAAAAGCCCTTCGGAATTGGCAAAAAAGTCGGTTGGATTTCTTGCTAAAATACGGCCTCTGCAATTTTTTTAATCGCCGTTGATTTACCCATAGAATAATAATGAAGAAAAGGTACTTTGGCGGCCATCAGCTCACGACTTTGAGCAATACACCAATCGATCCCAACCTGACGAACTGCGTCATTGTCCTTGCATTTTACCACAGCCTTTATCAGGTCTTCTGGAAGATCAACATGAAAACGATGCGGAATCAGATTGAGTTGTTTTTTTGTTGCCAAAGGCTTTAGCCCAGGGATAATTGGCACGTCAATACCTGCCGCTCGACATTTGTCTACAAAAGCAAAAAACTTACTGTTATCAAAAAACATTTGAGTAATGATATAATCTGCACCAGCTTTAATTTTTTTCTTTAAAAAATGAATATCGCTATCCAAATTAGGTGCTTCCATATGTTTTTCGGGATAACCAGCAACGCCGATACAGAAGTCTGTAGGAGCACTGTTTTCGATTTCATTATCCAAATATTGCCCTTTGTTTAAGGCTGTGATTTGGGCTACCAAATCGCTGGCATAGAGATGCCCGCCTTCGGTTGGTTTAAAATAGGTTTCTGACTTAACAGCATCTCCACGTAAAGCAACAACATTGTCAATCCCCAAAAAATCTAAGTCGATCAAAAAGTTTTCGGTATCCTCTTTGGTAAAACCACCACAGAGCATATGCGGAATGGCATCTACCTCAAATCGATGCTGGATGGCCGCGCATATACCAACGGTCCCAGGACGTTTTTTGATAATTTGCTTTTCGAGCAAACCATTTTGATGCTCCTTGTACACATACTCTTCTCGGTGGTAGGTGACATCTATAAAAGGTGGTTTAAATTCCATCAATGGAGTAATGCCTTCAAATAACGAATCGATGTGTTGCCCTTTGAGAGGGGGCAAAATTTCGAACGTAAATTGCGTCTTACCATTGCTTTGCTTAATGTGATCGAGTACTTTCATTTTTCAAATAAGGTTGGGATTGAGCCACTTGCGGGCCTCTAGTTCTGAGATATGTCTTCTTTTACTGTAGTCGATGAGTTGATCATCTTTAATTTTTCCAAGTCCAAAATATCGGGCTTGTGGGTGGGCAAAATAATACCCCGATACAGAAGCTGCTGGCCACATTGCGATACTTTCTGTCAGACGCACTCCTATAGTGTCTTCGACCTTTAGGAGTTCCCAGAGGGTTTTTTTCTCTAAATGATCTGGGCAGGCAGGATAGCCTGGGGCCGGTCGGATTCCACTGTATTGCTCTTTGATCAATTCTTCGTTGGTCCAAGACTCTTTTGGGGCATATCCCCAATAGTGCGTACGAACTTGTTGATGTAGATATTCTGCAAAAGCTTCCGCCAAACGATCGGCAAGTGCTTTTATCATAATTGCATTATAATCATCGTTGGCGGCTTCATATTTTTTGGCCAATGCATCGGTGCCAAAACCCGTAGTAACACAAAAAGCGCCCATATAATCAATTTTATTCATGGTTTTGGGCATAATAAAATCGGACAGGGCCAGGTTGGGCTCTCCTGCGCGCTTTTGAAGTTGCTGGCGAAGCGTAATCCATTGTCCCAAGATATTAGAACGTTGCGGATCTGAATAGATTTCGATATCATCTCCAACGCGGTTAACCGGAAATAGACCAAAGCGTGCTTTGGCTTTCAAAAGCCGATTCGCTACGACTTGCTTCAATAATTTTTGAGCGTCATCAAAAAGCTCAGTTGCTTGAGAACCGACAACAGCATCACTTAGAATTTCTGGATACTTGCCGTGCAAATCCCAAGATCTAAAAAAGGGACTCCAATCAATATAGGGAAGCAATAATGACAAATCAACGTCTTGGAGCGTATGACTTCCCAAATGTTTGGGTACGGGCGGTGTATATTGAGCCCAATCGAGTTGCAAACTGTTGGCTCGAGCTTGAGCAATACTCAGGTAGTTTTTGGTGGCACTTCGGTCCAAAAATTTATTTCGAAATTCTTCATAGTCCTTCCGAATATCAAGACGGTATTGGGGTCCTGTTTCTTTATTTAGCAAATTGTTAACTACCGTCACAGCTTTGGAGGCATCATTGACATGAATAATTGTATCTAAGGTTTCGGGAAAAATTTTGACTGCCGTATGTGCCTTAGAAGTCGTAGCACCTCCAATCAATAGCGGGATCCGAACTTGAAGTCGTTTCATCTCTTTGGCAACAAAAATCATTTCATCCAAAGAAGGGGTTATCAAACCGGACAATCCGATTACATCAACTTTTTGAGCGAGAGCAGTTTCGATTATTTTTTCTGGGGGGACCATCACGCCAAGGTCAATAATTTCAAAATTATTGCAGGCAAGAACTACACTCACAATGTTTTTTCCAATATCATGCACATCACCCTTAACGGTGGCCATCAATATACGCCCTGCCGATTGGGTTCCTTCAACTTTTTCTTCATGTATAAAAGGCTGAAGGTAGGCTACCGCTTTTTTCATGACACGTGCGGATTTGACCACCTGAGGCAAAAACATTTTCCCTTCTCCAAAAAGATCTCCAACAACATTCATCCCGTTCATTAGTGGGCCTTCGATCACTTCTATGGGCCGATGTGCATTTTGTCGGGCTTCTTCTACATCTTCGATGATGTAGGTATCTATCCCTTTGACCAAAGAGTGTGTAAGACGCTCTTGCAAGCTTGTTGCACGCCATGCTTCGGTTTTTTTGGAAGCATCTGACTTTTGATCCGTTTTGATGCCTTCTGCATAATCAAGCAATCGCTCGGTAGCATCTTCTCGACGGTTGAGTAAAACATCTTCGACATGCAACAGCAATTCTTCGGGAATTTGATCATATACTTCCAAAAGAGTAGGATTGACTATCCCCATTGTCATTCCGTGTTTGATACCGTGGTACAAAAATGCTGCATGCATGGCTTCGCGTACACGATTGTTGCCTCGAAACGAAAAAGAAACATTGCTGACACCACCACTGACATTGGCATAAGGCAGATGGTTTCGAATCCATCGCGTTGCAGCAAAAAAATCCGTGGCATTGGTACGGTGTTCTTCCATACCTGTAGCTACAGGAAATATATTGGGGTCGAAAATGATGTCTTGGGGTGGAAATTGGATTTTTTCAACCAAAAGGTCATAGGATCTTTTGCAAATATCAATACGACGTTGATAGGTGTCTGCTTGACCCTGCTCGTCAAAAGCCATTACGATTACGGCGGCGCCATATCGTCGAATCTTTTTTGCTTGTTCTAAAAAAACTGCTTCTCCTTCCTTTAGGCTGATCGAATTGACCACACATTTGCCTTGCACGACTTTGAGTCCTGCTTCGATGATTTCCCACTTAGAACTGTCGATCATTACAGGTACTGTGGCAATATCAGGCTCAGCTGCAATGAGGTTTAAAAATTTGGTCATCGCTGCAACCCCATCAATCATGCCCTCATCCATATTGACATCAATGATTTGCGCGCCACCCAAAACTTGTTCGCGGGCAATTGCTACTGCTGCAGCAAAATCTCCTTCTTGAATCAATCGCAAAAATTTGCGTGAGCCCGTTACATTGGTACGCTCACCAACATTGACAAAATTGCTCTCAGGGGTGAGGTGCAACGGCTCTAGGCCTGACAGCATTAGATGTGGTGTGGTGTAGCTCATGAATCGATCTTAATTGTTCGAGGTTGGTATTTTGCCGCAACTTCGGCGATCAATCGAATGTGGTCAGGGGTGGTTCCACAACAACCTCCAATAATATTGACCAAACCATCGGCTAGATAGCTTTCTATGAGTTTTTGCATTTCCTCTGGTGTTTGATCATACGCGCCAAAGGCATTGGGCAAACCAGCATTGGGATGTGCCGAAGTATAAAAGGGGGATTGCGTACTCAATCGTTGCAAATAGGGGTGCAATTGATCAGCACCCAAGGCGCAGTTAAATCCGATGCTTAACAAGGGAATATGCGTCATCGAAATCAAAAAAGCTTCCACAGTCTGGCCAGAAAGTGTCCGTCCACTTGCATCTGTTATGGTTCCACTTACCATTATAGGGTGAGACCAATTGTTTTCGGTTTTCAAACCGTCTATGGCAAAAAGTGCCGCTTTGGCATTGAGGGTATCAAAAACGGTTTCTACCAACAAGATGTCTACTCCACCTGCCACCAGTCCTTCGACCTGTTGGCGATAGGCTTCGACCAATTGATCAAAGGTAACGGCACGATAGCCCGGGTCGTTGACATCGGGTGACATACTTGCTGTACGATTTGTAGGGCCAATTGAGCCGGCTACAAATCGCGGTTTGTCGGGTGTGATTGCAGAAAATTCATCTGCAACTTCGCGGGCAATTTTTGCCGATTGGTAGTTGAGTTCATATACAAAAGACTCCATCTGATAATCGGCCATTCCAATGGTTGTAGATGAAAAAGTATTGGTTTCTACAATATCCGCTCCAGCCTCATAATATTTTCTATGAATTTCCTTGATCGTATCCGGCTGCGTTATGCTAAGCATATCGTTGTTGCCTTTTACTGGACAAGGGTGGTTCAAGAATTTGTCGCCTCGATAATCAGCTTCTTCAAAACCATAGGTCTGAATCATGGTTCCCATGGCTCCGTCGAGAACCAAAATACGTTTTTGTAAGAGTTCTTCTAAGGCAATCATAATTGTTCTAGGGCGTTTAACAAATCTGCTTTGATATCTTCTATATGTTCGAGACCTACTGATAGCCTGATCAGTCCATCAGTTATGCCTACGGCCGATCGATCTTCGGCAGTCAATTTGCTATGTGTCGTTGAAGCCGGATGGGTTATTATCGTTCGGGTATCTCCTAAGTTGGCAGACAACGAACACAATACAATGGCGTTTAAAAACCGTTTTCCGGCATCGATACCCCCTTTGATTTCAAAAGAAATGATATTGCCGCCTTTTCGCATTTGCTTTTTTGCCGTTTGATAGTGGGGATGACTGGGAAGAAATGGGTATTTGACCCAATTGATTAATGGATGTTTTTCTAATGCTTTAGCAAGCGCAAACGCATTGTCACAATGGCGATCTACACGAACTGCAAGGGTCTCCAAACTCTTTGACAATACCCAAGCGTTGAAGGGAGACATGGCCGAACCGGTGTTGCGTGAAAACACATAGATTTCACGAATCAAATCTTTATTACCCACAGTAATTCCACCCAATACACGTCCTTGACCATCGATCAATTTGGTCGCAGAATGGATCACAAGATGGGCACCATATTTGAGCGGTTGCTGCAAATACGGCGTAGCAAAGCAATTGTCAATAATAAGAATCAAACCGTGCTTTTGTGCTACCGCACCTAGTTGTTCTAAATCCAATAAATCTACCCCTGGATTGGTGGGTGTTTCGGCATAAATCAATTTGGTATTGGGCCTAATAAGTTCTGATATGGTTTCTGGTATGTTAACATCAAAATACGAGGTTTCGATGTTCCATTTTGGCAAATATTTGGTAAAAAGGGTGTGTGTAGACCCAAAAACTGAACGGGCCGAAATCACATGGTCCCCACTGTTTAAAAGCGCAGCAAATGTGCTAAAAATAGCCCCCATCCCCGTAGCAAAAGCCACACCCGACTCGGCCTCCTCTAAGGCGCACATTTTGTCAATGAGCTCTTGGGTGTTGGGGTTTGAAAAACGACTATAAATATTTCGTTCTTTTTCTTCGGCAAAAGCAGCACGCATGTCTTCATCGTCTTCAAAAACAAAACTCGATGTCAAATATAAGGGTGTAGAATGCTCCAAATATTGGCTGCGTTCTAATTGTTGACGAATGGCTTTGGTTTCAAATTGCTTACTCATGCTTCTTTTCCATTTAAAAAAACCTTATGCGTAATGGTGGCGGTATGTTCTAAGGTTTTTGAAACGGAGCAATATTTCTCAAAAGAGAGTGCTACCGCTCGTTTGGCCTTTTCGGCAGAAAAATCCCCTTCTAAAAATACATGAACTTCAATCTCCTTGAATAAGCGCGGTACTATGCCTTCTGGGCGGAAACCCACTACTTCCATTTTGAGTGAAGTAGGATTGATTTTTTGCTTATTGAGTATTGCAACAACATCAATACTGCTACATCCTGCCAAACCCATCAAAAGGAGTTCCATTGGGCTGATTCCTTTGACCGATCCTGTTTCTTTGGTTTTATTGTCCAAAAAGACGCGATGTCCGTTGTCGTTGCTTACCTCAAAGAGGTAGTCATTGTTAATACGTTCTAGTGCTACTTTCATAGTTGGAATGTTTGATGGGGTGGTTAAAAATTTTGGTGAGTAGGTGTTTTACTTTTTCGTTTTCGATTAAAAATGCATCATGTCCGTGTAAAGAAGCGATTTCGTGAAAGAAAATATTGTCCTTAAACGGCTTGATCAGTGCATAGGTTTTTTGGTCCTGCAGGGGCGTAAAAAATAGATCACTATCGATGGCGATCAAATGTATGTCTGCTTTGATTGAAGAAACCACTGTGGTAAAATCTTTTTGCCCCCTGGTAATGTCAATGGTACCCAACAAATGATTGACCATTTTGTAGGCTTGCAACGCAAAACGTTGTTCGAGTTTGTCACCGTGATAGTGGAGCCAACTTTCTACATTGTAGCAATTTCGTTCTTCGTTGAAACTTCGGTTAAACCGGGATTCTAAAGACTCGGGGTTGCGGTAGCAGAGCATGGCGTGGATTCGGGCATCGCGCAGGGGTTCTTTAGAATTTTCTAAAATTCTTTTTTGCAAAAAGGTATTTGCAATGATCCAATCGGAGGCTTTCCAGTCGGCAGCTACAGGAACAAGACGTTGGGTCAAATTTGGAAATTGAGCAGCCATTTCCCAAGCTATTCCTCCGCCTATAGAGCCACCAATAAGGGCATAGAGCTCCGAAATTCCAAGTTGGTCTAATCCCAATTTAAACAAAGTGGCAATATCACCAGCATGGAAATCTTCGGGATGCTCAAAGGTTTGGTTGTAAAATCCATTGCCTGGAATGTTAAAGGCCAGAATCGCAAATTTGTTGGTGTCAATCGTCAGCCCTGGACCAATAACTTCATTCCACCAACCTGAAGGGCCACAAACATTAGAATCTCCGGTGAGCGAATGGTTGACTAAAATGACGGGGGCCTTGTCCCATTGCATTCCAAAATGTTGGAAGTGTAAATCAATGGATTTGTAGGATGCACCATTATGGGTTACAAAATTAAGTATCGAAATGGTTTGAGCCCCTTGCATTGTTATAACTTTGAAAAAGCGTTTTCTAAATCGGCTTTCAAATCTTCTATAGCTTCCAATCCTACTGATAGACGAATCAAATCTTGCGTAACTCCCGTAGTTTTTTGGGCAGCTTCATCAAGCTGCTGGTGGGTTGTACTAGCAGGATGTATGATGAGTGATTTTGTGTCTCCAATATTGGCCAATAAGGAGAATAGTTGGGTTTGATCAGCGACAATTTTTCCTCCCTCAAAGCCTTTTTTGAGCCCAAAAGTTACGATTCCACTTTGACCGTTCGGCAAATATTTTTGAGCCAATGCATGGTATTTGGAGGTTTCTAAGCCAGGGTAGTTTACCCAAGCTACTGCCTTGTGCTGTGCAAGCCATTGCGCCAATTGAAGGGCATTTTCCGAATGCTTTTTCATACGGATTTCTAGGGTTTCAATTCCTTGAATGGTCTGAAAACTGTTAAAGGGGCTCGGGGCACTTCCCAAATCACGTAAACCCTCAATGCGCACTTTTGCAATGAAAGCAATGGCACCCAAGGCTTCGTGGTAATTGAGACCGTGATAACTGGGGTTGGGTGTTGTAAATTCTGGGAAATTGCCGTTGCTCCAATCAAAAGTCCCTGCATCGATTATGACCCCGCCCAAAGCGGTTCCATTTCCTGTCAAATATTTGGTCAATGAATGGATAACGATATTGGCGCCATGCTCGATTGGATTGAGCAATGCAGGACTGGCAACGGTGTTATCAACAATAAAGGGGACTTTGGCAATTTTTGCCTTATTGGCTATGGCCTTTAGATCGAGGACGTCTAATTTTGGGTTGCCTAGAGACTCTGCAAAAAAGGCACGGGTGTTCTTTTGCACGGCCTCTGAAAAATTATCTGGATTATCCGGATCTACAAATGTGGTCGTAATGCCAAAACGTGGCAACGTATTGGCTAAAAGATTATACGTGCCACCATACAAACTATTGGAAGCAACGATATGATCGCCGGTTTTTAAAATAACCATCAAGGTGGTAGCAATTGCAGCCGTTCCGGATGCAGTAGCTACGGCAGCTACCCCTCCTTCGAGGGCGGCTAAACGCTGTTCTAGAACGTCGTTGGTTGGGTTGTTTAATCGGGTGTATATATATCCCGATTCTGCCAAAGAAAAAAGATTGGCAGCGTGATCAGAATCTTTGAAGACATAAGAGGTTGTCTGATATATCGGAACCGCTTGTGTTCCTTGGGTATTGGCCGGGTCATGCCCAGCGTGAAGCGCTAGTGTAGATTTTTTGATGTTCATAATTTAAAGGTGTTTTTGATTTGGTTGATATGATCTAGTTTTTCCCAAGTGAAAAGCTCTACTTCTTTGGTGACTTTTCCGTTGTAGGGCGATTCGAAGGTCTTGGTTACGATACGAGGCTGACGCCCCATATGCCCATAAGAAGCGGTTTCGAGGTAAATTGGATTTCGCAATTTTAAACGGGTTTCGATTGCATAGGGGCTAAGGTCAAATATTGAGGTGATTTTATCTGCAATTGCACTATCAGAAAGATCGACGTTTGCAGTTCCATAGGTATTTACAAAAACAGAGGTGGGTTGAGCTACACCAATCGCATAACTTAGCTGTACTAAAACTTCATCAGCAACACCGGCAGCAACAAGATTTTTGGCAATATGACGCGCAGCATACGCAGCGCTTCGGTCCACTTTACTCGGATCTTTGCCACTAAATGCACCTCCCCCATGTGCGCCTTTGCCTCCATAGGTATCCACAATAATTTTTCGACCGGTCAAGCCCGTGTCTCCATGCGGTCCCCCAATCACAAATTTTCCGGTGGGATTGATGTGGTAGGTGATCTGATCGTCAAACAGTTGTTGGATCGCTTGTGGCAACTGGGCCTTAACACGCGGTATCAGAATATGAATAATATCGGATTTGATTTTTTTGAGCATGGCATCGTCATCGGCATCAAAAGGATCGTGTTGCGTAGAAACAACAATCGTATCGATACGTATGGGTTGGTGTTGGTCGTTATACGCAATTGTGACTTGCGATTTCGCGTCGGGCCTTAAGTAGGTGATAGCGTTGTTTTCTCTTCTAAGTTTGGCAAGTTCGGTAAGTATAAGATGCGACAAATCTAGGGCTAGTGGCATATAATTTTCGGTCTCATTGGTGGCATAGCCAAACATAAGCCCTTGGTCACCGGCACCTTGACTTTTTTTGTCTTGACGATCTACCCCTTGGTTGATGTCTTGCGATTGCTCGTGAATCAACGATATAACTCCACAAGAATCGCCACTAAACTGATAGGCTCCTTTTGTATAACCGATTGTATTGATGGTCTGTCGAGCAATATCTTGCACGTCGAGATACGTAGCACTTTTTACTTCTCCAGCCAAAACTACTTGGCCGGTAGTTACTAAAGTTTCGCAAGCCACCTTGCTTTCAGGGTCAAAAGCTAAAAAATGATCTAAAAGCGCATCACTAATTTGATCAGCGACTTTGTCTGGATGTCCTTCACTGACAGATTCTGAGGTAAATAGATATGACATTATAAATTGCTTTGTGGTCGGATTTGACGAAGAACGGTCTCAAAGCAATACTGCTTTAGCAATTTTTTATCGAGGTTGCAATCAGTCAAATCCTTCCTCGTTTATGGGCACAAATATATAGATTCTTTTTTTATATGAAAAAATTTTCACCTTGG
>Ga0255776_10000856_pt1 | contig 35003 bp, 30 predicted proteins | sample 071ome_19_FD_179974 | JGI IMG/M metagenome (GOLD analysis project Ga0255776, IMG submission 179974) | Coastal salt marsh microbial communities from the Groves Creek Marsh, Skidaway Island, Georgia - 071413AT metaG (version 2) | ecosystem: Environmental > Aquatic > Marine > Intertidal zone >... | reverse complement strand
TGCTGCCTGGTGGAAGTGTCTCTGTGTACACGCAGCGTTTTCGCAATCTGCTGAACTTGCTGGGGGTGGATGTAACAATTGCCGATCGTTGGCAGAAATGGCTGAACCCTAACAGCAACGTAGATAATCAATACTTATCCCAGGAGCCGGGTTACCGTCCTGCGTATGCTGAATGCAAACACACCAGTGAGTTAATGTTGATTGAAGGCGTCGACCTTGCGGTTTACGCCATGCTCGAGCCTTACATAGCCTGTTTGCCGGCCTCAGCACAGCTGAATGTGAACACTGCGTCCGACTTTGTGCTGGCGTCGATTGATTCGCGCTTAAATTTAACCGACGCAGCGCAGCTCGTTGCCGGCCGGGGCAGTGCAGGTTATGCATCGGTGGATGACTTCTTGACCAGCAATACCATCGCCAATTTATCAAAGGGGTCATCAGGTAGAACTGCGACCGGTCGTGACACTGATGACGCCGATCAGACTCAGGCATTGAATGCCGCCGACTTCTCGGTATTTACCCAATATTTTGAGATGTTCGCCCGGGTTGACCTGAACGGGCGCATCGGAACCGTAGAAGCAGTCATACATAGATTGTCCGCGGATGGTAGTATGACCACCATTCAACGCGACTTTTCGCGCCGGGCGGCCAGGCAAATCACGCCGCCCGGGCAATAAGTGAGATTAGGGATGCAATACAACGAAACCGTAATTTGGTGGCAGAGCGATACTGGTGAGTGGTGGATTCAACCTACTCCCGATGCATCTGCGATGCTGCTTGAAGCTTGGGCAGCGAAGCAAGAACCGCTATCGGCCGTTGAGCTGGTGCTGTCTGCAAAAAACTACGCTGCGCACTGGGTGTCACTCCCGGGCGTGAAGGGTCGGCATTTGCAACGTGCATTGCCGTTTGCTCTGGAAGACTCCCTGATTGGCGATCTTGCCGACTACACCATTCTTCCCGGCGGCAGTACCGAAGGTCGGCATTGTGCTTATGCGGTTGAAACGGATCTGCTTGACCGACTTCAGGAGCAGCTCGAACTGCACCATCTGAGACTCACTCGACTCACGCCACAAACTGCCTTGGTCGCCGCCAATCAATGCATTCATGACGGCACTCACTGGCTTTTAGTCGCCCCGGGGCTCTTTGAAGGGAGCTTACCTCAGGCTGCTCTCACTACGGTGCTGGACGATCTTGCCGCCCGAGCGCTTGATGATAGCCGCGCACTTACGTTATTCGCACAAACACTCGATCAGGCAACCTTGGTCAAAACCAGCATCGATAGTGGCTACGCGGATGTATTTGCACCAGTCGAGGTGAGTAATCAAGGCACAAAAGGAAAGGAATCCGCGGTTAATCTGCTTCAGGGTCGTGCCAACACCGTGGTTGCTGAGGCTAAGCCGGCGGCCTGGTGGCGCGGCATTGCCGCATTTACTGCATTTGTTACTGTGCTTGGATGTGGCTACCTGGCTGCCGAGAATCAACGCCTGTCAGGGCAAGTTGAGCAGGTGACGGATGCCAGTCGCACGCTGTATAAGCAATGGTTTCCTGGTGAAAGTAGCAGCAACTTTCAGGCACGATTCAATCGCAAATTACGAGAGGGCGGCGGCACTGCATCAGGCGCTGCGTTTGATGCAGTAATGGCGGACATTGCTCATGCCTGGCGCACCAGCTCCGCCTCGACCGTCGACATTGAGAGCATCCGTTACTCTGAGCGTAATGGTGATTTTCAACTGGATGTTTCGGCCAAAGGTCAGGCAGACCTTCAGGCGTTGAAGCAGGCATTAAACGAAGCCGTGCAGTCACGTGGACTGGCCGCAGAGATTTCTTCTGCAACGGCGGATAAAGACCGCGTCAAAGGGCGTTTAAAAATCGGAGGCGCTGCATAATGTCTAAGTTAATGCAGACACTGACCAATAACCCTCAGATCCAGCAGGGCGTACAGTGGTATCGTAGCCAAACTGCGCGCGATCAGCTGATCGTAAAATTGGTCGGCACCATGTTCGTACTGGCGTTGATTTTCCTGCTGATAGTCTGGCCCTTGGTGCAGGAACATAAGCGACTCAACAGCAAGCTGGACAGTAGCGTTAGCTTCTACAATCTGATGGCATCCAATGCTGGACAGTTTGCAGGCCAGCGCGGCGGAGTCGTCGTGTCCGGCAAGCCTTTATTGACCACCGTCAGTCAATTTGCCCGCCGCCAGAATGTAACTCTGACTCGCTATGAACAGGACGGTGATGCGTTGCGCGTGTGGATTGACGACGGTAATTTCGACGATGTCGCCACACTCATTGAAACACTCAGTCGCACGCAGGGCATTCGAGTCAGCCAGATCAATGTAGATCGGGTGAACGAGCCAGGAAAAGCCAACGTGCGCGCGACCTTTACCCAAAGCTGATTGCGGATGGCGTTTCAGAATAAAGCGCTAAACAAGCTTGGTTGTGTGCTTGGCCGCCTATTGAGCGTGATCTGCGTTCTAGTGTCGTAATAGCAGTACATAAACACGCCGTTTTCTATTGAGGGCGACGTGATGCGTTCTTAACGGATAAGCGGACAGATGAGAAACGATTAGACTGTCCGGTTACCTTCATTTGCTACAACACCATTCCTCAACACACTGAGTTATTTGGGAGATTCCATGTCCGATACGTCAAAGTACGACCTCGTAGTTATTGGTGCTGGTTCAGGTGGCGTACGTGCCAGCCGCATGGCCGCCGCCACAGGGGCACGTGTGGCCGTCATTGAGGATTCTTACCTTGGCGGAACCTGCGTGAACGTCGGTTGTGTACCCAAGAAATTGTACGTTTATGCCAGCCAGATCCCCGGCCAGGTAAAGTACGGCAAGGGCTTTGGCATCAATGCACAGGTCAACAGTATTGATTGGGCGACGCTCAAGCAAAACAAGGATGCCGAAATCCAGCGTTTGAATGGCATCTACAAGAACGTACTGGAAGGCCCAGGGGTGGAGATCGTTCGCGGCACGGGACGCATCATTAATGCTACCCAGGTCGAAGTTGCTGCCACATCGGATAACGACGGCAAAAGCAACCGTATCCTGGATGCCGACCGGATTCTGATTGCCACGGGTGGCCAACCATTTGTCCCTGAGTTTCCGGGCAGTGACCTGGTGTTAGATTCGGACGCAGCGTTTGCGATGACGACACTGCCGAAGCGCATGGTAGTGGTCGGCGGTGGCTACATCGCCGTAGAGTTTGCCGGTATTTTTAACGGCTTAGGCTGTGAGACGAAATTGCTTTATCGCGGCGAACAGATTTTGCGTGGTTTTGACGAAGAAATTCGTGGTTTTGTGAGCAACGAAATACGCAAAGCCGGCGTTGATGTCATGACGGACGCCGACATTAAGCGCATTGAGAAAACTGACCAGGGTCTCTGTTGTTACCTTGCCAATGGCACGCAAGTTGAGTGCGACGGTGTCATGTATGCGACTGGGCGACGCCCACGTACCGATGGCCTGGGTCTTGAAGAACTGGGAGTAGAGACCCGCAAGGACGGCACCATCATTGCTGACGATCACTTCAAAACCTCGGTTAATGGCGTATTTGCGCTCGGCGATGTCATTGGTACGCCCGCACTGACACCGGTGGCACTTGAGCAGGGCATGGTGTTCGTTAATCAGCAATTCGGTGACGACTCGCGACTGATGAATTACGACCTGATTCCAACCGCCGTGTTCTGCCAGCCTAACATCGCCACGGTGGGGTTAACCGAAGAGCAAGCGACCGATACCCATGGTGGCGACATTGACGTGTACACCTCCGAATTCAGAGCGCTTAAGCACACCCTGAGTGGGTCGCAGGAACGAACTCTGATGAAACTGATTGTGCGTCGCAGCGACGATCGCGTGATTGGCGCTCATATGGTTGGCGACGAGGCGGGTGAATTAGTGCAGGGGATTGCGGTCGCAATGCAAGCTGGAGCCACCAAGGCCCACTTTGATCGCACCATTGGCATTCATCCGACCGGCGCAGAAGAGTTTGTGACCATGCGCACGGTGACACGCCAGGGCTAATTGGCGATTCGCATACCGTGGAACAAGCCTAAGGGTAGATCGAGGAGGTGCAATGCTGCACCTCCGTAGGTTTGTAGCCGTCGTAACTCAGCGGTTACCCTTGCAGTTAACCGCAGAAGACCAGTCGCACACTATCGAGCGTTAGCTGGGCGCGAGACAGGGCTTCGTTTACACGCTCACCTTCCAGTTCCACACCGGCAATCACAGACTCCGAAATGCTCGGATTGGTTTTGGCCAGAGACGTCAGGCGCTGTTTGCGCGCCTCGTAAGCTGCTGTCGCCTTGTTCTGTGCGCGCTCGATCATCTTATCCAGCTGACCCATGCCCATCTTCTCGAGCTTGCTGATCAGAGGGCGAACCTGGGCTTCTTTTTGCTCTACCAAACCGCGTGCCGTACCGCGCTTCAGCGGCAATACAAACTCATCCAGCTCCGGCTCATTTACTTTTAAATCGCCACGCGGTGTCATGGTCAGGTGCATGGCATTGGTCGGCAAGAAGCGCTCAATCTGCAGAGCGCGTGGTGCTGGGCAGCGGGCGGTAAACTGCAGTTGAATCAGGCAGTCGCCGGTTTTGTATTCGTGATTTTCGATGTAGCCAACGGCGGCATTGCCCGCAGGGCCGCTGGTGATGAGCTCCAGTGCCTGATCGATAAAAGGGTGCTCCCACGACAGGAACTGTACATCGTCACGGGACAGGGCAACGTCGCGATTCGTCGTCGCCATGAAGCCATCTTCAGGCAGGTGTGGCAGGTCTGGTACCAGCATGTGATCGCCCGGGGCAATCAGAATGCAGTCGCTGTCGAGGTCGTTCACCTCGAGGCCAAAGGCATCGGCAAATAACTCAACAAAGTCGTTCAGCTCACCTTCGTCTTCGATGTGAGTAATGCTCATATCCCGGGCGTGTTCACGCGCCTTAGGTGGGCAGGAATGCAATTCCAGCAAGCGGTCACGACCAGCCTCAAAGGCAGCTTTCATCTCGGCCTGCTCCGCACGAATGGCCTCCGCCAATTCATTTGGTGTGGCACCTTGCTCCAGCCACTGGCGAATATCCTGCTCGTATTTAAGAAGCAGTGGTTGCGCCGTTGGATTAGGATGCGAAAAGGCGTCCAATACCGAATCAAGCACACCTGCCCATTGTGCAGTAGCGTGATCGGCGAACACTGGAATGTGAATGTTGATGTCCCGCTTCTGACCAATACGGTCCAGACGACCAATACGTTGCTCGATCAGATCGCAGTTGAACGGCAGGTCGAACAGCACGAGTTCGCTGGCAAACTGGAAGTTTCGGCCCTCGCTACCAATCTCCGAACAGATTAATAAGCGGGCACCTTGCTCCTGATCGGCAAAGTAGGCGGCGGCACGATCGCGCTCGACCATATCCATGCGCTCGTGGAAGACGGCGGCAGGAATGCCGTGGCGCTCCCAAAGAAAACGTTCCAGCTCCAGCACAGTACTGACCGAGTGAGTAATCAGTACGCATTTTTCTTGTTTGTTCTGCGTCAGGAAATCCGCGAGCCAGGCCGCGCGCGGGTCTTCATCCGCCCATTCCACCTCGCCGTGGTGAGGATGCAGCGGATCGGCTGCGGTGGCGTAGGCCTCAGGTAATGGCAGCTCCACGATATGAGGCTGTCGCTGCGGGAATCCACTCACGCCCTGACGAGTATTTCGATACAGCGCTCGACCCGGACCAAAACGGTCAATCAGCGCAGTTAACGTCGTGCCTTTGTCCGCCAGCTCATCGTTACTCAACGATGCTTTCAGCGTGTCGATTTGATCTGTGGTTAACGGTTCGTCGGCAGCAATGGCGGCGGCGATGTCTGCAATCGGGCGGTAGGATGCCTGTTCGGTTATGAAAGCCTCTAGACTTGGGTAGCGCGCTGGGTCCAGCAGGCGCAGGCGGGCGTAATGCGCCTCAACACCTAGTTGCTCTGGCGTCGCTGTCAGTAACAGCACGGATGGAATGAGTTGGGCCATTTGCTCAACCATGCGGTAGGCCGTGTCGCCGCCTTCTTCTTGTGACCAACCAAGGTGGTGCGCTTCATCTACCACCAGAACGTCCCAGTCTTCTTCAAGAGCATCCGCCGCCAGTTTGTCAGATAGAGCCAGTGATAGCGGACTGATAAACATCTGCCCTTGAGCAAACGCGTTTTCATCGGAGTCGAGATCCGCTTCGGTGATAACCTGAAAGTGCAGATTGAAACGTCGCACCATTTCAACCAGCCACTGGTGCACCAGGTGGTCAGGGACCAGCACCAACACGCGAGACACGCGCTGCAGGCGAATCAATCGGTGTAGGATCAAGCCGGCTTCAATGGTCTTACCCAAGCCAACTTCGTCGGCAAGCAACACCCGAGGCAGGGCATCCTGAGTGGTTTGCTCTGCGATATGTAACTGGTGTGGCAGCAGATTAGTACGAGCACCGAGCAGGCCGTAGTACGGACGCTGACGTAGCGAGGCAATGCGATCCAGTGACATCTGGCGAAGTTCAAACAGGTTGTTGTTGTCGATTTGTCCGGTAAACAGACGGTCAGCGGGAGCATTCAACTGAATAGCGGCTGCCAGCATGGTCTCAGGGAGCAGTCGACCTTCCACCTCGTAAAAGAGAATGTCGTCAATTTCCTCGACGCCTTCAACGGTAACCATGGTGCCGTCCTGAAGTGGGACCATGTCACCTTCGGCAAATCGAATGCGCGTCAGTGGGGCGTTTTCGGTTGCGTAGGTCCGGGTTTCATCGGTCACCGGGAAGTAAACGGAGACCATGCGAAAATCGACGCTTTGAACCAGCCCCAATCCCAGATCCGTTTCAGCTTCACTGATCCAACGTTGACCCACTACAAACATATATAAGACACCTGACGTAATTTAGTCGTCACTGAGTATGGCATGCCGAAGATGCCTCGCCAGCGCATACAGCAGCGACACAGAAAAGAGGGCGCGGAGTGTACCTGATTGGAGGGGTATTTCCCACCGAGGTGCAGAGCTCTGACAGGTTGTCAGCATGCATTCTACCTATTGCTTATCGGGATGCGAGGAGTGCTCGCCCGAGGCCAGTTAACAGGCCGAATGAAAAGGTAGAAGCAAAGAATCAAGAGAGAAAGGGTGGATGCACTCATTCAAACCCGATCAATGCAAGCGCCTCTTTGATCATGATTTCTCGATCGCTGACTTGATGAGGGTGTGATATCAGCCCTTCAATGATGTAAACCAATAGACGGGCGTAATTCAGGCATTTGGCTTGCTCAACGCCTTTGCTGACCATCTCAAACACCAGCATCTGTTCAAGCGCCTGATGGAAGCGTCCGTGCCAGACAGATACTGTCTCTGAATGCTGAACACGGGAGTGCACGGTATTCATCAGCGATCCCGGGGCTTCCACCAACTCAATGAGCGCCAGTATGCGCTCAACGGTAGGACGCTCGCGCATGGCTAACGCCTGAGCCATACCATCCTGAAGAACGTCATTCAGGACAGCAATCAGGACGTCATCTTTATCCTTGAAGTACCAATAGATCGTATTCGCCGTAATGCCTGCTTCTTTCGCCAATGCCGTCATAGACGTGCCATCAAACCCCTTGTCGGCAAATAGGCGCGATGCAGCCGCGATGATGTCTTGTTTCTTCTCTTCCTGATTAACGTGCCTTTTGTTGCGTGGCATAGCAAAACTCGCAGCTGGGATGGCCCTCTTGATTGACAACCAAGATACCAATGTGTTTTCTTGAATACCATTCAAGATCTACGAAAAATCCATGCGCAAATTCCATGCATGGACAGTAAACGCACGGTAATTAGTCAGACTTAACCAACAGGGGCACCAGCATGAACACAATGACCTCCAACAAACTAAACGCGGCTAGCGCACATGATTCAACGCTTCCGGTAGGACGTAAAAGTACGTTCCGTGCAGAAGGGGTAGCGTGTGCAGCAACCATCTACCACCCAAGCAATGACTCCTCAGGCAAGTCGATCAAGCCAACCCCTGCCATCCTGATGATTCATGGATGGGGCGGAACTCAGCTGATTCTCTTTAAAGACTTTATTAGACGCTTTACCGAAGCAGGCTACGCCGTCATGACGTTTGATTATGCGGGTTGGGGTGCCAGTGAAGGTCTGCCTCGAAATACGATTAATCCGTGGGCGCGCGTGCGTACCGCAGAAGCAGCGCTGGCACACCTGAAAGCACAGCAGGACATCAATCAGGATCAGATCGTCGTCTGGGGAACCTCCTTTGGCGGCGGTCATGCCATCGACCTTGCGGCCGAACATCCGGAGCTAGCGGGTGTTATTGCTCATGTTCCTATGCTGAACGGCATGGCGGCGGTTAAAGCCGTGCCGATACCGCGACTGATGCGCTTTGGTTTCGATATCGCAAAAGATCTGCTTAATCCGTTTGGCCGCACCTATATTCCCGTCGTATCCGCACCCGGCGAGTATTCCACCATGGATAGGGACGGGGCCGGACGACTTGAAGATTGGGTAATGCAGGAACTTGATAGTCCATACGACAACCGCGTGACCGCAGCCTCGTTGCTAACCATGGGGCCTTATCAGCCGCGAAAGAATCTCAAGCGACTGTCAATGCCGGGACTCATCATCGGAGCCTTGCGTGACACAGTCGCGCCATTCAATGAGGCGGCCGTTCGATCTCAGGTCGGCAAGCACATTGCTATCAGCACCATTGATGCAAACCATTTTGATCCATATTTGGCGCCATGGTTTGAAGACAACGTTAGCAACCAGTTGAGCTTCCTGGGTGACATACTCGGTCGGCGTTGAAGGCCTGTCAGATACTCAGTTCTGAGATGGCTATAGGCGATAGGGATACTATATAGGTGAAAGCAGTGCCGCGTTTGCAAGCCGTGTTTGTTTCGATGGTCTTATCGGCTCTCGAAGTGACGCCGAGTAAAAAGGCGGCACTCGGTATCATGGTCGTATTGATTGTGTTGCGTGACTAGTGCTGTTGGCTGTAGTGCAGTGCAGCTGGGCTGCTTGAGCCTTATTGTGTAGAGACGCGTGTAGAGATGCGTAGAGACGCGCTTAGGCATGCCTTTGATACACCCGGGCAATGTGTTGGCATTCAGAAGGTGACTCGCAGCCTCGGTCAGCGAGTCGCCACCAAAAAGGCCTTTAAACCTGGGTAATAGGCCGAACTAAAGGATTATCAACCCACCTAATGCACACATACTAATTCCGATAATTGTTATTATCGGAATACGTAGTAACATCAGTTTTTACGTGCAATTCCACGTTCAGTCCGCCTCGTTTTGAACGAAAACATCCTCCATAGTGGCCTGTCAGCATTTGGAGCCATGCACAATCATAGGAAAAACCTATCAATAAAAATTCGAAGTTTTTGCCTACTTCCTGACAGCCTTCTTGTTGCCTAGGCTACTCATCAGAGAGATTCGCGATTAATACTGCATCTGTCCGTCGAGCATCCGCCCACAGACAAAAGTCTTGTCTATTTAGCCGTAAACAAAGTGCCATGCCGATCGTAAGGCCATTCCATGTCAATCATCTGGTATTTGGCGCCGATCGGTTTCTAGTGAGTTGACGTATAAGGTACTCAAGGGCAGTCGATACAGGCTTATGCCGAAGCAAATGCGGCGGATTGTATGAGCGATTGCGGCGTAAAGCCCTTGCCAATATCGACCCAGCAGCTGGGGCTTCTGGTGGACTATGTTTATGAAAACTCGAGTTGCGATGTCCGGACACCCTCCTGAGAAGCCGTTGAAAGAACAGTTGTGACAGAGCTTTCAGTACGTTGAATTCATGGCGATAACTGCCACACTCAACAGCAGGCAGCGTGGCCGCAAAAATGAAATATAAGTCGTTTCTAAACAATGACTTATGAGATTCTTTTAATTCTGAATATCACCACAGATGGCAATCCAGAAAGAAGTTCTCGGCACTCGGAATATCACACAAAAACACTGCAATCCGCCAAGCTTTAACCTTCGAATGCGAACGCGAGACTGTCGTCTTTTTCAACCATCATTTTCGATGACAGCTGTTCCAGCGACACGCTACCGTGCCAAGGGTGGCCTGATGCAAAGCCGAGAAATGAAGCCATGACGATCAAGTCAAACATCGCCGATTAGATCAGTAGCCTGTCACCTTATAACGCACACTTCCTTAGCGCTCTCTCATTGGTGTCATTCGACCTGGTTTCGCACGCGCACCGTCGACCTGACTCAAAGATAACTAACATGTCGACACAACGGCTAATGACAACCGGCCAATGCGTATTAAGTTTCCATGCCCACACACTCCACTCTTGCGATTCATATCAGTCAAACTTCACTTTCGCCGCACCCGAACGGCTTGCACCTTATTTCCGATAATTTTAAAGTTGATTTCAAAGCGACCGACAGTAGTACTTTGCAACCTGGCATAAACGCAACCAAGGTCGAGCGCGCGCAGACGAAACGTGCCTGAGGTTTAGCAGACGGGCCTGAAATGCATTGCATGGACTCTCTCAAGCGACTCTCACAAATGACTATCGGCCTCGACCGCGCAACATCAAAACCGAACCAACAAACAACGACTGGCAGCACAAGCTTTTATGAGCCCTAGCAAAAATAGCCGAACCGGTAACGGTGGAACCAGCAAATACCGCGCCCCACGCCCGCTCATCGACTCGCTCGATGAACTGGTAAGCCCGCTGGCGTATTCACGACGAGTACTCAAGCAAGCATCTTCGGAAGCAGACTCCGCGGAGTTTCCGGAAGACGCCTTTGACGATCTGGTTCATACGATTACTTTTCTACAGGCATACGACGGTTCCAGCGCAACGTTCAACAGTTACCGCCGAGAAGTCGAGCGCCTGTTGCAATGGTGCTGGCTGATTCAGGGTAAGGCCCTCGGCGAACTAAGTCGCCAGGATCTCGAGGCCTACATTCATTTCTGTCAGGACCCACCACCCTCCTGGATTGGCACCAAGCAAGCGGCAAGATTTGTTAACCGCAACGGCGAGCGCGTCATTAATGATCAGTGGCGGCCGTTTGTCAGCAAGCCGGACAAGCTCGGTAATACCCCCTCGATGGCACTGTCTCAGAAGTCGCTGCAGTCCCTGTTCGCGGTGCTTTCAACTTACTTTAACTTCTTAATTCAGGAGGATTACTTACGGCTAAACCCTGTCAGCTTGATTCGCCAGAAGAGCAAATTCCTCCAGCGTCACGCTTATCAGGAGCCAGTACGACGACTCTCAAACTTACAGTGGGATTTTATTCTCGAGACGGTCGAGCGCCTTGCTAAAGAAAATCCCGCGGAGCATGAACGCACGCTTTTCATCATGAAGTGCTTATTCGGCATGTATCTGCGTATCTCCGAACTGGTCGCTGATGAGCGGTCCGCACCCGTCATGGGGGATTTCCAGCAAGATCAGGACGGACATTGGTGGCTGCGAGTCGTTGGCAAAGGCAATAAAGCGAGAATGGTCACCGTTTCGGATGACATGCTTGTGGCGTTACGACGGTACCGTACCCATCTGGGCTTACCGCCCTTGCCTTATGTCGCCGAGCACACGCCGCTATTGCCTAAGTTACGCGGCCGCGGCCCGGTAACCAGCACCCGACAGGTTCGCTATCTAGTACAGCGCTGCTTCGATCTGGCCTATGAGCGCATGGCAAAAACAGGACTGGAAGAAGAAGCCCAGGAGCTGAGAGTCTCAACCGTTCACTGGCTTCGACACACAGGCATCTCAGAGGACGTTAAGTTCCGGCCCAAAGAGCACGTCAGAGAGGATGCCGGCCATGCCAGCATGGCAACGACGGACCGATACATTGATACAGAAATGCGTGAACGCCATGCCAGCGCGCGCCACAAGAAGTTGAAGCCGGAGTTGTAGTGGTCGCCCAGCGACTCGCGAGGCGCTCATTAGAGCGTCGCCAACGTCGAAAGACCTGCAAAACGGTCATTAGCGATAAAGCGGTGACCTTAAAACAAAAACCGGGCACCACAATGTGCGGCACCCGGTAGTTGCGAGTTGCCCAGCTGGCTGACACCCCGCTACAGCGACCATTAATACTGAAAGCTCAGTGCATGTACTGGCCGCCGTTGGCGGAAACGTTGGTGCCAGTAATAAAGCCAGCGTCTTCGTGTGCGAGAAAGCTCACAACCCGTGCAATGTCCTCAGGCGTACCAAAACGTCCTACCGGTATGCCTTTGCGGATACCATCGCGAATCTCTTCTGGCACTTCCATAATCATTGAGGTGGCAATATAACCCGGCGAAATGGTATTCACCGTCACGCCTTTGCTCGCCACTTCCTGAGCCACAGCCTTAGTAAAGCCGTGCATGCCCGCCTTGGCAGCAGAGTAGTTAGCCTGACCGAACTGCCCTTTTTCACCGTTGACTGAGCTGATGTTGATAATTCGGCCATACCCCTGATTGATCATGTCATTCACGACCATGCGGGTCATGTAAAACACCGAGGTCAAATCGGTATTGATCACATCCACCCACTGATCCTGACTCATTTTCTTAAGGGTGGAGTCGCGTGTGATGCCGCCATTGTTTACCAGCACGTCGATTGTGCCGAAGTCACTCTTGATGCCTTCCACGCAGGCTTCGCACGAATCCCACTCGGTGATGTTGCCGAACGCCAGGGCAATCTCGTAGCCCTCCTTCGCCATTTCCTCCTGAAATTTCTGTGCTTTCTCGTGCTTGCCGCCCGAATAATAGCCAGCAATTACCTGATAACCATCGTCAGCGAGCTTTTTGCAAATGGCCGATCCTATGCCACCAGTACCACCCGTTACGAGTGCAATGCGCTTGGTCATGTCGTTCTACTCCGTCAGTGTCTGCGTTAGGTATTGAATACCCTATGAAAGTAGAAGGTTTTCCCGGGGTTTGTGAACGGTCATGGCTCTATTTGTCCGCCCTGACACCCATCTGACTGCGCAAAGTGGCCACTGCTGCAAACTATTGAACACCTGTCAGTTTTTCATGGCGAAGACTTATAGTCATGGCATGGCCAACGGACCTGTGACGGCGTAATCCACCTTGGTTATAATGATCGGTTTCCACCAACGCCTCTGCCGATTATGAAGTTCGTCGTCAAACTCTTCCCTGAAATTACCATCAAATCCAAATCAGCGCGCAAGCAGATGACCAAGATCCTGCGTCAGAACCTTCAGGTTCTGTTTCGCTCGCATCTGCTTTCGGCCGATGTACAGAACCGCTGGGACAGCCTGGTGGTTGTACTTAACCATGATGATGATGTGTCGCGCCGTAAGGCGATTGAAATTCTGAGCCATACGCCGGGCATCGGATTCGCACTGGAGATTGGCGAATACCCTTTCACCACATTAGATGATGCCTACCAACTGGTTCGTGACGAATACCGCGATCGCATTGCGGGCAAAACCTTCTGCGTGAGAGTGAAGCGTGCAGGTCAGCACGACTTCAACTCCCATCAGGCGGAAATCTACATGGGCGGTGGACTACTGAAAGAGACTGACGCTACGGGCGTGTCTCTGAAAGACCCGGACGTCGTCGTGCAGGTGGAGCTACGCAACGACAAAGTTCACGTGGTTCGCCAGCAGATCAAGGGACTCGGTGGCTATCCTCTGGGCAGTCAGGGTCAGGTACTCTCTCTGATTTCCGGGGGCTTCGACTCCACGGTGGCCAGCTATCTAATGACACGCCGAGGGCTGAAAACGCACTTCTGCTTTTTTAATCTGGGCGGCAGCGCTCACGAGATTGGCGTGAAACAGGTCGCTCACTACCTCTGGAGCACGTACGGCGAATCTCATCGAGTGAAATTTGTCACCGTGCCGTTTGAGGACGTCGTTACTGAGATTCTCACAAACGTAGAAACCAGCCAAATGGGCGTGGTGCTCAAGCGCATGATGCTTCGCGCTGCCTCTCGAGTCGCCGATAACCTGCACATCTCGGCATTGGTTACTGGCGAGGCTGTAGCGCAGGTCGCCTCACAGACCATTACTAACCTGGCTGTCATTGATCGCGTATCGGATCACATGGTCTTACGCCCACTTGCCGCCATGGATAAGCAAGACATTATCAACCTTGCCCGTCGCATTGGCACCGAGAGCTTTGCGGCCAACATGCCAGAATACTGTGGGGTGATTTCGGTCAACCCAACCACGGTTGGCGATCGTAAGCGCGTGGAAGAAGCGGAAGAAGCGTTTGATCTTGCGGTACTGGACGATGCGCTCAAACGCGCAACAACGCAGCGAATTGATGAGGTCATTACTGACGCCGAATCCGGCCTTGAGGATGTTTCGATTGTTGAAACCCCTTCACTGTCTGACGTCATTATTGATATCCGCCATCCTACCGAGGCTTCGGACAATCCACTCACACTGGCAAACAACCAGGTATTGACCATTCCGTTTTACGAGCTGGACTCGCGCCAATCTGAGTTAGACACCAGCAAGCGTCACCTACTGTATTGTCAGAAAGGCACCATGAGCCGCATTCACGCTCACCATATGAGCCTTGAGCAGGACGGCGTCTTCGGAGTGTTTGTTGAGCCCGACATAAAACGTCCGGTAATAGATACGCCACCAGTCGATAGCGAACCTAAAAACAACGCCTCGGAAACTAACCGTTCAGACGAAGCAACCACCGATACCGCACCACAGGAGTCTTGAGTCGTGCCGAAAGTCGTCAGCTTTAACATCAATGGCGTTCGCGCCCGTCCTCACCAGTTGGAAGTGCTGCGCGACCAGCTCGCACCAGACATTATTGGCCTCCAGGAAACGAAAGTGCACGACGAGCAATTCCCGCTCGAGAGCATCGAGTCGCTGGGCTATCACGTGGAATACTTTGGGCAGAAAAGCCACTACGGCGTCGCACTGCTAAGCACGCAGGCACCGGTTGCCGTGCAGAAAGGCTGGCCCTGGGATAACGAAGACGCACAGAAGCGCTTGATCCATGCCACCTATGAGTTCAACGGAGAGCAATGGCACGTTATCAACGGCTACTTTCCACAGGGTGAAAGCATCCAGCACGAAGTGAAGTTTCCAGCGAAGCGACGTTTCTATGCTGACCTGATGCGCTATCTGGAGGAAAACTTCACCCAGGAAAGCAACCTGATCATCATGGGTGATATGAATATTTCACCTGAAGACACCGACATTGGCATCGGTGAGCCTAACCGCAAGCGCTGGTTGAAATCCGGAAAATGCAGCTTTCAGCCAGAAGAACGCGAGTGGTACGACAAGCTATTGGGTTGGGGCCTGCAGGACAGTTTCCGTTTGCTGCAACCAGACGCCAGCGATGTTTACAGCTGGTTTGACTACCGCTCCAAGGGGTTTGATGACAGTCCTAAGCGCGGCCTGCGTATTGACCACATTTTGGTGACACCACCGCTGGCGACACGTGTGGCTAACGCTGGCGTGTCTTACGACATCCGTGGCATGGAAAAACCGTCCGATCACGCACCGATCTGGACGGAATTTAAATAAGCCCTGCCTTTTTCATGGCTTGCCAATAAGCAAGCCACTTTTCTGCGGCCACGGTCGTCTCAGGATAAGACTGCGCGCGCTGAAACCATGGCCGCGCATCGTCTGGTGATGATTCCAGGTAACACTGGCCTATCGCCAGCATTGCCGAGCCGGACAGCAAACCCTCAGCCTGAGACAACGCAATCGCCAGATCACACAGGCCGGCACTTTGAGCCAACTGAAGCGCACGGCTGTAGTCGTCAGTATCGTTGCGTGCTGTGGCATCCTCTGCCAGCACAGTCACGGCACTGCGCCAGTCGCGCGCCTGCTGATGATAAGCGGCCAACTGTGTAGGCGTAGCATTACTCACAGCGCTATTTACCGTGCTATCTACCGTACTACCCACAACATCACCAACCGCAGTTTTACTCATGATCTGCGCCAGTGACCGCGCCGCACGCTCCGGCAACCCTTTTGCCGCTTCTACCGCCGCAAGGTATACCGATAAGTCATCGGTCAGAACACCATATTGTTGTGCCATTTCCAGTGTTGCCAATTGCATCCGATCATTGCCAGACTGCTGAAATGCGCCCGCCAACTGCACCCAGTAAGACCGCGTTTGTGGCGATCGAGTGATCAGTCGTGTCAGGGTTTTTGTCGCAGCAGTGAAGGCTTTGGTCTGTAATTCGGCAGCCGCCTGAAGAGACAACCAGCTTTCGGGAACGTCCTCCGCCTTGGTAGCCTTCCTTACCCATTTCAAGACATCAGACCAGCGCGATTCCATCTGATAACTGACCGCCAGCAGAATATACGACGGCGGCGAGGCATCTTCGCGCCCCTCCAGCAAAGGAAGCAAAGACTGTCGAGCACGCTGTGGTTGATCAGCGAGCAAATACAGTTGAGCGAGCTGCGTCGCCAGCGATAACAGCCGCTCGTCATCCAATATGTCGCCCGCCTGACTCACATCATACGCCTGCTGAAGCGCCTCACGTGCATTGTCAGGCTGATCCAGCAATTGAAAAGCCTGTGCGCGGATCTGCAGTGCCAGCACTCTGCCGAGTTCAGCAGACCATTTTTCGCTGGGGTCTTGCGTGATATCGATGACTTCATCGTAAGCACCTTCGGTTAACGCCGACTGCGCCTTCTCAATCACACGGTACTGGCGCTCCGACAATGAGGCGCTGTAAGCCTCAGACGCAAACATCACCAAAGAAAACCATAACCATAGAATGCTCAACCTCATTTCAATCGGAACTCCACGGTTTGTGTGGCGGTTTGGGCAACAGCGACGCCCCCTTCCATTTTTGGTGAGAACCGGTATCGGTACATCGCACGCACAGCCGCCCGATCAAAGATGCCAGCAGGCTCAGAAGACAGGACTTCGACATCACTCACGGTGCCATCCGCACGAATGCTCAGCCTTGCCACGACCTTACCCTCGATCTTTCGCATTTTGGCGCGTTCTGGATACACCGCCGGAGGCCGTACCAAAGGCATGACTTCAGCGTCAGCCATGCCAACACCAGAGAGAAAGTCTCCGCTACCAAACACACCTGATAGCTCGACGTCTCCCGCAAGCCGGGACAAATCCATGGGCGCGACTGGCTGTGGTGCCTGAGCAACCTGAGATTGGGGGCTTTGAGTACTGGGCGGTTTTGGTGTTTCCGGAGGTGGCGGCGGCAAAGACCGCGAGCGTGCCTGAGTGTCTGACTCAGCAATACGCGAAGAAAAATCCACAACTACCGGAGGCGTACGTTCAGACAGGTCACCCTCTGGTGGTGCCACCATGACACTCATGGCCAGAAACAGCCCAAAAGCAACGGCAACACCCACCGCCAGACTCACCAGCAATCCGACTGGGCTATTTGACGAACCCTCCATCAATTGTCGCCCGTTGCCGCAATGGAAATGTTATCGATGCCAGCTAATCGGACCTGATCCATCACTTTTACCAATAGTCCAGTGGGTGCGAATTCATCAGCCTGAATAACCACCGCACCCTCCGGTGTTTCGGCCCTTAAGCGTTCAACATTGGCTCTCACGGCACGCACGTCGACATTACGTTTATCAATCCAGATTTCACCATTAGCCCGAATCGCCAACAGAATATTACTGCCCTCCTTCGCTTCCGCGGTGGAGGCACTGGGGCGATTCACAGTGACACCGCTTTCCTTGACGAAAGACGTCGTCACAATGAAGAAAATCAGCATGATAAAAACGATATCGAGCATGGGCGTAATGTCGACATCCGCCTCGAGACCATCGTTGGTTACGCGACGCTTAGCCATGAGCACCTCCCACCAAGGTCAGTCTGTCGGCCAGCGCCTGACGCTGGCGAGAAGCCAGACGGGTAAAGCGACTGCGAAAATACAAACCAGACAGCGCAACCACCAAACCGGCCATGGTCGGCAAAGTGGCCTGAGCGATACCATCAGACATGGCCCGTGCATTTCCGGTACCGGTCACTGCCAGCACATCAAACACGTGCACCATACCGGTGACCGTACCCAGCAGGCCCAATAACGGACAAATGGCGATCAACACCGCAATGCCAGGCAGCCCAGACGTTGCCAGACCATAGAACTGGCTGAGCCATGCCGAGCGAATCTGACGCGCACTGGCGCTGACTCGGTCAGTGCGACACTGCCAACGTTGTGTCAGCTGCTCAGAGACGAGGCGACTTTCGCGGTAAAAGAACCACAGTTTCTGAGCGATCAATGCCCACAGCATCACGGCGCTGAGCAGCACGGCGTATAAGACCGGGCCGCCACGCACAAGAAATTCTTGCAGCATATTAACGACCACCATCGGACGACTGACCGCCCGCGCTTTGTCCTGACATCACTTCCTTCGCCTGTGCGAGAATCCCCGCCGCTTGCTCATCAAGCACCTGCACAACCGCGCGACTGCGGCTGCTCACCCAGCTGTGCAAAAGAAGCATAGGCACGGCAACCACCAGGCCCAGTACCGTCGTCATTAACGCCTGAGAAATACCCGCGGCCATCAGTTTGGCATCACCGGATCCATATACTGTAATCGCCTGAAAGGTGGCAATCATCCCTGTGACCGTCCCGAGCAGACCCAGCAACGGTGCGATACCAGCCAGTAATTTGATCAGCGATTGGCCTCGTTCAATGGCAGGAAGCTCACGCAACACCGCCTCGTCGATTTTCGCTTCTACCAGATCGGCGTCAGCGAGTTCAGCAACACTCGCCGCGCGATGTTCCAGACCAACCGCCAGCACCCGACCAAGCGGGTTGTCATCCGTGGGCGATGCGGGTGAGGCCAGCTGTTTATTCACACCTCGCACCACGCCCTGAAGGTAGAGCAAACGCCACAGCGCCAACACCAGACCAATCACTCCCAGTACGATAATGATGTAGCCCACGGTGCCGCCCTGCTGAATACGATCCATCCAGTTGGGTGAATCGGATTGCAAATTCAACAGCGTGCCTCGCGATGGATCCAAGGCTAGCACCTGAAGTCCACTGGACGACTCCGCCAACGTCTGTTGAAAGAATCTCTTGGCACTGTCCTGATGCGCCGAAGGTGAAGCCAAGGGCCGCAACGCTGCCAGAGCGTCGTCCCATAGCAAATAGCCCTCCGCCGAAAGCACATTGAAGGTGCCGACACGCACGACGGTCGTGGTTTCACTCTGACCATCCGGGAGGATGACCGGCGCTTGCACCGGCGTTATTTCTGCCGCCTTGGCGGCTTCGTTGCGTAATGTCTGCCAGAGGGCCTCGATCTGAGTAAGTTCTGGCAATTCGCGAGCCTGAGACAATGCTGCGAGATCTGCCGTAAGCGGCGCACCGTCAATGCGTGTCAGGCTGTCCGAAATGGTGGCGTCTACGTCGCCAGCGACCTGACGGACAACACCAAACATCTCACCCAGGTTGCCGGTGCGCAGTCGCAATGCCTCACTCTGCTCTGCTAAGCGCTGCTCATTGGCGGCAAATGCTTCGCGCAGATCGTCGGCTCGGGCTTCCTGTGTACTCAGTGCCTCTTTTGCTTCATTCAGCAAAGACTGCTGGCGACGAGCATCCTTCTGAAATGCGGCAAGTCGAGCAGCATCCAACGCCTGTTCGCTCTGAATGAGCGACTGTGCCTTTTCGGTAATGGCGGATGCCCAAACGGGCGCAGCTGTTGAACCCAGTGTCATCAGGCCGATGGCCAAGACAAACCCAGTCATGAACTTAGCCGAGGCGCTTCGGGCCTTCGTCGTCTCAGGGAGGCGTGAGAAAGTAGAGATCACGGCTGCACCTCCTTGCGCGTGGCCAAAGGCAGCATCATCAATGCCGGCGCCGAGGTTTCATCGGCAATACGACGCGCTGCTTCCAGCCCTTTGGCAGAGCTGCTATCCAGCGCCACCCAGTTTCCGGCCTGCCAGATTTGGCTGTCGTCGCCATCCAAGGCGCTTCGATAGAGCGCAACACGCCCTATTCGCAGGTAATCATAGGCAACCCCGTTGTCACGCTCACGATAGCGCTCAACCGTACGTCCGTAATCGACCTCAATCTGCAGCGCCTCAAGAATGCGACGGAATTTTTCCGACACACTGACATCCGCGCGAGATAGCATGGCATCCAGACGAGCCACACGTGCAAGACGTTCATTGATCAAGAAAGGACTGCCAGCGTCGATGTCCGCTTGCAGTTGGTCCACCATGCGTCGCATCAGCGGCAGGATGCCCTGCTCAGTCGAGTCAATGGTATCAATCTGTAGCGCCAGACTTTCCAGTTCGCGTTCCTGGTCGGCAATAATGGCCGCCAGCTGCTCGTTGTAGAGCGCTACCTGATCGGCCCGCGCCAGAGTTTGGCGAGTTTGCTCGTAAGCGTCCCGAGTTGAGTCGTCGAGGGCATTAATGCGCGCCTGAACGTCTGCGCTTTGCTGATTGGCTTCGGCGACGCGCTCCAGCGCTTCGCTTGTTTGCTGGCTCGTCGTTTGTTGACTACCACTCGCATGGCTCGTGGTAGATAAAACCATACCACTAACCGCCAAACTCAATGCAACGGCCAAGGGAGCAGCTTGTGCTCCTCGGAAAGAGAACATCTTCATCCCCATTAGTATTCGTTAACCTGTAAACCCAGCCGCTGAGCCACGGCATCTGTGCCTCGCGGCGCGACCACGGCTTTGTGTCCGGCTTGATTGCGCAGGTAGCGATCGGCCACCCGCTGCACGTCGCTCCAACGCACACCCAACAACTGGGTTCTGAATGCTTGTCTCAACGCCTTTGTACGCCCGGTCTTATCCATATGGAAGGCTTGTTTTGCCTCACCAGCAGGTGATCCCGGGCGGTCCAGCGAACCAATAATTCCCAGAACGGCTTGTTCTACCAGATGCTCACCGTGCTCAATGCCCAATACCCAATCAATAGAGCGTGCAAAGTCATCAAAGCTGCCTTCAACTCGTGGATCGCGATAGGTGTAAAACTTGAATGCGGCCATAGTACTGTCTTGAGTTGCTCCAGCACCGTAAGCCCCGCCTTTCTCACGGATGGCCGTATGCAAAAAGCCATTGCGCAATACACCACCCAAAACTGCCAGTGCGGCGGCATCGTCGTGATCTGAGGTGACCGTCGGTAACGCCCAGGCACAGAAGTTTACCTGTGAATCAATCATCCAGTAGGTTGCAGGGGTGCTCACTTGCCACTCTACCGAGCCACGCCCCGCAGCGTCACCGGACATGCGCAATGAGGATTCACTGCTCCAATTTGCTTTAAGCGCTGCCAAATGCTCCGCCGCCGATGGCTCATCATGCACGAGCAAGGCGTGGTCTGGTGCTGCGCTCAACGTCGTTTGCAGGTCCACCATGGCGGCCAGCAGGTCGCCAGCGCCGGTGGCTTTCAAGGTCTCGGTACGCTGTTTCAGTCGCGCAGCCTGCGGCAGCCCGCTCAGCTCGTCCATCATGTTGGCGTAGCTGTTCAGGCCTGCCGTCGCTGCTGACATCGCCAGAGAATGTCCATTCCCTGTCATGCCCTGCTCGCGTCGGGCCCGAGCCTGAAGAAGCAGATCTTTCAATCTACTTTCTTCAGTAAAATCAGCAGCTTGCCAGCTTTCTTTAGCAACTAACGTAAAGTCTCCAGCTTTGTCAGACAGGGCCTTGCCCGTCATTACCAGATACCCAGCCAACGCATTGCAGTCATCCGGACGCGCCTTAATGGAGACATATGCAGACAGCGAGCCAACCACCTCGGTCTGGCGTTGCTGCTGTACGAGGTAATCATTTCCGGCCGCGCCAACCTCGGTCCAAGCCTGGGTAAAAAACGGCAGCCAAGTCAGTTGTTCGCGATTCAGGGCTGGTAGATCCAACAAGAGCTGTTGGTACACCAGACCGTTCGTTCCCGCCACATACTCTGTTGCGGGCAGCCCAGTGACATCGTCGGCGACGGTGTATTCTCGCGTCGGAGCTACATAACTGAGCTCCGGTTTCACATCCTCCAGAGTCACTTTTGGCAAAATCTCTGGATCATCTTCTTGCGCCTGTCGCTCCTCAAGCGCTGCCGCCTGATCAATAATGCACTGACGATCTGCAACCGACAGCGCCTCTGCCATGGCCGCAAGACGTGCCTGTTCGGCCTTCTGTTTGCGGTCATTCAGGGTGGCATCAGGCGCAAGCGTATAACGCACCCGATGAGGATTATTGAGCAATAAGGTACGCACGGCATTCTGTATAAAGTCAGGCGCCTTCACTTTCTCACGCAAGCGCGCAATGGCAGGCTCCAGATTCAGTAACGCAACTGGGTCACCGTAGTGCGTCGCCGCTGGCAGTGCCGTCAGAATCAACTGCAGACCGTAAGGGTAATGGTCACCGCCGATTTCGCGTTGGTGCAGTTCAAGCTGATGCAGCGCTGCCTCGACCATTGTCGGATCAACACCATGGCCAGCAACCTGCTGCAGCGTGTCGATTACCAAAGCCTCTACCGCCTCTGCGTGCTCCGGCTCACTGCCTTCTACGCCACACATAAAACTCATCTCGCGGTTGGAGTCTTCCAAACCACATAAAGGTGACGGCGCCGCACCGAGCCCACAAGACTCCAGTGCACGACGCAACGGAGATGCGCTGTTATCCAGCAGCACTTGCGACATGAGATTGGCTTCAAGTTGCGCATCAAGGTCAATGGAGTCACCCAATAGCCAGCCCATGACATGGTGGGTTTTGCCTGAGAGATCATCACCATCAACACCGTAACTGGCGTTGCGTACCTGAGGAGTATCGAAACGCTGCTCCGGTTCTACTCGCCACTGACGTTCCTGTCTCTCGAACGACGCCAGCGCCTGCTGATCGATACGCGCCTGCAGCGCTGCAAGATCCAGATCACCAAAGGTCATAATAATGGCATTGGAGGGGTGGTAATGGCTTTTGTAGAAATCGACCAGCTCGTCGTAACTGAGATCAACGATATTCTCAGGCTCACCACCACTGTTGTAGTGGTACGTCGTGGTCGGGAACAGCTCCGCACTGATGCCCTGCCAAAGCTGCGACACCGGAGATGACATCGCCCCTTTCATCTCATTGAACACCACACCTTTGTATTCCAGCGGCGAATCAGGGTCATCGACCTTGGTAAATTCAACGCGATGGCCTTCCTGTGCAAAGTCCAGCTCATGCAGGCGCGCAAAAAACACCGCATCCAGATATACGTCCAACAGATTGTTGAAGTCTTTATCGTTCTGCGACGCAAAGGGATACGCCGTCCAGTCGCTACTGGTCATAGCGTTCATAAAGGTATTCAACGAGCGTCGCGTCATCATAAAAAATGGATCGCGAACGGGATAACGCTGACTGCCGCACAAAGCAGTGTGCTCCAGGATGTGCGCAACCCCGGTTGAGTCATGAGGCATAGTCCGAACGGCCACAAGAAAGGCTTTTTCTTCGTGGTCGCTGCGGATATGGTAATGAACGGCGCCAGTTTTGATGTGCTCGTAGTGTTCGATTTCAATATTGAGCGATTCGACGGGTGTAGAAGCTATCTGGCGAAATGACGCGTGCTGCAGTGTCTCTGACATGAGGTCGCATGATCCTTGTAACTGAAACTCAATATTAACAGCAGTCGTAGGCACACTGAAATGGACAGCAACAAAAACCAGTTCCCCATCAACGATACACACTGTTATCTGAACCATGCGGCCGTAGCACCCTGGCCTCGCTGTGCATCTGACGCGGTACAGAAATTCGCTCAGGAAAACATGAACTCCGGCGCCGAGCATTACATGAGCTGGCTGACACTGGAAACCAAACTTCGCAGCAACATCGCCGCGCTAATACAGTCACGCCCCGATCAGATCGCACTGGTAAAGAACACCTCAGAGGCACTGTCTTTCGTGGCCTACGGCATTGAATGGCATCAGGGTGATGTTGTGGTCATCCCGGACGAAGAATTCCCCTCCAACAGTATTGTGTGGGAATCGTTGTCCAACAAAGGCGTTGTCGTTAAAAAAGTCTCGGTGAAAGGCGACGACCCAGAGGCCGCCCTACTGGAAGCCATTGCGCAAAAGCCCAAGCTAATCTCGGTGTCGGCCGTTCAATACGCCACGGGGATTCGTCTCAACCTTGAGCGACTGGGGGACGCCTGTCGGCAGCATGACGTTCTGTATTGCGTTGATGCCATTCAGGCGGTTGGTGCACTGGCTTTTGATGTTGAAGCGATTCAGTGCGACTTTGCCATGGCGGACGGTCATAAATGGATGCTAGGCCCGGAAGGTCTGGGCTTCTTTTATGTCGCCGACCGGGTACTCGACCACCTGACACTGAATGAGTACGGGTGGCACATGGTCGAAAACCCGGGAAATTACTATCAGACCGAATGGGAAATTGCTGCGGATGCTCGGCGTTTTGAATGCGGCAGCCCCAACCTACTGGCAGCACATGCACTGCATGCCTCCACCTCATTGCTGCTTGAGCATGGCATCCATCAGGTTGAGACAGACATTCAGGAGCGTTGTTTGTATCTATCTGAGCGCCTGCGTAGTTTGGGCGCAGCCATGATCACACCAGAGCATGCCATTGGTGCGTCCGGCATACTGACCGTCACTAGCGGAGATCAGGACCCTATCGACGCCTGGCGAGACTTAATGGCACAGCGCGTCATCTGCATGCATCGCGGCGGTGGATTGCGTTTTTCACCGCATTTTCATACGCCATTTTCTGTACTGGATGAGGCGGCCGAGCGAGCCGCCTCGGTCTGTCACTGGCGATAAATCGCTGCAAAAAAAATACGAAGCCTTCATGGATAGGTTATTCGGTTAACAACGGCACCCGACATAACGTTAGAGCCGCTATGCGACACAGACGACATCAGAGTTAGAGGGCGAAAGAAATAGAGAGAGAGAGAAGAGAGAAGCCTGAAAGGGTTAAAACAAATGACTGACAACCGAAAAAGAAAGCATTTCGGGGCGCGGCAACAATCACCGCCCCTCAAACCTGTTGATCAGAGACGCATCGATCATCTGCGCGCCGATCAAAAAATAATCGCCGGACACCCCGCTACATGGTGTGCGTCATACGGTCCGATTTGATGGCACCCGCCAGATACGTTTCAATTTTGTTGCGAGCCAGCTCATCCTCATCGTTGAACTGAACGCCAACGCCGGCTACTTTATTGCCCTGAGCACCTTTTGGGGTCACCCACACCACCTTGCCCGCGACCGGGATTTTCTCAGGCTCATCCATTAGCTTTAACAGCATAAAGACTTCGTCACCTAACTGATAATGCTTGCTGGTGGGTATAAACAGGCCGCCATTTTTAACGAATGGCATGTAAGCCGCGTACAGCACGGATTTATCTTTAATGGTCAGAGACAGAATGCCGTTACGGCCACCTGGATTCATGCGCTTGCTCCGGCGCGGACTCTGATCAGCTTCTGCCATTCCAGCAAAAGCACCTCAATGGTCAGCGCTTTATTATGATGAGAGACCCCAGACAGCAGCTGCCCAAGGATTTCCTGTAATTTTTCATGGAAGCCTATCAGCAACCGCTGATCCACATCAACGACAGCGAACAGTTCTGTGACGGCATCAGCATATTGCAAGGAATGGGATGGCGCTCCCGCGTTTGCCTTCACCAGATCACACGACAATTGATAAAACCAGGCAACCACATTCTGAAACTCAAGTTTCACCCAAGGGTCCGCCGTCTGACTTAACGATGCGCGACCAAAGGTCCAGCTGAGCAACTGCTCGGTCCACTGCGTTTGCGCTTTTGCCTCATCGGAATTCAACCAACGCTGAGCTTTTAACGGCGCACCGCCGTTGCGTTGCAAGGCGTCAGCCGCCGCATCCACACTGACCCCTTGCGATTGCAGCCATTGCGCACTGACATCGCGGGATGGCAGGCCGACCGTGATACGCTGACAGCGACTGCGTATCGTCGGCAGCACCGAACCAAAGCGCTCGGTTTCGAGCAAAATAAAGCTCTCGCCGGGCGGCTCTTCCAGTGTTTTCAGCAAAGCGTTGGCCGCATTAGTGTTCATCACTTCGGCTGGGCGAATCACCACCACCTGAGCCTGACTGATTTGTGGCGTCTGGAAAATAAGTTCATTCACCCGACGCACGTTATCAATACGGATCTGACGACTATTTTCTTCCGGCTGGCAAATCATAAAATCAGGGTGTGACCCTGCCGCCCATAACTGGCAGCTATGGCATTGCCCACAAGCATCATCACCGGGCTGCTGACACAATAGCCAACGCGCAAGATGCAGGCACAATGCGTGTTTACCCACACCCCCCGGGCCACTGACCAACAGCGCATGCGGAAGGCCGGCCTTCCGGTGACGCCGGACGGTATTTGCCCAAAGTTCAGCTTGCCAGGGCAGCAGATCGAATTCACTCATCGTTGTGTCCGCCCGCCTGCGATTCACTCGCACAGCCTTGCGACTGCAGCGCTGAAATGTGGCCAATAACGGCCTGCTGCACAACGGCTAATGGCTGTGTGGCGTCTACCAGCCGGAAATGTTTTTGCTGCTGCGCCAGTGCAAGGAATCCCTCACGGACGCGCTCAAAGAAAGCGAGCTGCTCGCTTTCAAAGCGGTCGGTCGCTTCGTTCAGATCAGCGGCTCGGGCTCGGGCGCGCCCCATACCGACATCCAATGGCGCATCCAGCAGCAACGTCATGTCCGGCTCAACGCCCCCCTGAGCGAGCCCCTTGAGTGTATCAATATCATCCAGAGAAAGACCGCGGCCATAGCCCTGATAGGCAATGGTCGAATCCGTAAAACGATCACACAACACCCAGGCACCTCGTTTAAGTGCTGGGGCAATCACTGTAGCGACGTGTTGCGCTCGCGCGGCGAACATCAACAACAGCTCCGTCATGGGCGCCATCGACTCATCATGATGGGCTTTCAGAAGGTCATCTCGAATCTGTTCGGCAATAGGAGTTCCGCCGGGCTCGCGCGTCACCACCACCTCGATACCCTGCCCACGAAGCCAATCGGCGGCATGCTGGATATTGGTGGATTTACCAACGCCCTCACCGCCCTCAAATGTGATGAATCGACCTGTTGCTGCTGTCATGAGTGCAAAATTCTCTGTCAAAATACGTTTTACGAGCCGTGCTTTATTGGCTGGGTGCCGGAGACGATCGGTAATCGGCCCGACGAGACAACTGATACTCGCGAACGGCCTTATTGTGTTCGCTCAAGGTCTCTGAGAAATAATGGCTGCCATCGCCCTTAGCAACAAAGTACAGAGCCTTCCCGGCTGCCGGGTGCAGGGCGGCATGAATTGCCGCCCGCCCCGCCAATGCGATAGGCCCGGGCGGCAGCCCCTTGTTGCGATAGGTATTGTACGGATTAGAGCGATCACGCAAGTGTTTGCGGGTCAGGTTGCCGTCAAAATCAGGGCCCAATCCATAGATCACCGTCGGATCGGTCTCAAGGCGCATATTGCTTTGCAGGCGTCGTACAAACACACCGGCAATGGTCGGGCGTTCACTGCCGACGCCGGTTTCTTTCTCAATGATAGAAGCCATGACCAAGGCCTCGTCTGGCGACGCATAAGGCAGCCCCTTTTCGCGCTGCTGCCATTCTTCGGCCAATACCTTTGCCAGTCGCTCATGTGCCTGAGTCAGTATCGACGACACGGGTTCATTGCGGTGATACACATAGGTGTCTGGATACAACCGTCCTTCTGGCGATCCAGACAAACCAAGGTACTGTGCGACCGTGTCTGGCGTGAGAGGCGCCACATCCTGCGTCAGATGTTCTGCCGAGGCGAGTGCGGCAAGTGCCTCTCGCAAAGGACGCCCCTCAATCAAGGTCACGCGATACGTGTGCGCCGGTGCCGTGGCTAAAAATGAAAGTAATTCAAATACAGTCAGTGCAGGAGGCACCGAATATTCACCGACACGAATATCCCCGCCACTCCCCTTCAATCGCGCGGCAAGTCTGAGTGCCAATGCCGAGGGTAGCCATCCGTCATCCTGCCACTGCTGCGCCAAACCGTATAAAGTGTCACCACGACTGATTTCAATCGTGCGTTCAGACTGATTATGGGTTGGCTGCATTAACCACAGATACCCCGCCAGCAAGGTCGCTAACGCAGCGACAAAAATAACGGCCATCAATGCAATAAAAAGCCGGACGAGCGCCCCGCCTTGAGTCTGTTCAGGCAAGTCAGCCTTCCTTATCGTCGGTCAAAGTTATCAGTCAACACTGTCGGTCATATCAAACAGAGAGCCATAAGCCTGCTGGATTGCATCCGCGTCCTGCAACCCCTGGTCGGGGAATAGTGTAACGTCGCCAGACTCCGGAAGCAGCAATTCACTGACCGGACGCACTCCCATCAGGGAGTTGGTCATAACCAAAGCATCAGCGCTAAGGACATCATCCAACGACAATCGCACCGCTCTGGTCGACTGCCCCTTAACCGATGAGCCAGCGCCTCGTGAGTTAAGCCACCATTGACGAACCACACCGCGAACACCGCAGTGCGTCAACTCCGGCGTGAGCCATTCATCACCGTGTTTAACAAACACATTGCTCATGCAGCCTTCGATTACCTCACCACTGTCGCTCAGCATCAGCACCTCGTGCCAGTCGGCAGCAAAGCTCTGCCTCGCCAATACCTGCTCCAGACGATTCAGATGCTTATGCCCCGCGAGCAGCGGTTGTCGCCCCAATCGCACATCGCTGACACCTATACGCAATCGCGAACCCATTTCCAGAGGACTGGTCGAAAATAACGTGAGCAAGACGGTAGGGGCCAGCTCTGCTGACACGCCATACCCCCGAGGACCCTGCCCACGGGTAACGATCAATTTGGCGCCGAACTCTTGATTCTTACTTACACCAGACTTAGCTGTGATAGCCTCTATTGCGCGAACTAGCTGCGCAGGCAGTGCCTCCAGCGCCGCCTCAATCAGACCAATAGCGGCAGGCGAAAAGCGCAATGCCGCCACGCCATCAAGACAGCGTTCACGATGTAGTGCTAGCAAAGGGGATTGCCCAAGACGATTCAGGCGCAGCGTCTCAAACACACCATCGCCAAACTGCAGGCCGCGATCAAATTGCACGCCTTTTTCAATTTGTGCGCTGCTATTAAATTGCGCGTTGCTGTCGCCCACCGAGGCCAAAGGCAAGCCATCACTGGTATCGGCATCGCTGGTATCGACATCGCTCGCAGACAGCCAAATTTTCTGAACAGCGTCAAAATAGAACAGCACTAGCTATTGAACTCACTAAATATCAGGGTTCCGTTGGTGCCACCAAACCCGAATGAATTATTCATGACATGCTTTAGCCTGGCCTGTCGGGGCTCTCCGGCAACGAAATCCAGATCACAGCCTGGCGACGGCGACGTCAGATTAATCGTTGGCGGCATGATCTGATCTCGCAGCGCCATGATACAAGCGATGGATTCCAATGCGCCTGCCGCGCCCAATAAATGCCCCGTCATCGACTTCGTAGACGATACCGGCGGAGGTACGTCAAACACCTGCTTAATGGCATTCACCTCGGCGATGTCACCCAGCGGCGTCGACGTGCCGTGAGCGTTAATGTAATCCACATCGTCGCTGCCAAGCCCGGCGTTACGTAGGGCATTGCTCATGGCCAAAGCCGCACCGCCGCCATCCTCGGGAGGCATGGTGACATGCAGAGCGTCGTCACTCATGCCAAAGCCACTGACTTCGGCATAGATACGCGCACCACGTGCTTGCGCATGCTCAAGCGACTCAAGTACCAGCACCGCCCCGCCACTACTGAGGACAAAACCGTCACGATCAACATCCCATGGGCGACTGGCGCCCTCAGGGTCATCGTTACGGGTACTCAGAGCTCGCGCAGATGCAAACCCCGCCATACCCACCTCACAGGCGGCCATCTCTGCACCGCCAGCAACCATAACATCTGCATCGCCGTAGGCAATGGTGCGAGCGGCATAGCCAATATTGTGCGTGCCGGTCGTGCATGCCGTCGCGATCGAGAAGTTAGGGCCGCGAAATCCGTGGCGAATGGCAATATTTCCCGATGCCATGTTGACGACGCAACCGGGCACCAGAAATGGCGACACGCGCCGCGGGCCACTACTATCAAGCTGGCGGACGTTATTCTGAATAAACTCCAGCCCGCCCACTCCCGATCCCACTGCTACGCCGTAACGAGCCAGCGATTCAACAGCACGCTCTTCTTTCGCGCCAAGAAGGTCGGCGTCTGCGAGCGCTTCTTCCGCGGCCACCATGGCGTACTGAATAAAGAGGTCAACTTTACGGGCCTCTTTTGCAGACAGAACAGGCTCTGGCGAGAACCCCTCTACATCGCCACCAAAGCGGGTGGTCAGGGTACTGGCATCAAAATGTGTAATCGGGCGAATGCCACTGCGGCCCGCCAGCATGGCTTGCCAGGTATCACTGACATTCAGGCCCAAGGGATTCACCGTTCCCAGCCCCGTCACGACGACACGTTGTGCTTTCATACGTTTCCGTTCGTATTTTCAATTTACAGATACAAAAAAGCCGCGACATCCGACGCGGCTTTTTCTACATCGGGGTCCCTTACAGGTTGGCCATGATGTAGTCGATAGCTTCCTGAACAGTAGTCAGCTTCTCAGCCTGCTCATCAGGAATCTCAGTTTCGAATTCTTCTTCCAGAGCCATTACCAGCTCAACGGTGTCCAGAGAATCGGCACCCAGGTCATCAACGAAAGAAGATGATGCTTTGACTTCATCTTCTTTTACACCCAGCTGTTCACAGACAATTTTCTTTACGCGTTCTTCGATGTTGCTCATGGTTATTTCCTAACGTGTTGTTGTTTCCTGGAGGTCAGCGCCGACCTCACCCCATATTCATGCCGCCATTCACATGAATGGTCTGGCCTGTAATGTATCTGGCGTCATCGCCCGCTAAAAAGGCGACCGCACCGGCAATGTCGTCAACATGACCGAAGCGCTTACCCGGAATGGTCGCTAGGATGGCCTCTTTTTGCGTTTCAGGCAAGACATCCGTCATGTCTGTTTGGATAAATCCGGGCGCGACACAGTTGACCGTGATGTTCCGGCTAGCGATTTCCTGCGCCAAAGAGCGGGTAAACCCTTCCAATCCAGCTTTGGCCGCGGCGTAGTTTGCCTGACCGGCATTACCGGTCGTGCCAATGATGGAGGAGATATTAATAATACTGCCCGCTTTCTTTTTCAGCATGGCTTTAGACAGCGCCTTGCATACTCGAAATACGCCGGTCAGATTCGTATTCAGCACAGCATTCCAGTCGTCTTCGTTCAGGCGCAGAAACAGATTATCCCGCGTAATTCCGGCATTATTGACCACCACAGCAGGAACGCCAAAGTCAGACTGCAGGCTCGCCAGAGCGGCGTCGGTCTGATCAGAATCGGAGATATTCAGCACCAGCGCATCATGCTCATCACCGGATTGCTGCAAGGTATCACGCAATTGCGCCACACCGTTTTCTGAGGTTGCCGTACCCACGACGCGATAACCGTCGCGGATCAGACGCTGGGCAATGGCAAGGCCGATGCCGCGTGAAGCGCCGGTAACCAAAGCTAATGGTTTATCGGACATATTATGCCTCCTGAATACGTTCGACCGCTGCCTGGAAGGCACTGCTGTCGCCCGTCGTCACAGTAGCCAGTGTTTTATCGATGCGCTTATTCAAGCCGGAAATCACCTTACCCGGCCCACATTCAACCGCGAGATCTGCACAACCCCGGATGGCCGCTACCGCGCCAGTCCAGTTTACCGGACTGTACAGCTGCTCCAGCAAGTGTTGCGGGATTTCTTCGAGCGTAGAAGGGGCATTCGATACGTTGTGATACACCGGGAATTTCGGTGCTCGCCAGGCGATGGCGCTGAGATCGTCAGCGAAGGATTCCGCTGCCTGACGCATCAGGCTGGAATGGAACGGCCCACTGACAGCCAGCGGCAAGGCACGCTTAGCGCCTGCGGCTTTCGCCAATTCAATGGCTTTTTCAATGCCAGCCTGTTCGCCAGCAATCACGATCTGCCCTGGCGCATTAAAGTTTGCAGGCTCAACAATACCGGCGACCGACGCATCCGCACAGACTGAACGGATATCATCGTCATTCAAACCCAACACAGCGGCCATACCACCCTGCCCGGCAGGCACGGCAGCCTCCATCAATTCACCCCGGCGACGTACAAGTGCAACAGCAGCGGCAAAATCTACGGCATCGGCAGCGACCAGCGCCGAGTATTCACCCAGCGAATGACCCGCGGCCGCAGTCACCTGCATGGCAGGGGCACTTTCTTGTAGCGCACGCCAGATAGCAACGCTCGCAGACAGCAAGGCCGGTTGAGTATTGGCCGTCTGATTCAGGCGATCGGCAGGGCCGTCCTGTACCAGGCTCCACACATCGAAACCCAGTGCGTCAGAAGCTTCATTAAAGGTGTCACGAATAACGGGAAAAGACTCGGCAAGATCACTCAGCATACCTACCTGCTGTGCGCCCTGACCCGGAAAAAAAGCAATTACATCGGTCATGTGTGTAGTTCGTTTTGTTCTTCTAATTAATTCTGAAGAGCGCCCAGGATCAAGCCCACGCTCAAGTGGCCATATTGTGACAACAATGACCTCAAATTGCACCGCCTAATTCAGATCCGCCACCAAGGGGCTCCCAGGCAACAACGTTACCGCGCTCTTACAAGGAGCTACCCCCTTAAACAAAGACACGATTCAGGCGTCGGTTTTTAGCCGAATCTCACGTTCAATCTGGTGGTAATCACGCTGACGAATCTGCCCCACCATATACTCCAACGCATAGCGGAAAGTGCGCTCATCGGATTTGCCATGCGTTTTTGCCACATTACCAGCCACGCCGAGCAACATAGCACCGCCATGACGCGCCGGCGATACGCGCCGATCAATGCGACGCATGGTGGCTTTCCACAGGGGAATAAACCATCGCAGCGAGAGCGATTGCCGCAATTCCGCGCCCATCATATCGATCAACCACTCAATCAAGCCTTCCGTAGTTTTGAGCGTGATATTGCCGGAATAACCATCACAGATAACCGCATCGAGATCACCTTCAAACAAGCGATCCCCCTCACGAAACCCGACGTAATTCATGGGCAGTTCGCAAGATAGCAACTCATCGGCAGCGCGAACGGTATCCGTGCCCTTGCCCGGCTCACTGCCAATGTTTAGCAAGCCGATACTAGGCTCCTCATGGCCGCCGGCGATATACCAGGCGCGCGCAAGATGCCCCAACTGCAACAACTGCTCGGAAGACATATTCACATTTGCGCCCAAATCCATCATCAACAGAGGCTTACCTCGCGTAGGCAACTGAGTCGCCAGCGCTGGGCGGTCGACCCCCTCTATAGAGCCAAGCATGCGCCGTGCGAATAAGAGTAACGCGCCCGTATTACCAACAGACAACACCCCATCGGCGTGACCATCACGATGCTGAGCAAGGCACATTGCCATACTGGATTGCATGCGCTCTTTCAACGCCATTCTTGGGGGGTCAGACATGAGGACGCTGGGGCCAGCTTCCTGCAATACAACGCGCTCGCTAAATCGATCAAGCAAGGCATGAGCCTCCGCCATATAGGCAGGCTCGACAGGTAGGATAATTCGGACATCAGAATTTTGCTTCAGTAGCGCTTTGCACGCCCTGAACGCAACGCGGGGACCTAAGTCCCCGCTCATTGCATCAACTGCTATCGTCAACATACGATCAGTTGTTGCCAGTCTCCACGACCTTGTTACCACGGTAGAAACCATCCGCAGACACGTGGTGACGACGGTGAGTTTCACCAGAAGTAGCGTCGGTAGACAGCGCGATGGTGTTTGTATCAACGGCGTCGTGTGAACGGCGCATGCCACGCTTAGAACGAGTTACTTTGTTTTTTTGAACCGCCATGGTAGGGCTCCTGGTTAATCGCTATTTCTGTTTAAGCTGAGCGAGGACGTCAAACGGATTCGGACGCTTCACTTCCTCAGCAGTGTCTTGTTCGGGCCCGGTAGAGTATGCCTGGCATTCACCTTCAGGATGCATAGGGAAGTCTGGCAAACAAAGCAAAAGCTCGTCTTCAAAGATTTCCCACAATTCCAATCGGCCGTCTTCATCCAGCTCAATTGACTCCAGTCGTTTCGGCAGTGCTTTCGCCTGATCATCGTTAAAGACCATGGCGAGCGTAAACTCACTGCGAATATCCAGACTGACATCTTCCAGGCAACGCTGACACTCCATTACTACCTTAGCTTCGCAACGCCCTATCAATAGACGGTGACGTTCGTCATCCCGATCAAAATCTGCCACGCATTCAACAAATGGGTCACACCCAAGGGTTGCAGCGCTCAGACGGGTTAACTGTTTGCTGTCGATTTTGCCACTAAGATGTTGATTTACTTCAACTAACTTCGGACCATCAACACGCTTAGGAAGCAGAGCCTGTGTCATAGTGCGCGACATCATAGGTATGTCGCCCTCTCATGTCAAAATTTATTTAATCAACGCAGCGTCATAAACTGCGAGGTTACGGAGCTGGCCAAACCCGAGCCCACACTCGCGCCAAAACGCTCCATCAATTCCAGGAACGGATCAGGCTTGCGCGTATAATTAACCAACTCTTCAGTGCCCAGCACATCACGCGCCAGACGACTGGATGAACTCAGACCGTCAACCAACCCAAGCTCAAGTGCTTGCTCGCCCGTCCACACCAAGCCACTGAACAAATCAGGGTCATCAGCCAGTCGTTCACCGCGCCCTGCCTGTACCTGAGCAATAAACTGCTGATGAGTCACGTTCAGCACACTTTTCCAGAAAGTTTTTTCGTCTTCATTCTGTGGTGAGAATGGATCCAGAAACGCCTTGTGCTCACCCGACGTATAGAGTCGACGCTCAACCCCAAGCTTCTCCATCGCCTCAACAAAACCAAAACCAGAACCCACTACACCAATCGAGCCGACAAGACTCGCCTTGTCAGCATAAATCTCATCAGCAGCAGCAGCGATGTAGTAAGCCCCCGACGCACCGATATCCATAATTACAGCGTACACAGGAAAATCCGGGCGAGTTTCTTTTAAACGCTGAATCTCATCGTACACGTAGCCAGACTGCACCGGGCTACCGCCAGGACTATTGATG
>Ga0255776_10000836_pt1 | contig 35303 bp, 31 predicted proteins | sample 071ome_19_FD_179974 | JGI IMG/M metagenome (GOLD analysis project Ga0255776, IMG submission 179974) | Coastal salt marsh microbial communities from the Groves Creek Marsh, Skidaway Island, Georgia - 071413AT metaG (version 2) | ecosystem: Environmental > Aquatic > Marine > Intertidal zone >... | reverse complement strand
CGTAATTTCAGTTCTATTTCTTTTGCCATCGCGCTATCGTCATTGCTCTGCGTTTACTGTGATTCAGCCTCACAACAAGGCTGCCCCGGTCGCTGTCGAACCGCATCACCTGTTATCTAACCTGCACTACCTTGAGGTCACTATGCCGTTGCCATCCACCCACGAGACTCTGGCGGCCCTGATTGCTGAACCCAGCATGAGTTCGGTACTACCGGAATACGATCAAAGCAATGAGGGGGTCATCCATCTGTTGGCCAACTGGTGCCGCGAACTGGGTTTCGAGGTCGCCATTATGCCCATTGACGGCGCCCCGGGTAAGTTCAACTTACTGGCGACGTACGGTCGCGGCGACGGCGGTTTGGTATTGAGTGGTCACACCGATACTGTGCCATGCAACCCAGAAAAGTGGACGTCCGACCCGTTCACGCTGACCGAGCGCGACAACAAGCTCTACGGTCTGGGCACCTGTGACATGAAAGGCTTCTTCGCACTGGCGCTTGCCGCCGTGGAAAAACTCAAGGACCAGACCTTTCATCAGCCAGTGATGCTGCTCGCCACCGCCGATGAAGAAAGCTCCATGTCCGGCGCCCGTGCATTGTCCGAAAGCAGCGGCCCACGTGGCCGTTACGCGGTCGTGGGTGAGCCTTCAAGTTTACGCCCGATTCGTATGCACAAAGGCATCATGATGGAGAGCATTCGTGTGACGGGAAAAGCCGGGCATTCCTCTAACCCGGCACTGGGCATCAGCGCGATGGACGCCATTCATGACGTCATGGGCGAATTAAAAACCCTGCGTGCGGATCTGGCCAATCGTTATCAGGACGCCCACTTTGCTGTACAGTCGCCCACCTTAAACCTGGGCTGTATTCACGGTGGTGACAATCCCAATCGCATTTGTGGACAGTGCGAACTGGCCTTTGATTTACGTGCCTTGCCGGGCATGAGCAACGATGACCTGCGCGACGAAATTCGCCGCCGCATGAACCCCATCGCGGCACAGAATCAGGTCGAGCTGACGGTGGAGCCGCTGTTCCCGGGCGTCGATGCCTTTGCCGAACGTGCCGACAGCGAACTGGTACGACTCGCCGAGCGCCTCACCGGCCACACCAGCGAAGCTGTGAATTACGCCACAGAGGCGCCGTTTTTACAGAAGCTCGGCATGGAAACCTTAGTATTAGGACCCGGCAATATTGATCAGGCACATCAGGTGGATGAATACCTGGCGCTGGATCAGATCGAGCCCTGCATCGACATACTGACGCAACTGATTGATCGCTTTTGTCTTCAGCCTGCCCGTGATTAAATCAGACACAGTTCAGGCAGCCAGCAGCTAATAAACCGGCGGGACGCTGTAAATACATCCCTGTAAGCTCGGCTGTGCCATCCATGGCACAGACGCCCGCCTCGTTAATTACCTGCGACTGCCTTTCATTACTGCGAACACGCCGACCTTAAGGAAACGTCCGTGACCGACACCACCGCCTACGTGCAATGGTTCCGCCAATCCTCGCCGTACATAAATGCGCACCGGGGAAAAACCTTCGTCATCATGTTTGATGGCGATGCCTTACAGCACCCGAATTTCGACACGCTGGTGCAAGACATCGCGCTGCTGAATAGCCTCGGTGTACGACTGGTGTTGGTGCACGGCGCACGTCCGCAAATTGATGCTGTCCTCGAGCGACTGGACATCACCAGTCAGTTTCACAATGACCTGCGCATCACGGATAACGAGGCATTAAATGCCGTCAAAGCCGCCGTTGGTATGGTCAAAGCGGATATTGAATCGCGCTTGTCGGTGGGTATACCCGGCTCGCCCATGCACGGTGCACGCATTCGGGTAGTCAGCGGTAATTTTGTGACGGCTAAGCCCATGGGCGTTATTCATGGTGTGGATTATCAGCACACCGGTGAGGTACGTCGTATTGAGCATCAGGCCATCAGTCATTTGCTGGATCAGCAGAATGTGGTGCTCTTGTCGTGCTCTGGGTATTCCCCCTCTGGTGAGATGTTTAACCTCAGCGTAGAAGACGTCGCTCAACATGCCGCCGTCGCGCTTCGGGCGGATAAACTGATCGCCTTTGGTGAGAACGATGGTCTGGTCGACAGCGACGGCCAGACACTGGAAGACCTGACCTGTCGTGAACTGGAAAGCCGCTTATCTCTGTTCAACGGCAGCCCACTCTGGCAGGCCAACATGGCCCTGCGCTGCATTCGACAGGGCGTACCGCGCATTCATTTACTGAGCTATCAGAGCGATGGTGCCCTGTTGCAGGAACTGTTTACACGCGAAGGCAGTGGCACCCTGATCAGTCAGGACGCTTACGACCAGTTGCGGGCGGCCAATATCGATGATGTGGCTGGAATTCTGGACTTATTAAAGCCCTTAGAAGACGACGGCATTCTGGTCAGACGCTCGCGTGAGTTACTGGAAACCGAGATTCACCGATTCTACGTTATTGAACGCGACGGCCTGATTACCGCCTGTGCGGCTTTGTATCCATATTCGGATTCCGAAGCGGAGCTGGCCTGCGTTGCGGTGCATGGCGATTACCGGGGAAGTAACCGCGGTGAACGCTTATTAGAGCAGTTGGAGCAGGAGGCCAGAAAACGGCAATTCAACCGTTTGTTTGTGCTGACGACTCGTACCGCACATTGGTTTGTCGAGCACGGTTTTAAACCGGGGCAAGTCTCTGAATTACCGCAAGAAAAACAGAAGCTTTACAACTATCAACGTAATTCAAAAGTGTTTTTTAAATCACTCTGAAATACATTGAATGAATTTGCCAAATAGCATTTTCATCAATAAAAACAACAAAAAAGGGAGTGGCGTGCCACTCCCTTTTTTTTTCATCACTTAGTTGGCAGTGAAATTAAAGTTGGTAAAACTCGCCGTGTAGTTAGACGACTGAGTTGAACCCCAGGTTGAGAACGTAAAGGTATCCCCTGCCGACACGGCAATTCCGCTCGCTGAACCATTCGCCGTTCCAAAAGTCGAAAGGTCATACTGGTTACCATTGATAATGTAGCGAATCGCATCACCATACTGGCCAGCGGAGTAGACATTAATTGCCCAATCGAAGCTAATGGTGCCGCTCTGAGGAATGGTGATTTCCGCCGTAGCACCGCCACCGCCATTACCGACCGAAATATTGAATGCCGATGCATTCATACCGTAACCGACTGACGGCCCAATTCCGTTAAGGGTCCAGTTAGAATCGGCAAAAGCACCAGCAAAACCGACCGGTACTGGCGCTGCCAATACCATGGACAGGTTACCAACGCTCAATGGCAGTACCGTCACTGTGGCGCTTTTCAGGTCACCGGTCAGCGGATCGGTTGCGGTCAGATCGTGAGAGCCCGCCCCCAGGTACAACTTAACGTAACCCTGGCTGCCAAACGCACCGCCACCAGTCACGCCCAGAGTGTCGCCAGCCGCATTAGTAATCACAGCACCTGGCACAGGCACGCCGGCGTCATCTTCAACGTTGACGGCCAGTACACCCAGAATGCTGCTGTTAATTACCGCACGACGAATCAGAGTGACGTCGCAGGTAAATACAGGGCTTTGAGTGGTCAGCGTCCAGGCTTGTGAACAACTCGCTACCTGATCACCTGTGGTGGCATCGCCGTAGGTCAGACTCACAACAACATCGTCGTATTGCAGATCAGTTAAGACAACGCTGGCCTGGTAGCTGCCATCGCCTTGCTGAATATAAAAAGGAGTCGTTTCTTGTAACGGATTTTTTGGGCTCACCAGTGACAGCGTGCTGGTCAGGTTATTCACACCACCGACTTCATCAATGACCTCAGCGGGCACATTGATGGTCACGGTAGCATCAGCGCCGGTCTCGGTTAAGGTGAAAGCCACCTCGCCGTATAAGGGCACAATATCCATGGCCAGGTTCACGCCGTAATTCACGTTCTGAACTTCCTGAGCGGCAATGGATTTACCGACTTGCACCGCACCGTCATAAAAAGCCAGACCCAGCGTGTGCTGACCCGCTGGCAAATTCACAAAAGTATCGCTCATACCGGTTTGAGTATTGATGGCAAACACCTGCTCAGTGCCCGCATCTACGCTGATGCCAACCGCCGGAGCGGCAATCGCAGCCAGATCTGCAAGCTGATACTGAAACTTAAAGTACGCCAGACGATCAATGATGGTGACATCGCTCACCGCATCACCAATCACCGGTTTAATAATCATGCTGATGTCATTTTCACCGTCAGCAATGGTGGTCGCAGTAAAGCCCGCGTATTGCTGATCGCCCTGTCCCATTAAGAGTTCAAACTCATAGTTACCGGGTGCCAGAGTCAATGTGCTGTTGCTGCTGGCCGCGAAGGTGTCTTCGTCGAGGTAGATCGTCCAGTTGAAGACTTCTTCCTGACCGTCATTGATTCCACCAACGGTCGTCGCCGCCAGCTGACCACGCAAAATCTGATCGGAGGTAAAATTGGCTGCGGATACCGATCCAGCATTCAGATTTTGTTGCAACAGTGCCGCCACGTCGTATTGCAACGACACCGTGGTCGCATTACCGGCAGAACGGTCCAATCCGTCTTCCCCCGCATCGCCGCCGCAAGCGACCATCAGAGATGACATGCCTGTCAGGCACATCCATGTGAGTGGATTATGTTTCATGATTCGCTCCTGAATATATTCATTCGTGTTGTTGTTTTTTCTGACGCAATGACACGTTAGGTTTGCTGTCATTTAACGCCAGAAAATGATGTCTTTACACGACATCACAATTGAGAATGTCTTACATTCAGGAAAGATCAATAAAAATTGCACAAAAAGCCACATCCGTCCCAACGCGATATACAAACCACTCCAATCAGGCCTTGATCCAGTATTTTATGGCCACACAATGCACGTCATGTCTACCACCTTACATTTTGATGACACACCTAATCGACACCTGAAAACTGTCAAAAATCTGTCGTTTAAGATTCAGATTCAGGCTCAAGAGCACCGCCAATTTCTCACCTTCCCGATTAAGAACTCATTCATTAAAATGAGACATAATGCGTCACAAATTAAGTCATCTCGGGTCTTATTATCAGGAAACCCAGATTGCGCCTGCCCGTCAGTTGATCACAGCGCCTGGCCCTGCGTGCCATGAAACCGTTGAGTGAAAACGTGGAATTTTTGACAAACAAGTACGAGGAATTCATCACTGGCTGATAAGAATGACATCGCCTGTCAATGACCAGGGCTTGGAGCTAAAACTAAAGCTGGGAAAATAGCCAATGCTGAAGTTAAGCAGTGATACCAATCATGGTGAAAAGTGAAATGCGGGAAGACTAAGTGGGTACGTTTGAATAAATGAAGCTAGAAGGCTTTGTGCTAACGCCCGAATTGAGAGGCATTAATTGAGAAACGCGAAATAAAAAACTCGATCAGAAAGCCCTGCGTTGAAAGGCCAAACTGATAGAACCCTCCCGGCACTTCCACTCCGAAGCGCCGGGAAGATCAACGATGTAAAAAAATCAGGCGTGCGCCGCCGCTGCATCTTTCATCGTGGTCGCCAGTAGGGTGTAAACCTCTGTCCAGGCGGCTTCGACTTCTGGAGTGAAGTCATCACCCAACCCTTGACCCAAGGTCCACAGCAAGGCGGCACCGACCGTGTCATAGTCCTTGTCTTTCACACCATAATCCACATGGCGTGCTCCCAGATTCTGTACCGCCGGGACAATGGCTTCCAGATCGGTCAGGCCGCGCACGGCGATGCCAATCATGCGCATCAGCTTGGCACCCTGCTCTTTCATGTCGCCTTTAAATAAGGGCTTCAGCGCCGGGTCCAGTTCGAACAATTTGCCGTAGAACAGCTCAGCGGCGGTATCGGCAATCGGTTCAACTTTGGCGAAACTGCCTTGTACTGCATCAATTTTACTTTGTTCCATGTTCTGATCCTCTCATCAGGTGCCCGCAGGCTTATTCGACCTTGGACACCATGTAGTCCACAGCCAGTTTGACTTGCTCGTCCGTCAGTTCGGCATTGCCACCACGGGCGGGCATGTCCCCCCAACCGTTTATGGCATGGCCGTACATACTGTCTTTGCCCCGGGCCAGACGTGAAGCCCAGGCTTTTTCATTCCCCATCATGGGGGCACCTGCCAGCCCGGTGCCGTGGCACACCTGGCAGGTCCCTTCCCAAATGGCTTGCCCCGGGTGGGGGGCACTGTCTTTGCAGCCTGCCAATCCGACGCTAAGTCCCAGGCCAATCAGCATAAACCTTAGTGATTTCATGGCGTTGGCCCTCAATTACAGTGGTACACGAATAACGACACCGCCCATCACGTCACCAATTTTGAAGTCGGTACGAGGCGTGTCTTTGTGCTCGTTGTGGCATTTGGTACAGGCTGGAGAGACCGCAACATCGGCGTACACTGCGGTGAAGTAGTCCTGATCGCCCAGTGTTTCTGTGCCGTAAAAATTCTGGCCCGGGTTATCGGATACGTATTGCAGGCCTTCTTTTTCCATCGGTGTTTTCGGCGCATTCTGACTGTTGATTGGCCAGATGGACTGCAGTGAATAGGTGAAGTCGTCGGTCATTTCGGCCACGCCCTCAGCACCGTAGCGGAACATCTGTGCAGGCAGTGGCGCGCCTTCGGCCATGTCTTCCCAGTGCTCATTCGGCTTAATAAAATCGCCGTTATTTGGCCCCAGGCGCTGGACGATCATTTTGGTGTAATTAGTACGGTCAGATTTCATCACCGCAAACAGTGAATCAGTGAAAATCTGTGGCTCGATGCCTGCGGGGGCAGCAGCTTCCTGCTGACAACCTGCGGTCATTAACGTGGCGGCCAGTACTGCACTGGTCAAAGTGCCGGTGAGAACATTTGCACGGGTCAGTTTCATCATACTTTCCTCTTACGGTTGATTTAATCGGTCTTGATAGGATTGGTCGCGCTCCACGGCCATATCGATACTGCGGATATGCTCAGCAGGCTGGCCATTGAAGTTGTTATGAATCAAAACAGGATCAGCCAGAGCATCGATACTGAAACTCAGGGAGTGACAGTTCATGCAGGTCGGACGGATCATTTTTTCGTTGGGCCGCAAATTGGCATTCTGATTGTGTTGAACTTGCACCACCTTCTGGCCAAACACGGTATTTTCCTCTCGCGGCATGTGGCAGGTCGCACAACTCACTGCTTCTTCCATCGGGCGCACTCCCTGCTCTACCTCAAGCCAGAGGCTGCCGTGAGGGCTATCGAAGAAACTCTTACTGTGATCATCGGCGTGGCATGTCAGGCATGCAGTCGTCGAAGCATCCACCCGATTAAATTCATGTGCGCCGTGGCAGCTGTTACAGGTCAGCTCTTTGTGAGCGTTCGCCGATTGCATCGGTATGTGCGCTTGCGCTGGCGTCATGGGTGATAACCCCGCCGCTAAGCGCATGCCATGCTTGCCCGCCATAAATCCTTCCGTCTCGGCGGCATGGCAGCCCTGACATTGCTCTGTCGACGGTTTTTCAATCCATTCACCAGACGACTCATTGGTGTGGCAGCTATCGCAACCGACCTCCGCCTGACCGTGAGCACTGGCCAGCCAGTCGGCATGAATCTCGTCCGTCATCACCTGCTCGGCCGCCGCCGATGGCTGAGTACGTTTCTCCCAAGTCGTCCCCATCGACAGCAAGTAGTCTTTTAATTCGCTCGGGAGCTGACGACGGTCAGTCGGTGTCACACTGTCCTGATGTTTCAGTAGGAAATCTTCGTATAACGCGCGGTTGTCGTGATAGTTGTGACAACCGGCACTGGCGCAGGTCTCAAACCCCAGACCCTGATGAGTTTCACGCTCTTCACCGATGTCCTGATGACACTGCACGCAAAAGTCTTCGGGGTGAGTCACACCCATCGGCCGGGTAATGTCTGGGTTGTGTTCGCTGTGGCAGCTGGCGCAGTAGCGCGCGTCTAATACTTTGACTAAATCGGCATTACGGGGGTTGGTAAATTTAGTTTTCGGGTGCGAATCCAGAGCCAGTTTCAGTTCGTCTGCGTGGCAGGTCACGCAGGCATCCTGCAATACCTCATCGCCGCCAAACGGTGAGGTATGACAGGCGCTGCATTGCAGCTCAATCTGATGATGACCGTGGGTCAATTCACCCGGCATAAATTCCTCCTGGCTGCCATCCAGACTAATTTGCAAACCCAGAAATCCCGCGAGTGCAAAAGTAGAAAGTAACCAGATGGCCCATAACGCTTTTTTCTTCAAAACCAATACACCGACAACACGTGAAAACTCAGCAACACCGGCAGCGGCCAGAACGCCACAATGTGACCAAACACCGCCCAACGCTTAATTCGCTTGGTGCCAATCCCGGGCGATGCTTGTTCACGCCAACTCATTAAGGTGGCAATAAATCCAAGCGCTGCTGCACTCCAGAACGACACAATTAACCACTGATTAATGCCTTGAAAATCCGACTGACCGGTGTGCAAAAACAACAAGGCCAGCACCAATGTTGTCAGCACAATGTGCCAGCCACGCCAGGTCGAAAACGACAACCAGCTCATACGCGATATGCGTTTACGCGCTGACACTAATAAGCTGAATAAGGTAAGACTGAGCAGGGTAAAACCGGTGATCTGACGCTTATCCGAATCGGTCCACCAGCTACTGATATGATTGGGCGTGTATTGCTCTGCCACGGAAATTAAGGGGCTGGTCAACAGGAACAATGCAATTAATAACATGCCCACCAGCCCAGTCAGGCTTTGCCAGATAATGCCTTTCGGTTGAGCAATCACATCCGCCTCGGTGGGCTCTTCCTGTGGATCAAACTGCACCAGCAGAGGTCGACAACTACCGCATACGGTGCCTGCACCGGTGCAGGACAACGCCTGGCCTTGGGCGGCACAGGCGCGCAGCTCACCGGCGCTGACCTGGCGGCAGTTACAGATAATATGATGATCAAGAATCTGTTCACTCTCGCCCCACAAGGACCCGCTCAGGCGAAAGCGCAGACGCTTGAAAATGTTGAGCTGACCGCCCTCTTCGATCAGATCTTTTAAGCGCTCCTGATCGCCCCAGGCACCCACACCACTGGCACCAATTAAACGTCCGCGCTCCAGGTGCAAAGAGCGGTGAATGCCGTCTTTTTTATACTGAATAAAGCGACTGTCCGGCCCGGTGTGTAATTCACCGGTCTGGCCGATACTGATGACAGGGGTATCGAGTACTTTTAAGCGCGTGGCTAAGGCTCGCTGTTGGTAAACCTCTTGTGTTTTGTTCGCCAGCCGACGGGCTAATAACGCCGCCTGTTCCAATCCGGGAGCGACTAAGCCAAAAATCTCGCCGTTCATTTCGGTGCATTCGCCGATGGCAAATACGTTAGGCGCGGAGGTACGCAGCTGATCATCGATATGGATGCCCTGACGTACCCGAATGCCCGCTTCGCGAGCTAATTCAATATTCGGACGAATCCCTGTGGCGAGAATGACGGTATCGCAGGCGAGTGTCTTGCCATCCCGCAACATCACTCCTTCAACCCGGCGCCGGCCATCCACGGCCATCACCGCCGTAGAAGTTCGGACTTCAATGCCCTCGGCGGCCATATCCGCCTCCAGCATACGAGCAGAGGCTTCATCTAACTGACGATTCATTAACCAGGAGGCATGTTGAATCAGGGTAACGCTGGTCGACATCCGGCGCATTGCCCGAGCCGTCTCAAGACCCAGCAGCCCACCGCCCAACACCACGGTGTGACGGCTGCCAACACGACGAGACAACAAGGCTTGAGCATCTTTCATATTACGAAAGCTGTAGACCCCGGTCATGTGCACACCGGGAATACTGGGCATGTGAGCACGCGAGCCGGTGGCCAATACGAGTACGTCGTAGAGGTAGGTCACGCCCTGATTGTCGGTAATACTGCGTCGGCGCGTGTCGATTTCATCAATGCGGGTGTGCCAATGGCAATGCAACGAGTCGGAGTCCACCAGAGGTAATTCAAGATCCTGTACCGACTTTTCGCCATACAGCAGCTGTGAGAGCGCCACCCGGTTATAAGGGTCATAAGGCTCGTCGCCAAACAGATGCACTTCTGCCTGGGCGGTCTGCGTTAATAATTCATTAACGAAGTGCACCCCCACTGGCCCATTACCAATGACGGCTACGCGTAATTTTGTCGAAGAGGAGTTAGCCATACTGCCCGTTTCACTTTCTTCAAAACGAACGAGGCCACACCCTTCTCAACGACATCTTAATCGCCGGAAAGGTATGGCCTCGTTGCCAAATGAACCTGAGTTGTTCCTTCGGCTATCGCAGTTTCTGTGCCATTTTGTAAAAACTGTTTGGTTTCAATCCGTTACAAACATTGTCAGAAATGCGCCCCACGCTCTGAAAATAAAAATGTTCCATGGCAGTGCGTATGCGACGTTTTCGTGCCCGAAACGATATCGCAAGCGATGAATAACGCTGGTGCAGTAATGCCAACTATCGGGGCAATATATTTATAGGGTTAGTAATCCATGCCAATTAATGGCGCAGAGCGCACCAATATTTGCCATAAGTCGCTTTATATAAAATTTGAGAATAATTTCCCAAGGAGAGGTCCCGGAAGGCCACAGGGGAAATTGATAAAAAGAAGGCTACTCGGGTAGCAGACAAAATAACGGGCTAGCTAAAGAACTAAGAAACGAGGAAGTAATGGACTTAGTAGCGGACAAAACCACAGGGGGGAAGTAATGGGCCGGGTAACAGGACTAAGTAACATAGGCAAACAAAGGGATAAGCAACGATCAATCACGGACGTGAATCAGACTTATCATCCAGCCCCTTTCTGACGCCTGTTCGGACAACAGGCGTGGAAGGTGGTCACTGTGATGATTTAAAAATCAGCGAAGTGGAAGATCCAGGAATACGAAAAGCCGAGATAAGAGTACTTACCCACACTGTCTGACCCGTATTCCGGGTTCCAGCTCACAGCAATACGGTGGTGGTCGGCAAAGACCGCGCCCGCTTCCAACGAATACAGAAAATCGATGGAGGTTTCATTCACACTTTCTGGTACTTGCAGGTCAATCGGCCCAAAACCCACTAATCCCAGATAAAAATTTACCTGCTCCTCTGCCGTCTGAAGATCAGACGCGTCGAACGAGTCTTCATCCACATTAATCGTCTCGACATTGAAGGCATATTTGGTACGTACCGCCCCCACACCAAGACCAGCAAAAACCTCAACGCCGTCCATCGGATAGGTATACAAGGCATTCAGTTTCAGAGTCTGGCGCCCGACACTGTCGAGGTAGCCACAATCGACATCGACCTCAAGATCCGAAGCGATGTCCTGATTCAGACAGATAGAATCAAATTCACGAGCGCCCTTGCCGAGAATCCCACCTTCCAGTTCCAGTGCGAAACGATCGGTAAAATCGAGCCCCATACGCACTTCTCCATTCAGAAGCGGGTAGGTTTCATCACTACTGACGTGCGTTAGCTGGCCGTAGCTGACACCAACGCCAACGTACTGATTGGCGCAAGAGAGTGCAGGTACCGCCCAGAGTGAGAACAACAAGACAGCCTTACCTAAAGAGGGCAACCGACAAGACAGGAGAGACGAGCAAGTGGCGTTATTCATTATTATCAGACCACGACAGTAAGAAGGTAAAAAGCGTCGCACCAGTGCGACGACGGATCAAGCGCGAGGTTTTACTACAAAGTAATCCACCAAGGCGCCAATAATGACCATAGCAAACAAATAGCGCCCCGACAGCGTGGCGCTGGCCAATTCAGAGCCCAGCGCACTGTGCAGCAAAGGCACCAACATAAAGCCCATAAAGATGCCGCCAATGCGGAACACCGAGGCCGACCCGGAGTTATCCACTTGCCGTGCCATGAGTACGCCACCGTACATCAGAGCGAAGCCCAAAAGAGATATTCCTAATGCTGTAATGTCCACGTCTGGCTCTCAATGATGGAATGGAGGCCAATGATACCGATAAAGCGCCCCCAACGCCCAGACAGTGATTGACCTTCTCAACCAATCCGGCATCCTAGAGCCACGTTCGAATCCCATTTTGCAGACAAACACCGAGGCACCGCCATGAGCGAACCCGTTATTGAGAACAACACCGCCCAGAGCACAACAGCCCCTGCGACCACCGAGGCATCGATGGATTGGGACGACATCTCCTTTCTCGACGATATGGAACTGGGCGAGATCGACCCTGAGTCTTATCAGGAACAGGACGACGATGGCTGCGAAGGCGGCGCCTGCAAAATCTGACGCAGACCACAGAGGAAGCTCCGCGTTCAGGCTACTTCTGGATCAAAAGGCCTTTCAGGATCCAAGGGCCTTTAGGGGTCGAGGAGCCTGTCACGGTCGAAAGATACTCCAGGAAAAAAAGAACAGCTTGGACTTCCTCTCATAAGGGTCGTTAATAAAGGCCCTTTAACACAGACAAGCTTATGCTCACGGGACGAATCGGTATTTGTCCCGTTAAAGCTCGTCAAAAAACGACATATTCCTTGTTTGACCTAACTCTCTGCGATAGTTTTTGTCGCGAAATAACAATAACCAACAGGTCGTACTATGTTTGAGCTGATGATCAAAACGGCACTGCCGATCTCCCTGATTCTTATCATGACCGGCGTTGGCATGGGGCTAACCCTGACCGATTTCCGACGCGTCATTCTGCAACCTCGCGCCTTTGTCATTGGAGCCGTCTGTCAGATGTTGCTGCTGCCATTGGTAGCGGTTGGCATTATCGAAGCACTGGGGCTCACCGGCCCGCTGGCCATTGGTTTATTCATTCTGGCCCTGTGCCCCGGCGGCACCACCTCGAACCTTTATACCCTGTTGGCACGTGGTGACGTTGGCTTATCGGTCTCACTGACGGCCGTGATTGGCTTTATCACGCCTTTCACCATTCCGATTCTTGGCGTCTGGGCGATTGAACGCTACGCCACCGACGCTCCGGCCTTTGATATGCCGGTGATGAAAACCTGGATCACTCTGATCGTAGTCACTGTAGTGCCTGTGATCCTCGGGATGACCATCCGCCATTTTGCCGAACAATTTGCCACGCGCATGGAACCTTGGGTATCGCGCTTCTCAGTGGCCGTGCTGGCACTGGTCATCGTGTCTATCTGTGTGAATTTAGGCGCCAAGCTGATCGATTTCGCCATCGCAGCAGGGCCGGCGGCACTCCTGCTTAACCTGCTGACCATGGGGCTGGGCTACGGCGTCGGCAAAGCGCTGCTGCATCGTGAAACTCAGGCACGCACCATCGGCCTGGAAGTGGGCCTGCAAAACGGGACACTGGCATTAATGGTGGTGACAACGATTTTAGGTAGCACCGAAATGGCGGTCGCTCCCTCTATCTACAGCCTGCTGATGTTTGCCACCGCCACGCTGTTTACTCTGTGGATGCGACGACGCCCACTCGAGGCATAAGCTCCCGAACCGGGCACCTCTGGGGGAGTTTTCGTTGCTCCCCTTGTACCACTCACTGCGTCTCCTCCCTTATCACTCTTCTCCTCCCTGGCTCTGCTATACCTCCTTAGCTCTGCTAGCCCCCCATAACTGTTCTTGCAGGCACCCTGTCGCCCCCAAAACCCGAGGCAATACCGAGACGAGCCCATTGGCTTTGCGTCCGCGTCCGTTTTTGTCACTCCTGCCAATGCAATCTACTCGACCTGAGGTAAACTCCGCGCCTGAATTCCGGCCGCTATTGGCGTATTTACAAGGTAAGTTACATGCTCGCTCAGATCATTAAGTCCATCATCAAACGTAATGAACCCGCGTCCATCCCTGCGCTCGGTACCTCTGTGGTTCGTCATCGCGTCTGGCCGCACCAGATCGACTACAACCTGCACATGAACAATGCCAAGTACCTGACCTTCCTCGAAGCAGGTCGCTGGACATTGTTCCGTGATAACGGCTGGTTTAAACACTTTTTCGACAAGCGACTGAACCTGGTCGTTGCCTCGTTGGAAATCACCTTTATCCGCGAACTTAACCTGTTCACGCAGTTTGAAGTTCATACTCGCCTGCTGAGCTGGGACGACAAGTACCTTTACTTCGAACAGCGCATCATGGTGAAAGGCAAACTGTACGGTCACGCATTGGTGAAAATGGCCGGTGTGCGTAAAGGTAAGCGCGCACTGACGCCAGAGATCTGCGAGGCAGTCGGCGTTGAGTTTGATCTGGTTGAGAAGAAACCTGTCATCGAGCACTGGAGCGCCCTGACTCAGGCGAAGCGCGACGACTCATAAGTCGTCAACATTAAAAGACGCTTAAGCCCTACACCTTAAAGGACGCCTGAGACGTCACCTTAAACAGACGCTTAAGTCGTCCGTTTAAGGCAGCATCCTGTACTGACACCCGTTCTGAAGGTGTCAGTACTCTCTCTTCTTTCCAATCACATCTCTCAGCCAATACACACCGCAATCAACCCACTGTCCACCAGCCTACGTACTCTCCGACATCGTGAGTATTTCCGAACTTGTGACATAGGTCACTGGCGCTTTTTGACGTAATTGTCACAATCGAACAAGTTAATTTTCTTAACAGGACAGGATGCCTGCTCACACCATGACCTGGATGATTACTGGCGCCGACTCGGACATCGGCCTCGCGCTGCAAGCACAGCTACAGCCTACCCGGCGGCGGGTCATGGCGTTCAGTGAGGCGGCGTTACCGCTTACGGACACGCCTCACCTGACATCACTACTCACACAGATTCGCCCGAGTTTACTGTTCTTAACAACGCCACAATTAGCCTCGGGAGCTACCTCGGTGTTGCCGCTGAGCGCCTTAACTGCCATTGCTCGCTGGAGCGCCGTTCATGAGGCCACGATCGTATTATTGTCGTCTGCTCAGGTATTCAAAGGGGCGATGCAAAGCTACCACGAACAGCACATCATCCATGCTGAAAGCGAAGACGCACGTCAACAACTGGCGCAAGAAGACACTCTGCTGTCCTTGTGCCCGCAAGCGCACATTGTCCGATTAGGGAGTCTGTTTAACGACACGCATCTGATGCGCTGGCAGCAGCGATTTGAACAAGACGAACCGCTATTGGCAGGGCATTTGTGGTGCACTCCGACACCGACACACGATGCGGCGGCACAATTAATTCAACTGGCGCATATGCTGGAAGAGGGCGAAGCGCTGCCCGAGCGTATACACCTCGGTAGCACGCCAGCGCTGTCAGAAATCGCCATGGTGAAAACGCTCTACGACGCTATGACCACCGTGGTCGACTTACCGCCTTTGCAGTTATCCGCAGCCATTGGGCAACGCCATACCGAACCGGCACTGAGCAGTCAGGTGGCGGAATTGATTGGTATCCCGCCCAGAGACTGGCGGGACACTCTGATTGAAATGCTATCGCCTCAGGCGGTGCGACGGTCGTACACCACAAAACTGTAGTTGTAAGGATTCGGGCCTTCGGCGGCAAAGTCTTCGCGGGCAACCTCTTGCCAGGCATCGCGATCGTACTCAGGGAAGTACGCGTCACCCTCGACCTCAGCGTGTACTTCCGTCAGGTACAAACGGTCACACTGCTCAAACGCCAGCGAATAAATCTCGGCACCGCCCATGATCATGGCTTCGTCCTGGCCGTCGATCAGGCACACGCTTTCGGCGAGATCGCGCGCTTCTGCCACGCTGTGAACGACTTTCACACCCTCCGCCTGAAAATCTGCCTGTCGGGTAATCACGATGTTGGTGCGACCAGGCAGCGGCTTGCCAATGCTCTCATAGGTTTTGCGGCCCATAATCACAGGCTTACCCAGCGTGGTTTGTTTAAAGTACTTAAGATCGTTCGGCAGGTACCAAGGCAGTGCATTGTTGCGTCCGATAACGCGGTTTTGCGCCATGGCGACAATCATCGACAGTTTCACTGTGAATTTCCTGAGCGGTCAATGTGGGCAGGCATGATACCCCGCCCGGACCCGTTCTGTCAGGCGCCCGACATCAATGCCGGAATGGCATCCGCGGGCATTGGTCGTGCAAAGTAAAATCCCTGATAGTGATCACAGCCCATACTGAGTAATGCGGCCTCGGCGGCAGCCACTTCGACGCCTTCTGCGACCACGTCAATTTTGAGGGTATGCGCGAGATGAATGATGGACTCGGCAATGGCGCGGTCACGGGCGTCGTCCACGATGTCCTGAACAAAGCCCCGATCAATCTTAAGACAATCGACGGGCAGCATTTTCAGATAAGCAAACGACGAATACCCGGTGCCAAAGTCATCCACGGCAATGTGCACACCCTGCGCACGCAAGAATCGCAAGGATTCGACAATGCGTTCGTCGCGCTCAATGACCAGACTTTCGGTAATCTCGAGCGTCAGGTTGGTTGCCGGTAACTGAGAGTCATCCAACGCGGCCATGATGTCATCAACCAGCGTCGGGTGCTGAAACTGACGCGGCGACAAGTTCACCGACATCCGCGTGCCATCCGCCACGACCCCGTCACGAATCCATTGCGTTAACTGGCCACAGGCGCTCCTCAACCCCCACATGCCAAACTCTTCGATTAAGCCGGTGGTCTCTAATACGGGAATAAACACCCCCGGTGACACAGGCCCCATGACCGGATGCTGCCACCGCATCAACGCTTCAAAGCCCACAATCGCACCATCTTTCATGCGCACTTGTGGCTGGTACTCCATATAGATTTCGTTGTTCTCAATAGCATGATAGAGCGAGGTTTCGAGGCCGCCACGAATCCGGTCTTCCGGGCGTGGGCATTGATACAACATAAAACTGTTTCGCCCCATTTGTTTGGCTTCAGTCAGTGCGGCTTCACTGTGACGCAGCAGGTCGCCGCTATCAAAGTCGACCCGGGTCGCCAATTCCGCACCAATGCTGACGGACAGATTCACTTCCTCGTCACCGAGAACAAATGGGCTATTAAATTGGCGAGCGAGTTTCTCGGCGATCAGCCCAGCATTGTTGCTGTGCTGCAACAGCTCAGCGACCACGGCAAAGGTATTGCCACCAATACGAGCCAGCGTATCGGCTTTGCGGGTGCATTCTTTCAGGCGCGCCGCCACGGCCTGCAGCACGGCGTCGCCGCCCTGATGCCCGTGACGTTCATTGACCTGAAAGAACCGATCCATATCAATCAGCACCAACGCCAGTTCACGACGCTGACGCTTGTGCTGTTCCAGACTGTGTTCAAGGCGATCGAGAAATAACTGGCGATTGGATAGTTGCGTCAGGGTATCGAGGTACAGATAAGATTGCAGATCGCACTCCCGGCGCTTACGCAACTGCGCCACACTCACCGCCTGCGATACGTCCGCGCTGTGCATGATGACTTCCTGAACACCGGCTTCGATTAACTGTCGGCTGCGCAAATCAGGCAGGCTGAGTAACACCACCACGGCCGCATCTGGCGCATTCTGGGTCAGATATTCCTGGGTCGATAACAGACGCTCGCTGTACGCCGATGCATGCAACAAAATTACGCCGTTGCAGTCCATCCAGCTGTCAACCAGATCCTCTGGGTTATCACACAGGTACACCCGTAATGACGACGGCAGGTCAGGCACCTGATCGTCCAGGGAGTGGCAAAGAATAAGGGGGGTGTCCGTGTAATGGGGTCGTGGCATCGACATCTGACTAATCTCCTGTAGCGTTCTGAGAGTGTAGAACGCTCGCCGGTGATTACCGGCGAGTCACAGGAAAGTCAGGCGTCAGAAATCAGACAGCAACAGGCGCTTTAATATGAGGGTGAGATTCGTATCCTTCGATGACGAAATCATCAAAGTGATAGTCAAACAGGCTGTCCGGTTTGCGCTGAATTTTCAGGGTTGGCAGCGGCAGTGGCTCACGTGTTAACTGCAGATCCGTCTGCTCCAGATGGTTGGCGTACAGGTGCACGTCACCGCCGGTCCAGACAAAATCGCCAACCTCGAGGTCACACTGCTGTGCCACCATATGCACCAGCAGGGCGTAGCTGGCAATGTTGAAAGGCACGCCCAGGAAAATATCGGCACTGCGCTGGTACAACTGGCAAGAAAGCTTGCCGTCTGCGACGTAAAACTGGAAGAACGCATGGCACGGAGGCAGCGCCATGTTGTCGATCTCGCCAACGTTCCAGGCGCTTACAATCAGACGACGCGAATCGGGGTTGTTCTTAATCTGATCGACGACCTGCGTGATCTGGTCAACGTGACGACCGTCCGCGGCTGGCCAGCTGCGCCATTGAGATCCGTATACCGGGCCAAGATTACCTTCTTCGTCAGCCCATTCGTCCCAAATAGAAACGCCATTGTCTTTCAGGTAACGAATGTTGGTATCACCACTCAAAAACCACAGCAGCTCATGAATGATGGAGCGCAGGTGCAACTTTTTGGTGGTGACCAGTGGAAAGCCTTCGCTCAAATCAAACCGCATCTGATAACCAAAACAACTGTAGGTCCCGGTACCGGTGCGGTCTTCTTTGAATACCCCGTGTTCACGCACGTGACGCATCAGATCAAGATATTGCTTCATGCTTTTTTGTCTCCACTGCGATACGCCCAGATCAGCAACATCAGGCCCACCACAATCATAGGTAAGCTCAGCATCTGACCTCGGGTCATCCAACCAAATAAATCGAATCCAATGTGAGCATCCGGCTCGCGGAACAACTCAGCAAAGCTACGGAAAACACCGTAGCCGATTAAGAACATCGCACTCACGGCTTTCTGCGGACGTGGGCGCGACGAGTAAAACCACAACAACAGGAACAGCAACAGCCCTTCGAGGCCTGCCTGATACAACTGCGACGGATGGCGCGCGAGTTCGTCGGCGCGCGGGAACACCATGGCCCACGGCACTTCGGCGGGGTCTGCGACCCGTCCCCATAATTCACCGCCAATAAAATTACCGAGACGACCAAACATCAGCCCCAGAGGCACGAACGGCGCACCAAAGTCACCGACGTCAAAGAAACTCTTCTTATGTATTTTGCAGAAAATCAGAATGGCCGTCAGCACGCCGAGCAAACCACCATGGAAAGACATGCCGCCTTCCCACACCCGGAATAACCACAACGGATCTTCCAGAAACTGCGGAAAGTTGTAGAAGAAGACGTAACCAAAACGGCCGCCCAGAACGACGCCCATCGCCCCGTAAAAAATCAGGTCAGACACCTGCTGAGCGCTCCAGTCGTTGTCTGTGCGACGAGCACGCCAGGTCGCCAGTAAATAGGCCGAACCAAACGCCAATAAATACATCAGGCCATACCAATGTATTTTCAGTGGGCCCAAAGAAAGAGCAACCGGATTAATCTCGGGATAGGTCAACATACAAAGTCCGTGATGTTAAGCGAGCAAAAAGCGGATTCCGACGACGCAGAGTAACACAGCGAATAACTTTTTCAGCAACGCGGCATCCAACCGATGCGCCAGTCGCGCGCCCAGTCGGGCACAGGGCACACTGGTCAGGGCGATACCGAGCACCGCTGGCCAATAAACAAACCCCGTACTCCACGCCGGCAAGTCAGGCGCATTCCAGCCTGCGGCAACGTTCGTGACGGCGGCCGTCAGCGCAATCGGAATCCCGCAGGCCGCCGACGTCGCCACCGCTTGTTTCATATTGAAGCGCATCCATGACAGATACGGGACAGAAAAGGTCCCGCCACCAATGCCAAACCAGGACGAGCCAAAGCCAATCATCGAGCCCGCCACCAGCAGGCCCTTCGCCCCCGGACGCGCCCCAGAACCCGGCGGCTCCCAGCCGGTAAACATCTTCAGTGCCAGCAGCAGGGCAAAGACACCGATGATCTTCTGCAAGACCGGCCCCGGGACTTCGGTAATCAGGGCCACCCCGAGGGCGGTACCGATCACAATACCCGTCGCCATCTGTTTGACTAACGGCCAGTCAATCGCGCCCTGGCGATGATGTTCTTTTACTGAGCTCAACGAGGTAAACACAATGGTAGCCAATGAGGTCGCCACAGCCATATGGGTCATCACCTCCGGCGAGACGTCCTGCGCGGTAAAACTGAAAATCAGCACCGGGACGATCACCATGCCGCCACCAATGCCAAATAATCCGGCCAGCACCCCGGCGAGGGCGCCCACCATCAAATACACAATAAAGCTCATGCGCTGCCTTTGTCGTTACACTCAGATCACTCTCGAATGGGCCAACTCTTACGCCCGGATTCTGCGGCGGCATTATGAAGCATGCACGCATCATGTACACTGACCGCATGTGTTTGATTGTATTTGAATGGGCCCCCGGCACCGACCACTGGCTGCGCCTGAGTGCCAACCGCGATGAGTTTTACCCGCGTCCAACGCGCCCGCTGCAGCAGTGGCCAGAGATCCCCGGACTCTGGGCCGGCAAAGATCTGGAACAAGGCGGCACCTGGCTTGGTGTGACGGAACAAGGGCGCTGGGCCGCCCTGACGAACGTTCGCGCGCCCGGCGTTGGCCCAGCCAATCCCAAAAGCCGCGGTGAATTGGTACTGAATTATCTGACCTCAGCGCTGGACCCACAATCGTGGCTCGACGAGATCAATCCAGAGCACTATGCCCCGTTCAATCTGTTGGTCGGCACCCCCGACACTCTGTGCTATCTGGGTTCGTACCCGGAGGTCGTCCGCCAGACCTTACCCGCTGGACGCTACAGTCTGAGTAACGCCCAGCTGAACTCCCCCTGGCCCAAGGCCAGTCTGGCTCTGGAGCAACTGGCCGATGTCTCTCACGATGCCCCGCTGGCTGGGCTGCTGAACCGTCGTGAACCCTGGCCTGACGATGTCCTACCGGAGACCGGTGTGCCCATGCTGTGGGAGCGCCTGCTATCGGCGCAGTTTATCCGTGCGCCCGGGTACGGTACGCGCTGTAGCACTGGGCTCAACGCCTATACGTCACACATTGAGTTACAGGAAATCACCTGGAACGAAGCAGGCGAGATGAGCGAGGACAATGAGGGGCGGATAGAGATAAAAGACAGGTAACCAAACGGGCGAATTTACAAAGAAAAACGTGATCCGCCTCACAGTCTGAAATAGGTCGACCATACTTACTGTATGAGTGATCTGACTTCTCCAAACCCGTCCCGTCGAGCCCATTCCCGTGCTCCTGCCATCATAGGCTTGGCCTGTGCGTTTCTGTTATTTGCCGCACTCGCCGCCAGTATGCACACCCGTCCGTTTCTGCCGCCCAAAGTGGCACAGGAACACATGGAGTACTGGCTGTTAGAAGGAGCAAAACGCGTTGCTGGAGAAGTCCGCCTACGTCACTTACGCAACATCGAACCCTTTTATCTGCGCCGCGATTACATGCCCGTCTGGCTCGACAATTATGAGCTCACCGCCGCAGGCAAAGAATTACTGGAACTGCTACGCGAAACCGCTGTCGATGACTGGCGCAACTATGGCTACTCGCTGGATACCCTCGAGCGGGAAATGCTGCGCATGCACAACCAACCAGAGCACGCCACCGCCATCGAGGTCCTGCTGACCGATGCCTTCTTGAGTTACGCCGAGCAATCGCTGAACAATGAACTGCTGCCGGACACCGGCGAGGCCGATCACCCGACGGTGAAAAAGGTCATTCTCAGCGGCAGCGATCGCATTACCCCGGATCACCTGACCTCACTGCTGACCGAAGCCGTTCGCCAGAACCGCATGGACGACCTGCTGGCCAGTCTGGCGCCACAACACGAAGGGTACCGCCGCCTGCGCGCCGAGTTGAGTCGTTACCGCGCCATTGATCGCACCGGCGTCTGGCGCCCGCTGCCCCACAGCCTTGCCCTCAGTGCCGGTGATCGACACGCCGATGTTCCTTACCTGCGCTGGTTATTGGACCAATACGGTGACCTGCCACAAGGCGCATTAAGCTGGCTGTTTAACGGCAACGAGGACATCCCGCTGCCCGAGCGCATTGCCAATCCGGATCTCACACAGGCGCACTACCTGTTTGATGGCCCGCTGCGCACAGCAATGAGTAACTTTCAGGAGCGCCACAATTTAAAAGTAACGGGCACGCTGACCCCGGAAACCATTTCACAGTTAAACGTACCGCCGTATCAGGTCGCGCAACGCATCGCCCTGAACATGAAACGCTGGCGTCACCTGCCGGACGATCTGGGCAAACGCCACATCATGGTCAACATGGCTGACTTCCGCCTCGAGCTGGTGAATCAGGGGCAAGCGGAACTGGATATGAAAGTCATCGTCGGCAACCTTGAGCGCCGCACCCCGGTCATGACCGACCTGCTACGCATCATCGATATCGCACCGACCTGGACGGTACCTCACCGTATCGCCGGCTCGTACCTACTGCCAAAATTGAAGCGCAATCCTAACTACCTGCACCAGAAAGGCTTTGATGTCATTCAGTGGCGCAAAGGGAAAGCGGTGAAAGTCGATACCGCGGGCATCGACTGGAAGAAATACAGCGCCAAGCGCCTGCCATATACCTTTGTGCAGCGCCCGGGCAAAGACAATGCGTTGGGCCGGGTGAAGTTCCTGTTCCCGAATGACCAGAGTATTTATCTGCACGATACGTCGCAGCCGCAACTGTTCAAGCTCGACAAACGTGCACTAAGCTCAGGATGTGTGCGGGTGGAGAAACCTCGTGAACTCGCTGAGAAACTGCTTGCGACTCAGGGCAACTGGGAGCGCAGCCGCATCAACGACGCCATCGACAAAAACCGCACCAACCGCATTCGACTGAAAGAGCCCGTGCCCGTACATCTGATGTACTGGACGACCTGGGTCGACGATCACGGTCGATTACAGGTACGCGATGACATTTATCAACGCGACCTGATTGGTGGTACAGCTCAACACGCCAGCTTGTGATCAGCGCGTAAAGCGCACGTCCCAGGCTGGTGCCAGAATCGTTTCCATATCTTCTGATAACAAAAAGCCATCGGCCACTGATTGCTGAGCGGCCCGGTAATAGAGATAGCGGTAGTGCCACTCATGACCATACAGAGCTTTCAACGAGGGCTCGGGATATGGCGAGCCATCAGTATCAGGATGGCCATCCGAGGCGTCGGAATCATCATTCCATTCGTCAGTCGTACCAAATAGGCGACAAATGAACTCCAGCCCGGTGGAGGTCTCTTCCGTCGGCAATCCATCCACCACAATGCCCGGCCGCAATCCTGAATTCGTCGCCACAGGCACGGCGACTTCCGGCAAACGGATGCCCCCCTTAGCAAGGCCAGTGGTCGGATCAACAACGACTTGTTCACTGTCAGAAGAGATCAACTGCAATCGTGGCGCAATGGCGGGCGCATCCCCTGTGGCAATCCAATGCGCTAACGATCGCATGGCGGCCCGGAATACAAACTGGTGAGAACCTCCAGCGTTTGACGCCGGACGGTTACACAAAGGCAAACCATAGGAGAGCACGAGGTCTGCATGTGCGGCGCCGGCCACTTCCCACACGCGCAAGGTGTCGCTGTCAGGCTGAACATGAAACGTTTTTGCCGCGCCTAACAGGGGTAAATCGCCCTCGGCTAACACCACCATGACAGGCTTGGCCAAATCAGTGCGAACTTCTAAAGGATACGGCACTTCTATCGTCTCCGGCACTGGCGAGGATTCGGGTAAATCGATACGGTCGGCAAGTAAGCCCCCGGCCCAGGATTGCGATAAGTCGGTCGCAAACCCGACACTGTGAATAAAATACCCATCAAAAACGGAATCCGTCGGCGCCAGTGCATTGTAATACGTGAACATGCGTGCCGCTGACTGCGACTGACCATGAGCAATCACCTGACGCACATGCTCCGTCAGATCTGACAGTGGGCGAAGCGAGTCTTCATTCGGCGCAATGACGGCCTGCGCCACCTGAGCATAGATATCGTAAGACCAGGCATCACCCGGATGCTCGAGCCCGTAGTAACGGAACGGATTAAGTGATTTCAGTGCCTCCACATCTTCAAACTGTGCCGACACACCGACCCAGATATAGCCCTGTCGGAGATATTCCTCACCGGCGTAGCTCCAGCCGGGGTCCACCCCAACTCCGCCCGTCACGTTCTGCCACTCAATCACAACAGTGCCATTAAAGTCTGCAGCACGCTCAGGGCGTCGCACGATCATGCGGGTTTGAAAATACGCCTCAAGATCGGAACGTTGGACAGACCATTGACCATCCGCTGATAACGGCTGCTCATTCACCAGAGTGCGCGCACTGCCCTCGAGAAAAAATTCTTCGGCGATAAAACCATCATCCTTAATCGCCGCAGCCTTCAGATTAATCGGTAACCCAAAGCGACTGGTCGAATGAACTTCAGCTGCCTGTGACGAGTTGGCAAATAGCCCTACGCTCAGTACTAGCATGGCGAACCACGGACGTGCCGGATTGAAGAATGTCATGTCACTGTCTCTTATTATTTTCGTGACACCCTAAGGCATGCGCTGGCCTTTCGATACGCTCAACACACGGTTGGCGTATGCGGTCATACTTTTGTCCGCATAGATCAACTTGTAAGGGATTTCCGGCTACCTTTTGCGACTTTACAGATTCCCGACGTGTCACTCCTGCCGGAGCGGACTTACTGTTGTACTGTTTCACCTTTTTAATGATGGTTTTTTGGCATACTGACTCCACTTCGTAACTGGTTTGTAACAGGAGCCCACACCATGCCAAATCGCCGCCATTTTCTGCAGCAACTCGCCGCTGTTTCTGCCGCAGGTATGTCTGGTCTTAGCATGTCTACTCAGGCCGCTGAAGCATCAGGGCCGGACCGCACTTTGCACTTGTACAACATCCACACGGGTGAAACCGTGAAGAGTACGTTCTGGTCTCAAGGTCAGTTCGTAGACAGCGAGATCGAAATGATTGATATGCTGGTGCGTGATTTCCGCGCTAACGATGTGATCGCCATGGACCGTCAGCTCTATCAGGATCTCTACGAATTGCAGAGCCGCTTGTCGCCAAACCAACCGATGTACATCATTTCTGGCTACCGTTCGCCACAGACCAATGCCAAGTTGCGCAATGGGTCTTCAGGCGTGGCCAAAAAGAGCCTGCACATGCAGGGTCGTGCCATTGATATCCGTATTCCGGACGTCTCCCACAAAGACCTTCACCGTGCGGCACTGTCACTGAAGAGTGGCGGTGTAGGTTACTACCCTAACAGTGGTTTTGTTCATCTGGATACTGGACGCGTTCGCCGCTGGCAGGGCTAACGGTCGTTAGAGAAAGTGTAAATCAGGGTGAGCAGGACGCTGACCCAAAGACTGTTTAACACCTATTTTTGGTGGATGTCAGCCGGTAACGTTAGGGCCAATGATGCGTCCGAAGCCGGCTTTCTCAAGCATCAGCTGCAGAGTTGAGGCAATCACCTCACCGCTTTCCATAGTAATGACTTCGTTCAGCAGGGTGTCGGCCCATTCACGACTGATGCCGCGCAACACCGACTTCACTTTGGGTAAGTTAGTCGCGTTCATCGACAGAATGTCATAGCCCATAGCCATCAGCAGCACGGCCCCCATTGGGTTACCCGCCAACTCACCACACACACTGACCGGTTTACCCTCGGCGTGAGCTTCGTCCACGATGCGTTTTAACGCCTGTAAGACGCCGGGATGAAACGCCTGATAGAGATCGGCTACTCGCGGGTTGTTACGGTCTACCGCCAACAGATATTGGGTCAGGTCGTTACTGCCCACCGATAAAAAATCGACACGTTGAGCCAGATCGCGGATCTGATACACCGCCGCCGGCACTTCAATCATGACGCCAACTTCGGGCATTTCCACATGGAAGCCTTCTTCCAGTGCTTCGACATGGGCACGATAGATAAGGTGCAGTGCCGCATCTACCTCAGACACATGGCTGATCATTGGCAGCATGATGCGTAGATTATTCAGACCTTCGCTGGCTTTCATCATGGCGCGAACCTGCACCAGAAAAATCTCCGGATGATCCAGTGTGACGCGAATGCCACGCCAGCCCAGGAATGGGTTCGCTTCGTTGATTGGAAAATACGTCAGAGCCTTATCGCCACCGATGTCCAGCGTTCGCATGGTGACTGGATTTGGGCTGAAAGTCTCGAGCTGCTCGCGATAAATCTCCTGCTGCTCACTCTCAGACGGGAAGCGGTCTTTCATCATGAAAGGCACTTCGGTGCGGTACAGACCGACGCCTTCAGCACCGCGATCCAGGCTACGTACCGCATCGGTAATCAGGCCGGTGTTGACCCACAACGGAATGCGATGACCATCGAGCGTTTCTGCCGGCTGATGGAGCAAGCCTTCGAGGTCTTCCGCCAGCGCCTGCTCTTCTTCGTAGATGGCCTGATACTGGTCGCGTAACTCGTCATTCGGGTTAGAGAACAAGAGTCCACGATAGCCATCGACAATGAGTTCTTTGCCTTCCAGCTGAGCGTACGGCAGATCGACCGCACCCATGACGGTTGGAATGCCCATGGCACGGGCCAGAATCGCCACATGAGAGTTTGATGAGCCTTTGACCGACACCAACGCACGCAATTTATCGGTCGGTACTTCGCCCAACATGGCGGGCGTCAGTTCTTCGCTGACCAGAATGGTATTGTCTGGGTAGTCGTGCTCGCTGGTGTCTTCTTCGCTGCCTTGCAGGTGCGCCAGAATGCGGGTACCCAGATCAAGAATGTCGGTGGCACGCTCTCGTAAGTATGCGTCTTCCATCATCTGGAAGTGACCGACGTATTCCATCACGACTTCACGCAAGGCGCCCTGTGCCCAGTTGCCACGCTCGATCGCCGCTTTCACCTCGGCGCCCAAAGCATTGTCGTCGAGCATATTGAGATACACATCGAACAGTGCCATCTCTTCCGGACGTAAGTCGCCCTTCAGCTTGCCGCCCAGCTTACGGATTTCTTCACGGGCACTTTCCAGTGCGCGGTCAAAGCGCTCCAGCTCGCTGTCGAGTGATTCGGGCTCACGGTCGACCACCGCCGCCAGATCGGCCGCCGGCGAAATAACCACGCCCTGACCCAAGCCCACGCCGGGCGCACCCGGTGCACCGGTGAAGCGCGCGCTCTTTTTCGGCTCGCTAGGGGTTTTTGGAATATGAAGGATGTTGCCGGTGGCTTCGGCATGCGCGATCACGCCCGCCAGCTGAGCTGACATGGTGACCAGAAAGGCTTCTTCACCGGCATCAAATTGGCGGCTGTCGCGCTGCTGCACGACCATCACCCCAAGCAAGCGCTTGTGGTGAATGATGGGCACACCCAGAAACGACATGAACGGATCTTCACCCGTTTCCGGCAGAAACTGGAAGCGTGGATGCTCGGGTGCGTTATCGATGTTGAGCGGTTCTTCGCGACTACCGACCAAACTCACCAGACCTTGCGAACTGGACAGGCTGACCTTGCCAACGGCGTCCTGCTTCAGACCCTCGGTAGCCATCAGCACATAGCGTTTGCTGTCTGGCTCGTACAAATATACCGAGCACACTTCGGTGTGCATCGCCTCGCGTATGCGGGCAACCACCACCTTGAGGGCCTCACTCAGTTCCGTAACTGAGCTGACCTCCTGTACTATGCGCCTCAATATATCGAGCATCGGTCCTCAACCGGTTTTTCGCTGCAAACGTGCGACCCGCGGCACCAATTCAGCCATGGCACGGCGGTACACATCCCGTTTGAACGATACGACTTCCCCCAGGGGAAACCAGTAACTCACCCACTCCCAGCCATCAAACTCCGGACTTCCGGAGGCGGCCAGATCAATCTCTGATTCGTCTGCCAGCAAGCGCAGCAAAAACCATTTTTGTTTTTGCCCGACACACACAGGGCGTTTATCACGACGGATCATGCGCTTAGGTAAACGATAGCGCAGCCAGCCTTTGGTGCATCCCAGTATTTGCACGTGTTCGGGACGTAGCCCTACTTCTTCGTGCAGTTCCCGGTATAAGGCTTTTTCCGGTGATTCTCCGCGTTTGATTCCCCCCTGCGGGAATTGCCAGGCATTCTGACCAATCCGACGCGCCCACAACACCTGTCCGTGACGGTTGCAGATGATGATGCCGACATTCGGACGATACCCTTGCTCGTCTATCACAATGCCATCCAAAAATTTTCTATGGCTTCAACCTTGCCAACTTTCCGGGAAAGGTCAATAGCCGAGGCACTCAGTGCCCCAGCGCAGGTCGGAACCCGCGCACAGTCTGAAATTACATAAGAGGAAAGTATGCGCTGTTCCCGTTAGAATAGCGATCTGTTTCTTTTTGCAACTGACCTGACTGGGAACCGACTTTGGCACTCGCAATCTTCGACCTCGACCACACTCTTTTATCCGGTGATAGTGATCATGCCTGGGGCCAGTTTCTGGTCGACCGTGGTCTGGTCGACCCGCAGGTCCACCAGCAACGCAACGATCACTTCTACGAGCAATACAAAGCAGGCACTCTGGATATCCACGAATATCTCGAGTTTGCCATGCGCCCGCTCACCGAGTACGAGCCTGACCACATGCATCAGGAACGTGAAGTGTTTTTGCAGGAGCGCATCGAGCCTCTGATCACACAAAAAGCCCGTGACCTGATCGCGAAACATGAAGCTCAGGGCGATACGCTGCTGATCATCACTGCCACCAATGGATTTGTGACGTACCCCATCGCAGAGCGTCTGGGCATTGCCCACATTATTGCGCCGCACCCCGAGGTGATAGACGGTCGCTACACCGGCAAAACCGTCGGCGTCCCTAGCTTCCAGGCCGGTAAAGTCACGCGACTGCACGACTGGATGAAAGAACACGAGCACGAACTGGAAGGCGGCTATTTTTACAGCGATTCACACAATGACCTGCCTTTATTAGAGCTGGTCGATCACCCGGTTGCGGTAGACCCAGATCCAACGCTGCAAGCCACCGCCGAACAACACGGCTGGCCCATCATCAGTCTGCGAGATCCGGAGTAGTCTGTGCGGCGCTTATTATTGATAGGGACATTGCTGCTGAGCGCCTGCTCTGAGCCACCACCGCCAACGCCTTTGTCGCTGCCAGTACCTGCCAGTGATGCCAAGGTCGAACTCAGCATTCGTGCGGACTATTCGCAACACCTGAATGCCAGTGCTCACAACGCCCTGTCACGTGCAGAAGAAGCCGCCGCCTCGTTACGTCTGGCCATCAGCCAGCTGGTTGTCGATGGCAGCCCTACTCAGCTTGCGCTGGCCCGAGAAGCCTGGCGTAACAGCTACAGCGCCTACCTCGAGTCTCTGGCCGTCAGCGGCATTCCTGTCGTTGAACCGCCAGAATGGGTGGCCGCTGGCATTACTCAAGACGCCGTGCATACGCTACTTAATAGCTGGCCCATGGAGCCCGGTTATGTCGATTACGTGGAAGGCTATGCCCTGACCGGCATCGTGAACGACACCACATTGACCCTAAGCCGCGATCAGTTACTGGCGCAGCACCGCTTTGCCGATACCTACGCGGCCAGCATTGGCTACCCCGTCATTGAGTTTTTGCTGTGGGGCGAAGATGGCCAACGCCCCGCCTCCGACTATGACCCGAATGCAGAGCCTCGATTAGACGAAACCACCCCGGTGGCACATCAGGTGCGCCGCGGTGAATACCTCAGCCTGCTGGGGGAATTATTGCAGGATCATCTGCAACGCCTGCAGATGCGCTGGGACAGCAACAACGGCTACTACGCCATGCGCTTACGCGAAGTCGATGCTCTGTCTTCCTTCCGTGCCATGCTGCACAGCGCGCAGGATCTGATCGAACTGACCTTACTGAATCGTTACCTGGGTCAGGACAGCAGCAGCCCCTATAGCCAGTCTCAGGCCGAGGATGTTCAGGCGCTGATGCTGGGTTTACGTCGTGCGCTACTGCCCGGCGGCTCGTTGCCCATTAGCACGCAAGGGGAAAACGGCATCGATCGTCGCGATGCGGCAGACGATGACATTGACGCCATGATGGAATCCGAGGGTGACCTGGACGAAGCGTCAGACAATGCAGCGCATGCCCAGGAGAAGACGTTGGCAGCACTGACCGCGAGCGACAGCGCTTGCCTGAACCTGAGCGAAGACATTACGCCCTGCCGCGAACAACTGCTGGCGTTACTCGCGGCAATTCAGGCAACTCAGGATCACCTGATTCGTTAGCGTCCGGTTAGCTCCCGCTCAGTGCCGGATTAACGCGTCGGCAATACGCGCGCGAATACCGCTTTCAGGTATCGGGTCTCCGGGATCGCAGGCAATACCGGGTGGTCGGCCCCTTGCGAGCCTACGTGCTGAATCATGACTTCACGATCCAACTCACGGCCCAACGTACGCAATATGTCTGGCAGACGATCGTCGTCGAGGTGCATCGAGCATGACCCACTGACGATGATGCCGTCTTTATTGAGTAAGCGCATGGCCATCTGATTAATGCGCTTATAGGCCAACTCACCGGCTTTCACATCTTTGCGACGTGGAATGAACGCCGGCGGGTCCACCACCACGATATCAAAGCGCTCACCCTGATCACGCAGCTGTTTCAAGGCGGCAAAGGCATCGCCTTCCCAGCAGTGCAATTTGTCTTCCACGCCGTTGAGTGCCGCATTCTGCTCGACCCAATCGAGCGCCTGCGCCGAGGCATCCACACAGTGGACCTCGCTAGCGCCATGACGCGCGGCCTGAACACCCCAGCCACCGACGTAACTGAACACATCCAGTACGCGCTTGCCCGCAACTAAGCGATTAAGCTGTGCGCGGTTCTCGCGGTGGTCATAGAACCACCCGGTTTTCTGACCGTGAATCACCGGCGCCATAAAGCGCGTGTCGTTTTCAATCAGAGGGGCGCAATCATCTTCGAGCTGCCCGTGCACCACGTCGACGTATTCGTCGAGCCCTTCGACCGCACGCAACTTGCCGTCGTTTTTCAACACAATCGTGTGCGGCGCGGCGACCTTGTGCACCGCCTCCACAATCTCCTGACACAGCGCTTCCATAGCAGGGTGAGAAATTTGAATCACGACGACGTCGGCAAAGCGATCAATCACCAACCCCGGTAAGCCATCGCTGTCTCCGTACACCCAGCGATAACACTGATGTGGATACCAGAGTTCACGACTGCTCATGGCCACCTGCAAACGGTGCACAATCAGTGAGGCGTCCAGCCATTGCTTGGTACTGCGACTGATCAAGCGTCCGCAAATTAACTGCTCCGGACTAATAATGGCGACGCCCAGCGCCTTGCCGTTCGCGGCTTCAACAATCGCCTGCTCACCCGGCTGAAACGCTTTCAGCGGTGTCTGGTGCGTGTCGACTTCGTTGGAGTAAATCCAGAGGTGGCCGCCTTTGAGGCGGCGTTCGGCCTTGGCTTTCAGGCGCAGGACATTGTGCATAGTGGAGAATTCTCTTAACTCAGCCCCATGGCTTTCATTACCACGTGCTGTTTCACAGGGAGGGCGCGATCAAACAGTCGCAACCCTTCATTACGTAACAGGCGAATAAGCGGCTGGTCAGAACCAAACAATCGCTTGAAGCCTTCCATCGCCGCCATGGTCGCCAGATTATCGGCCTGACGTCGACGTTGATATCGCCCCAGCACCGCATCACTGCCCGGGGACAGACCTTTGCTCACGCCTCTCAGGATCTCTTCCGCCAACACTTCGGCATCTTTAAATCCAAGATTCACGCCCTGTCCGGCAAGCGGGTGGATGGTATGCGCCGCATCGCCCGCGACCACCACACCGGCCTCGTAGTAACGTTTGGCATGACGCTGACGCAACGGGAAGTGCTGTCGTGACGACACTTCGGTGATCTGCCCCAAGCGCCCCTCAAACGCACTGGTCAGCGCCTGCATAAACGCCTCGTCGTCCATGGCCAACAAGGCATCGGCTTCTTCAGGGACGGTTGACCAGACGATGGACGCCAGATGATCGTCCGAGTGAACGGGCAAAAAGGCCAGCGGCCCTTCTGGGCGGAAACGTTGCCACGCCGTGTCTGCCACACTTCGTTCGGTACGCACGGTCGCCACGATCGCGCGGTGCTCGTAATCCCACTCACGCGTGGCAATACCGCTCATCTGACGCACGTTAGATAAAGCACCGTCAGCACCCACCAGCAAACGCGCCTGCAGCTGCTCACCCGTAGTCAGCGTCACCGGGACGTATCCCTGCGCGTCTGGGTTATCAAAACTCTGGACGGCACCTCGTACCATATCGATGTTATCGGCCTGAGCCGTCACCTGCTGCAAGGCCCACAGAGTCTGATTATTCTCAACGATGTGCCCCAGTGCCGGAACATGTAAATCTGCGGCATTGAAGGTCACCGAACCAGTTCCGTCAGCGTCCCAAACGTGCATGGAGGTATAGCCCTTGCGTACGGCTTCAGGTAGCTGTTGCCATGCCCCCAAGCGGTTCAGAAACGCCTGAGTTTTTGCCGTTAACGCACTGACGCGCAGGTCGTATTCATCGACCTTCTCAGGCATCGCTGGTGCAACTAACTCGACGGGATCAATCAGCGCGACTTTCAGATCAGGCAGGCTAGCCTTGCCGCCCACCAAACCAGCCGAGCTCGTCTTGCCGCCGACCAAAGCGGCCGCAATTGCCTGACCGACCAGCCCTGCACCTACTATCGCGATATCGTAAGACTTCATTGCTACCTCGTTATCCCAATTTCGCCGCCGTATGACCCAGCCCCATCGCGTGGCGCGCAAACAGACGACGTACGGTCGGTGCCGCCGCCATGCCCGCCAGTCCCAGGTCTCGAATCACAGCCACCGCGGTCAGATCACTACAGAACATGCTCGGCAGAATATCGCTCGCCACCACCGTATTGCGCTGATCATTCGCCTGCTGCGCGGCGTAGCGCTGCAATAAAGCAAGATCACCGATCGGTTGCTGCTGTCGAGCCGCCGCATTGATGTGCTGCGCCAACGCGGCGGCATCGCGGAACGCCAGATTAAAGCCTTGGCCGGCCACCGGATGAATGCTGTGAGCGGTATTCCCCAGCAACACCAGAGAACGACGCACTTGCTCGGAGGCTTTTACCAGAGCGAGTGGATACGTCTGACGCTCACCCACCTCAAGAATGCGCCCTACCCGGTAACCAATACGTGGCTGCAGTCGAGCAATCAGATCGGCATCAGACAGCGCCATGATGTCACCCAGCGTGTCGTTGTTGATGGTCCAGGCAACGGCAAAATCGTGGGTATTCAAAGGTAAAAAAGCGATCGGACCATCACTGCTGAACCGCTCGTAAGCGCAGTGGCCATGGGGTTGATCACAGCGAACCTGCGTCACCAAGGCATGCGCGTTGTACTCTTTGCGCTGGTGCACAATCCCGAGCTGTCGTGGCAGTGGTGAACGACCGCCGTCAGCAATAATCAGCAGGCCGGTCTCTAATGACGCACCGCTGTCCAGCTCAAGACGAGCGCCAGTCGTTGTCATGGTGACCTTCTCGGCGGAGCACGGCGCCAGCATACGTAGTCCGCTGAGGCCTTCCATGCCACTCAACAACACTTGTCCGAGGCGGCGATTTTCAACGATGTAGCCCAGAGCCTCGACGTCCTGTTCACTTGCGGTCAGCTGTGTTTGCCCGGGGTTGCCTTCATCGCTGACATGAATACGATCAATGGCACAGACGTGCGGCGCAATGTCCGACCAGAGTCCCATCGTATCGAGCATCTTACGCGTTCCCCAAGACAATGCCGTGGCACGCCCATCAAAAGAGGGAGGCAGTTCAGTGTCAGCTACTGCACCCGCTTCACTCATGGCCTTAAGCGGCTGACGATCGATCAGGGTGATCGTCAGGCCGGCTTCTAATGCGGGTTTCAACATGTGGACCATGCTGGCGCCCGCCATACCGGCACCAATGATCGTGATGTCTGTCGTTAAGGTCTCGGTGTTCGTCTCTGTCGTCATCGCTGGGATTTCACCTCAAGCACTCATTAACGCTTCGATATCTGCAATTTCTTTTACGACGTCCTTCGTCAGGATGTCGCAGCCCTCTTCGGTCACAACCACGTCATCTTCGATACGAATACCAATGCCGCGCCACTGTTCATCGACACTGTCATCATCCGGCGCCACATACAGGCCGGGCTCAATGGTCAGCACCATGCCCGGTGCTAACGTGCGCCACTCGCCATTAACGCGGTATTCGCCAACGTCATGAACATCCATGCCGAGCCAGTGCCCGGTCTTGTGCATATAGAACTGGCGATAGGCCTGAGATTCGATCAATTCATCAACCTCACCCTCTAACAGCCCCAGTTCAACCAGACCTTCTGTCAGTACCTGTACCGCCGCTTCGTGCGGTTGATTCCAGTGATTGCCAGCTTTGGTCGCAGCAATCGCGGCCGCCTGAGCGTCCAACACCAATTGATACAGTTTGCGCTGTGGCTCACTGAATGTGCCGTTGGCTGGGAAGGTTCGGGTAATGTCGGAGGCGTAGTAATCCAGTTCGCACCCGGCGTCGATCAATACCAGATCGCCGTCTTTGATCTCATCGTCGTTGCGCGTGTAATGCAGAATGCAGCCATTGTCACCAGCGCCAACAATAGAAGGGTAAGCCGGCCAGCGACTGCCCGCGGCCATGAAAATCTGCATGATGTCCGCCTCAAGCTGATACTCACGCATGCCCGGACGTACGATCTGCATGGCACGCGTGTGCGCCTCGGCGCTGATTTCAGCCGCGTGGCGCATCACCTCAACTTCGGCCGGTGATTTCACCAGACGCAACTCGTGCAGCAAATGGTCCAGCGCGCTGAACTCGTGCGGCGGTGTCGCCCCACTGCGCACCTGAGTTTTAATGTGATTCACCCACTGCATCAGTTTTTGATCAAACTCAGGACTCGTGCCCAGATTGGCGTAGATACGATCTTTACCCTCGATCAGGCCCGGCAGGATGTCGTCGATGTCCGTGATCGGAAAGGCGTCATCGCAGCCCAGAGTCTCAGGCGCAGCTTCGGGACCAACGCGGCGGCCAGTCCAGATTTCCTGCTCTTTGATTTTCTCCTGACAGAAAAGCACGTACTCGCCGTGCTCGCGGCCCGGGATCAGCACCAGCACCGAATGTTCTTCATCGAATCCGCTCAGGTAATAAAAATCGCTGTCCTGTCGGAAAGGATGCTCAACATCGCGGTTGCGCACCGTGACCGGAGCAGAGGCCAGAATCGCAATGCTGTTCGGGCTCATTTTTTCCATCAGCGCCTGACGGCGCTTTGGGTATTCGGCGGAATCGAGTCGGATCATTCGCAACCTCAGTGCAGAGTAGTGTCACCACCAGTCGGTTTGGTGGGCGCATTGAATGCGTAGAAGATGGTCAGCGCCGCAACGCGGGCGTGCTCGGCCAGTTCATTGAGTAATTGAGCGTTTTCGGGGTCATTGCGATCGGCGTCTTCCAGCGACACCTGTGAAAAGGCATCGAGATCGCCCAACACTTC
>Ga0255776_10000833_pt1 | contig 35330 bp, 34 predicted proteins | sample 071ome_19_FD_179974 | JGI IMG/M metagenome (GOLD analysis project Ga0255776, IMG submission 179974) | Coastal salt marsh microbial communities from the Groves Creek Marsh, Skidaway Island, Georgia - 071413AT metaG (version 2) | ecosystem: Environmental > Aquatic > Marine > Intertidal zone >... | reverse complement strand
CGGGATTATGAAATGTCCGCACCTGCCATATCGGGAGAATAACGTCATGACGAAAATGGTGCATCGGCAAAGGGGAGAGTCGACCCAACGGGCATTCAACATGGAGCCAGGCTTGACCATCTGACATCAGGTTCGCACGTTCGACGCATTCGATGGCCCGTGTCACACCACTGACACAGATCTCCAAGTCGGCGCAGCCTATTTGACCATCAGTGGCCTGCTGAGTGCCGGCTAGTGGCCTGCTGAGTCTTCGAATCTTTCGGCCAACCGGGATCAGTCTTCAGCCGCACCGGTAGCAGTGGCAAATGCGTGCCTGGCATGAGCCGCATATCTGCCTCATTTCATGGGATGCAGGAGGCATCCGTTTCGGGTCTAACGCCCATAATATCCGTTATGTCAAGTAATAGGGATTGCCGGCAAAATGCCCCCGCTCTCCCAAACCGTTGAGAAACAACGGATTCCCAGGCACCGAGGCCGCTGCTTCGGTCAAGTTGTTTCAGAAACCGCTGTGTTCTTCCGATGAAACTCCTGCACCCGATCAGGAGATCAACAATGAATACAACACTTCGCAAGCGCCTCCCCCGGCGCCTCGGATACAAACTCATCGCAGCAGGTCTGGTCGTCTCTCCCCTGCTCACGATTTCAAATCCGGCCCACGCAGCCACGCCTGCAGTGACAGCCCTTCAGGGCCTCAGCACCGGTTCAACCGGTGAGGCTGTCAAAACGCTTCAGGAAGCCCTCATTTCACAGGGTATTGATGTAAAGGGAGGCGCCGACGGTCGGTTCGGGCCGATGACCCTTGCAGCACTCAACGAATTTCAACGGTCAGCTGGTCTCGAGGTCACAAATTCAGTTGATGAGGCCACCGCTATTGCAGTTGGCACGACCGTCTCCCCTCTTACTGGCCTCGCAAAGGGTCGCTTTGGTGATGATGTTGTGAGGCTTCAAGAACAGCTTATTGCTGCCGGTTTTACCCCTAAGGGAGGTGCCGATGGGCACTTCGGCCCCGCCACTGAAGCAGCACTCAAGGCGTACCAGGAGGCAGAGGGCTTGACCGTTTCAGGCATCGCCGATGAGTTGACCGTCGCCCACCTCTCAAGCGCAGGACAGAAGGCACCCGCCGAAGAAGGCAACGAATCGCCTGACGGCGTGGAGACGCCCTCTGAAGGCGATGACGCCGCCACAGAATCCTCAACAGACGTCGAGCCTGAGACCCCTACCCTCGCACCAGAGATTGCTGAGCTCGCCGGTGTGGCAAATGGTTCCGTTGGCGCAGCAGCAAAGGCTGTTCAACAGCTGCTCATCGACGCCGGCATTGAACTTCGCGGCGGCGCAGACGGCGCATTTGGACCCGTGAGCCAAGCTGCGCTCAAGAGCTTCCAAAACAGTCGCGGCCTCGAGACCACCGGCGTTGCTGACGAAGCCACTCTCCTTGCTCTTACCACCACAGGTTCAACGCAGACCGATGGTGACGATGAATCTGCTGTTGCAGTGCCCTCAGAATTCTCCCAGCTGGTCGGTCTCCGCCCGGGTGCACTGGGTGATTCGGTAGCGGCACTGCAACGGCGCCTTCTCGACCTGGGTATCACCGTGCGAGGTGGCGCAGACGGCATCTTCGGACCGGCGACAACGTCATCTCTCAAGGCATTCCAAGAGGAGCGCAATCTCGAAGTTACGGGCATTGTCGACGACGCAACTGCCGCCGCCCTTGCTACACCGGCAGCCACTGATGAGACGTCCGCAGACGAAACGAACGATGACGTCTCAGCAGATGAAGCAACCGGAACAACGAAGGGTTACGGCGTGTACGGCGAAGTGAGCGATCGAGTAACTGCGCTGCAGAATGCGCTCATCAACGCGGGTATCACGGTTCGCGGAGGTGCGGACGGCGTCTTCGGTGCCGCCACCGCTGCTGCGGTTATGGATCTTCAACGTCAAGCAGAGCTGCAGGTCACCGGCGTCGTGAATGCCGAGACGGCTGAGCTGCTCGGTCTTTCCGCCGAGGTTGCTCCAGCCGACTCCCCGGTCGCCAACATCTCGCTCGCTGCATTTCCAGTGCAAGGAATGTGTGGCTACAGCGATACATGGCATGCACCCCGATCTGGCGGACGATTGCACCTCGGTGTTGACATCATTGCTCCAGAAGGAAAACTTCTCTACGCGGTTGCAGACGGAACAATCACAAAGATTTATACCGACCGCCCGGGCTCACTCGCCGGTAACGGCCTCCGACTCACCATGGACGATGGCACCTACTTCTTCTATGCCCACCTTCTCTCATTCGCAGAAGGCATTGAGGTCGGCACGAAGGTCGTGGCCGGTCAAGTGATCGGTAAAAACGGAAACACTGGCAACTCAGGTACACCGCACCTCCACTTCGAGATTCACCCGGACGGCGGCGCAGCAATCAATCCGTACCCCATCGTTAAGGCAATCGACGGGTGCTCGGTAACCGAGCCGGTCGCCGTCATGGCGCAGAACTAAATAACGGCGCGCAACTCGACACCTCATACACTGGCAACGTGAGCACAGCGGTCGACTACCAAATCACCTCTGGGCACGCCGACTGGCCCCACTTGCGAGACTCCGCTCAATGGGCCGAAGAAAGCGGGTTCGGCGCCATCTGGGTGGTGGACCACCTCGCAGGCTCATCAATGGGAGGCAACCAGTCGTACGAGGCCTTCGCATGGCTGGGAGCGATGGCCGCAACGACTGAACGCATCGAACTTGGGTCTCTTGTGACCAACGTGTGGAATCGGAGTGTCGGCACCAGCATCGTTGGAGCGGCAACCGTTGCCGAAATCTCACAACGTCGTTTCTGGTTCGGAGTCGGAGCAGGAACATCACCATCGAGCTCATTCGCCTGGGAGCAACATGCTGTTAACGCTCCGATAGAGCCATCGATGGAGCGACGACATGATCGCGTCGAAGAACTTCTTGATCTCAGCGCTCGAATGTGGAGAGACACATCAGGTGCATTTCCTACGTTTATGACCCCTCAACACATTCCGAGACGGATCGTCGGTGTTAACAGTGTTCGACTCTCAAAGATCGCCGCACGAAAGGCCGACGGAATCAACGTTGCATGGGCGCACCCTCGACGCGACGAATTTCTCGCTGCCTGTCGGGAGCAGTCTCCTGCATCAGATTTCGAGTGGACCACCTATGTACCGTATGACCCCGGCCTGCGCGACGAAGGGCACCCCACCCGTCAAGAAATGGCATCACGAGGCATCACACGAGTGATTCTTCTTGAGGCCGGAGTACCGCACGTCAGGTGACATTCCGACTACAGTTACCGCTTACATAGAAATTCGCCGAAACGCCGCATCGGGAGAGTGAAACGCACGTTCGTTGTGCGGGTTCACGCCGAAGGAGCAACCTCCCCGGAATCTCTCAGGCACAAGGACCGATACGGATGGTGACGCTGGAAAGCAGCCTTCGGGCTCACCCAAGGGGAAAGCCGCACCTGCGGTGAAACTCTCTGGTACCGATGACAGCGGGGGTCTAACCGAAGTGAAGGGACCCTCATGGCTGCATCGAACGACACATCGACTCGAGGTTTTGAGGCGCGTCATATCGGCCCTCAGGGCGCTGCGATCACCACCATGCTTGAGCGGGTCGGTGCCGCATCTTTAGATGAACTCATCAACGGCATCGTTCCTGATTCCATTCGTCAGCAGTCATCCCTTGACCTTCCCGCCGTCCTCAGCGAGCAAGAGGCACTCGACGCGATCCGTTCCATTGCAGAAAAGAACGTTGAGATGACCTCGCTCATTGGCATGGGATACACCGGCACGATCATGCCGCCCGTCATTCGTCGAAATGTGCTTGAAAATCCCGCCTGGTATACGGCGTACACCCCCTATCAGCCTGAAATTAGTCAGGGTCGCCTTGAAGCCTTGCTGAATTTCCAGACCATGGTGTGCGAACTCACTGGTCTGCCTGTCGCGAACGCCTCGCTACTTGACGAGGCGACAGCGGCAGCTGAAGCAATGACGATGTGTCGCCGATCGACGAAAACGGGAGACGTGTTTTTTGTCGATCATGATGTTCATCCACAAATCCTCGCCGTTCTACAAACACGGGCTGAGCCCATTGGAATCTCGGTTGTGTCCGGTGACGATGCCACCCTGGTTGCGCTCGATGGAGTATTCGGTGCTCTCTTCTCTTTCCCATCGTCGACCGGCGGTATCCGTGATCTGTCGTCGGTAATCGAGACGGTGCATCACAAGGGGGCTCTTTGTGTCGTCGACATTGACCCACTGGCAGCGGTGCTCCTTCGTTCCGCCGGTTCAATGGGCGCCGACATCGCAATTGGCTCGGCACAGCGATTTGGAGTGCCGATGGGTGGAGGCGGACCCCATGCAGCGTTTATTGCAGTCTCAGAAAAGCTCGCACGCTCGATTCCCGGACGACTCGTCGGTGTAAGTGTCGACGACGCCGGTCGCCCCGCCCTCCGCCTCGCATTACAAACTCGCGAGCAACATATTCGTCGAGAGAAGGCAACATCGAATATCTGCACGGCGCAGGTGCTCCTTGCCAATATCGCAGGACTTTACGCCTGTTGGCACGGCCCTGATGGCCTCCGTGCGATCGCAGAGCGAGTCTCCGGCTTCGCTCACGCCGCAACGAGAGCGCTAGAGGTGGCCGGTTTCCAGATCCGTCACGATGTCATCTTTGACACGGTGTGCGTCGATGGTGTTGACGCAGAGAAATTTCAGGCCGCCGCAATCAATAGAGGTATCAACATCCGTGTCGTCGATGAATCGACGGTGGCGATGACATTCGATGAAACCACTGATCACCGGACGTTGTCCGATGTCGTTGAGAGTTTTGGCGCAGAGCCACGTGACCTACAGGCGTTGGAGCCACCGGCGTTTGGCGACGACCTTGCTCGCTCGGGTGATCTCATGCCTCAGGAAGTCTTTCATCGCTACCACAGCGAGCATGAGATGCTTCGGTACCTCCGGCGACTGAGCGACAAAGATCTTGCGCTTGATCGCACCATCATTCCTCTCGGTTCATGCACGATGAAATTGAATGCCACGACCGAGATGGAACCTATTTCTTGGTCACAGTTTGGAAATATCCACCCGTATGCCCCGGAGGAGCAGCTCGAGGGCTACCGACAGTTAGTTGATGAACTCGAACGCACGCTCGCTGAAATTACGGGTTACGACGCCGTGAGTTTGCAGCCGAATGCCGGAAGCCAGGGAGAATTTGCTGGTCTTCTTGCCATACGGGCGTACCACCGAAGCCGCGGGGATCTCGAACGGAATGTGTGCCTTATCCCGTCGAGTGCTCATGGCACGAATGCAGCCAGCGCGGTCATGGCCGGCATGGATGTCGTCGTCGTTGCGTGTGATGAACGTGGCGATGTCGATCTCGCTCATCTTGACGAGTTGATCTCGACACATGGCGAGCGAGTTGCCGCCATCATGATTACGTACCCGTCGACACACGGCGTGTTTGAGACAACGGTGACCGAAGTCTGTGAGCGCCTTCATGCCGTTGGCGGGCAGGTGTACGTCGACGGCGCAAACCTCAATGCCTTGGTGGGCGTTGCCCAACCAGGAACGTTTGGTGCCGACGTAAGTCACCTCAATCTTCATAAGACGTTCTGCATCCCTCACGGTGGTGGAGGCCCAGGCGTCGGACCGGTAGCGGTCAAACAACATCTCGCAGAATTTTTACCGAGTGATCCACTCGGTGACTCTGGGGCAGTTGGGCCGGTCAGTGCAGCCCGGTTTGGTTCCGCCGGTATTCTGCCGATTCCGTGGGTGTACGCCCGACTGATGGGTGGAGACGGTCTCCGCAACGCAACGATGACGGCAATACTTGCTGCAAACTACGTCGCAACACGGCTCTCGGCCCACTTCCCCATTTTGTATACCGACGCCAACGGGCGGGTGGCGCATGAATGCATCCTCGACCTTCGACCCATCACCAAAGCAACTGGGGTCACCGTTGACGATGTTGCGAAGCGTCTCATGGATCACGGAATACATGCACCCACAATGTCATTCCCAGTGGCGGGAACGTTGATGGTCGAACCTACAGAGAGTGAGTCACTTGAAGAAATTGACCGTTTCTGTGACGCCATGATTTCAATTCGAGGAGAAATCGACCGCGTTGCCGACGGGGAATGGCCTGTCGAAGAGAGTCCTCTGAGGTATGCCCCACACACCGCCGAGGATCTTCTCGGACCGTGGGAACGGCCATATTCGAGGGAGCTCGGTGCATATCCTCTCCCAGGGCTTCGGCAGCAGAAGTATTTCGCCCCCGTCGCACGAATTGATGGAGCGACAGGTGACCGAAATTTGATTTGTACTTGTGAGCCGCTCGAGGTGTACGCCAGCCAGACCTGAACTAGCGTTCGGTACATGGCCACATCAACAGACCGAACAGAGTTCATCTCTGAACTTGTCAACCTCCTCGCCGGTCCAGTCTCAGCGGGAATGAAGAAGGCTGGAGAAGCCAATCAGCGCCGAATGCAGATGCAAGAGCATGTCGAACAGTTGGTCGATGATGCGAAGAAAGCGGGAGACGTCGCTCGCAGGATGGTCTCACTCCTCGACGAGATTGAACAGCCGCTTCGTGAGGCCGTGCCGCAGTTGGCGAGGGCGGCTCAGATGCTCGGTCAACTCCTTGACGAGGCGCCAGATGACCTCGGTGAACAGTTGAAGAACACGTGGACATCGGTGAATTCGCTTCTTGAAGGACTTGGCCCCCTGCTGATGCTCGCACAGGGCGCAGCGGGCATGTTTGGCGCCTCATCTTCTAGCAGTGCGACAACAGCCTCCCCAGCAGCGAGGCCGGCGCAGAAAGCCTCTGGCACGAAGAAGAGCCCAGCAAAGAGCGCGTCTCCAGCGAAAAAGACGGCTGCGAAAAAGGGCACTGCGAAGACGACCACGGCAAAGAAGTCAACCGCCAAGAAGGCTGCTCCTGCGAAGAAGGCCGCTCCGGCGAAGAAGTCAACCGCAAAGAAGGCTGCTCCTGCGAAAAAGACCGCAGCCAAGAAGTCCTCACCATCGAGGAAATAACGGCGTAAGTGGCCCGCCGCTCTCCCAAGTTGGCTACACGAATGGCAACTTGACGAGACGTCCCGGCACTTCGGAGCCGCGAATGTCGACGGTAACCGCATCACCGATTGCCAAAACGGCTGAGATAAAGCCCATCGCAATCCCGTGCTGAAGCATCGGTGAAAAGTTACCTGATGTGACGTGGCCGATCTCCTGGCTGTTGCACACGATGGGATTTCCTGTCCGTGGCGGACGACGACCTTCTGTCGCGATGCCTACCAGTCGGCGTGACGGTCCCGAGGCTTTCTCTGCCAGTAGTGCGTCTTTGCCAATGAACTCCGTGTCAAATGCAACGACCCAGCCAAGGCCTGCCTGCAACGGGGTAATGTCGGGCCCGAGCTCTTGGCCGTGTAGCGGGAGGCCCGCCTCGAGGCGAAGTGTGTCACGGGCACCGAGCCCTGCGGGGGTTGCCCCGGCTTCGGCTAAGGCGTGCCATAACATGTCAGCGTCGCCCGACGGAATCGAAATTTCGAGTCCGGCCTCTCCGGTGTAACCAGTGCCCGCAACGGTGCACTCAGCACCGTTCCAGACAATTTCTTCAACCCTGAAACGGCCCACTGTGCCGAAACTGGGGCACACCAAGGCAGCGATCTCTTTCGCAGCTGGTCCCTGCACCGCAATGACTGCTCGCTGCGTCGTGATGTCATCACCGCCAAGTGCGCTGCGGACTGATGCTGTGTTCGACGCATTCGGCATGACATCGATTACACCACTGTGGTGCCACCAGACGATGATGTCATCGAGCACTCCCCCGTCGGTATTCAACAAGTGGGTGTATTGCGCTCGCCCAGGCTCAATTTTGCCGAGATTGTTGGTCAACGTGTTCTGGACCCGATCGGCGGCCTCGCGATCCGAGAGCCGGACGGTTCCGAGGTGAGACACATCAAACATCGCGCATGAATTGCGGCATGCAAGGTGCTCACTGATTGTGCCCTCATATTCGAGTGGCATTTGCCAACCGCCAAATGGAGCAAGGCGCGCCGATGCAGCGACATGAACCGCGTGAAGTGGTGATCGTCGATCGCTCAGAGTGCGACCGCTTCTGTCTCATCGAAATGCAGCGGTATGAGTTGCGCGTCGATGTCGTTCTTCACTCCCGCGAGTGACAAGACATTGAGGACGCCCTGGCCTTGTTTCACCACGTCAATGAGTTCGTCGCCTTGAGCGAGCACAACCGTTTGTCCACTGATCACGAGATGAGCTGATGCGATATCTGCGCTGACGTGGGTGCGGAGATAGGCAAACACCTCACGCACCGACTCGAGTTTGATGCCTGCGTCAATAAGCGTCTTGACGACTCGAAGCTCGAGAAGATCTTGATAGCTGTACCGGCGCCGGGAGCCGCTTCCAGAAGCGTCGGTAAGCGATGGCCGTATGAGATCGGTCCGGGCCCAGTAATCGAGCTGGCGGTAACTGATGCCGACGACGTCGGCAGTCTGGCGGCCGCTGAAACCCTCAGTTGATGCTGTGTTCGACATTGCGCGCTTCTCTCCCAACCCAAGACTGCATGATCGAAACTACTTCGATGTGAGTTGCCTACGCTATAGACGCAGACAACTGAAGTCAACAGCGCAACAGTAATTGGCTAGGCAAGAAAATCGTCGGGGTTGACCGTCTCAAGAAAGTCCTGGAACTCATCAATAAGTTCTTCTTCTTGATCATCGGCAGACGAAGGTTCAGGCTGCCCAGCTGTTTCCAGCACCTCATCGGTTGCATAGATCGGTGCATCCGTGCGGATTGCAAGCGCACACGCGTCCGACGGGCGACACGACAACGAAGTAGTCTCTCCGTCACTATCGACGAGAGAGAGTTCAGCCATAAAGACATGGTCACGAAGTTCGGTGATAGTCACCCGATCTATTCGATGATCAAGTACCTCGATGACGGTGCTCAGCAGGTCGTGAGTGAGGGGGCGAGGAGGCTGAAGACCCTGCATCGCAGAGTGAATTGATGCTGCCTCAGAGTTTCCTATGAGAATTGGAAGAAGGCGACCGTCACCGTCGGTCTCTTTTAGCAACATCATCGGGGTGTTGGCCGGTAGCTCAACGCGCACGCCGAGGAGATTCATTTGATGCACGGTTCGACCCTACAACAGCACTCTCGGGTGATGCATTGTGGGCTTAGTCAAACAGCCGCTGCAAGCCCTCTTCCACTAACGCCGCTCTCAACTTCCCGCCTGCTTCTGCAATCTCCGCGGACTGCTCATTGGTTTTGCGGCGCATGGAGGGATCTCTCTGTCGAAGCTGATGAGCGAGCAACTGCTCCATTAGCGACAGTTCTCTTTCGGCGGACGTGCGCCAGTTTCGCAGGTGCCGGGCATCGATCCCGTAACGCAACAGGACTCTCGATGCCGCCCCAATGGCAACTTCTTGCTCAACATAGGAATTCGATGATGGGCGCCGGGGTGCAATAATGCCGAACGATTCCAGTTCGGTGAGTTCCTGCTCGGTTAATCCCGTCATTGAGCGAAATTCGCCACGATCAAGGTGCAGCCCAGTACCAAAGCCGATGACGTCGGCGGTTGACGCTGCATCGGATCGCGGGCCAGTTGGACGCTTCATCCGCGCCGATGGATGACTGGCTGGGTCAGCAATCTCCTGCTTCGACTCCGGTCGCTCGATGCCCTGGGGTCGCGAAATCTCCGATGATGGATCAATCTCGCCGGTATCGATTCGGTCTTTAATGACACGAAGAGGCAAGTAGTTTTCACGCTGCTCGGTGAGGATCACCCGCAACAGCTCGACATCAAGTTCATGAAACTTTCGGTAACCCGATGTCGTGCGCTCTGGGTTGATGAGCCCTTGGCTCTCAAGGAAACGGATTTTCGAGATAGTGACCTCAGGAAACTCCTCGACGAGCAGCCCCAATACCTCTCCTATCGAGAGGTAGTCAGCATCGACCTCAGCCATCCGCTCGCTCAAAAAAGACCAACCGGAACTTGCCGATCTGAACTTCGTCACCATGACGCAGGACGCTTGCCTCAATCCGCTGCTGGTTGACGTAGGTTCCGTTGAGCGATCCCGAATCGAGCACCTCATATTCAGCGTCCCGGCGAACAATCTCCGCATGCCGGCGTGAAACGGTGATGTCATCGAGAACAATCTCTGAATCAGGGTGGCGACCGATACGGGTATTTGGAGCATCGAGCGCGTACCGCATTCCCGCAAGACCACCGGACCTCACAATGAGTACACCAACACCTTGTGTGAGTTCACCAAGATTCACCGAGATGTCATCGCCTGATCCCGGGGCGTCCTGCAACGGATCGACGGTCATCAAGGTGATGGTTCGATCGTCGAGCACGTCTAACGGTTCACCGCAGCTTGAACAGAAGTTGCTGCCGGGCGGGTTTCGATGGCCGCACTGGTTGCAGAACACGTACGACACGACTGTCACTCTCCCGTCAAAGAGCGATATCCGTCAGCATCAAGCAGTTGATCAATCATCGATGGATCGTCGATCCGCAGTTCGATCATCCAGCCGTCACCATATGGGTCAGAGTTCAAAAGTGATGGGTCATCTTGAACGGCAGTGTTCACTGCGACGACCACACCGGCTAACGGGCTATAGATCTCTGATACTGATTTCGTGCTTTCCACTTCGCCGCACATTGCGCCGCCCTCAAAACGGTCATCGACAGCGGGAAGGTCAGCGAACACCACGTCGCCCAAAGCATCTTGCGCGTAATCGGTGATACCGATACGAACTGTGCCGTCGTCATTGCGTGCGACCCACTCGTGGTCAGCCGAGTAGCGGAGATGACTTGGGATTTCCATCTCTCTAACGGTAGCGGCTTTGACCAACTGAGATTGTTGCTCGGACGAAATTCACCCAGCACGCTGGCCTGAGCGAACTCCTCGAACAACAAGCGGAACATACGCAACGGCCGTGTACACGCTGAGCACGAGGCCGGGAATTCCGAGAATCCATGCTGCGATGCTGAACGCGTCGGCAATAGGCATGTCGCTCTCCCCCATCAAAAAGCCGGGGAAGGTGAACATCAGCAAAAACGCTGCGGTCTTACCCCACCAGGTGACATCGAAACGTTCCATCTTGAAGACAAATGTGGCGATGACCATCATTGCCGCGACAAGAACCTCCCGGATCAGGGCAATTAGAGCAAACCAGAGTGGGACTGAGCCATCGATGATGAGAGCGACGATCCCAACGAAGAACAAAATGCGGTCAACAGTTGGGTCGAAGATTTTGCCGAATTCACTCGTCTGGTCAAGGCGACGTGCAAGGTAGCCATCAACCCAGTCGGTTGCGCCAATTCCACCGAGCACCCAAGCGGCGAGGTGCTGGCTTTCAAGACCGAAGAGAATCCACAGAAACAACGGCAGGCACAGCAAACGAGCAAGTGTCACCGCGTTCGGAATGGTCTTGATGCCGTCGAACATGCTGACTGGTTGGTCGGTGCTGTTATCGATATTCATTGAGGTGTGTCTATCCCGTTGAAACGTCTGCTTCGAGATGTTAGGTGACGGCTCCGAACCGGGGCTGATCAGCACGAGAGGCGTCCCCTTCGCCGCATGCTTGCCGCCGTCATAGGCTGTGCAATGTGGCAACAATCTTCACACGAATCATAGATGGCGACATTCCGGGAACATTCATTTGGCGTGATGACAAGTGCGTTGCGTTTATGTCGATCAACCCGATGTCGCATGGACATGCCCTCGTGGTTCCTATCGCTGAAGTTGACCATTGGGTCGACCTTGATCCCGAACTTTCCCAACACCTCTTCGCGGTAGCCCATCACATTTCGAAAGCCCAGCAAGCAGCATTTTCCCCAGAGCGTGTCGGACTCATCATTGCCGGATACGAGGTACCCCACACCCATATTCATGTACTTCCGACAAATGAGATGTCGGATCTCTCGTTCTCTAATGCCGCCACGAGTGTCGACCGCGAAGATCTTGAAAGCGCGGCGACCGCAATTCATCGACAGCTTGTCGCAGCGGGCCACGACACTGGAGTGACCCGTTGAACCACGGATTCGCCACCACACGTCTTCAACGCATCGACGATCATTTCCGACGTTACGTCGACGATGGTCGACTCGCGGGATGGCAAGTGATGGTCTCTCGTCGGGGTGACATCGCACATCATTCTACGTATGGGGTTCGAAGCTTCGAGAGTAAGGAACCATTTGCTGAAGACACGGTGGTTCGGCTCTACTCGATGACAAAACCGTTGACCACGATTGCCGCCATGCAACTTGTTGAGCAGGGACTCGTTCAACTCAAAGACCCAGTCGCAAAGTTCATCCCGGCGTTTTCGGCAACACCTGTGTACCGATCGGGTTCGGTCCAGAAGCCAATGACTGAACCGCAGACGCTTCCGATGCTCGTTTGGCATCTCATGACGCACATGTCGGGGCTCACATACGGTTTTCACAACACTCACCCGGTCGATGCTATGTATCGGAATCAAGGCTTCGAGTGGGGACAACCAGAGGATCTTGATCTCGCCGCATGTTGCGAGCGATGGGCGCAACTTCCATTGGTCTTCCAACCCGGCACCGAATGGAACTACGGCATCTCTACAGATGTTCTCGGACGCATTGTCGAAGTGGTCTCAGGTCTCGACCTTGAGGAGTATTTCCAGCAACACATCCTTGGCCCGCTCGGCATGACGGACACGAGTTTCTACATCGATGACGCCAACCGTAAATCCCGTTTGGCAGAACTGTATATCCCACATCCAGAAACCGGTGTGGCGACGAGTGCTCCCGCATTCTTACGTCGCCCAGAACGTCCCTCAGTGCTGTCAGGAGGCGGTGGTCTCTATGGCACGGCAGCCGACTACATGCGGTTCTGTCAGATGATCCTCAACGGAGGCGCCCTCGATGGAGAGCGTGTGATCGGACGCCACACTCTCGACTACATGGGTAAGAACCACCTCCCAGGCAACGTCGACCTTGAGGCCATTGGCCGACCGTTGTTCGCTGAGTCCGCGTTTGTTGGAGTGGGCTTTGGCCTTGGGTTCTCAGTGGTGATCGATGCTGCCGCCAGCAAGGTGCCCAGCACCACCGGCGAAATGGCTTGGGGTGGTGCTGCAAGTACCGCATTTTGGGTCGACCCTGCCGAAGACCTTGCAGTGGTGTTTCTTACCCAACTTCTGCCGTCAAGCACTCACGCAATTCGACCTGAACTCAAACAACTCGTGTACCAGGCACTCGTCGAATAACCCTCTAGAACAAGGTCGTTGGGCTTTCATCGGCTGCTGCGATGAGATGCCTTCCGTCATTCCGCGAGTTATTTACTTCAGTGCTCACCACATGTTCAACGAGAACGTCCTCACTTGCCGGACTCAGAACATGATCAAGGGCCTCGCGTGCGTCACGTTCAGGGGTTGTCAGCCATTGCTCTACATCATTGGATTCGATGATCACCGGCATCCGATGATGAATTGGTTGCATTGTTGTGTTGGCAGCCGTGGTGAGAAGGCAGAGCGTCTGGCGGATGTCGTCAGGGTCTGCGGGGTTACTCCATACTGACGAAATGCCGCCGAGAAGCATCGGTTGCCCGTCACCGCGACTGAAATAGTGAGGCTCTTTTACGGGTTTGCCATTTCTGCCTCGTGGGCCGTCCCTCCGGGCTGGTGACCACTCGAAGAATCCGTCCGCTGGTACAACGACTCGACTCGACCGAATCGACGATCGAAACGATGGCTTTTCCCAGACAGTTTCAGCACGGGCATTGGTCAGCCGCTGCCCAATAGATGGATCTTTCGACCAACTTGGAATTAGACCCCATTCGTATTGCGCAAGGGTTAGGTGTTCGTTGCGGTCACACAGTGCGACGACGTGCGCGGCCGGGGCGATGTTATATCTCGCTTCTGGTGGAGACAGTTCTTCGAGAGTGACGTCGAGAAGGGTCGAGAGTTGCTGGAGTGAATCAGCTTGCACGAACCGTCCACACATTGGTTAGGGCCAGCCTGCGCCAGGTACGTCCACCTGTGCGGTCTCAACTCTTCCAGTCGAGGTGCCGTCAACCCGCTCAGGGTGAGTTCCTCGCGAGGTCAGCACATACAGGGTCGATCCGTCATCTCCGCCAAGCATGCAGGCAACTGCCGATTGATCGGTGGAGATCTCGTCGACCACTTCCCCACCCTCTCGCACTCTCACTACCTTCTTGTGCACGGGGTCAGCGAACCAAATCATTCCCTCTGCATCAAGACAGCAGCCATCAGGAATGAGGTCGCCTAAATCGGCCCACACCCGGTGTTCGACCGCCATACCGTCATCAGTAATGCGATAGGCCGAGTACCGGCGACCGTAGGACTCGCCCACTATCAGCGTTGACCCATCTGGTGTGATCACTGATCCGTTGGGAAACATCAGGTCTTTATTGGTGGTCCGAATGGTGCCATCTGGACTCACCACGACAAGATGCGCAGCTTGCGGCTCGACCGGGGTATCAGCGTGAATGTCGAACCCGAAGATCGAGACGTAGGCAGTTCCATCGGGGCCGACGACCATGTCGTTGCAGTCATACTCCGATACGCCAGAGAGGTCAGCATGACGCACGGTTTCGTGGCCATCAAATCGAAGAAGTCGTTTATCAGCCATTGACACGACAAGCAGATCGCCGTTTGGTAGCCAACCGAGACCCGATGGACGTGCCTCGACCGTCAAGATGCGCTCTTCGTTGCCCTCGCTGTCGAGCGTGAAAACGCCATACCGGAAGAAATCGCTGAACCAGAGTTTGCCTTCATGCCAGCGCGGTCCTTCGCCGAATTGGAGTCCGGTGTGAATAACGGTCGTGGTTTTCATTCCTGCTGCACTTTCGTTCGTCACTGAGGAGTTTCGCCCGCCAACGTGACACGCATCATTTCGCGACGATGGCCGAAGTAATCATCGATGGCGTAGTGCTGAACGCACCGGTTGTCCCACATCGTCAACGTTCCTTGTTGCCATCTCACTCGACAGGTGAAGTCAATACGGCGACAGTGTTCGAAGAGGAAATTGAGGATCGCAGATGCTTCTGCATGGTGAAGTTCTTCGATTCCGATGGTGTAGACCTCGTTAATAAAGAGTGATCTGCGGCCGGTATCGGGATGAGTGCGAATCAAAGGGTGGGATCGTGTTTCGAGAGCACTCTCGTCACCGATAATTTCCATTGACCGCCGGTCGTCTCGTTGACCGAACGTGCCCGAAGGCCCGTATGAGCGACGAGCTGAATGCACGCCGTGCAGAGGCTCAAGAAGCTCTTTCATTCCTTCTGAAAGTGCGTCATAGGCCTGCTCTTGCTGCGTGAACGCAGTGTCACCGCCGGCTGGAGGAATGTCTACCCCGTACAGCAACGTCGCGCTCGGAGGCTGACCCTGAAAGCTCCAGTCGCTATGCCAGCCACTACCAAATAATGGTCCTGCCTCGTCTGCCTCACGGAGCAAACGGAGAACGTTCGGGTGCCCATCGACCGGAGTGATGAATGGCGTCTCTCCGAAGTTCCCGAGCTGAAGCGCAAATGCCTCAAAGGACTCGATCGTCAAGTCTTGTTCCCTGATGGCAAGCACCGAATATTCAGCGAACGCTTCGCGCAACTCGCTGAGTTCGTGTGCGCTGAGTGCTTGAGAGATATCGATGTCGGAGACGTCTGCGCCGAATTTTCCAGTGAGTGGTGTCACTTGCATATCGCAACGGTAGCCCACCCAGATTCGGTCGCCTTTCACCAGAACCAGCGAAGCAGCAAAGTTCGAATAAGGTGCCGGAATGGAGCTTCTCTTCATACGGCATGCATTGCCAATCAGGCGTGAGGTCACCGAAGGCGCTGCTGATCCCCCACTTTCTGACATTGGGCATCAACAGGCCCAACTCCTTACTGACTACCTCGCATCTGAGCACATTGACGCCATCTATGCGAGCCCACTGAAACGCGCTGTCGAAACCGCGCAGCCGCTCTCGGAGCGTCATGGAAAACCCAGCGTTCTTGATGCCGGACTCGCTGAGTTTGATCAGCACTCGTCTGAGTACATACCGGTTGAAGAGATGAAGGCAAACAACGACCCGCGTTTGAGTGACTTCTTTCAGGGCGAGAGCGAGGATTTTGTCGATCGCGTCGAGTTTCGCGATCGCGTTTTAGGCTCGGTTTCCCGAATCATTTCTCACCACGGTGGCGAGCGAGTTGCAATCGTCTGCCACGGGGGTGTCATCAACTGTTACGCCGGTGATGTCCTCGGTATCGACGTCGACGGTCCCGGATTCTTTTACCCCAACTACACCTCAATCACCCGTATCGCCGCCTCACGTTCAGGCGTGCGCTCGATCGTGACGATCAACGAGACCTCTCACCTGCGGAATACTGGGCTCCCAATGGGGCTATTCCAGCACGGTTAAGCATTCATCTGGAGCCGAAGCTCCAGATGTGGTCGGGCTGCCGAGATTCGAACTCGGGACCTCTTGTCCCCCAGACAAGCGCGCTAACCAAGCTGCGCCACAGCCCGTAACTGTGGCTCTGATGCTAACGGTGTGCGTCCCAATTCAGACGAAGAGCACGATGATTCGCCAGCCCAAATATGCGATCAGCGCCGTGACAAGAAGTTTGAAGTGCCACGGTGTTTTCTCGTCGTCGGACAGTCCCGCTGCCTCATCGATGTGTCTGCCACAACTCGGGCAATCGCCGTCGGCCGTCATTGCCGTCGGAGTGAAGTATCGAGCACATTCTTCACACCACGGCATCTCAGCCTTGCTTCTTTCGGATGCGAAGCTTGATCGGTGTTGAACCGAACCCAAATTCTTCACGGATCTTGCGTTCGAGATACCGCACGTGATGTTGGGGCAGTTCTCGATTGACAAACAAGGTGAACGTGGGAGGATCTGTAGCGCCCTGCACGGCATAGAGCACTTTGGCTCCCCCGCCGGCGGGTTGAGCTTGCTGAGCCGCTGCGATGACGCGATTGACGTCTTTGGTCGGCACGCGCCGGTGATATTGCTCGACGGCATCGGTGAGCAACGGGCGCAATTTGTGAACGCCCTTGCCTGTCAGTGCCGAAATAGGCAACACAGGTGAATCACCGAGGAAGGCCAGTCGTCGACCAACTTCAACCCGTTTTGCAGCCCGGTCGTCTGCATCATCGATAAGTTCCCACTTGTTCAGCAGCACGACGATGGGACACCCTGCGGCATCGACACGTTCAGCAAGCCGTTGGTCTTGAGCCGTGACGCCCTCGGTGCCGTCAATCACCAATAACGCGATATCCGCTTCATCGATCGCCCGTAGGGCTCGCACCATTGAGTAGTACTCCGCACTGTCGTCGACTTTTGCGCGGCGGCGCATACCTGCCGTATCGACAAAGACGATCGGGCCATCTTCGGTTTCAACGAGGGTGTCGATGGCATCTCGGGTCGTACCTGACATGTCATGGACAACAGATCGATCCTCACCAACAAGCCGATTAAAGAGGGTCGACTTGCCGACATTCGGGCGTCCGACGATGGCGACTCGCGGCGTGTCTGGTGCGATATCAAGAGGTTCTTCTTCGAGCCATGGTGCCACCTCTTCTTCGCGCACTGAGGCCCGATCACCGAGGCGTTGGAGCACCACATCGAGCAGATCGCCGGCACGCCGACCATGCAGTGCGCTGACGGGGACGGGCTCGCCAAGGCCAAGAGCGAGAAAATCCCACATCTCGCGTTCGCGCCCATCATTATCGGCCTTATTTGCAACGACGATCACGTCAACAGCACTGCGCCGTAACCACGCAGCAATCTCGTCGTCTTGGCTTACCGTGCCGACGCTTGCATCAACGACCAGCAACACAAGATCTGCAGAACTGACCGCAGCTTCGACCTGTCGACTTACTTTCTCGTCAAGGGCATCTCCTCCGGGCATCCAGCCGCCAGTATCGACAATGGTGAATGGCACACCCAGCCACTCGGCTTCAAGTTCTTTTCGATCTCGGGTGATGCCGGGGCGATCTTCCGTGATCGCCACCTGCTCTCCAGCAATGCGGTTGAAGAGCGTTGATTTTCCAACGTTGGGACGACCCACGACCACCACCGTGGGCAACTCGGTGTTCTCCGTCATCATGTGAGACCTAACGCTTCCCTGAGAGCGTGCCCATGAGTAGGAATGACGTCGACCGGCACTGGGAGATCGTCGACCGACAGGCCATCGAGGAATTGTCCGGCATCTGATAAACAGACATCTGGCAAGAGGTAGCGACGATCTGGGTCAGCATCGGTCAGTGCCTCGCAAAGGTCGGTTCCGGTGAGGAGACCGGTGACTCCGGTGTTTCCCCCAAAATAGTTGTTCTCGACCGCAAGCACACTCACATCAAGCTGACTGTTTGAGCTGTCAATCAATGGCCCGATCACTTTCGCACCCATCGCTCCAGTCAATACGGTGACGGCGTCAACCTTACGCTTAGGCGATGCGGTTATCGCCACAGGAGTGGAGCGCAACCCCGTGTACGCAGCCGGGTTCGTCAGTTGCCCGACATCAACAGATGCGAAGAATCCCCGGCGAGGAGCAGTCTCCGCGGTTGACTCGTTGAGGAATTCAGTGGTGAATGTTGCTGCCATTCCGATGCCATCTTCATGCATATCGCAGTCGCCATAGTCACTTAGGGCAGGAAATGGTTCATCGGCCATGAGAAAATATTCATCAGCAGCGAAGACCATTTTGTGACCGACAAGTTGCTCGAAGAGCATTTGCCATTGGAGTACGACCGACAGCACGTTGCGGGCTTCCTCCGCGGTGTGGACCCGCATTGCTGCTTCGGTGTTGAATTTGGAAATGCCGAGTGGAACCACAGCAACCGATGCAAGGTCAGAGAATGAATCTGCGATGCCGAGCATCGTGCGCTCAAAAACTTCACCGTCATTCACTCCTGGGCACACCACGATTTGCCCACGAACTTCGATACCTGCGTCGAGTATGGCCCGCAGCCATCGCAGGCTCATTCCGCCACGCGAGTTCTTCAGCATCCGTGAGCGATCGAACGGATCGATCGCATGGATGCTCACATGAAGCGGTGAGAGCCGCTCGTCGATGACGCGTTCAAGATCGCTTTCGGTGAATCGGGTGAGAGTGGTGAAATTCCCGAAGAGGAAACTCAATCGGTAGTCATCATCTTTGAGATACAGGCTTCGCCGCATGCCCTTTGGAAGTTGATGAATGAAGCAAAACTCGCAATGGTTGTCGCATGTGCGCACTCGATCAAAGACTGCGCTTTCGATCTCGATGCCGAGGGAGGCGCCTTCAGGCTTGACGATCTCAAGTTCGCGCTCGAGACCGCCGCGGGTAACTGAAATACTCGGGTTACTGACATCAATCGCCCACTGCCATTCGATGATGTCTCTTGGCATCACTCCGTCGACTGCAGTGATCTCGTCGCCGACGCGCGCCCCAGCCTGGGCAGCAGGTGAACCGTCGAGCACTCCCGTGATGAGAGGTCCTTCGGTTCGCGAACGGGTATATGACTGCAATGACATACGAGATGAAGAGGCTACCTCTGCTGCACCCGGGCTAGCCTGAAAGCACCATGGCAGTTGACCGGGTTTTGCTTGCCGAGCCGCGCGGCTTTTGTGCTGGAGTCGAAATGGCGATCAAGGCCCTTGCGTGGATGGTGCGAGCGTTTGACCCGCCGGTCTACTGCTACCACGAGATTGTTCATAATCAGATTGTCGTCGACGCATTTCGCTCACAGGGAGTTCATTTTGTTGACGATATTGACGAGGTCCCAGCTGGACGGCCCATCATGCTGTCAGCTCATGGCTCAGCTCCGGAAGTTGTCGCCAGCGCGCGGCAACGTGGGTCATTTGTCGTCGACTCGGTGTGTCCGCTCGTCACCAAGGTGCATCATGAAGTAAAAGTTCGTGCTGCCAAGGGGTATCGCATTGTGTATGTCGGACATGAGGGTCACGAGGAGGCCGTTGGCACGATGGCGGTGGCCCCCGATGCAATCGACCGGGTGGAGAGCATCGCTGAAGTTGACGCGCTTCCACAGCACGATGGGGCGGTCGCACTTCTTGCGCAGACGACTCTGTCTCACCGTGACTGGGAGGGTGTCGCTGTGCGGGTGAAGGAGCGTTTTCCTAATGTGTGGACCCCGGGACGAAGCGACCTGTGCTTCGCAACAACTAACCGGCAAAGTTCGCTTCTCGCCATGGCAGAGCGCTGCGATGCGATTGTCGTCATCGGCTCTGCAAACTCGTCGAACACGACCGCCCTTGCACGTCTCGCGACAGATGCAGGTTGTCAGCATGTTGTCCGAGTAAACACCGCCGACGAGCTCCCAGATGACCTGCAGGGTGTTGTTGGCGTCACTGCTGGGGCCTCGGCCCCAGAACAGCTGGTTCGAGAAGTGCTCGAACGCCTCGCACCTACCAACGGGATCGAACTCGTCCGGGTGACCGAGGAGGATGAATATTTCCCGCCTCCACGCAACATTCGAGAACTGCAGGTCGCCATTGAATCTGCAGCAACAGTTCTTCTCGGAGGTGGTGTGTTGTCTAGTCCAAAGATGGATGATCGGTCGCTCTCTGCGAGTGCCGTACTTGCATCTCTCGATGAGGTAATTCAGTGAACGCTTTAACTCCATTGCTCGACACAATTCGCATTTCACTCCACATCGCAGCTGTGGCGGTCTGGGTTGGAGGCCAGTTCGTGGTGGCAGCAATCGTGCCGAAGCTACGCGCTGGCCACCGCGATGCTCTACCTCTCGTCGCGCAAGGCTTCGCCCGGGTTGCGTGGCCAGCATTTTTCATTGCCATAGCAACCGGGATGTGGTCGCTCATGGCTGTTGACGTTGGTTCGACGACAACTGGCTATCAAGTTGCAATGATGTTGAAGGTTCTTGCGGTGTTGCTCAGTGGTGCGGCAGCTGCGGTTCACTCGGCAGGTTCATCAAGGGCGGCCAAAGCGATCGGAGGAGCATTCGGTCTCGTGTTTGCGCTCACCGCTCTCGTGCTTGGAGTTCTCATACGGTCTGGTGCATAGATGACAGGACTATGGCGGTGGACAGTACTCATTGTGGCAATCGTGTCGGTGGGGCTCGCTCTGTTGCGGGAGCAAAATCGATCATCAGACCTTGACGCAACCGCATCATCAACGAGTGTCAACCTGGCAACGACCACAGAACCCCTGGGCAATCCGACACCAGCTCCGGAGTGGTGCCTCGAACTTTCAGCGATCGACGACTCGACGCCTCTCAACGATGTCGCAATGAAATACCTTTCGGCTGGGCTCATCGCAGGTGGGGCAATTGAACGGGATCTCACAGCCGCTGCACTCGCAATGACCGGCAATCAAACCGAGAGCTCAGCCTCCACAGGGGTGTCGACCACAATCTCCGACGACAATTTCGATGCGGAGGGCCGATATGTCGATGAAGATCCACTGCTTCGCGCCGGTCAACTCATCGAAGAAAACTGCAAACGAGTCTCATTGCAAGCAGCCCCTTCCGCGACAAATCCGCAGTAGCCATCGACACCGTCTCAACTAGTTGATGCGTTTCGGCGAATCAGCAATGACGGACTAGTTTGCGGGAATGTTCCCTGGATCACATCTCGCAACCCAACCAGACAAACCCGCCCTCATCATGGCCGGGAGTGGTGAAGTCCAGACCTTCGCTGAACTTGATGCGGCGGCCAATCGCCTGAGTCACGTCCTTCGCAACGCTGGCATTGAGGCAGGCGATCATGTTGCAATCTGCATGGAGAACAATCCCCAGTTTCTTGAGGTGCTCTGGGGGTGCCATTATGCCGGAGTCGTCTACACCGCAGCCTCATCTCGCCTTACCTCAGACGAACTCGCCTACATCATCAACGACTGCGGAGCCAAAGCCTTCATTACATCGATGTACAAAGCCGAACAAGCCGCTGAGGTCTTTGATGAAACGCCGAACGTCACGCTGCGTTTGATGATCGGCGGAACGATCGACGCCCACGGCTCGTATGAAGACGCTGTTGCAGGAGCGAGCGAACAGCCCCTGGCCAACCGTATTGCCGGGCGTGACATGTTGTATTCGTCGGGTACCACCGGTCGACCCAAAGGTGTGTTCCCCTCGCTGCCCGATGTCGCTCTCGAAGAATGGGCGAGCAGCATCGAGGCGTTGCAACAGTTGCTGTTCGGAATGGATGCATCAAAGGTCTACCTGTCGCCTGCACCGATGTACCACGCCGCCCCACTTCGGTTCTGCCTCGCCACGCAAGCCATCGGGGCGACAGTCGTATTGATGGAACACTTCGATGCAGAGGACTACCTCAAATATGTCGATCAGTACAAGGTCACCCACTCGCAACTTGTGCCGACGATGTTCGTTCGCATGTTGAAGCTCGACCCCGAGGTGCGTGCCAAGTACGACGTGTCAACGATTGAGGCGGCGGTTCACGCAGCCGCACCCTGCCCGGTCTCGGTCAAGCACCAAATGATTGAGTGGTGGGGGCCAGTCATCCATGAGTACTACGCCGGTACCGAGGGCAATGGATTTGTGTACTGCAATAGCGAGGGCTGGCTCGCCCACCCCGGCACTGTTGGGTCACCTCTCAATTGCGTCGTTCACGTCGTAGGCGAAGACGGCGAAGAAGTACCTACCGGGGAATCTGGAACGATTTACTTCGAAGCTGGAGGAACGTTTGAGTATCACAACGACCCCGAAAAAACAGCCGGCTCGCGACATCCAAAGGGCTGGAGCACACTTGGTGACGTCGGCTACGTCGATGATGATGGTTTCGTGTTCCTCACCGATCGCAAGGCGTACATGATCATCACAGGTGGTGTGAACGTGTATCCACAAGAGTCAGAAAACCTTCTTGTCACCCACCCGTCGGTCATCGATGTTGCCGTGTTTGGTGTTCCAAATGATGACTTTGGCGAAGAAGTAAAGGCTGTAGTTCAGCCAGTAGAAATGCCAGTCGACGACGCAGCGGCAGGCGAACTGGAGCGCGAGCTTATTCGGTTCTGTCGTGAACAACTTGCTGATGTCAAGTGTCCACGATCGGTTGATTTCAGAGAAGAACTTCCTCGACACCCGACGGGCAAGCTCTACAAGCGTCTTCTCAAAGACGAATACTGGGCGGCTGCAGGTCGAAGCATTTAATGGCTGCAGCTAGGCCGACCGCTCCACACCCGTTTCTTGACTGGGAGGGTGTGCTGGCATTCGCCCACCGAGGGGGAATGAGCGAAGCGCCCGAAAACACGCTCGACGCGTTTCAACATGCCGTTGATCTTGGATACACCTTTCTCGAGACCGATGTTCACCTCACCAGCGACGGTGTACTCGTTGCATTTCACGACGCTGACCTTGAGCGGACCTGTGGAATCAAAGGGAAGATCAATGATCTCAGTTGGGATGCGGTGAGGGAGGCCAAAGTCGACGGCACACACCCAATTCCGCAATTCACTGATCTACTTGACGCATTCCCTCAAGCACGCATCAACGTTGACTGCAAGTCAGACGAAGCGCTGCAACCATTGATTTCGCTGCTCAGCGAACGTGACTGCCTCGATCGGATCTGTGTGGGGAGCTTCAGCGATCGTCGCTTGCGAGCAGTTCGCAAAGCATTTGGTAATCGGGTGTGCACGAGCCTTGGTCCGGTCGAGACGACTCGACTCACCGCCGGGGCGCCTATCCCCAAAGGGGTTTACGCTGCGCAAGTTCCACCGACCGCTGGAAAGCTGCCATTCGTGACAGAACGATTTGTGTCAAGAACACACCGACGTGGGCTTCAGGTTCATGTCTGGACCATCGATGATGCCGACGAAATGAATCGCCTGCTCGATCTTGGAGTCGATGGCATCATGACCGATAAGCCGGAGGTACTGAAGACGGTGCTCGAAGCCCGCGGCCAGTGGTGACCTTAGGCTGTCGCCATCTTCAGCGACGTTCAAATAACCTTCCGACGCGCTCGACGTAGTCTCGTGGATTCTCCATTTCGAATACGGGAAGCATGAATTCGGTCAACGAGTGAGTCTCAATAAGTTCTGTGAGCTGCGCCCTGCATTCGGCTTCGGAGCCATGGATAACGAACGGCAGCACCCATTCATCAGAAACGTATTTCGCCGCCGCATGAAGACCACCCGCCATGGCACTCCGAACTTGGTCGACATGCTCGTCGGTCATACCGATCTGCTCGCGGACGTCAGCCGGTGAGTCACACAGCCGGTATGTCATATGTGGGCGAACGGCCTCGAGATCGTTATCGGTCATCACAATCGATGTTGAATACGACAAGTCGACCGGGTTTCCCGACATGGCTGCGCCATCGCGAACGATGTCTACCGCGGCCGAAAGAGTTGTCTCATGGAGAAAATCAAGAATGACACCATCGGCTAACTCTCCTCCGAGCGACAGCACTCGAGGCCCACGCCCAGCGAGCCATATCGGAATGTCTCGATATGGGCGGGCCAAGCTCGCATGCTGAAGATGCACTGTTTCGCCCTCGAAGTCGACCTGCTCACCAGCCCACAACCCCCTGCATACGCTGATGAGTTCTCGCAGCGAGACAACCGGGCGTGAGCGAGATAGACCGAGTGCGTCAAGGGTGAGAGATCCGCCGGCGCCAAAGCCTGCTACAGCTCGCCCGCCGCTCAGTTCTGCCAGGCTCGCATGGGCAGCTGCCGTCTGTCCCGGGTGCCGGGTGAAGGGGTTCGTGATGCCAGGGCCTACGAGCATTGAGGAGGTCGCTAAGGCAACGGCGGCTGAGATTACGTAGACATCGTGAGTGGCGAGACCCTCGTCGTATAACCGGCATGTGCTGTAGCCCGAGTTCTCGGCGACTTGAACAAGGTCAATGACCTCTTCAATTGGGCCATCTGGAATGATGTTCAGCGCTAACGAGACCACGCCGAAACGCTACTCAACATGTTCGAATTCAATCGATACGACCTCGTTGTTCGGCGTGAGAGCGTCAACGAGTTCATCGACCAAGAGAGCGGTAATTTGGTCATCTTCCCGTGACGGAACTTTGGTGATGACAACGACTTTTCGAGCCGGTGTCGGGCACCCCTTGAATGACCCATATGGCGAGGTAAGAACCGTGGCAGCCCGAGCAGGGGTGAGGCGTTCGTAAGGGCTGCAACGGGCAACTGCGGCAACCCTCAGGGGTCGGTGACATTGATCGGCGATAACACGTCCGAGAGCGTCGGCTCCGATGACCGCCAGAACAGTGGTCGTTTCATCGGGAAGCACCGGCTCAAAATTGGCAGGTGCTTTGAATGGCCGATGACGTGCACCATCAGCTTCAACGAGAACAACATCGCAAAGAGAGTGGTCGCTAAACCAAGTGTCACAGACAGATGGACGGACACCGATCGATTTACCATCTTTGACTCCAGCTCGAACGAACACCGGTGACATTCCGTTCCACAACTCAAGGGGTCTCGTAAACGGTGCTTCAATGACATCAAGCATTCCCGTCTGTCGCTCCCCCATCTTCGTGGTTGTGGTCACGATCGTGCGCCTATTCAAAGATCGCGCGAGTTGAAATAGCAGCGTTGATTTGCCGCCGCCTCCAACAAGGGCGAGCAGTTCTCGCTGCTTGAGATTCAGCGCCGAAGCCAGTCTCTTACTTGGGATCGGAATCATTATCGAACACTCAGGCGATGCAGTGCTTCAACAACTCCCCCGCCGACTGCAAGCGCCTTATCAGATATTTGAGTGCAGGCCTCCGGGTCATGCCGGGGGTCAATATCGGCGATCTTCAGCCCTGCTGAGACCTCCGAACCGGGAGCGATGAGGCCTCTCACCATTCCGGTGAACGGGGCATGAACCGGCGTTTCTGTCTCTGCGACCACCCCGCCAAGCACACTGCCTGCTTCGACCCAGTCGCCAATTTCTGATGACCAATCGATACGACCAGCCTGAGGTGCCCGTATCACTCTCTCAGCCGATTTTCCTTCGATCTCTCCCGGGCTCCCCGTATTTGGCTCGGCCATGCCCGAAAAGAGGGCTCGTCCAAGCCGGTGACCCCGCATCGTCTCTACCACCGCATCGCAATGCGTGCCGACCACGAACCCAGGGCCGAGCGCAATCACGATGTCAGCATCGCTGACAGATGAATCGAGAGGCTGTTTTGCGAGACGGCAATCGATGATGCTCCTCACCTGCTGCGAGAGCGGCACATCGGCGAGGGTGGGTGCCACGACAACGGGAACTTCGCCAAGGTCCCAACAAGAGCGAACTGACAATTCATCACTACAACGCCGGGCCACAAGACCTTCGATATCGATATGCCCTGAGACCACCGCTGAAGAAACCGCAACCGTGCGTCGAATGGTGAGCGGCTGGGGAAGCTCAGCTACGACCACTCGGAAGCCGGCATGATGAAGGCGCCACACAACGCCACTTGCAATATCTCCCCCACCTCGTACAAGGACGACGTCATCTGGTGCTGGTTGCACGAACGACCTCAGCGATGATGCTGATTGCGATTTGCTCAGGGGTCTCGGCGCCGATTTCTAGACCGATCGGCGTAGAAATTCTAGAAATCTCATCCTCGCTGCACCCGGCGTCAATGAGAAGTTTCTTCGTTGTCGACCATCTGCGCGCACTTCCCATGAGGCCGATGTAGGCCGCCGGTTGTTTCACGACCGCAGGAATGAGTTCAACGTCAAGAGGAACGTTCCGAGTGACCATGACAATGGCTGATCGAGCGTCAAGTGGAATATCGGCGAGCACCTCAGAAAGTTCGCCACCATGGGGTGTGACGGCATCGTCGAGTTCTTCGAGTTGTTCAGGTCGGTCGTCCCAGAGGTGAACGTCCCATCCAGTCCATTGCGCAAGCTCGCAAACAGCACGTCCAACATGACCGGCACCGATGATGAGTAGTGAGGCGGTATTCATATATGGCTCAACGTAGACGTCCATCTCCCCTCCGCATACACCAGGGTCTCCCGTGGAGGGGTCGACAAGCCGATAGGTGAGCAAGCGAGGCTGACCATCGGCCATTGCCTCCACGGCCACATCAACCACCCTTGATTCCATTTCGCCACCGCCAACGGTTCCCAACCGGCTGCCGTCATCACGGATCAGCATTGCGGCACCGATGCGTCTGGGCACCGATCGATCAGTTCGGACCACTGTCGCTATCGCCGCCTTGCCGCCAGCTGATGCGGTATCGAGCGCCTCTCGAATCAGATCTAACGACCCCAAAGTCGGCTCGCTTCCTCAACAACGCGCCCTCGGGCTCGCTCAACATCGACTCCGAGCACCTCTCCGTTTCGCACCCGCCATTCACCAGCCACCATGACATCACGAACGTGCTGACCGCTTCGCCAAAGCACCAGTTGATCACAGATCGTTGAGGCATCAATTGGCGTAGGGAGGTTAGATTTGACGAGCTGAAGATCAGCGATCCACCCCGGTTCGATTCGACCGAGGTTGTCGATGCCGAGCGTCCGGGCGCCGCCTTCAGTCGCCATGTGGAGTACATCGTGGGCGGGAAGAGTCGATGGATCAAGAAGTCGAGCCTTTTGTAACCAGAATGCTCCTCGCATGACCTCGTACATGTCGTTGACGTAACCGTCAGTGCCGAGGCCGACGGTGACACCTTTTGCAAGGAGTTCAGCGATTGGCGCGATGCCTCCACCGACTTCGCAGTTAGACAGCGGCATATGGCTGACACGGGTTCCAGTTGCGGCAATGATGTCGAGTTCCGAATCGGTCATCTGCACGCATTGGCTAGCGAGAAATGACTGATTTGCGACTCCCAGCTCACGATAAAAGGCCATGGTGTCCATTCCATGGTTCTCGCGAGCCCAGTTGCCCTCGTGCGTTCCCTCATTGCAATGTGCGTGGTACCAAGTTGATCGCACTCTCGCTTCATCGGCTGCACGCTCAATGAATTGCGGCGAGCACGTAAAGACGGTGTGCCACGACATCGCCCCGGACACCAATGGATCACTTTGGTGGGCGTCAATAAAGTCAAGATTTTCGCGAAGGGATCGTTCTGCTATTTCTTGTCCCGATCGCTCCGTTGCCTCAAAACTAAAGATGCCTCGCATGCCTGCACGGCTCGCATACTCGGCTTCGACTTCGAGAACACCTGACAACGCCCCTGGGGCCTCACAGATATCAAAGAAGGTGGTGGTGCCACTCCGTAACATTTCGGCGCACACCCATTCTGTGGCGGCACCAATCATCTGCTGATCGAGACGATCCTCGACTTGGGGCCACCAGTAGTCATCAAGAAAGCTTTCGAAACCTGTTGGCGGTGATTCGATCACGATTCCGTGGGCAAGCGTGCCGTAGAGGTGAACGTGAGAATTCACGAATCCAGGCAGAAGGGCACAGCCGGATCCGTCGACGGTCTCATCTTCGGGGAATAAAGCGACGAGTTCCCCCGGAGGCGCTACGTGAGTGATGACCCCATCAAGAACCCGAACAGCAGTGTTCGCGCTGACCTCCTCACTGGAGGCAACCAACCAGTCGGGTTGAATAATCATGTGTGTCGCGTCTTACTCGGAGGCCTTCATCGCCCGCCAGACACGTTCTGGGGTAAATGGGATTTCGTTCATCGAGACACCGAGAGCATTTTGGATGGCATGTCGGAGGGCTGGAGCAACGCCATCCTTCGGAATTTCTGCTACCGCCTTCGCTCCGAATGGGCCGCTGTCTTCCATTGTCTGAACGAGGTAAACAGCCGTCTCAGGCATTTCATCGGCTCGATAGATGTGGTAGGGGCCGAATGAATCGTTCAGCATCTTTCCGTTTTCATCAAATGCGTACTCTTCGCAATGTGCGTACCCGAGCGCTTGCAACATGCCGCCCTCTACCTGACCAGACGCCGTCACCGGGTTGATCGCAACGCCACAGTCGACGGCCATCGCCATCTTCTTCACGGTCACCTGACCGGTATCGATATCAACCTCGACCTCGATGACCTGTGCAGCAAACGGTGGTGGGCATTCAGGCGATACGTACGACGCTGTGCCCATGATTTGCTCTTGTTCTTGCGTATGCAATGAATCGAGCGCAATGTCTTCCATTGAGACCGAGCGGCCATCGGGAGCATAGGCCCGCCGGTCACGCAGTTCGATGGAACAGGGCTGCTCCACACCGAGGAGCATGGCGGCGCGCTCTTTGATGCGTTCGCGGGCGGCCTCGGCTGCACGGAGGGCTGCGGTGCCAGAGATATAGGTCGTCGACGAGGCGTATGCCCCTGTATCGAATGGGGTCATGTCGGTATCACTTGAGTACACCTTGATGTCGTCAAGTTGAACACCAAGTACCTCAGCAGCGATTTGCCCAAGGACCGTGTCTGCGCCCGTACCAAGGTCGGTTGCGCCGACCAACATGTTGAATGAGCCGTCATCGTTGAGCTTGATAGAACATCCACCCATATCAAGGAACGGAATTGCGGTGCCATGCATGCAATAGGCAAAGCCGAGCCCTCTACGGATATTCGGGCGGTCAGATGGCTCACGCCAAGCTTGATCGTCACGACGATGCCAGCCGATTTCTCTGAGTGCTTGTGCAACACACTCCTCAAGTCCTGTTGAGAGCACTCGTGGATACTCATCAAGCTCTTCATCGCTTGCGGCTCTTTCACCAAGATGCGGCGCAATGTTGAGTTCATCGCCTAGCCGCAGCCAGTTTTTGCGTTTGAACTCGATGCAGTCGTAGCCAAGTTCCGCCGCAATGTCATCCATATGGGCTTCAAGCGCAAATTCAGCCTGTGGTGCGCCGTAACCTCGGTATGCGCCCGGAACCGGGATGTTCGTGTACACGACGTCACAGCGAAAACGTTTGTTTGGCGCGTTGTACTGGGTGAGCCCTCGGAGACCTGCGACGGTCTGCACGGTATAGCCATGGGTGCCGTATGGGCCGGTGTTGCCGATGATGTACAGGTCTTGAGAGACCAACTTCCCGTCGCCGTCAACAACAGTTGTGAACGTCAACGTCTGAGGGTGGCGGGTTCGGCTTGCGATGAATTCCTCTGAGCGGTCAAGTTCAAGTCGAACAGGTCGCCGAGTTGCCTGAGCAAGATGCCCAACGATGTCTTCGATGAGCATTTCCTGCTTAGCGCCGAAGCCCCCACCAATGCGTGGCTTCACGACTCGAATGTCTTTGATGTCGCGATCGAGCAGCGGAGCCACCATTCGTCGAGCGTGGAATGGAACTTGGGTGGCGGTTCGAATGACAAGGCGTTCGTCTTCGTCAAGCCACGCAATTGAGATATGCGGCTCGATCGGACATTGCTGTACTTGGTGCACCCGGAACGTCTGAGTAAAGACATGGTGGCCGTTTTCTATGGCGTGCTCGACAGCCGCATCGGGGTCATTTCGACGAGCGGCGATGTGATGAACGATGTTCTTCTCTCGATCGTAAATTTCGAGCGTGTCAGGTTCGTCGTGGATCACCACCGCGCCATCAACCATCGCGTCTCGCTCATCGAGAATCGCCGGGAGCACCTCGTAGCTGACGTCAATCAGTGTGCACGCATGAGCCGCAATCTCTGGAGTCTCTGCGGCCACCACCGCAACGCGGTCGCCGACATGGCGGACTTTTTCATCGAAACTCACCTGATCATGAGGATGAGGATTCGGCCATGACTGTCCGCCAGATGCGTATTTCACACGAGGTGTGTTTTGGTAGTGGAGAATCTCGTGAACTCCTGGCAGTGCACGAGCAACGGAATCATCAATGTTGGTGATTCGAGCATGAGCATGAGGACTGCGCAGCACCTTTGCGAACAGCATGTTCCGCAACTCGATGTCATCGGTGAATGCAGGATTACCTTTTGCGAGTCGAATCGCATCAACCTTGATTTCGGGTTTACCAACAACAGCCATGTCAGGTACGTCGCGGGATGGAATGACGCGCGGTACGGCTGCGGAGGCTGTTGGCGCAGGATCGCTCGGGTCGTAATCGGCGGGCTCGCCCTGCTGGGTAAGTGGTGGAACGATCAGGGGTGCGAATGCTTCTGTTTCTTCCCCACGCAGCACCGCTGCTGCCCTATGGATCGCTTCGACCGGCTTCACATATGCGGTTTCTCGGTCAAGTATTCCCGACAGCATGTCTCGAATCTGTGCGTCGGTTGGTGCAGGGTTCTTCTCGAGGAGCGCCAAAGTGCCGAGCACCATTGCGCCCGCCGAATAACCCGATTGAAATGCGCCGGCTGCAACGAACGCGGCCTGGATCGGGTGAAGCTCAGCTTCAGTATTCAGAGCTTCAACGGTGGTGATGGAGTGACCATCAGCCTGTACCGCGAGGACGACATCGCTGCTGACCAGATCGCCATCGAGCAATACAGCTCCCGCACCGGTCTCACCGCTATCAGACCCGTAGTGCACGCTGAACATTCCCTGCGAGCGCAAAAAGGTCCTGAGTGTCTCATGAACTTCGCAGGTGCTCGTGATCTGTCTGCCGTTGAGAGTCAGAGAAATTGATTTCATGACAGGTCTCCTAATACGCGCTCACCCAATGTGACGGCGAGGTGATGGCGATATTCGCTCGACCCACGGAAGTCGTCGATGGGAATAAGTTGGTTGATGTCGTCGATTGACCGGGCTACCACCGGTTGCGCACCGACCCCTGTGAGAGCGAGAGTGATGCCGTCTTCTGATCGTCGTCCAACGACGGCAACGATTGGTGTGTCCATCGGCGTACGACCTGTGTGTTCGATCGTCCACGCGCCATCTGCCGTCACGTCAACCCCAACGATGAGCTCCCTGGGTGCGCTGACATAGCGTTCGACACTCACCTCGTCACCGTTCGCAGTGCGAACCGATGCGCCCGACGCCATCAAAGCGGCCAGCATGAGACTTTCTCCTCCGCCGGCTGCAACCGTTCCGCCAACCGTGCCAACAGTCCGGAGTGTTGAGGGAAGTTCGCGGCGTGCCGCCTCAGCAAGGAGATCTCCACCGCATTGCCGTTCCACATCAGACAGTCGACACATTGCACCAAACTGCACTCGAGAGGCCTCCCTGGAGACCACATCGAGACCAAGTGATTGAAGGTCAACCGCCACCAACTGCGAGCGGTTTCGATCCGCATTCACAACGGTGCCTCCCGCGAGTGCTACGTGGTCTGGCTGCTGAAGGAGCTCAACGGCCTCAGCCAAGGATTCCGGGCGATGGTATTCGACTACTAATGGCACGCTATTGAAGTTAGCCGAGACGAGATTGAATGCCCGCCCGCTGAAACAGGGTTTTTGCCGCATTCTTCGCCGAAGCAACTGCCTCGGCGATGTCAACACCAGCATGCTGCCCGTTCCTCACAACAGCATTGCCCTTCACGAACACGTCTCGAACATGCTGCGGTGCGCAATTGAAGACCACCGCACTGGGCACTCGGTGAACGGGAGCCACCGCAGGGTGGTCGAGATCGACGACAATGAGATCAGCTTCTCGACCAACCTCGATACGTCCAAGCGTGTCGGGTTCGCCAAATGCCCGAGCGCCGCCGGCACATGCCATTTCGATTGCATCTTCTGGTTGCAAGGCCATTGCATTGAGGTGATGCACCTTTTGGAGGAGCACACTTACCTTCATCGCCTCAAAGAGGTCTTGCCGATTATTCGATCCTGAGCCGTCGCTAGCGAGGGCAACAGTGATGCCCCTCTCTCTCATCTCAAGGATTCGGGCCACCCCAGAAGCCAGGTACATATTCGATACCGGGCAGTGGACCACCACCGCATCTGCGGCGGCAATGGCGTCAAGTTCATCATCATCGAGCCACACGGCATGGGCGAGTTGCACGTCGGACGCGAGTGAGCCAACGCTTTGCAACCAAGGAACATGACGCATTCCGCGTTCCTCGAGGCTCATCTCCACTTCGATCGCCGTTTCAGCGCAGTGAACGTGGGTGCCTCGACCCCATGATCGTGCCGCTTCGATCGTCGACACCATCGCCTCATCAGAGCATCCCCATGGAATCAAAGGCCCGAGCTCAACACGTATTCGACCGTCGTGGCCATCCCATTGATCGAACACTGCTTTTGCTCGCTGAATCGCAGTCGCCGCATCTTCTGCGAGCGGTTCGTGATAGTTGCGGTCGGCCCAACCGTGTGCAAGCAGAAGACGAATGCCAAGTTCATCGGCAGCCCGACACACTGCGTCATCGATCAGGCCACCTTCGGCACCAGGGTGCACGTATTGATGGTCAATGACAGTCGTGCAGCCAGTCAAGAGATTCTCGAGAAGTCCAATTCGCGCCGCGTGATACGCAATCTCTGGCGTGATGTGTTCCGCTGCGGGCCAGATGCATTCTCGAAGCCAGTCGAGAAGCGGCCGGTCGTCGGCGAGACCTCGGAAAAACGATTGAAACAGGTGAGTATGTGCATTGGTCATACCGGGCATCACTGCACAGCCAACTGCCGAGATGTGCTCATCGACCGAAGACACGACTTCTGCCGGTGGCTCACCCTCGCCGAGTTGTGTAATCACACCGTCTGAGACAACAACCCAACCCGGGTCAAGTACCCGGTGAGAGGAGTCGACGGTGACTATCGCTCCCCCAGCGATGAGTCGGCTATTCGCCATCTGGCATCCAGTGGGCGAATGCGTCGATCACTGGTTTGATGTCGTCCATCATCGGATACAGGATCGGACACGTCACGCCAGCATCGATGTATTCGGCAACCTTGTCTTGGCACTCTTTCGTTGTGCCAACAGCCATCAGCGACCGGACAAGGTCATCGGGAATGAGGTGCGCTGCCTTGCGGTAGTCGGCCTCTGTGGCAGGCCAGCCAACAACTTCTTGCACACGCTCTACTAACTCAGGGTCAGCGCCGCTCGCCTCCATGATGTGGGGCTCGGTGCCCAAGTAGTACGCAACGAGAGATTTCCCAGTGAGCAATGCTTCTTCGGGGTCGTCGTCCGAGAGGGAACACACGAGAAGTTCGGGACGATCAATGTCGTCGATTGTTTTTCCTGCGCGTTCAGCGCCGGAGGCAACGTGCTCAACCGCTGAGCGTATGTAATCGGTTGAGACGACATAGTTGAGAACAACGCCGTCACAGGTCTCGCCGGTGAGTTCAAGCATTTTTGGACCGGTTGCACCGATGTAGATCGGAATATTTCTTGGAGAGGTATCTCCATATGCAACATCAAGTCGTACACGGTCAAGTTGAACGATCTCACCCTCGTAGGTGACTTCCTCCATGGTGAACAGTGCGCGCAAGGCCTCAACGTGCTCGCGCATCGCTCGAAGCGGAAGTCGGCGATTCTCACCAACACGGCTCGCAATTGGCTCCCACCATGCGCCAATGCCGCACATCACGCGACTTTCACCATCGACGAGACCACCCAGTTCCCACATGGTGCTCCACGTTGCTGCGATGACTGCCGGGTTGCGGGTCCAAATGGGCAACACACCCGAACCGATTCGCAGGCGCTTTGTCTCTGTGAGCAGGGCACTCATTAATACGACGCAGTCTCGTGCGAGACGAGTGTCGGCCTGCCAAATTTCTGAGAATCCCTGTTCTTCTGCATACTTCGCCATTTCGATTTCATAAGCGATTGGATGCTTGTCTTGCAGATAGAGGGCCATGCGTTGCGCCATGGCGCCGAGATTAGGTGATAACCGGTGGGAACTCGCTCATTGCGCTGGTGCGGGCGACGACCTGTCCACCCTTCAAAACGATTCGATCGGCTGGTGCCTCAGCAATTGCCTGACGGGTCGAACCTGCTCGCACGGCGAGAAGGTCGGCGGGTTGACCAACCTCGATCGAGACTTCGGGCATCCCGAGGGCTTTGCGTGGATTGGACGAGATTGTTGCAAACGCATCGTTCGGGAGCATGTGGCCTGCCATCACCATCAACGCGGCTGTCTCGAAGGGATCGTTCCTTCCCACAAAGTTGAAAGGATCCTGGGCGTTGTCCGCACCTGCGACGAGGTTCACTCCGGCTGCCAACAACGCATGAATGGCGGTGAGGCCTCGAGGTGTCGCTACCGGGTCGTCGCGCCCCTGCAGGAACAGGTTTGTTTGCGGCAACGCCACGATGGAGACTTCCGCTGCGGCGATGTTCTCGGCGAGCGGCTGGACTTGCTCGACAGGAAGCATTCCAAGGCTCACGCAGTGACTTGCGGTGGTCAAAATCCCAGAGCCACGCGAGTACCGAACGACATCATTGATCGTCAGCGCTGTGGGGTCGAGAGTCTCATCGACATGCAGATCAACTTTGCGTTGATGGCGCTCAGCGAGTTCGAACACTTTCGAAACGCACGAGTCTGAATCAGGCTCAAGGTGAGGGCATCCACCGATGACTTCTACTCCAAGTTCGATTGCGTCGTTGAGGGCTGCGAGGTTGATGTCACTCCCCTCACCGCTCATCGGCATGTACGTCAGTGCAA
>Ga0255776_10000827_pt1 | contig 35410 bp, 32 predicted proteins | sample 071ome_19_FD_179974 | JGI IMG/M metagenome (GOLD analysis project Ga0255776, IMG submission 179974) | Coastal salt marsh microbial communities from the Groves Creek Marsh, Skidaway Island, Georgia - 071413AT metaG (version 2) | ecosystem: Environmental > Aquatic > Marine > Intertidal zone >... | reverse complement strand
TCAAAACTGTGGGACAGCAGTGGCCTAAGGCCCTTTTTCTAACGATTACATTTGGTTGAGAACACCGTCACTCAAACGGTATTGCTTCTGCGCCAGAGCGGCAAACTGCAAATCATGGGTCACCACCACAAACGCCGTATCCACCACTTCATTTAACTCTGTCAACAACGATTGAATTTCTGCACCAGTGTGGCTATCAAGGTTACCGGTTGGCTCATCCAACAACACCAGCGCTGGCTCGGTGATCAACGCGCGAGCAATCGCCACCCTCTGCCTTTCGCCACCGGACAATTCCGCGGGCTTATGATTCATTCGATGGGATAAACCCACCTTACCGAGCAAGACCCTCGCCTTATCCATCGCGGCCTTTTTATTCACCCCCTGAATCCATAATGGCATCGCTACATTTTCTACGGCGGTAAACTCGGCAAGTAAATGATGAAACTGATATACAAAACCTACGTGTCGATTCCGCAGCTCTCCTAATGCCCTTTCATCAAGCGCCCGAATATCTTGTTCACCCCAAAAAACTTGCCCAGAAGAAGGCTGATCTAAACCTGCCAGCATATTCAGCAAAGTGGTTTTTCCCGAACCAGAAGCCCCCACGACTGAGACCCACTCTCCTTTATTCAAAGTAAATTCAAGTGCGTCCAGTACCACTACAGGTTCAGGCCCTACATGATACTGCTTAGTCAAAGCCTTGCATTGCATTACCACATTATTCATCGCGTCAGCTCCATTAGATGTCATAGCGCAGGGCCTCCGCAGGTTGTACTTTCGATGCTCGATAGGCAGGATAAAGCGTTGCCAAAAAGCTCATAGCAAATCCAGATGTGATCACAATCAACACATCTTTCCACTTCAACTCTGAAGGCAAATAGCTAATAAAGTAGACATTCGCATTCAAGAACTGAATCCCCAGCATATTTTCGACCCCAGCAATAATATCGGTTACGGTGAGCGCTAAAATAATGCCTAACGTCGTCCCCAACACAATCCCAACAAGGCCAATCACCACACCTTGGACCATAAAAATTCTCATGATATCGCCGGGCGACATGCCTAGCGTACGCAATATGGCGATATCCCCCTGTTTATCCGTTACCACCATCACAAGCGTACTCACGATGTTAAATGCCGCGACGGCGACAATGATCAGCAACAATAAACCGATCATGGTTTTTTCCATCTGTATTGCTTGGAATAAATTACCATGGGTTCGCGTCCAATCCGTAGATCGTAAATTCCCTTCTAGCTCGAAACTTAAGTTCCAAGCGATTTGCGGTGCCTTAAATAGGTTTTCTGTTTTCAATCTAACGCCTTGAGCCCCGCCTCTCATTCTTGCCAGTTTTGCGGCGTCCGTCATATGGATATAGGCAAAACTCGCATCCAATTCCGCACCAACTGAGAATATTCCTGTCACGGTAAAACGCTTTAGGCGTGGCATCAGACCCGCTGGAGTTAAACTGGCCTCAGGCATAATGAGAGTGACTTTTTCACCGATACCCACCCCCAGCTTACGAGCCAAAAGATCACCTAGTATCACATTGTATTCGCCTGCCTGAAGATCATAGAAGTCACCCGACTTTATGAACTCAGGAAGAATACTGACCGTCTTTTCCCACTCGGGCTCAACACCGTTTACCATGACCCCTTGCACTCGTCCCTTATGGCTCATCATGCCTTGAATTTGTACGAAGGGAGCCGCCCCTTGAATACCAGGCTTAGTTTCCACCTGTTTAATAAGGCCTTTCCAGTCGTCAATACCATCTGGATTAACAAGAGCCGCATGAGGGACCATACCTAAAATTCGTTGGCGCAGTTCACGATCAAAACCGTTCATGACGCTGAGCACCAGTATTAAAACAGCGATACCTAACGTGAGCCCCGCCATTGAAATAGCAGAAATAAAAGAAATGAAATGATTTCGGCGCTTGGCTCCGGTGTAACGCAGGCCGATCATTATTGGGAGTCGTCTAAACATGACTTCTTATACATGACACAAATGGAAGCCGTAGACTAAATAAAAGCGCAGGTAATTAAAATGGTTTTATGCAATTTTTAACGCTAGAATCAGATCATTGCCATTAAAAATTGATAAGTTGCTACCACCATGCGCACCTTAAAAGAGACTCTAAAAACAACCCTACTATGTGCTTCGTTGGTTTTGGTATCTAATCTGATCCAAGCTAATTCCGACGAAATGAACACCATGGAAGAAGTCATTACGGAAAAAGAGTCGATTACTATTCCGCTGTCGCAAAAGCCTAACAGCGCAATAAAACGCCCCAAACGTGGACAATCGAAGGAACAGGTTCGCAGTGAGTTTGGCAGTCCAAAAACAGACATACCCGCCAGAGGCAAACCACCCATCTCCAAATGGATCTACCAAGACTTTACCGTCATATTTGAATCCGACTACGTCATACACTCGGTGGTCAACAACCGCTAATCATCGACATATCGGGCCAAGTTGCCGAAATTGTGCATACCTTGGCCTAATCGGTTCTTTTTTCTCTTCGATTAAGTCAATATCCTTAGATTTAAAACCGCTCCTAACGCAAGTAGGCATCCTTATAACAGAATGCTCCTAGCGGATTAGTCACGTTGCGCTACAGTAACATAAGGTACACATGCCGGAGTTAACCAATGGTTCGCCTGTCTCACCACCCTATATACCTCTTTGTCACCGCTCTGTTATTCACCCCGATGCTTCATGCTGAGGTTCGAGAATTATCTAACACAGAAATGACAGAAGCCTACATCCAAGATGGCACGATCGTGATCAAGCATCGTGCGGTTAATGACGACGAACCAAAAAGAAAAGTTAATATTAAAGTAGGCCCTGGCGAACCCGCCGTCGCTGAAGCCGACACCGTGACAGACCTTCAGCAGGATCAGCGTCAACGAGAGGGCCTTGTTCAGCAGGAGCTCACTGTACTGACATCGGAACAACAACTTAGAAACCAGGAACAAACCCAAGCGCTTTCCAGCCTCAGTATTGCAAGCTATCAGAGTGATGCGCAATTTCAGCAACAACAATTGGCTGAAGGCCTTGTCAGGCAGGGTCTTGGGCTTCCGGAAGGCACGGAGATCACCACTGATATGATGGTTCAATATCTGCAAGGGTTTTCAGGACAAAGTGTCGGAGATCCACTTGGTGCGCAACAGACCATCACCAATACGGGGATTCAGATCATAATGCCCAATCCCGGTGGGCAAATTGAAACAGGCGTCTACCCCTCAGGCGATCAATCCATGAACGTTAACGCCAACAACCAACAAATTATCTTCAACCTGCTGTTTCCTCAGCAACAGAACCCCTAGAGACTGAGCTTTACCATTCACCCCAGACTAAAAAGCCTGCAACAGCAGGCTTTTTATTATCCGAATAAGTCGTAGCTAGGGCCTGATGCAGAGTGACCGTCATCACCACCGGAAAAATCACCGTCCAACCACATGGCCGGCTTGCTAAAGGTCTGCTCAATGGTCCTTGCCAGCCCGTCTGAAATTTTCTTCTTGGTACTAGAGTGCAACATTGCAGCCATCTTGTCTTCATCCACACCTAAGCACAGAGCGAAACTTAGCTCATCCAAGGCGTTCTCTTGCATAATGTTGAGCGCGTTTTGCCTACGTACTTCTGCTAAATCCACGTCTCTCTCCCCTTAATTTAGGGCCGCATTATACCGATACAGACCGCACTTAAACCAGCCTGCACTACCCCCTAAGAGGCAGAAAAACCGGCGTTTTCACACAAAATTTCTAATAAAATATGATGAAATTCAACAAACCCAGCGAGATGGCTGTATTATTAGAAAATGTCTGCTATAAAGCAGGTGAATATTGGCTATGTACACCGGCCATCGCAACAACAATATTTACAATAAGTGCCAATACCATGTCCCAATTCGAAACGGATCAGTTATTCCAAATTGCTGAGAAACTCAGCCAAGATTTCTCCCTATTTCCTGAGCAAGCCGAACACAACGCCCCTGTGATCAACGGCCTGCTAAGCCAAAGTCAAATTGAAGACAAACTGGCTTTTTTGAAGCAACTTGATATCGACAGCTATATTCAAGAAGTCGTTTCACCCAGTGAGTCCAGCACTCGTACTAATGCTCGCCAGCTTGTACACAAACTAACCAGTCGTTTTATCACCGAGCAAGAGTTTGGACCTCTGTATGTTGCCGAGGTTGAACTGGATTTTGGCAAAGGATTCCGCCGCGTGGGTGTGATCGGCCAGAATCGAGCTGAACGAAACGGCGCTTGGTTGCCAGAACACCATGAGCAAGCCGTGCTATCCATGAAGGGGTTTGCCAAACATGCCATGCCGATTATCACCATCATGGATACACCAGGGGCTGACGCCAGCGAAGAAGCCAACCTAAAAAATCAGGCCCATAGCATTTCTCGACTCATTTCTGAAATGGCGAATGCCGATGTACCTACAGTGGGTATCATCCTTGGCGCAGGCTATTCCGGCGGCGCAATACCTCTTGCATCTACCAATGTATTACTGTGCGTTCGAGATGGTATTTTTAATACGATTCAACCTCAAGGCTTGGCCAGCATTGCGCGTAAGTACAACCTATCATGGCAAGAGTGTGCCAAATACGTTGGCGTTTCTGCCTACGAATTGCTTCAAAACAATGTCATTGACGGCATTGTTGACTGGGCCCCAGGCGATCGCATTGACCAAATCAACAACTTAGTCCAAGCGATCACCAGCAGCATCGAAAGCATTGAACAAGGAGCCCTTTCCTTCGCCAAGGAAAACCCATACCTGATGGATCACTACAAGCGAAGCGTAGAACGATTCATTAACCCGTCAGACAAGCTTAAAGCTTTAGAGCGATCATCCCACCTGATGCTCGCTACCTCGCCTTCCGAGCACCATAATATTTTTCGGATGACTTACCGCTATATGCGCTATCTCACTCTACGAAAGCGCATTTTCTCAACAACCAAAGGCAATTACAGTCGCGTAGCGGATAGCGAAATCCCTAAGGGCACACTTAGCGAGCGCCTAGAAGAAGAAAAGCGCCAGAAGTTCCAGCAATGGTTACAAGCGCCAGACAAGATTCGATATGACGATGAGCTCAGCCGACTATGGAAAAATTACATCCAAAAACTGGGCGAACGCAGCGACAACAGAGGCTCATTGTCTCGCCTATTCTTCGGTGAGCCTGAAGACAACTATCAAAAAGCAAAACAAGACTATTGTTTTTCTGTAGGGCTTTATCTTTTCAATCGCTGGAAAGCGGATGCCGACATCAACTTCCAAGAATTGATGAACTACATTGGCGACTATCAACAAAGCCGATTTTTACTGAAACAAGCAGACGTTAAAGACCCGTCCGCCATCTTGGCGTTCATCAAAAAGAATGAACACCCATTGGCGATCTACATTACCGAATCATTAGATTTTGACACTCAAGCCCTATTAGCTGAATACAATAACGAAGCCCCCTCAAAGGAAATCGTCGCTGGCCTAACACAGGCATTAAACAAAGTAATTAAGGCTGAAAAATTTCCTCGCCCGGTATGTGAAAGCATTTCAATGAGCGGCCTAAGTCAGCAACTTTTGAACAGCGTGGCCAGCGGTTCAGTTGAAACCAACCGACGAATTTTAGAGGACGCTTTAGCCCCTTATATTGCGGTTAAAACCGACGACATTTCATCTGAAGATAACAATGATTTAACCTTGCTTGACACCATTTTGATGGATGATCTGCGAAATGAATTCCTAAGTATTTGTCGTAATCTCATCATGTTTGGCAATTTGTATGATTACGTCATTCGCCATCTAGTGGACATAGCCAAAGAAGCGAAAGAGACTCATTCACTTTCTTATAGTGCCGTTGATAAACTTCTTAACCAAAGTTTGGCTTATGCCAACCGCCTAAGTACGGCTGACAATCACCAGGAAGACTTTGCTAACTGGTTTAAATATTTTATCGAGTCAAGCCAGCGTACAGACTTTTTAAAACAAGTCGAAGAATGGAAAAAACACAGCTTCCCTCGTCTAAGTGATACGCTGTTCGTAATCATTACGTTCTTCTTTGAGAAGTTGCTAGCCGAATATTATTCAGCGGAATCCCCTGCCGACTACAACGGTAGAATCAACCCCTATAGCATTGGTCGAAAGAAAGATTTCTGGAACCGACTCACCATCGCCTATTTCGATCTTTTAATTCAAGACGTACTTGATGACGTTAAAAAAGCTAAGGTCACTGGCACGCAACAGTTTATAGATACGTTCTTGCATGAGTTCGAAGAAATCAATGAACACTTCATGACCGCAGACCCAGTGCAATTCCCTGGCTTTAGAAGCGCCATTGAAAATGCATTGAATAATGACATTACGCCCTGTGGTGTCATCACTGGCTTCGGCACGATTAAAATTGGTGATGAAAGTCGCCGTGTGGGCGCACTTATCTCTAATTTGGATTTTCAAGCCGGCGCGTTCGACATGGCCAGCGCCGAGAAATTCTGCAAGCTCATGGTGGAATGTGCTCGCCACAATTACCCAATTGTCTGCTTCGTATCGTCCGGCGGCATGCAAACAAAAGAAGGTGCATCTGCCCTATTTTCCATGTCGGTAGTTAACGATCGCATCACTCGTTTTGTACGTGATAACGATCTTCCGGTCGTGGTTTTCGGCTTTGGCGATTGCACAGGGGGTGCCCAAGCTAGCTTCGTTACTCACCCCATGGTTCAAACCTTCTATTTCTCCGGTACAAACATGCCATTTGCCGGACAAATCGTGGTGCCTTCATACTTACCGTCTACCAGCACGCTTTCAAACTACTTATCGCTGAACCCCCAGTCTATGGCGGATTTGGTTAGGCACCCCTTTGTAGAAGATTTGGATGCTCGCCTACGTAGCATTGACCCATCGATTCCAGTCGCCCACAAATCGGTAGAAGAAGTCTTAAATCGCATCCTAAAAGGCTATGTAACACCCGGAAAAGCCAGTTCCCGAGAAAAAGCGGCGGCCGTATCTGAAAAGATATTTAAACCGGTGAAAAAGGTATTGGTGCATGCTCGCGGTTGTACTGCAGAGAAGCTGGTGAAAAAAGCGCAGGAAAACAACATTGATGTTGTATTAGTGCAATCCGACCCTGACATGAACAGTACCGCTGCTGACGCATTAAACAAGCGAGGCCGTTTAGTGTGCATTGGAGGAAACACGCCTGATGAAAGTTACCTCAATGCCCAAAGTGTTATTCGAGTAGCGGGTCTTGAAAAAGTCGATGCCCTGCACCCTGGTATCGGCTTCTTATCGGAAAGTGCCCAGTTTGCAGCTTTCTGCGGCAATAATGGCCTCAATTTCATTGGCCCTAGGGTTCGCTCCATGGAAACCATGGGCAACAAGTCGAACGCAATCAACACCGCTATCGATGCAGAGGTACCCGTTGTACCCGGTTCACACGGCATCCTCACCACATCCGCCGCGGCCGCTAAAGTCGCAGCAGACATTGGCTACCCTGTCCTACTGAAAGCAGTACATGGTGGGGGTGGTAAGGGCATCCAAGTTGTACATGAACCTAGTACCATCCATGAGCTATTCCATCAAATAAGCACCGAAGCCAAAAGCGCATTCGGAAGTGGCGATATCTATTTGGAAAAGTTTGTCACCTCATTGCGTCACATCGAAGTGCAGGTATTACGCGACAGCCATGGCAACACCAAGATACTCGGATTGAGAGACTGTTCCGTTCAACGAAACAACCAGAAAATCATTGAGGAATCCTCTTCAACCATGCTCCCCAAGGAGCTTGAAGAAAAAGTGTATTCCTATGCCGAAAAGCTCGCCGATGCGGTTGAGTATTGCGGCGCAGGCACCGTGGAGTTCATTTACAACCTTGATGCCGACGACGTCTATTTCATGGAGATGAACACTCGCCTTCAGGTCGAGCACCCCGTCACCGAACTAGTTACCGGCATCGACATTGTGAGTGAGCAATTTAAAATTGCCAGTGGCGATAGCATTAAAGCACTCACACCAAAACCTAAAGGTTACGCCATTGAGGTTCGAGTCAATGCTGAGAAGGCCACACTTCAAGGCGATGACGTAAACTTTGTGCCCAATGCAGGAAAGATCACACGCTGCGTCTTACCTGAAAATAAACACATACAATTATTGAAAGCCATTGATGAAGGCAAAGAAGTTACGCCGTTCTACGACAGCATGGTTGTTCAGATAATCTGTTACGGAAAAGATCGCAACGACACAATTCAGAAACTTCTCGCCTACTTAGACGATGTTGTTATTGAGGGCGTAAGTACGAACATTCCACTCATTAAACGCATCTTAAACGATGGCGTGTTCGTGAATGGCGATTACGATACAAATTACCTCCCTAACTTCCTTGCTCGCATCGACCGCGATGCATTGATTAAAGACATCGAGCTAAGCGCGGGTCAAAGCAGCAATGAAATGACGTTAGACACGTTAAAAGTTGACGGGTCAAACGAACTTAAAGTATTAGCACCTGCAAGCTCCATTTTTTACAGTGCCCCTTCACCTACAGAACCCCCGTATGTGAAAGAAGGCGATGTTATCAGTGTTAACCAAACATTGTGCTTAATGGAAGCCATGAAAATGTTCAGCCCGCTAAGCTTGAAACAGTTCAATAGCAAACAGCGCAAGCTATACGATCCTGACATGCAATATCAGGTGGTGCGCATTAACAATGCGGAAGGACAACAGGTCAACCAAGGCGACCTTTTGTTTGTCATAAAGCCTATGACCCACTAATAAAAAGGCCACCGAAAGGTGGCCTTTTTGTCGTTACCTTATTCGAGCTAAAAACGCCTCAGGCGGCGCGCATAACTGATGGCTTTCGTTATCACGAAAAAGAACCGCCGTCTTCATTTCCGCAATAGAAGTATCACCCTTAGACACCCGGTAATACAGATCAAAGCCATAGCGATTAGCCTCGCCCATATAGAGACTCACTGTTAGTTCGTCCCCCATAAACCCTTCATTTTGAAAGCGAATCGCCGCATCCGCCAAAATGATTTGGGTCCCGAAAATTGATAGCTCGTGGCAATCAAGACTGCCTAACCAAGCCGCCCTCGCCTCCTGTGCGAACACCAATAGGCGATCATTGCCAAGGTGACCGCCGTAATTCATATCGGTCGCCCTCACAGAAATCGTGTGCTCGAATAGAACTGTTTCTGGAATCTGTAGTCGAATACGCATAGAAATTCACATGAAAGTTATGAATGCTTAGGCTATTATGCCATTAATTTTGGAAACATTATGCCAAAGCACACATATCACAGCGTAAAGTGCTATAAATAAGCATATCTGTCCATCGATTCATGCTTCCATGTGCTGGCATCATAAAAAAGGATAATAGATTTAATGTTGCGCCAAATTACTCTCGCGAGTGCAGCTTGTCTCTCCATGCTTGCTTGGGCAAGTGTACCTGAAGAAGCCAAGACACTTGAGCCCGCATCAGAACACCAGCTAACCAATCGAGCTGTTGTACACCATTTGTACCAATATCACTATTCCCGCAAATATCTTAATGACGAGTTTTCAGGCAAAGTCTACGACCGCTACCTAGAAATTCTAGATGCCACCCGTTCTTATTTTACCCAAGGTGATATCAATGAATTCAGCCAGTGGCAATCTCGCCTTGATGATGCCATTAAAACCAATGACCTAGACCCTGCCTTCGCAATTTATAATCGCTACGAGCAACGGGCTATAGAACGTTTAGAATACGCCATCAAGCTCGTAAAAGGCGGTGTAAAACAATTCAATTTCAGTAAAAACGAGTCTCTTGAACTGGATCGCGAAAAAGCACCATGGGCCAAAACCAACCAAGAGCTTGACGACCTTTGGCGAAAGCGTATTAAGAACACCATCTTAAATCTAAAACTCGCCGGAAAAGATGACAAAGGTATAGAAGAACTGCTGCTTAAACGATACGAGAGTCAGCTTAGTCGAACCAAGCAGATCAACTCTGAAGATGCATTTCAAACCTACATGAATGCCATCACCTATACCTTTGACCCTCACACTCAATACATGTCCCCAAGGAACAGCGAAAACTTCAATATCAACATGAGTTTGAGCCTTCAGGGCATTGGCGCTGTCTTACGCAGCGAAAATGAAAATACCATCGTAGAGCGCCTCGTTACTGGTGGCCCTGCCGACAAAAATGGCAACCTAAAACCCAGTGATAAAATCATTGGAGTCGCTCAAGGCGATGAAGAAATGGTCGATGTCATCGGCTGGCGCTTAGACGAGGTCGTAGACCTCATACGCGGCCCGAAGGATAGCGTAGTACGATTGGACGTACTATCAGGCAGCGGCCAAACGGAGTCGAACAAGATCGTCAGCATCGTGCGTGACGAGGTCAAACTAGAAGATCGTGCCGCACAAAGCGAAACCATCGAAATTAAGCGCGACGACAAAAGCTACAAACTAGGCGTAATTGATATTCCAGCATTTTATGCCGACTTCGAAGCGAAAAACGCCAATGACCCCAATTATCGCAGCACTACTCGCGATGTATCGAACCTCATAAAAGACCTTCAGAAAGACGGTATCGACGGACTCATTATTGATCTTAGAAACAACGGTGGCGGCTCACTCTCCGAGGTGAACAACCTGGTTGGCTTATTTATTCCAGAAGGCCCAACCGTACAGGTTCATTACAGCTTTGGTCACACCCAAGTATTGGAAGACAAAGACCCTGCCCAGCTCTATAAAGGCCCGTTAGTGGTTCTTACCAACCGATTAAGCGCCAGTGCGTCTGAAATATTTGCAGGGGCGATACAGGACTACGGACGAGGTTTAGTCGTTGGAAGCCAGACCTTTGGTAAAGGTACTGTGCAAACACTCATCCCCCTATTCCGCGGCCAGATGAAAGTGACCAATGCCAAGTTCTATCGCGTTAGCGGAGAAAGCACACAACACCGTGGCGTGATACCCGATATTTTGTACCCTGAAATTTACGACGTCGATAAAATCGGTGAAAGTGCACTGGATGAAGCCCTACCTTGGGACACGATTGACCCATCTAAGTTTGAGGTACAGGGCAATGTGACACCCATGATCGCGCAGCTTCAGAAAAAGCATGAAGCGCGAATCAAAGACAACCCTGACTTTCAGTATCTAAATGAACAAGTGGATTTCCTAAAGGAATTAAGAGACGAAACCAGCATCTCATTGAACATTAAGACCCGTGAAATAGAACGCAAAGAGACCGAAGCCAGACGACTCGCACTAGAAAACAAGCGTCGCAAAGCGAAAGGCCTTGAGCCTCTAACGCAGCTGGATGAAGCCAACGACGAAGACGAAGAAAGTGACGACCAAGCAGAAGATGGTCAATCGGAGGATGCTTTACTGGTCGAGGGCGCTGAAATCTTAGTCGATTTCATGAAGATGAAGAGTTAATTCTCTATGACTAAAAAAAGGGCAGCTTTACGCTGCCCTTTTTTATATTCGGTTTGTTAGCCCTGCTTATCAATCGCTTCATTAACCTTGTATTGCATATAAAAAGCCTGAAGGAAAAACGTTAAAACTGGGTTCGTTTTAAGCTGCAAAGGAGCAATCAGCTTTTGTAGACGATTTCTAAATTTAAACACCCAAACGATCATAAACACATTCGCAATCAAACTGGCGCCAGATTCGACAAGCACTAATTCCGACACCTCTGGCCCCGCCGCGGCAGACGCAATACTGGCACACAGCGCCAATACATAGAGCAAAAGCGTTGCCCAAACAAAACCTGATGAAATCTGATCTTCGCTTTGAACGTTCAACACCTTCGTTCTTGAGTAAAGCCAATACGGTATATACAAACCCAGTGTCACAATCGCCAGTAAAAGTACGTACCATGTACTAAAACGTTCAAATCCTGACACACCACCTTGGGCCACTTCTACCACATCAGATTGCGGTGCTGCATACACGTTTTCCATGTAATCTTCCTATTCCTCAAAATGTAAAAAAAGGCCACCCATAGTGGGCAGCCCCTGCATTGTCTATCAATTCGGCCGTTATGTCATTTACTGCCAATCAACTGGGTTTTTCTTCTTCCTTGGCTTTTAAGATATCTATATCTTTGACCATCACATGCACCGGCTTTGAATGAAATTCCCTTCGATACAGTACCACCACAACCCAAGTGGTCGCCAACATAAACATGGCTGGGTGAATAAACCAGGCAATCGCCGCTAGCGCATAATAGTATGCACGCAAACCGTAGTTAAACGCATGTGACGCCTGATCAAGCACTTTTGCCGTTGAATAAGCATATTCTTTACGCTGGGTTGCATTGACCGTGGTCTGGTTAATATCAGGTGCGGCACCCATCAAAACAGAACCAAAACCATACTGTCTCAAGGACCAAGTAAAACTAAAAAAGGCGTAAACCATGATTCCCAACAACAGCAGCAGCTTTAAGTGACTGTGATCATGAGTCCCCAACGTTTGATCGAACATTGAGAAATCAATCTTGGAAGTGAAGGCTGTTAAGATCGCCGCGATCACGATCATAGTGGTCGATGCAAAGAAGTTCACATTGCGCTCTAAATTGGCGAGCAAGGCGGCATCGGCCACGCGATTTTCCCGCTTAAGCATTCGCTTCATCCACCAAACGCGATGCAAGTCCAATATAGAAGCCAAACAATGAACATTACTAGCACGGCGCTTAGAAAACGCGCCGTAGCCTATCCAGACAAACAACAAATACGGAACCGCTAAAGCATCCCATACTGGGTGATTTAACCAATGCGGTAATATCATAATTCGATCACTACTTAATAAAAGACACGATTTCTCGGTCGCTAAGGGCCTTGGTCAATAGCTCGGTTAACATGCCATTTAAGAAAATCTGATTGTATTCAGCCGTTGGTGCGGTGGCCACCTCTTGCATTCGATTAGATGCAAATCGCTTCTTAATATGGGTTTGCCCGCGGCTCACCTTCACAGACATTTCAGCCTTCATTTCTATGCGGCTCACCCAAGATTCATCTGGAGACCAATACTTCAACTCATCGATCTCGATTTCCAAAACCGTTTTTGGCTCTGGGCCGCCCACCTTAGTCTCAACACCCTGTTCGTTTAGTGCTTGCTCGACAGTCTCGCCGATCGATTTAGCAAGGGATTCGGAGAAACTGATTGGCCCCTGCTGTTTGGCATTACGGTAGCCTAGTAAATCGGTATTTGCCCGGTTGTCCGTCACCTTCAGCTCGATCGGTACTACAACGCCATTCAGAGGCGTGAGAACCAACTCCGGCGCGACCGTTAAGGTCTGTGGCGATGTCGCACACCCGACCAACAAGAAAACCATAAAAGCCAATGTAAATTTTTTCATTAAAACGCTCCTCCTACTTCAACATAACCCACGTCTTTACCCCCTTTGGTTACACCAGAGGCAAGACCAACGCGCAGTTTCAAATTCAAATAATAAAACACATTCGTATCAAGTATTAACTCAGCACCTAGCCCAGTGTGCACATTTTCTTTACTTATATCTTCGTTCCATGTCACACCATTATCCATAAAGGCCCTAATCGACCATCCTGACATGCCGACCGGGGGAACCATCAAAGTGTGATCTGACCATGAAAATGGAAGGCGATATTCGACACTGTGCATGAGCGCATTTTTACCCAGAAGACTGGCATCGGCATCGTCAAACCCCCTTAAAGGGTAATCGCGCTTATTCACACTCACCCCCGGCCCAATGTAGACTTCGCTCGCTGTACCACCTAGTTGGAAAACAGAATCACCACTGACGTTCAGCCCCATTAATACCCGGTTTGCCAGGGTGTGATGGTTATCGAATGTATGGTATTGACGCAAGTTACCAATAAACACATGCCCATCATCAAAATCATTCTCGGCTAGGTCTGCGGTTTCAAGTGTCGTAGACCATTGCCAACCCTGCGTGGCGTCTGCCGCCCAGTGGGACTGATTTAATCCGTCGTAAAGTACACCGAATCCGACCCATCCATTATGGGCAGTATTCGAAACACGGTCTTGACGCTCTGTGCGAAAGAACACCTCTTCTTGGCCATAAACTGCGTAGGGATACCAACTATTTTTGATCTTTGTAATTGGATGAATATAACCGGTAATCCACTGGGTCGATTGCTTAAATACAGGCTCCGAGCCTGCGAGCGTTAGGCTGGTTTCTACAATGCTTTGATTCACCCCCATCAGCCATCGATTAGCATAAATATACGATCCATTTACTAACGGAGAACCTGTTGTCTTTTCATAGGTCAGCTGTGCGACGTATTGATGGTTTAATAGCACGTCGTTGCCACTGGTCATGAAGCCCACTTCTGACAGTTCATCATTACTTTGCCAAATCGGAAACCAATAGGTTGGGGCCAATGTCCGTAAGGGGTGATACGAATCCCGGGTCTTCTGATCATAATATTTAGACGGTATCACGTGAGGCTGCCACTCTTGGCTAGGTTGGTCTTCGTAGAGGTTGGGATACTCACCTGCTTTCACACTGACCAGCTGAAAGCCATCGGCACCGTACCTAAGCCCTACCAGTTCATCTCCGTTGGAAATCGACCCTTTGAGGCCCGTATAGGTATGACTGCGGCGAACGCTTTTACCCGTATTCGCATTCCAACGGATCGACTCCATTTGTCCGTTTTCTATCAAAGTGAAGTCCACACCTTCGCCATACCAACGAGGAGACAATTTGATACCGTACCCGGACGTAATGGGACGCCACTGGTCTGACTGCAAAGAGGTTAACAAAGCGATTTGCCAAGGTTTTTCACCTTGCTTGATCGAAGCCACGATCATTTCCTGATCGTTCACGTCAAAATCGGAAATAATATCGTGTGGCTGCCCCATCCAGATGGTGGCCTTTTTATCACCAGCTTGAGTTAAATGATCAATATATGGGACCCCTGCTTCGTACCTTAACGCCACGATGTCACCGTTGGATAACCACTGCCCTTTGCGATATCGGCTACATTCGGTCAATGGGGTTAGAGTTTCATCTTTCCATTTATACAGGCCATAGTAGACCCCAAATTCATCGCAGACTTGCCTCTGTGCGATTAGAACACCATGTTCAACACTGGCATCCAGTTGACCCCGCGAGTTTAACTCTGCTACCACCTTTTGCTCGCCACTGGCTAAGCGCAAAAGCTGTGACCCCAAATGAGTATCCGTAGCCGTTATCCAAATAGCACCTTCTTCATCGATGTCTGGGTCACCATACGAAAAGCGATTATTAGACAATACGGCAAACTCTGACTCTGGGTTCGATTGAATGCGCTGAATCTGAGGCGCAAAATACCCCCTTAGATACTGATCAAAGTCACGCCATAATTGCTCAAGATTTTTACCTGTTACCGTCGCAGGATTTGAGCTCACTCTATAAGGTAAAAGGTTATTCGAATAATTCTTTACCAACCTTTGAATACTTGCCTCACCGTGAACATCATGCATAAATCGGAAAAAATACACGCCATACAAATACGCCGTATTCAGAGGCCAATCATGGGGGTTTACCACATTAATGCGAGACACAGGCTTCAAACCTGACTCCACCTCTGCCCGCATCATGATTTGATAAAAATCAGACTGCCCCCTGCCAATCAGGTTTTCATCATCCGTTTCAGCGTACGTTGCTAAACCTTCTTGAAACCAATTTGGATGGAGCGCATTGGGGAATAGCAAGACAAAACGTCCAAAGATACTTCTTAATATGGATGGAGTACCAAGTACCTTATCCATGTGTAGAGTATGTGTGTATTCGTGGTGGATGAGCAATTTAAGCCAGTCATCGAAGGCCAGCAACTCGCCCTCGGTGGGCGGTTGCATAAACAGATGAATGGTATTCCGCGGCATGGGCATCGCAAACCCATTGGCATCATCGAAGTCATCGACCAATACGAGATTGGTTTTCGAGGTCGGCGTCCACTCAAACCATGGCGAAAGAGTACGGTGACTGTCTTCCGCTAGTGATTTAACCTTAGGGACAAAATGAGAAAGCTGCTCAGGAAAATAAACAACAAAATGTTCTGTTTCTTCAGTAAAGTAATTGAGTTGTGGGTTCGCCCCCCAACTCAAAGACACCCAAGCAAATACGCAAACTACGACAACCTTACGCGTCAGCTTCATCACGAATAAACACCCATTCCGTTGGTTTTGACATTTCCTCACTGAAGCGATATCCAGCTACATCGAAGGCTTTGACTTTTTCCGCGTCTTTAATACGGTTTTTAATCACATAGGCAGCCATCAGTCCTCGGGCTTTTTTTGCGTAAAAACTGATGATTTTATATTGGCCGTTCTTTTCATCTTTAAACACGGGCGTAATAACCTGCCCTTTCAGTGCTTTCTTGTTTACGGACTTAAAGTACTCATTAGAGGCTAGGTTCAGCAATACCTCACCTTCCTTCATTTCCGAGTTTAACTTCTCGGTAATGGCGTCACCCCAAAACTGATAGAGATTGTCGCCACGGTGATTTTGAAACTTTGTGCCCATTTCTAAACGATAGGGCTGCATAAGATCCAAAGGCTTCAGCAGCCCGTACAGCCCCGACAGCATGCGCAGTTGCTTCTGTGCAAAATCAATATCGGCTTTTTTAAAAGAATAGGCATCTAAACCGGTGTATACGTCACCTTTAAACGCAAACATTGCCGGGCGGGCGTTTTCAGGGGTAAACGGCTGCGACCAATGAGCAAAACGGCCCACATTTAGATCTGCCAATTTGTCACTTAACCCCATGAGACTGGCAACCTGTGCTGGGCTTAGTTCTTTTAACTGCTCAATCAGTTCCTGGGCCTCATTAAGCATATCGGGCTGGGTAAACTGATCTGTTGGTAATTCTGATTCGTAGTCCAGCGTTTTCGCTGGTGATACAACCATTAACATCTGCACACCTTACTCTTGTTCACTTTGGCGTTTTTGGTCGATTTCAAGGCTCACCGGGTTCCGTATAGTGGTCAATCAGTTGCCAGACTGCCACCACGCAATAACCATAACAATAGCGGGAGGCTTATATGAACCCCAAACCTGTCACCGGCCTCAATGTGCTCAAAGGCACAATGGGCATATTGCCAGATATTGGCCGTATTCTTAAGGGAATTTATTATCTCGCGACAGCAAAAGCTGAAAAACAGCGATCCCTTGGCACCATGTTCGAAAAACGGGCCAAACAGATCCCTAACAAATGCTTCCTACGCTATCGTCAGCGCCAATACACTTATGCAGAATTTAACGCTTGGGCCAATCAAATAAGCCACTATTTGAGTAGCCAAGACGTCAAAAGTGGGGACATCGTCGCCATCATGATGGAAAACCGGCCTGAAACACTGGCCTGCGTACTAGCGGTCACTAAGCTAGGCGCCATCGCCAGTATGATTAATACCACCCAACGTGACGAAGTTTTGCTCCATAGCTTCACGGTTGTAAAACCCAAGCGAATAATCATAGGGCAAGAATGCTACGACGCATTTCAAAGCATACGTGGTCAGCTCCCCCATGACGCCCATAGTAGCCCAGATGAAACCTATGGCATGCCTATGTTTGTTGCCGATGATGAGCCCATCCCCACCCCAACAAACTTTCTCGATTTAAACACCGCCATCGCGCAAGAATCGAAACAAAACCCGATTTCAACCCAGCACATCAAGATGAAACAGCCCGCCTATTACATCTTTACTTCGGGCACCACTGGCTTACCCAAGGCCTCTATTCTCACCCACTTCCGCTGGGTGAAGGCCATGGGCGCATTCGGTTTATCGGCTTTTCGTCTTAAAGACAATGACGTCTTCTACGTTTGCCTGCCCCTCTATCATAACAATGCATTGACCGTTTCTTGGGCAAGTATTGTAGGCGCTGGCGCGACCATGGTTCTAGCGAGAAAATTCAGTGCAAGCCGATTTTGGGAAGACTGCCGTGAATACGGTGTCACTGCTTGCTGTTACATTGGTGAGCTATGTCGCTACCTTCTTAACCAACCACCGAAAGAAAACGACCGAGATCATAACCTTAGAGTCATGGGCGGAAACGGTTTAAGGCCAGATATATGGATGGAGTTTCGCCAGCGTTTTGGCGTAGAGCACATCATGGAGCTTTATGGCGCAAGCGAATGCAATATCGCGTTTGTAAACGCCCTCAACCTCGATATGACAGCAGGCTACTGCCCCATGAGCTTTGAGGTTGTGAAGTACGATATTGAAAGAGACGAGCCTATACTCAGCGAAAAAGGGTTCATGATTCCTGTTGAGAAAGGCGAAACAGGGCTCTTAATTGCAGAAGTCACTCAGCGCAGCCCATACGAGGGTTACACTAACCCCGATGCAAACCGCAGCAAAATACTGAGAGACGTCTTCAAAAAAGGCGATGAATACTTTCACAGCGGCGATTTAGTACAAAAGCAGGGTTATAAGCACGTGGCGTTCGTCGACAGATTGGGGGATACCTTCCGCTGGAAAGGTGAAAACGTCGCGACAACCGAGGTAGAGGAAGTCACGAACCAATTTTCTCAGATTACACATTCGGTGGTTTACGGGGTGCAAATTCCAAAAACCGATGGCAGAGCAGGAATGGCCGCCATCACGCTGAACACCGAGCTCAATCAATTTGATACCGAAAAATTTGCCACGCACGTTCGAAATAAACTCCCCTCTTACGCCGTACCCATGTTCATTCGCATCCGCCCAGAACAAGACGTAACAGGGACGTTTAAATACAAAAAAGGCGCATTAAAACAAGAGGGATTCGACCCCTCTCTGTGCAATGAACCGCTATTCGTTTTACTTCCGAATGAACGAGCTTATCGCCCAATTGATAAAGACACCTTGGAACTGTTAAAAGAAGGTACGTTAGCCATCTAAAAAAAGAAAAGCAGCCTAACCGGCTGCTTTTCTTTTTTACTTCACTTTTAAGCACTGATCTTATTTTGATTGATACTGCTTCTATTTTTGACCACAGGCAATAGCATTCGCTTAAGTTGATCTGGACTTTGAATCAGATCCGCTTGGGTCATATACCGCGTCATTTCCGTTTGCTCCGCCGTAACCTGATCACTGCACCGAGAAAATGTTCTTTGAATATTATTGATTCGAGCCATGCCCGCCACCGTGTATTCTTTTCCGGCCTTATTATTCAGCTGAATATTGGGAAGAGGTTCGTAGGTCACAGGCTCTTTTAGTAATCTACAAGGCACGCCCATAGCGCTGGCATAGAATAATGAACTGCCGATACCACAACACAAAACCTGCTTGTGCATACTGGCGATATGCAACCAACGAAACAAATGATCAACGTCAGTCATATGGCCAGCACAAACCACATTAAACCCAGCATCCAAATAGGGTTGATGGAGGTCCTGCGTAAGATCGTACCAATGCACGCACACCGTAACCGGCTGCTGCTCATTGGGTAAGGTCTTCAAAATCCGTATGGCACAATCAATATCGTACTTAGCTTTAACTGCCGCAGTGTTGTGCGGAGGTATAAATAGAGTGCCTTTTCGATTCATTGCATCAACTTCATTTTTAAAAAGCTTCAACGCGTAGTGAATGGGCGATGCAATGGGAATAACGCTTTTTCCTTTTGCGTATTTTTTCCATAAAGGCGTCAGATAAGGCGGATAACTCAATATCGCCTTGAGTGGCGCATCAAGTTCACTCTTGGGAACAACTTTATCCATTAGGTAAATGCCATGAGGTATCGCAGCCATAATGGCACAGTCTAATGGTAGATCGGCATAGGTTTTCAAAATAAACGCAAAGCCATAATTATCATTCGGCCGATAGATCTCATGATGATACTCAAACCTTGGCTGAATAAGCTTATTTAAATCCCTTTGGTCGTCTAACGCCTGTTGTAATGTGATCATCCTTACCACCCCGCTTCCGTTAAGATAAGAATAGCCCAGCATCCACATCCCATCAGAAAATCGTGGTATGTTAGCGCTTTATTTTTTGAGGTAGCCTCATGAGCATGGTAAAAGGCAGCGTACAATGGACGCTGCGAATGGAAGGGATCATTGCAGTATTGGTAGCGTGCATGGTTTACCATGCCCAATCGTTTGAATGGAGCCAGTTCGCCCTATTTATCTTACTACCGGATCTGTCCATGCTCGGTTATCTAAAGAACCCTCGTCTAGGAGCGGCATGCTACAACATGGGCCATACCTACATTGCCCCTGGCATTCTCATTTTTGCCTATGCTAGCTCCTCTGAAATTTTTCTATTTCAAGCGGCACTAATTTGGATTGCGCACATTGGCATCGACCGAGCCCTAGGGTTCGGACTTAAATATTCAGATGATTTTAAGCACACTCATTTAGGCAAAGTAGGTAAACACTAAATATGTACATTCCAAATTCGTTTTCTGCTACTGATGAATCAGCGTTGGATCTAATTGAACTGATTGGATTTGGCCAGTTGATCTCCATCGTCGAAGATCACATAGAAGTAAGTTACTTACCTGTTTTGCTTGATAGGGAGAAAAAAACATTAGTTACTCATGCTGCGAAACTAAACCCGCACACTCAAGCTTTGAGTCTCAACTCAAAAGTTACTATGACGTTTCTTGGCCCACACGGTTATATATCACCCAGCTGGTACACACAAAACAGCGTTCCCACCTGGAACTATCAAGCTGTCGAAGTTAAGGGAGAAGTACGGGTAGTCAATGATGAACAAGAACTGCATACACTTGTTTCAAAAATGAGCCGTTTCTATGAAAATCGCCACACCAATGGCGCATGGGATGCCCAGTACAATCAGACCATGCTCAAACATATAGTTGGCATAGAGATCAGTATCAATTCCATTCAAGGTAAATTTAAGCTTAGCCAAAATAAATCCAATGAAGACGTTCAAAGGGTGATCCATAAGCTTGAAGAAAATGGCCAATATTCACTCAGCCAGGCTATGTTTAAACAACTGCCCTAGCATCCGTTCCAGGGAGCTTTCAAAAGGTTTTTCTATGTACTACCAACGACGGCATTTCACGCAATGAACCAATACCACAACAAAGGACAGCAAAGCCAGCGCAGGGAATATGAGCAGTAAATCGATTCGAATGTTGCACGCCTGCGAACATATCCAACCGCCCTTCATAAATGCCATATAGTACCCACGCACTGCCGGCCACCAACGACAACCGACGGTGAAACCGAACATACATCGCACCATGCAATACGGTAAACAAAAGCACTAACGCTAAAGCGACAGTTAAATTCAAATCGACCACCAAAAAAAGATGCGGTTAAGTGAAATAGCGCAACAGACATGCAATCGCAATTTGCATCGTACATTTAGCTAATTAATCGTATGACCTTGTAAGCCAACAATGAACCATCTGTATTTTGTTTAACATCCAGCGAGAACCGATCGACATCACTGGTAAAGACCGTATCACGCCCCCCTGCCAACGGCGTATTTTGTACGCCTCTGCCACTGTACTCAGACTGAGTTGTACAAATATCGTCACATAATACGTCGGGAAAACAGAGTTGAGAAATAACCGAATCACTCCCACCCTGTTTCACCCGAAAATGTATGTGAATCGTACGCCCAGAATACCAACCGGGGAAGCATGTTAAGCAGTTGATACGCCCTTCATTGTCTGTAATAAGGGTTCCGCGAAACCATTTGGACACGATTGCCTCAGCGTCATTATCGGTGCAAAAACCTCCGGCAAATCTCGCAGCATCCCCACTGCCATTGGTATCACCTGAATAGATGCCGCGAATATCACAATGCCATACCTCTACCTCTGCGTTGGCCACGGGCTCGCAGTCAGAATCAACCACCTGCAAACAGAGCTGCATCGGCAAGCCGGCTTGCCCTTCAGAAATGTCATCTTGAACATTTCCTTCAAAGTAGCAGGGCCCCTCGGTTAAACTGGGGGTCACGGTAATGTCACACACACTGGCGAAATCGAAAAGACTAGAATCGGGAAAATCAACCGTCAAAGACGACGTACCACCACTGGCCCAAGATAGGGTTTTGTCCAAAACCTCGCTTAAGTCTTCGGCCTGATTGATTCTAGTAGATGCGCCTGTCAAATCAGAGCCGCCACAGGCCACTAGCCCCATAAATGGAGTCATAGCCGCACTGCCGCCTATCCACTTTAACAGTTGTCGGCGATTTAATGATGATGTTGTCAGTCGTTTCATGCTTTTTCCCTCTCTGGTTTCCAATGAGACCAGAGTGTATTGAAATGACTCACTAACATTGCACTACTTTACATTGGTTTACTCTATTTAATGATTAACCCAATGGACATAAACGAACTAGGTCACCCGCCCTTATGTAATAGGGTGTTTAACTCATTCATGTCGGGCATTTCCTCATATTGTCGCCCATTATCGCCGATTTCATCCCAACCGGCTTTAGACCCAACGAACAAGTGAGCTACCACCTCACTAGACGCAGACGCGTCTAACAAACCAGCTGGAACCCACACCTGCTTACCATTTTGCATTAAATGGGGCACCGTACTGCCACAGCATTGGCAAAAATCAGATCGATAACCTGACTCTGTTACATAACTATTGACCATATGCTCGCCCCTAAGCCATGAAAACTTAGGCAAGTTAACAAAAGTAGCTGTATCCGACGCAGAGCCTGATAACCTCCTGCATAATGAGCAATGGCATTGATAAAAATCAGGCAAGGGTTCCTTGATACAAAACGCAACGGAACCACATAGACAACGCCCCTCCATAGAACCTCCTAACAACCTTCAATCTTTGTATTCTGATGCAGCCGAGATTTTTTTCCCTTAAAACGTTCATACAGCTTGGAGTGTGACTTTAAGGAGAACTCATCATCTCGAACTTCGTAATCGGCAATCCAGTCAAGTAACATAGCCAAATTTGCATCCTGAGCCTGCTTGGATTCGTACTTGTGAGGCTCCCATGGGCGCTTACGAGCATTATCAATACACTGAGCCACCGGCAGGTCCAGAAACATCAACTCATTGGCAAAACCCAATATTTTTTCCAGTAGATCGGAATAACACCCCTCAATGACCCACTGCTCTTCTTTGTCAATAAACTCCATCACCTTGCTTAAGGAGACGGTAAGCTCCTCCCTCTCCGGCGGTAAAGAAGGCTTCCAAGCGACAGTATCCAAATCAAAATGTGCTAGCCCATATCGATCTACCAGCTGCTTGGCGAAGGTCGATTTTCCCGAACCTGAATTACCCAATATAATTATTTTTTTCACATCCATACTTATCGTACTCATTTAAATCAACCGTTGAACCACTCCCTTGATTCCCTGCGTACAGCGAATGATTCAGGTACATAAAATAGCTCGCCTCAAAAGTAAGATCCATCATCCTTGCAAAAGAATGCATGACCAGCGTAACTTAAATCCATTTTCAAAAATGAAACGTGAGAACAACAACCAAGGCGTTCAAGTATACAATTGTGATTCATTTGAACACAAAAAAGGCCCCGAAGGGCCTTATTTAAGAGAATACTGTCATCCTAGTTCAAGGGGTTAGTCATCAATACCTTGTGACTTCAAGTACTCATCATAACTACCATGGAAGTCGATCAACTGACCGTCTTTAATTTCGATAATACGCGTGGCAATCGAGCTTACGAATTGGCGGTCATGGGATACGAATATCAGAGTGCCTTCGTACTTTTCAAGCGCCATATTCAATGATTCGATACTCTCCATATCCATGTGGTTAGTCGGCTCATCGAGCAAAAGAATATTTGGCTTCTGCATCATTAGCTTACCAAACAACATACGACCCTGTTCACCACCGGAAATTACTTTTACCGATTTCTTAATATCATACTGGCTAAACAGCATACGTCCTAGCATGCCGCGCACGACTTGCTCGTCATCACCTTCATTTTTCCATTGATCCATCCAATCATACAGATTCAAATCCGCTTCAAAATCCTCTGAGTGATTTTGAGCGTAGTAACCAATGTTGGAATTTTCTGACCATTTGATTTCACCCGACTTCGGCTCCATCTTGGATGCAAGTGTATGTAAGAACGTGGATTTACCTACACCGTTTTGGCCAATCACCGCAATGCGTTCACCCACTTCGACTAAGAGATTCACGTTAGCGAAAAGGTTTTCTTCATACCCTTGAGTCAGCGCTTCCACTTCAAGTGCGTTACGGAACAATTTCTTTTCTTGCTCGAAACGAATATAAGGTGTTTGACGAGACGAAGCCTTAACTTCATCCAGTTTGATTTTGTCTATTTGTTTTGCACGGGAAGTGGCTTGCTTCGCTTTAGAGGCGTTCGCTGAGAAACGAGCGACAAATTGCTTAAGCTCTGCGATTTGAGCTTCTTTCTTCGCATTATCAGCCAGCATACGAGTACGAGCTTGGGTTGCAGCGATCATGTATTCATCATAGTTACCTGGATAAACGCGTAATTCACCGTAATCCAAGTCAGCCATGTGCGTACACACACTATTTAAAAAGTGACGATCGTGCGAAATGATGATCATGGTGCAGTTGCGATCATTTAACACTCCTTCCAACCAACGAATGGCATTAATGTCCAAGTTGTTGGTGGGTTCGTCCAATAGCATAATATCTGGATCAGCAAACAGAACCTGTGCCAACAGCACACGTAGCTTCCAACCAGGGGCAACCGCATTCATAAGACCGTAGTGCTGTTCAGTTGGGATCTCAAGGCCCAGCAGCAGTTCACCTGCCCTAGCTTCGGCGCTGTAGCCATCCATTTCAGCAAACACCGTTTCCAACTCAGCAACGCGCATGCCGTCTTCTTCCGTCATGTCTGGATTGGCGTAGATGGCATCCCGCTCACTCTTGACCTTCCATAACTCTGCATGCCCCATCAACACCGTATCGATAACGGTATATTCTTCATAGGCAAACTGATCCTGGTTTAGCTTGGCCATACGCAGGTTGGGATCAAGACTGACATTACCGCCCGAAGGCTCCAGTTCACCACTAAGGATCTTCATGAAGGTGGACTTACCACAGCCATTTGCACCAATCAGACCGTATCGATAGCCCTCGCCAAATTTGACTGAGATATCTTCAAATAACGGCTTATCGCCGAATTGCATGGTGATGTTAGAAGTCGACAGCAAACCTTTGTCTCTCGCATAAATAGTGAATTCGAATTGCCGCGCAGGGTAACCACTCAGGCCGTATTGTTCAAATGATTTGAGGCTTTTTGACTATATTTCAAACAATTTGGTCAAGTTTCTTCCAATTTGCCTTTTCCGAGGCGCCGCGTCCTTGATTTTTATGCTCTAAACCACTATCTCTATGGGTAGCCATATAACCAAAGAATGGAGCCCCTACATGATAAAAGTAATAATTGAGCGCATCATCGCTGACGGGTTAGAACCAAACTACCAACACGCGATTCGCGACACCTTGAAAGCGGTACTAGATGCTCCTGGGTACATTTCTAGTGAATCCTTAACCGATGTTCACAAGCCTAGCCATCGCATCATCATCACCAACTGGCGCTCGGTTCAAGCCTGGGATATGTGGTATCACAGTCAAGAACGCAAAGAAGCTCTAGCTGAAATCACTCCAATTCTGGACGGCGGCGAAAAAATCACCGTTACAGAGGCCGGTTAGCCAGAGATTTTTGTCTCTACCTATCAGATGGTTGAGACATCCCCCTTTTGCCTTTATATTCCAGCCTCCAATATCGGTTAGGATTCAAACGTGGGTTTGATTTTTTTAGGCGTTAACCCTCATGTCTAACGGTGATATCACCCCTTACCAGCCACTGGCGGTACTGGGTTCAGAACCCACCGTTGGACTCGCGTCAGCGCGGGCCATTATTGAATACTTCCATCATTTTGAAATGGACGTAAACGACTTAGCCTCCGCGCTCAAGGTTGAGCCAATTTTACTTACCGAGGAAGATCAGCGCCTTCCAATCACACTATACAAAGCCATCTGGTCCCTCGCGATTGAAAAGAGCCAAGAGCCCGCCTTAGGGCTCAAAATGGCCCTTGAAGATTCCATCGAAGATCTAGGTCTAGTGGCCCACGTTGTATATAACAGCCCCACCCTCAGGGAAGGTTTAGAGCACTATGTACGTTTATTTAGTGTCGTTAACGAAACCATAGAGCTTTCCTACGTGGAATCAGGCGATGAAGGGCGTCTGCGTTTTATTTGCAAGCAACCTCAGCACTACAATATTTCAGATATGGAGCGCACCCTCGCCATCGTGATAAAGCGTACAGAAAAGGCGCTCGGCAAACCCACCGAATTCCAAGCTGTTCATTTTCAGCACGGGGCTCCGTCCTACCACTCTCTTTATGATGATATTTTTCCGTGCCCCGTTAAATTCGGGCAAAGCCATTGCGAGCTTATTTTTAGCAAACGGTTACTCGATCAAAAACCGAAACGCCGAAACCCGCATATGCGTAAAGCCACTTTAACCTACGCAAACCAGATTCTATCTAGGCTCTTTAAACGTGGCATCAAACACAAGGTTAAGAGGCTGGTCGAGAAACATTTTCAAGAAGACGACTTTGATGCCGAAATGGTGGCAAAAAGTCTAAATATGAGCCGCCAAACGCTCTATAGAAAGCTAAAAAATGATGACGCATCATTTTCAGATATTGTAGACGAAGTTAAACTGGACAAAGCCATCGAAATTCTGGTCACGCAACCTAACGCACCACTTACGGTTATTGCTTATGACTTAGGATTTTCGGAGCTCAGCGCGTTTACTCGCGCATTTAAGCGTTGGACTGGCAAGACCCCTGCTGAGTACAGAAAAACACTGCAAATTTCACAGGATGAATAGAGAGGTATTGGCACTTTCAGGCAACGATCACTAGCAGTATGATCGAGGGTACACCCCCAAAGTGCCAAATTCGTTTAAGCCGCTTCTAAGGCTTGTACATAATCAACAATGTCAGCCACTGTCGTCAGTTTTTCAGCAGATGACTCGTCAATCTCACAATCGAATTGCTCCTCTAAAGCCATAAGTAATTCAACTGTATCCAATGAATCTGCACCTAAATCTTCGATAAAGTTCGACTCCAATTTAATCTGGTCTTTATCTACACCTAGTTGTTCACTCACAACGGCGGCAACTTTTGTAAAAATGTCTGACATGAATATTCTCCTATAACTGTCAGAAAAATTAGCCTGCTTTTGAAATAGCAACAGGCTGATCAAAATCAAATAACGCGGGAGGCGTTAATGGATCTGGCTTATCATCGTATTGAACGTGGTCATAACCGAAACCAAATTGATTCAAGAAACGCTGTCTAAAACCAACCAGCGCAGGCAATCCAGCTATACCCTGCTTCTCGACCTCAGCCATTCTCTGAGCCACCAGCAATTGAACATCGGTGCGACGCTCACGATCGTCCACTCTCAGCTTCGTTTCGGCGTCGGCACGACTCAAATGCTCATCAAATAAACGCAACACTTGTTCTTGTGTTGTTTCGTACAGGCCTTTTTCCTTTTGAATCTCATGCAACAGTGATATATAAAGCGGCATGCTTGGTATCACAGCACTGGAAGGCGTCACTAGCGCGGGAAATAAGCCGATATGCGCACGCCCATTAATGGTTTTCAAATTTTGTTGAAGGGCAATGGCAGTCTCATGCAAATGTGCTTTAGCCGCACCCAGGGTGCCTTCACCATAAATAGCTTGCGTATGCTCAGGGCCAAGATAGCTGTAAGCGACGGTAATAAAATCATCCGCCAGCACACCCGCACTTTTTAAATAGTTGACCCACTCCTGCCAATCTTCTCCACCCATCACTTTTACGGTGGCTTCAATTTCGTCTCTCGTTGCGGCCTCGATATGAATATCACGCATCTCTTCTTTGAAAGGGTCCATGGCAATCCCATCAAATCCTTTCGCGATCGGCTTAATCACACTGCGATATTCACCTACGCCTTTTACGCTACGTTTAGGGGCGGCAACGCTGTACACCAAGACATCTAACTTTTTCTCTTGCTGTTGAAGCTTTTGTACGATCCATTCTTTAGCATTCACTTGAAACGCATCTTGGTTCGAACTTAGAGCCAACTTATTCGCTCGGCGAGCGTAATACTCAAATGCCTGATTGTTATACCAACCTGCACTGCCCATTTTATGGGGTTGAGCCGCACGATCGGTATAGATTCCTAACGTATCCATTCCTGCCGAGAAGGTAAGTCCAATTCTTGACGCAAGCCCGATACCGGAACTGCAACCCACTACCAGGGCTGTCTTACCTTTTAGACTTACACGTTTTCCACGGGCCTGCTCAATCTGTTCATAAACCTGATAGAAACACCCAACTGGATGAGCATTACTACACATATTGTTTTTAATTCTGGCTTTAAACATAACACCCTCTCCGCTAGTTTGACGTTTGATCGTGGCATGCTTTTAAAATAAGACAGGCATTCGTGCCGCCAAATCCAAAGCTGTTACTTAATGCTGTACTGACTGTTTTATCTAATCGCTGCTTAACCATCGGCATATCATTAGCTATACCCTCCGGATTTTCTAAATTGGCCGTCGCACAAACGAACCCTTCATTCATCATGATCAAACTGTAAATTGCTTCATGCACACCAGCCGCCCCAAGACCATGACCAGACAACGATTTAGTTGAGCTGATGTAAGGCAGGTTATCCTTGAAGACGTTGTAGATCGCGTTTAATTCGGTTAAGTCTCCTCTCGGCGTACTGGTACCATGGGTATTGATATAATCTACCGTGTTCAATGCCGCGTCATTTAACGCATGTCTCATTGCGCGCTCGGCACCTTCACCACTCGGAGCCACCATATTGTCGCCGTCAGAAGACATACCAAAGCCAACGACTTCTCCCAAGATTTTCGCGCCTCTTTCAAGTGCATGATCCCAGTCTTCTAAAATCATGATGCCCGCGCCGCCGCTAATTACGAATCCATCACGGCCTTTGTCGTAAGGTCGAGAGGCTTCTGTTGGTACTTCGTTACTTTGCGTACTTAACGCACCCATCGCATCAAACTGCATTGCATGACTCCAATGCGCTTGATCAACACCACCTGCAATCACCGTCGTTGCCATACCCATTTTGATTTGTTGATAGCCCAAACCAATGCAATGAGAACTGGTTGCACAAGCAGAAGATACCGAATAGCTTGGCCCGCGAATCTTAAAGGCCGTCGCAAGGTTCGCCGATGGAGCACTGGCCATTTCACGTGTCACTCGGTACGGCCCAACACGCTTAATGCCTTGATCTTCTAATACCTGAATGGCTTCAACTAAGTCATCACTGGCGACGCCTCCCGCCCCAACCATAAGTACCGTATCTTCGCTACTCAATTGCTCTTGACCGAGTTTTGCTTGCTCAACCGCTTGAGACATAGCGACATGGCACCACTCTCCGTTCGTACCCATAAAGCGACGCAACTTGCGATCAATATGCTCAACCTCAGGGCATTCGATGCGACCACTGATATGAGAACGCAATCCCTTTTGCAAAAACGATTCATTAAAATGAATGCCGCTTTTTGACAAATACAATGACGCTTTTACTGCGCCCCAGCTATTGCCAAGACTAGACACAATACCGGTACCGACGATGGCAACACGTTTCACGATTGCGCCTCCTGTTCAGGAAAAATTCCTACCTTGATATCTTTGGCGGTATAGATCACCTGACCATCTACCGTCACTTCACCATCGCCCAATGCAATCGAACAATTACGCTTCATAATTTTTCTTACATGAATATGAAAACGTAAGGCTTTAGCCGTAGGCAGTACCTCGCCACTAAGTTTTAAATCTTGCACACCTAGCGCTCGTACTTTTCCATCAACGCCTTGAAAAAATAAAAATAAACCTAGGGTCTGCCATAAGCCCTCTAAACCAAGGCAACCAGGCATGATTGGATCACCCGGAAAGTGGCACTGAAAAAACCAAAGATCAGGAGTAATGGGCATTTCGGTGACGATCTCACCTTTTCCATAGCGCCCACCATCAAGACTAAAATGAGGGACTGATTGAATGAGCCTAAGCTCGTCAGCAGGTAGCTGCGCTTGCGTCGTGCCGGCCATTTGTATAAGCGTATCGACATCTTCTGTATTCATGGCGCGCGCTAAATTACCTTGATTCGTTAACGGCATAATGCTTTCCATTTATTGTTTTAAATCCGCTTGCGTGCTCTTAACCCCATGCAAGCAATGGCAGCGTTCCTGCCATGCAACGTAATTTAAACGGAATATTCGAGGGCCACTTGACTCTGAGTATCAAGCTTTTGATCAAATGTGACTGACAAGGAAAAACAAGACATCAAGGCGCAAAGAGACTAATCACTCCGAAGTAGGCCTAGATAGATAAAAAACAGGTGAATAATTAAATACAGAAAAGCAGTACTGGTGTAGTAGAGGATAGATAAATCGCAAAAATGGTGCGCGCAAAAACGAAGCTTTCCGGCACGGGCTGGGATAATGACTGAATCAAGAAAGCGAACCAATCCACCAAAGGACGGGTTCGCTAGGGGCTATAGATAAACTCTTCGAGCGTGACAGGTGATTTCTTCACGATCGTGGTAAAGGTGCTTTCCAGCTAACTCCACCTCAATGCCCGCCTCTTGAAATTTTTCTCGCATCAGCGTCATACAGGCCTCGACTTCTTGATAACGCTTTTTCATCGGCAGCTTTAAATTAAAAATGGTTTCAGCACACCAGTCGTTCACCAACCATTGCGCCATTCGCTCTGCCACCTTGATTGGGCTTTCCGCCATGTCACATACCATCCAATGCATTTTTTTACTTGGGTGATAACGAAAACCATCTTCTTTCAAGTGCGTCACCTGCCCAGACTCCATGAGATCCCCTTTCATAGGACCATTATCAACGGCATCGACCATCATTGAGCGCTGAACCAGTTGCCAAGTCCAACCACCCGGCGCAGCCCCTAAATCAGCGGCTCTCATTCCAGCAGCCAAACGCTCACCCCACTGCCTTTTTGGTACAAACCAATGCCAGGCTTCTTCCAACTTGAGAGTCGATCGACTGGGCGCATCCTTTGGAAATTTAAGGTGTAAAATACCATCAGGCCACTTACAGGCATTATTAGTGAAGTGATAACCAACAAAGGCACGGGTTCCATCCAGCAGCATCACCATGAATCGAGGAATTTTGTGACTGCGCTTTGGACTCAATTTATTTTTTTTGCGTAGAGCCGTGGCTAAGGGCGCGGTAAGCCCCTTACACAGGCGGCTAAGCTCTTTACCATCATTGGTGTCTGCATGAACAATCTCAACCTCACCACAATGGGGGATGGACTCCATGCTATGCAAAATACCACTGACCCTGTCTTTGGAATCCAATTCAATTTCATCCGTCGAGATGAACCATTGCCGCGCAAAAATAAGATCCCTGAACCGGACATGCTCGATTAATTGTTTCAGCTGATGATCTTCTGCATGAAAGGACACCCAAGCCTGATCCTTCTGGGTTTTGCAGTACCCAAAACACCCAGCTTGACTCGCCAAAGCTTGTATTTCAGCGGCGGTCTCTGCCTCGAAACCTTGGCGACACAATAAAACTACTTGGCTTAAGGCCATCATGTACCCTTCTTTACTACCGACTGACTATGAGCTTAGTCGGCTATTAATGTATTCTGAATAAATTTCGCCACTTCCGCGATCGTAGCACTTAGATGTTGCTCATGAGTGAAGCCACTTTTCTTTCTTGGCTTTAGGTCATGATCACCATCCTCTAACCACAGCACACGAGCCTTTCGTGGCAGACTCAGAGCTTGTACTTCTTCACGATTACCAAGAGCATCACGCGTACCTTGAACAATTAGCATGGGCAGCGCTAGGCTCGCGAAATGATCAACTCTTAGTTTGTCAGGCTTGCCCGCAGGATGAAATGGATAGCCGAGTGCCACGACACCGTGGATATTGCTATGGGTTGCTTCGCTCGCCAAAATACTCGCCATTCTGCCACCCATAGATTTCCCACCGACGACACAAGGGCCTTTGATGGAAGCGAGCGCCTCGCTGAACGACTCGATTAGCTCTGGCTGTCTATTGGGAGGTCGCCTACCACCGTTCATTCGTCTCTGCACCATATAAGGGAATTCAAAGCGAGCAACACGAATACCTTGCTCAGCCAACCCTTTTGCAATGACGTCCATAAAATGGCTGTCCATTGGCGCACCAGCGCCATGGGCAAATAAAAACGTAGGTGCCGACTCAGGGCCATCGATCAAAAAAGAAACAGACACAACAAATGCCCCGATTTATGAAGTCGCGCAGTGTAATGATTTTTCCCTAAATTTCCACCTGCTCACAATTTAACCACCCGTTCAATTTTCCTGCTAGTCTTAATGACTATTCCCTAGCGAGTTTGAAGTTCCGGTAAGTGCAAGGTGTTGTTTTTTAGCCATGTTTTCGGCTGATTAGACAAACTTTGACGTGCATCATGATCATGATTGGCAACTGGACTTACATTCTCTAAGACGGTAAAAAACCGGGTTTTTTTGACTTAACTCTTTGTTAAGACTGAAAAAAGGTTGATGTGTATCATGTGTTTTCATTGCATTTACAGCCACCTTTCCCGATAATTGCGCCGATTTTTTCACTTGCTGCGAATGGAACTTCAATCATGAGCACTGCTACAGAGCAACCAACCTATAACTATAAGGTGGTAAAATACTTTGCCATCATGACTGTGGTATGGGGCATTGTCGGTATGGCCGTTGGCGTACTGATTGCCTCTCAACTTGTTTGGCCGGAGCTGAACTTTGATACGCCGTATCTCACGTTCTCACGCTTACGTCCTCTTCACACAAATGCGGTTATCTTCGCATTCGGCGGTTGCGCCCTTTTCGCCACGTCTTACTACGTGGTTCAACGCACCTGTCAAACACGCCTAATTTCAGACTCGTTAGCTTGGTTCACCTTCTGGGGCTGGCAGGCGATCATTTTGGCAGCGGCGATCACGCTTCCTTTAGGTCTGACTTCTGCTAAAGAATACGCTGAATTAGAATGGCCAATCGATATCGCCATCACCATCGTGTGGGTGTGCTATGCCATTGTATTCTTCGGAACCATCACTAAGCGCTCTCAGCCACATATCTATGTTGCCAACTGGTTCTTTGGTGCGTTCATTCTAACCATTGCGGTCTTACACATTTTCAACAGCATGGCTGTGCCTGTGACTGCATTTAAGTCTTACTCGGCTTATGCAGGTACGATCGATGCCATGGTACAGTGGTGGTATGGCCACAACGCGGTAGGTTTCTTCCTAACGGCAGGCTTCTTGGGCATCATGTACTACTTCGTACCTAAGCAAGCGGGTCGTCCGGTATACTCTTACCGTCTATCTATTGTTCACTTCTGGGCGTTGATCTCTATCTACGTTTGGGCGGGTGCTCACCACTTGCACTACTCCGCTCTTCCAGATTGGGCTCAATCAGCCGGTATGATCATGTCTTTGATCCTTCTAGCGCCTTCTTGGGGCGGTATGATCAACGGTATGATGACCCTATCTGGCGCTTGGCATAAGCTTCGCACCGACCCAATCCTACGCTTCTTGGTTGTATCTTTGTCTTTCTACGGTATGTCTACCTTTGAAGGCCCAATGATGTCGATCAAGACTGTAAACGCCCTATCTCACAACACTGACTGGACCGTAGGCCACGTTCACTCTGGCGCTCTAGGCTGGGTAGCAATGGTATCTATCGGTGCGATCTACAACCTTCTTCCTGTTGTTCTAGGTAAGAAACAAGGTGAAATGTACTCTACCAACCTAATCAATGTTCACTTCTGGTTAGCGACCATCGGTACCGTACTATACATCGCATCTATGTGGGTTAACGGCATCATGCAAGGCCTAATGTGGCGTGCAGTAAACACCGACGGCACACTAACTTACAGCTTCGTAGAGTCTTTAGAAGCATCATACCCAGGCTACTTCGTACGCGCCCTAGGCGGTGCAGTGTTCCTAACGGGTATGTTTGTAATGGCCTACAACACTTACAAAACTGTTCGTGGCGCAAACCAAGAACAACAAGCTGCTGTAGCCCAAGCGTAAGTTAAGAGAGGTATTACATGAAACACGAAATCATTGAAAAGAACCTCCCCTTAATGATCGTTATGATTGTCATCGCGATCAGCTGGGGTGCGTTGGCAGAAATCATTCCATTGTTCTTCTTAAAGAACACCACCGAGCCGATTGAGGGCCTAGAACCCCTATCAGCCGTGGAACTAGAAGGTCGTGACATTTACATCCGTGAAGGTTGTCACGTATGTCACACTCAGATGATCCGCCCTTTCCGTGCGGAAACTGAGCGCTACGGCCACTATTCTCTTGCCAGCGAACACGTATATGAGCACCCATTCCTATGGGGCTCTAAGCGTACTGGTCCAGATTTGGCTCGCGTTGGTCAACGTTACTCTGACGATTGGCACCGTGCTCACCTATACAACCCACGCGATGTTGTGCCTGAATCCAACATGCCAGCATTCCCATGGTTGTTTGAAGATAAAGTAGACGGTCGTGATACGCCTAAGAAAATGAAAGCACTTCGTGCTGTTGGCGTACCTTACACCGACGAGCAAATCGCCAATGCTAAAGAAGCAGCTGACGGTGTTCGCGAAATTGACGCTCTAGTGGCTTACCTACAGCAACTAGGTACTGTAATCACCAACAAGCGCTAATTGAGTAGTTATGGACATTAATGACGTGCGCGGTTTGGGAACTGTTTTTGCCCTAATCGCCTTTCTAGGAATCATCGCTTGGGCGTATAGCTCAAGTCGAAAAGAACGTTTTAAAGACGACGGTGACATGATTTTCAAGGATGACGATATCGCGCAGCGTTCAGCAGATGCGGAGAAAAAAGAATGAGTGAATTAACAACCTTTTGGCACTTCTGGGTAAGTGCCATCATCATCGGCTCTATGGTGGGATGTGCTATTTTGCTTATCCTAACCAAGCGTAGCCAAAAGTTTGATGAAGAAACAGATCAAACAACCGGCCACTCCTACGATGGCATCGAAGAACTAGACAACCCACTCCCTAAGTGGTGGAACATGTTTTTCTGGTCAACCATCTTTTTCGGATTTGGCTACATCCTAATTTACGGCATCGGCGATTGGCAGGGTGTTTCTAACTGGTCTTCATACGGCCAATGGGAAAACGAAGTTAAGAAAGCGGAAGAACAATACGCTCCTTACTACGCCAAGCTAAACGCGATGACGGTTGAAGAACTAGCGCAAGACGAAGAAGCAATGGCCACTGGTCAACGCCTATTCGCCTCGAACTGTGCATTATGTCATGGCTCTACTGCCCAGGGTTCTTTAGGCTTCCCTAACCTAACAGATAACGATTGGCTGTATGGCGGTACTGGTGATGCCATCAAAACCACCATCCTGAACGGCCGTAAAGGCGCCATGCCGGCTAACGGCTTGAAGCCAGACATGACCGATGCCGAGCG
>Ga0255776_10000822_pt1 | contig 35444 bp, 28 predicted proteins | sample 071ome_19_FD_179974 | JGI IMG/M metagenome (GOLD analysis project Ga0255776, IMG submission 179974) | Coastal salt marsh microbial communities from the Groves Creek Marsh, Skidaway Island, Georgia - 071413AT metaG (version 2) | ecosystem: Environmental > Aquatic > Marine > Intertidal zone >... | reverse complement strand
TTCTGTTCATGCGCTGCAGCTGAGCGTTAGATTGGAGCGGGCTGAAATGGAGGCTTTGATAGCATCCACTTTTTCCTGCAGGGCAGTATCCGAAAGATCGGCACTGTCCTTAAGTAACTCCCACAGTGCCTGATTGTTGAGCTTCATTTCCCTGAACTGAATTTCAAGCTGATTAATTCGGATGGTCGCTGTATCCAGTTCCCTGGCTGTTTTCTCGGCTTTTTCACTGGCCTTGTCTGTCATGCCGCCCAGATTGAGAATTGCCATAACTGTGTTGCCTCCGAGGCCTGTTTATTCCAGTTCGCCGGGACGAATCAGTGTCTGCAATTGCCCTGAGTGCAACTGGATGTTGCCGGTGTCATCGTGCAGCCTGATACAGGCCAGACTGGCCGTTGTCATCAACTTACCTTCGGCAGTGTAAGCCAGCTCCTCTTCGGGGCAGAGAAATTCGAGAAAATCGTCCATACCCGGATTATGGGCAACCAGCAGAACTTTGTCATACCGGCTTAAAAAGGTTTTTGATTCGGCCAGCATGACATGGTGATTGGCGTGATACAGATTTTCTTCCCAGTACACATCTATCACATTGAAATGAATCATCTCGCAGATGCTCAGGGTGGTTTCACGGGCGCGCGCCGCCGGAGAGCTGATAATGCACTGCGGAATGATCTGTCGGTCCTGCATCCACTGTCCAATCAGCAGGCTCTGGCGTTTACCTCGGGTGTTCAGAGGTCTGTCATAGTCAGAACAGGGAAGCGACCAATCGGATTTGGCATGTCGGAGCAAATATAATTCCTTAGCCATCAGTTTTTTCCCATACCAGAAAACAATATTTTAACCACTCATTCTGCAAGCAGGTTTGCAGGGCATTGCCGCCGGATAACATTTTGCCGTAGTTGCTGAGCAGGGCCAGTTTACCAAGTATTTTGAGTATGATGGCAATGCTTCTGTCACGTGGTCTGCCAAGTTCCAGAAAAGGACTTAAATCGAGTTGTTCCAGTAGTCGCAGCTGATGCTCTTTTGCTATAGCATCCGCATGCTGCGGGCTTAACAGGCTGCCGATTAACCAGCCCTGGCGGAAACGCTCCAACCATGCATGGCTTTGTGCATCCCGTTCAGCTTGAGTGGGGTTCAGAAAATCATCACAGATCACCAGTCGCGCGCCGGGTTTCATGTGCCGTGCCGCCTCACGAAAAAAAGCTTCAGCATCAGCAGCATGTACAAAGGACTCAATGGCAAACACCAGGTCTGCCTGTTCCAGGTCATCCGGTAACTGACAAAAATCAGTCTGTATACAAGACAGCCTTTGCTGCTGCTCTTGTGCCCGGAAGCGCTTTAGGGCCAGTGCCTGCTGGTGCTCACTGATGGTGATGCCTGTGCCCCTGATAGGCAGCCGTTGAGCCATATAACTGAGGCTGGCTCCTACACCACAGCCCAGATCCAGCACCTGTGGCTCATCTGCTTGTGAGCAGCTCATTATTTGCTGGCAAAGCAAATCATCAACATGGTGCAGGGCCGCCTGCCGTGTCTTGACACTATCAGCCCAGACGGCACGATGGATACTGCCCTGTGAGGAGTGACCGAAGCGCAGGAACAAAGTGGTGTTGCTGTTGTAGAAACGGCGGGTCCGATTGGTGTGCTGAGCTGTCATCAGCGCTAGTCTACCTGAACTTCAGCGGGGAAACTCAGCTGCGTAATTCGGCAGCTTGATCAGGTGATGCGCATGCCGGCCTGGGCACCGGCATGGGGTTCTAGCAAATAGATATCCTCTCCCTCACCGGCAGCCAGAATCATACCTTCGGAAAGACCAAACTTCATTTTTCGCGGCTTCAGGTTGGCAACCAGTACGGTATAGCGGCCATCAAGTTGCTCCGGCTTGTAGGCTGATTTGATGCCGGAAAAGACGGTGCGCAGCTCGGGTTCTCCCTGCGCATTCTTGCCCAGGTCCAGCGTGATTTTCAGTAGCTTGTCGGCGCCTTCGACATACTCCGCCTGTACAATTCTGGCGATACGAAGATCAACTTTGGCAAAATCGGCAAATTCTATCTCGCTGGCTATAGCTTCTTTTGCCAGCGGACTGCTTGTCGGTTCCGCGCTAGCTGACCTTGCTGACAGACTGTCCTTGCTTGCATCCACCATGGCATCCACCTTGCTGCTCTCGATGCGGGTCATCAGTGCTTTAAACGATTGTATGGCATGATCTTCGAGCAGGCTATCGGCATCCTGCCAATTTAGAGGCGGAATATTGAGAAAGTTTTCACTGTCCTGTGCCAGTCGCGGTAGTACCGGTTTCAGATACAGCATGATCAGGCGAAACAAGTTAAGCCCGACGGAACAGATTTGCTGGACTTCTTCGGACTGCGGATTTTCCTTGGCCAGTACCCAGGGAGCCTTATCGGCAATGTACTGGTTGGCCCGGTCTGCCAGGCTCATGATCAGACGAATGGCTTTGGCAAATTCACGTTGTTCATAGAGTGCTGCTATTTCACTTGCTGCCTGCTGGCTTTCGCTAAGCAGTTCGTTTTGCTGGAGGCTGGGTGCCAGTTTGCCTGCAAATCCCTTGTTGATGAAGCCGGCACAACGACTGGCTATGTTAACAACCTTGCCGACGAGATCAGCGTTTACCCGCTGGACAAAATCCTCGAGATTCAGATCAAGATCATCCGGATTGCTGCTGAGTTTGGCGGCGAAGTAATACCGCAGATATTCAGGATCAAGAAAGCGCTTGTAGGTTTCCGCCATAATGAAGGTGCCACGGGATTTGGACATCTTCTGTCCATTTACGGTCAAAAAGCCATTCACAGATATCCCGGTCGGAGTTCTGAACTCAGCTGTTTTTAACATCGCCGGCCAGAACAGGGCATGGAAGTTAATGATATCTTTACCGATGAAATGCCACAGTTCCGTATCGGCTCCTTCGGCCCAGAAATCGTCAAAGAGCAGGTCATCACTGGTTTCACATAATTTTTTGAAACTGGCCATGTAGCCTATGGGGGCATCCAGCCAGACATAGAAATATTTTCCTTTTTCGCCGGGAATTTCAAAGCCGAAATAAGGGGCATCGCGGCTGATATCCCATTCCTGCAGACCACTGTCAAGCCATTCAGCCAGTTTGTTGGCAACCTGTTCCGGCAGGGTACCGCTACGCGTCCACTGTTTCAGGAAATCGGTGAATTCCGGCAATTTGAAAAAGAAATGTGTCGACTCCTTTTGCACCGGTGTGGCGCCAGAGATACTCGAACGCGGATTGATCAAATCGGTGGCGTTATAAGTGGAGCTGCAGACTTCACAGTTATCGCCATACTGGTTTTCCGCTTTACATTTCGGGCACTGGCCAAGAATAAAACGGTCAGCCAGAAACATGCCTTTTTCAGGGTCATAGAGCTGGGTGATCGTGCGTTCATTGATATAGCCGTTGGACTTGCAGCGTTCATAGATGAAAGACGATAGCTCTCGGTTTTCCGGTGAATGCGTGCTGTAGTAAATATCAAAGTCGACGTAGAAGTCAGCAAAGTCTCGCTGATGTTCATGGTTTACCCGGTCGATAAATTCCACCGGTGTGACACCCGCTGCCTCTGCACTGAGCATGATGCTGGTTCCGTGCGCATCGTCCGCACAGACATAGGAGCACTCATGTCCTTGCATGCGCTGAAAACGAACCCAGATATCAGCCTGAATATAACCCAGCAAATGCCCCAGGTGAATTGGACCGTTTGCGTAAGGCAGTGCATTGGTGACCAGTATTCTTCGTTTACTCAACATTAACCTGCAACGTGTATTCGTTATAAAAAATTGTTTGTAGGCGAGGGGCGCGATTCTAGCAGTTTTACAACAACACCTTAAGTGAAAATATCGCTCGCTACGCTGCTGCTGTATGCAAAATTTTGTATACTTCGGGCTTATGTCGAGAATGAAAAAAATGCGCAGCTATTTTCACGGCCTCTGCTTATTGGGGCTGTCAATTCCTTACGGACTTGCCCAGTTGCCCTATGAGCGTGACTTCCCGGTCATGAATTATTATGCAGCTGATGCAAGCGGTGAGCTGGCCGAGTTTCTGGGTCAGCTGGAAAGTGGCGCACTGAGCCTGATCTATGATTCGGATTATGGTTATCTGCCGGCTGCACTGCAGGCTCTGAATATTGATGTGTCCTCACAGTTGCTGGTTTTCTCCCAAACGGCACGAAAACGTCGCTTTATCTCACCGGACAATCCCCGGGCGATCTACTTTAATGATGAAATTTACGTCGGTTATGTGCCGCAGACCAATGGTCTGGAGTTTGCCGCCATGGATCCAGAGCTGGGGCCGGTATTTTTCGAATTGGCACAAGCGCGGGACGGCAGGCTGGATATCAGGCGCCAGACCAGTGTATGTCTGCGCTGTCATGACAGTTTTACCAACAGTGGCGGGGGTACTCCGCGCTTCATGATGAACTCTGTGCTGGCAGATGAGACAGGTGCCATCGTTTCACATGAAATCAGCCTGGTTACTGAAAACAGTACACCACTGGAGCAGCGTTGGGGTGGTTGGTATGTCAGTGGCATGCATGGCAACCAGCAGACACTGGGCAATTACATGTATCGCCCGGGTGAAACTTTCAGTGAAGCCGATTTTCTCAGCTATGGCAATATTCCCGATCTGAATAGCCTGCTGGACACTGGTCCTTACCTGAGTCCCTACAGTGATATTGTTGCGCTGCTGGTCATGCAGCATCAGATTGAGGTACAGAACCTGATGACGCGTGTCAGCTGGAACTACCGACAAGAGCTGTCGGAGCAGGGCAGTATCGCCGGAGAGGCACTGGAAGAACTTGCCAGGCCTTTGCTGGATGCTCTGCTGATGGCCAATGAAGCGCCCTTGGGGGATAGGATCAGCGGGACTTCCGGTTTCGACGAGTATTTTCAAAGCCTGGGCCCGTCAGACAGCGAAGGTCGCAGTCTGCGACAGCTTGATCTGCAAGAGCGAGTCTTCAGCTACCCTCTGAGTTACTTGATTTATTCTGATGCTTTCGCAGCACTGCCGGAAGCGCTGCATGACTATCTGACCGATAATCTTCAGCGTATTCTCACGGCTGTTGAGGACCCGGAGGATTACCCCCATTTGGATACCACCACCCGAGGCGCTATCCTGGAAATCATCAACGCAACTGCGCCGGGCTTTTTCCTGTGAACCCCTGCCCGCATCGGGTAGAATGCTGTCTTTTTAAAATTGAGAACGGGCAATGCAGATACTCGATGGCCGGGCGACTTCCGAACTGGTAAAAACTGAAATCGCTGCGGCAGTTGCCAGCATAAAAGCCAATGGCGGCAAGGCTCCGCATCTGGCAGCTGTCATCGTTGGTGATGATGGGGCAAGTCATACCTATGTCAACAACAAGGTCAGGACCTGCAAGGAACTGGGGTTTGATTCAAGCCTGATCACCTTACCGGAGAACACGACGGAAGCTCAGCTCCTGCAGACAGTCAAGGAGCTGAATGAAAACGATGACATAGACGGCTTTATCGTACAGGTTCCCTTGCCGGCGCATATCGATGAAGACAAAGTCACTGAGGCAATCGATCCTGAAAAGGATGTCGATGGTTTCCACCCGGAAAACCTCGGACGCATGATGCTTGGTTTGCCAAGCTATATCTCGGCAACCCCGAATGGCATTCTGGAATTGCTCAAACGCAACAAGATCAAAACAGCCGGCAAGCATTGCGTGGTGGTAGGGCGGAGTAATATTGTCGGCACACCGATGTCAGTACTGATGTCGCGCAATACCGAGCCAGGCAACTGTACCGTAACACTGGTACACAGCAGAACGGCCAATATGCAGGAGATATGTGCCAGCGCGGACATCCTTATCGTGGCCATCGGCAAGCCCGAATTCATCAAGGCAGAGATGGTCAAGCAAGGTGCTGTGGTCATTGATGTCGGCACCACACGGGTTCCTGATGCTAGTAAGCCCAAGGGCTTCAGCCTGAAAGGAGATGTGGATTTTGATGCGGTCAAGGACAAGTGCAGTTTTATTACACCGGTGCCCGGTGGCGTGGGTCCGATGACCATTGTGTCCCTGATGCAGAACACGCTGCAGGCGCTGGAAAGAAAATTAGAAAGAAAATAACGGGATCGGCTACTAAGAAAACTGCTCCCTCAAGCAATTGCTTTCAAGTAAGCAAGTTAATAAGTTGGATTGAGTCATGACAGATATTCCATCCGCATTGAAACCCTTTATCGCCAAAGTCAGTGAAGGAGAGACGCTGAACTTTGAGCAGGCCAGTGAGGCTTTTGAAATCATCATGAGTGGTGGAGCCACGGCTGCGCAGATAGCCGGATTTCTGGTTGCCCTGCGCATGCGGGGTGAAAAGGTCAGTGAGATCAGTGCGGCAGTCAAGGTCATTCGTTCCAAGGCAGAGCCCATCAAAGCTCCAGCCGATGCCATGGATATTGTCGGTACCGGTGGAGATGGTAGCGGCACCCTGAATATTTCGACAGCCACTGCCATTGTGACGGCCGCCTGCGGTATTCCGGTAGCCAAGCATGGCAACCGGGCCCTTTCCTCAAAATCAGGCACTGCCGACGCCTTATCCATGTTGGGGCTGAACCTGGAAGCTCCCTTTGCGCAAATCGAACGGGCAATCCGCGAAGCCAATCTGGGTTTCATGATGGCGCCGCGTCACCATAGCTCCTTTAAATATGTGGGACCGGTAAGGATGGAGCTGGGGATTCGCACCATGTTCAATATTCTCGGCCCCTTGTGTAATCCGGCCGGGGTAAAGCGATATCTGCTGGGTGTCTACAGTGCCCAGTGGGTAAGGCCAATGGCGGAAACCCTGGCGCAACTGGGTTGTGAGAAAGCCTGGGTGGTTCATGGTGCAGATGGACTCGACGAACTGAGCACCACCGGAGAAAATCTGGTCTGTGAAGTTGAGGGCAGCAGTATCAGGGAATTCAGCATCGGCCCGGAAGCTGCCGGTTTGCCAGCGGCCAGTCTGGAAGCCCTCAAGGGGGGAGACGCAAAGTACAATGCGCAACGAATACGTGCTTTGCTGGACGGAGAAAAAGATGCCTACCGCGATATAGTCCTGTTTGGTAGTGCCGCCGCACTTGTGATTGCGGGCAAGGTGAAAGAACTTTCAGAAGGGGTCGGGATGGCGTCAACTGCCATTGACAGTGGCAAAGCTTCCCAGACCCTGGAAAAACTTGTCGCTATTTGTCAGCCCTGATTGAGCTTTTGGAAGTCTCCACGCAGTCAACTTTTTTTCTCTGAGAGCGTTATATACTCATGATGCGGCCTTGAATGGAGAAGCTGCCTTGGTATTTAATTCTTATTTTTTCCGCAGTTATTAATAACTTAAGGGGTTATACTTCGGCGCTAAAGCGGCATTTGACCGCATGGCTTTGCCTTCACTCTATGTGGAAAAATATTGATGAGCACTGATCAGGCTGAACACAATAATAATGAGAACTATGTGCCGCGACCTAAGAAGAAAGGCAGAAAACTGCTCTTCTCGGGCATTATAGTTGCCCTGATTGCCGGTGGGCTGGGTTATTACTGGTATGGTGATGAAGAGCAAGTGGTCGAGAGTCAGCCTCTGATTGCCACCGTCGACTTTGGCGATATTGAAAATACCATTGCTGCTACAGGTTCCCTGATTCCCTTCGAGACGGTTGAAGTGGGTGCCCAGGTTTCTGGTCAGCTCTTGAGACTCTATGTCGAAGCCGGGGACCTTGTCGAGCAGGGCCAGCTCTTGGCTGAAATCGATGCCAGACAGCAGCAGCAGCGGGTTGAATCCAGCCGGGCCAGTTTGGCGGGGCAGGAAGCATTGCTTGAAGCAAGACAGGCTTCGTTGCTGCTGGCAGAAGCCAATACTGAAAGACAGCGTCGTCTTATGGCTGAGGATGCAACCAGCCAGCTGGATTTTGACAATGCCGTGAATGCGCTGGCTGCAGCCCAGGCCAACCTGATCCAGACCCAGCGACAAATAGACCAGAGTCGGGCAAGTCTGGCGATTGAGGAACAGCAACTGCAATTTACCCGTATCGTTGCGCCGATATCCGGCACGATTGTTTCTGTTGCGATGACCGAGGGTAGAACCCTTAATGCAAGCCAACAGGCGCCAACCATTCTCACCATTGCCGATCTGACGAAAATGAGCGTGGAAGCGGAAATTTCAGAAGCGGATGTTGCTAATCTGCAAAATGGCATGGAGGTGTATTTCACAACTCTGGGTGGGGGCAACCGTCGTTGGCAAAGCAGCTTGCGACAGATTCTGCCACAACCGACGATAACCAATAATGTAGTGCTCTATACGGGACTGTTCGATGTTGATAATACCGATGGAGCACTCTTGCCGGAAATGACGGCTCAGATCTATTTCGTTACCTCGGCGGCAAGAAATGTCCTGACCGTGCCAATAGGCGCGCTGAGCTTTGTCGAAGGAGGGCCAGCCAGTGCCGGTGGAGGTTTTAATGAATTGATGGCTGGTGAAACGGGTAACCGGCCAGGTGGTGCTGCGCCAGCACAAGGCTTCCCCGCGGGGGGCTTTGGTGGCAGGCGTGGGGGGCAGCCTGGAGCGGATGGCGCTGCCAGACCTGCAGGATTGCAGCTGGAAACCAGGCCGCGCCGAGCCATGGTGCAGGTTCAATCCAACAACGGCAGCATGGAACAGCGGGAAGTGCTGGTTGGTATCACCAGCAGGGTTGCGGCAGAGGTTTTAAGTGGGCTGGACCGGGGCGATCAGGTCGTGGCAGGCCTGGTACAGGGTAATGCAGCCGGTTTTGATCGTGATCAGTTCCGCCAGGCGCTGGGAATACCCGGAGGCGGGGGCTTCAGGGGACCAAGATGAGCACCGGCACCATGGATGTCTCTGGAGTGAATGCTTTTATGCCTGAACAATCTGATGTGCCGGCTCAGGAACAAAGTCTGGCGATTCCCCTGATAGAGCTGAGACAGGTTCAGCGAACCTTTGTTACCGGTGGTGGCGTCGTGGTTAATGCACTGCGTGGTATTGACCTGAAAATCTACCCGGGGGAGTTTCTTGCCATTGTCGGCCAGTCAGGATCGGGCAAGTCTACCTTAATGAATATTCTCGGCTGTCTGGACCGCCCGACCAGTGGCAAATATCTCTTTGCTGGGCGCGATATCGAAAGTTTTGATGCTGATGGTCTCGCCTGGCTCAGGCGTGAAGCCTTCGGTTTCGTGTTTCAGTCCTACAACCTGCTAGGCACCGAGTCTGCACTGGAGAACGTCCAGGTCCCTGCCGTTTACGCGGGACTTGGATCCCATGAAAGACTGATCAGGGCGGAGTCACTGCTCAGTGCTTTGGGGCTTGGTGAACGCATGGATCACAGGCCGACACAATTATCGGGAGGACAGCAGCAACGGGTATCCATCGCGCGGGCCATGATGAACGGCGGCAATGTCATACTCGCCGATGAGCCAACTGGTGCTCTGGATACACAAAGTGGTATTGAAGTGATGGCGCTGCTGGAAGAACTGGCAGAAAAAGGCCACACGGTCATTCTGATTACCCATGATCAGGAAGTGGCACAGCATGCCGGCCGCATTATTGAATTCAGGGACGGCGAAGTCGTCAGTGATACCGGACCAAAGCCCGAGCATGTCAATCCAAAAAATAATGCCAAATTACGAGAGCTGTTTTTAAGCCGTAAAACGTCTCCCATGCTGGCCAGTTTGGGTGAGGCAGTGAGAATGGCCTTTCGTTCGCTCAGAGCCAATATCTTCAGGACCATGCTAACTCTGCTGGGTATCGTGATCGGGGTTTCATCCGTGGTAGCCATGCTCGCCATCGGTGAAGGGGCACAACAGAATATCATTGCCATCATGAACCAGATGGGGACCAATGTCATGACCATTTCACCGGAAAGGCAACCCGGCTCCTTTCGGCGCCTGCCCTCGACGCTGACGATGGATGATGCGAGTGCCATCCAGCAGAATATCCCGAATATTCAGGCGGCCATTCCACAGATGCAAAGCAGAAATACCACCGTGCGTTTTGGCCGCAATGACACCGATACCTCAATCGTTGCGACAACACAGGCCATGCCGGAAGTCGAATCCTGGGCCATGGCGCAGGGCATTTTCTTTACCAATGAAGACAGCGAAAACCTCACGGCGGTTGCCGTGCTTGGCGCAGAAGTCGTCACGGACATTTTTCCCGATGGGCAAAATCCGCTGGGTGAATACATCCTGATCCGCAATGTGCCATTTCAGGTGATTGGGGTCATGACTTCGAAGGGTGCACAGGGTTTTAATAATCCTGATGATGCGGTTTACATTCCGTTTCGTACGGGGGCGGTACGAGTTTTCGGGCAGGATGAAGCGGATGAAATCCGGGTGCTGGTGGATGATGTGGACCTGATCGATCAGACCCAGGAAAATGTCCTGGAGTACATTACAGCGCGGCATGGTACCCAGGATGCCAGGGTGGACCAGAATACCTCCATGCTGGAATCGGCATCCGAATCTCGCGAAACCTTTACCCTGCTGCTCGGTTCAGTAGCGGCGATTTCACTGCTGGTGGGGGGAATTGGGGTCATGAATATCATGCTGGTATCGGTAACGGAACGTACACGCGAAATCGGTGTGCGTATGGCAACCGGTGCACGCCAGAGTGATATCCTTTCGCAGTTTTTATCAGAAGCCATCGTGGTCTCCTGTTTTGGCGGATTGCTCGGGGTTGCCCTGGGAGTCAGCATTGGACTCATTCTGGAACGATTTGAGGTATCAATTTATTTCTCCAGTACGCCGATGCTGCTGGCGTTCACCTGTTCAGTCACAACCGGGCTGATCTTTGGTTTTGCACCGGCACGTAAAGCCTCCAAACTTGACCCAGTGGTGGCATTGGCCAATGAGTAATTTATCCAACAGCGCTGTTTCTTTGTTCAAAGCACTGTGCCCTGTAGGGGCTGCTTTGCTGGTCTCCTGTGTCTCTGTGGAGGTTCCGGGCTTACCGGATACAGCCATTCCTGAGACATGGCAGGGCCCTCAGGAAGAACAGGCGAGTTTATGGCCCGAACTGCAATGGTGGAACGGCTTTGAGACCGAGGAATTGAGTAGCATCATCACCGAGGTCAGAGCGAATAACCTGGATTTACAGAATAACCGCCGCAACCTTGAGTCGGCCCAGCTGGCACTGCGGGAGGCCGGATTTAACCTCCTCCCTACGCCCACGCTGACGGCAAGTACCGCCGGGATTTACAGCGATAGCCTGGGTAATGCCGAGCTGGACAATAGCCCCAACCAGCCTCTGACCCTCGCCGCGGGATTTACCTACAACAACATACTCAGTAAACCCGCCAGTTTTGAACAGGCGCTGGCTATCTATGACTCCAACCGTGCCCTGGTCGCTGACACGGCTTTGAATACCCTGGGAACGACGGCGTCTACCTATTTTCAGGTCCTGTTTATCAGGGATCAGATTGAATTCGCCAGACAGAACCTGCAGAACGCCGAAACCATCGGCAATATTACCCAGGCACGAGTCGATGCCGGGGTTGCCGTCCCAATCGATGCGCTGCAGCAACGGATTGCCATCCAGCAGCAACGGACCAATATCCAGAGCCTGCAGCAAAGCGAGTTATCCGCACTGTCTTCACTTGCCCTGTTACTGGGGCGATCCGTCCAGGAGTTTAATGTCGATGGACAGACGCTCGATCTGCTGAATGTGCCGCAATTAAGACCCGGTATACCGGCAGAACTTCTGCGCAGAAGGCCGGACCTGGTACAGGCTGAAGCCAACCTGCGCAGCAGTGTCGCGAATGTGGAGCTTTCGAGACTGAGTTTTTTCCCTACGCTCTCACTGACGGGAAACATCGGTGCCTCTGATGGTTCGCTCAGTGACTTATTGGGCTCTCCGGATGACCTGCTGAATCTGACAGCAAGCATCAGTCAGATCTTGCTGGATAATGGTGCGCGTTCACGCAGTGTGCGGCAGGCAGAAATCAGCATGGAGAACAACCTGAACAATTTCACTCGGGCAGCCATCGGGGCCTTTAATGAAATTGAAGTGCTTTTGAGTAATATCCGTTTGCTGCAGGAACAGGAATTTGTTGCCGAACAGCAGCTGGCACAGGCGGAAGAGTCATTTCGTCTGGCTGAAGTCAGGTATCGTGAAGGTGTTGCCGATTTTCAGACGGTGCTGACGACGCAAAACACCCTGTTTGCCCAGCGTACCAATTACCTGAATAACAAGATTCAGCGCCTGAATGCCATGGTGGGCTTTTATCAGGCTCTGGGTGGTGGCTGGGATGCCGATGATGAAGAAACCATGGCGATTGCCAATGAATAGGGTTGCTTACAGCCCTTATTTTATAAATTTTTCGAGTTTTGCTGCTAAGTTCCCTTCTTAAATGGAATTTTCCCTTATTTTTACGCTCTAACTTTGGACATTAAGCCATAGGACGTATATTCTCTGCAGTGATATTGCTGATGCATAACCACTTACTGTTTAACGGCTCTGGTGCTATCCCCAATGCTTGATGATATCACCCTCAAAGACCATAGCCTTGAAAGACGGATTTTTCTGTCCCGCCTGCTTATCGGCGCGGTTATCACACTATTATTAATCGCCATGCTGGTTTTGCGTCTGGTCTACCTGCAGGTTTATCAGCACCAGTATTTCTCGACCGTTTCCGATAACAACCGGATCTATTCTCAGGCCATTGTCCCCACTCGGGGGCGCATTTATGACCGTAATGGTGTGTTACTGGCTGACAACAAGCCCAGCTATAACCTGACCGTGGTGCGAGAAAATGTTCCTGATATGACCGCCAGCCTGGCCTTCATCCAGACACTTATCACATTGCCGGATGAGGACATTGAAAAATACCAGCAGCGCCAGCGTCGGCGAAATGTACCTTTTTCCTCTGTGCCGCTGGCCTATGACCTGAGTGAGGAAGAAATTGCCCGTCTGGCCGTTAACCAGTTTCGCCTGCCTGGCTTCCAGGTGGAGGCCCAGTTGGTTAGAAACTATCCCCTGGGGGCGCCGATTGCTCATGCGGTCGGTTATTTGAGTAGTATCACCGAGCAGGAACTGCGAACGGTCAATGCGGAAAACTATGAAGGTACCCATCAGATCGGCAAAATAGGTGTTGAAAAATTCTATGAGCCGGTGCTGCATGGGCAGGTCGGTTACGAAACCGTCGAAAAGAATGCTCGTGGCCAGATCATGAAAGTCCTGGATCGCAGCGACCCGATTCCCGGAGAGGATCTTGTGCTGCACTTGGACAGCCAGTTGCAGCTAAGGGCCTGGGAAGCACTGGGTGATTTTCGTGGCGGCGTGGTAGCTCTGGATGTGAATACCGGCGGTGTACTGGCGATGGTCAGCAAGCCTTCCTTTGATCCCAATCTGTTTGTGGGAGGCATCAGCCAGCGCGATTATGAAATGCTCAATCATCCCGTTCAGACGCCTCTGTTCAATCGCGCGCTGGCAAAATATGCCCCCGGTTCAACGGTAAAGCCTTTTGTCGGTCTGGCCGGACTGGATTACGCCATTCGCACGCGGGACTACCAGGTGTCCGATCCAGGCTATTTCAATCTGCCAGGTGACAGCCATACCTATCACGACTGGACCTGGTGGCTGACCGAATCCGGACATGAGCAGGTGAATCTGGCAAAGGCTATTTACCAGTCCTGCGATATTTATTTCTGGGACCTGGCCGTTGATCTGGGCATTGACCGCATGGCGCAGTTTATGGGGCGTTTCGGATTCGGACAAAATACCAGTATTGATATTCCGCAGGCCAGCGCCGGGACCTTGCCGTCCCGCGACTGGAAAATGGAAACCCGCGGGCAACCCTGGTATCCGGGTGAAACCCTCAATTCAGCTATTGGCCAGGGATATACGGAAGCCACTCCCTTGCAGCTGGCAACAGCAACACTGGTCATGGCCAACAAGGGGCAATGGCGTCAACCGGTCATGCTCAGGCAGCTTGGTCTGAACGGGGATGTCATTCAGCATGCCAGCGAAATTCCGGACGTGAGCCTGCAGAATCCGGATGACTGGAATTTTATCCATCAGGCCATGCAGGATGTCGTTCACAAGGGCACCGGGGGATTCAGAAACACCGGTAGCGCTTATTACTATATTGCCCGTGAAGGCAACATGCCATATCACATGGCCGGAAAATCAGGCACTGCACAGGTTGTCGGAATGGCAGCTGACTTCGATAATAATGCCGAGGTTGAAGAGCAGTTTCGTGATCATGCCCTGTTTATTGCCTTTGCTCCGGTGGAAAATCCGCAAATAGCTCTGGCTGTCTTTGTTGAACACGGTGAAGGGGGCAGCTCGGTGGCCGGACCCATTGCGAAGGAGTTGCTGGATGCTTATTTGTTGGATGAATTCGGACAGATAAAACCCGAATTTATCATTGAAGCGGAGCACCAGCAGCTGAGTTCGTTGGAAGAGCAGCAGGCAGAGGGTAGAGCAGCCTTATGAGTTCTTCAGCCTATGTCAGGCAGCTCAGTGGCGGTTTTGGGCTAGAGAAGCGCCGCAGCATCTGGGAAAGACTCAATCTCGATCCCCCACTTCTGTTTGCCTTAGTGGTATTAATCAGCTTCGGTCTGATGGTGCTCTACAGTGCCACTGACGGTAATCAGGCTGAACTCAGGCGGCAGGTTATCTTTATTGGCATTGCTCTCATTGTCATGTTCGTGGTTGCCCAGATTGACGTCAGGGTCATGCGACGATGGGCACCGCTGATGTATCTGTTCAGTCTCGGTCTGTTGGTGCTGGTACTGTTTTTCGGTTCTTCGTCCAATGGTGCACAACGCTGGCTGGATTTTCCTGGTTTGCCGCGTTTTCAGCCATCGGAGATCATGAAAATTGTCTTGCCTCTCACACTGGCTGCCTATTTTTCACGCCGCGCCATACCACCACGTTTAAAGCATATCGGCTGGGCGCTGGTCATCCTCATGTTGCCGGCAGCATTGATTGCCATAGAGCCTGATCTGGGGACAGCATTGCTGATAGCCGTTTCAGGCATCTTTGTCTTGCTGCTGTCAGGGATAAGCTGGAAGCTGGTTTTTAGCGCACTCGGTGCGGGGATACTGTCGATTCCTGCCATGTGGATTTTCTATTTGCAGGATTATCAAAAACTGCGAATTCTCACTTTTCTCAATCCGGAAAATGATCCACTCGGAGCAGGCTGGAATATTATTCAGTCAAAGACTGCCATTGGCTCCGGTGGTCTCTATGGTAAAGGCTGGTTGAATGGAGTGCAGTCGCGCCTGGATTTTTTGCCCGAGGGACAGACTGATTTTATCGTTGCTGTACTGGGGGAAGAGTTTGGACTGGCTGGCATTCTGTTTTTACTGACACTGTATCTGGTGATTATCGGCAGAGGCCTGTATATCGCCGCTGTATCGACCGACATGTTCATGCGCCTGCTGGCGGGCAGTATTTCACTGACATTTTTTGTCTATGTGTTTGTCAACATCGGGATGGTGAGTGGGATACTGCCAGTTGTCGGGGTGCCTTTACCGCTGGTCAGTCTAGGTGGCACATCAGTTGTCACTTTGATGCTGGGATTCGGTATACTTATGTCCATTCATAGCCACGGCAAAACTGCCTTTCGCTATGCGGATTAAACAGACGGGGACTGTTTTTATCTTTCTATGACGAGACAAAGTGGATTTCACATTGCCTTGCTGCCGCTTCTTGCTGTTTTCCTGACAGCTTGCGTTTCTTCCTCCCCCACAACAAACACAGCCAATGCCGGTCGCTATCAGATGGACAATGACAGCCCGGTACTTGAGGCGATTGATTTTTCACGGGTCGAGGAAGTCGTTCCCAAAGAGATCATCCGTACTGCTGCAGGCAACAAAAGTCCTTACAGTGTGAATGGGCGCAGCTACACAGTCATGGATTCAGAAGTGGGTTATCAGGAAACCGGTATGGCTTCCTGGTATGGCCGTAAATTTCACGGACACCTGACCTCCAATGGTGAAATTTACGATATGTTTCAATATTCTGCGGCTCACAAGAGTCTGCCAATCCCCAGTTTTGCCCGAGTCACCAATCTCAGCAATGGCAAATCAGTTGTGGTCAGGGTGAACGACCGTGGTCCTTTCCATGAGAGTCGCATCATTGATTTGTCCTATGCAGCAGCAGCCCGTCTAGATTATGCGGCTAACGGAACGGCGCGGGTGAGGGTGGAATCCCTGACGCCCTGGCTGAATACGCCTCCCATTCTAGTTGATGAATCAGCAGATCCGATTGATCAGGAAGCGATTGCAGCTGAGCGCCAACGGATTGAGGCGGATCAGGGAGAAGAGTTTTTACAGGTTGGTGCATTCAGTAATCGTGACAGTGCTGAAAATCTTCGAGACAGCATTGCCGCGCTTACCCGTCTGCCTGCCTTTATTCGCAGTGAACTGAATGAAAGCGCAGGACAGGTACTGCACCGGGTGCGTTTGGGTCCGCTAAATGAGACAATGGCACTTGATGAAGTGATGCAGCTGATCATTGATGCGGGATTTGGGACGCCTTTTCGCGTCAGGCAGTAATTTGTCAATAATTGGCCATAAAATAGCCAGAATTGCCTGCTAACTTTAGAGGAAAGTCATGCGAGAATATTCACAAGGTACTGTAGGAAATTTCAGAATGAAAAAATCTTTCTCTGCTTTGCTGGTAACAGGTTTGGCATTGTTCCTGTCTGTTTCTGCCTTGGCCCAGCAAGCACGAATCATTCCACGAGCTCCGGATGTTGCTGCCAGTTCCTACATCCTGATCGACGCCACGACCGGTGAAATTCTGGTGGAGTCCAATGCGGACATTCCCCTGCCGCCAGCCAGCTTGACCAAGATCATGACAGATTATGTCGTTGCTTCAGAACTGGAGAACGGCAATATCAGCATGGATGACCAGGTGCATATCAGTGTCAAAGCCTGGCAGATGGAAGGTTCTAAAATGTTCATTCAGGAAGGAACCGATGTGCGCCTGGAGGATCTGATTTACGGCATGGTCGTACAATCCGGGAATGATGCCAGTGTTGCACTGGCCGAGCATATTGCCGGCAGTGAGGAAGCCTTTGCCGACATGATGAACCAGCACGCTGAACGACTGGGTTTACAGAATTCCTATTTCGTCAATGCCCATGGCTTGCCAGCTGATCAGCATGTAATGTCGGCCCGGGATCTAGCAACCCTGTCCCGTGCACTGATACAGCAGTTTCCTGAAAACTATGAAATCTACAAAGTTCGTGAATTTACCTACAACGGCATTCGTCAGCCCAATCGCAATGGTCTGCTGTTCCGGGATCGCAATGTCGATGGCATGAAAACCGGTTACACTGATGCTGCCGGTTACTGTCTGGTGGCTTCTGCCACACGCGACGGCATGCGCCTGATTGCCGTGGTGATGGGAACTGAAAGTGAAAATGCGCGTCTGGTAGAAGCCCAGAAATTACTGACCTACGGTTTTCGCTTTTATGAAACCTATGAGCTGTTTACAGGCAATGAAGTGCTGGCATCCAATCAGGTCTGGTCAGGAAAAACCAATTCAGTTGATATCGGAGCCGTGGAACAGGTTTATATCACCATTCCCAGTAGTACTGGAGATGAACTACAAACGGATATCCAGATTGAAGATGGTCTGCGAGCCCCCATTAATGTGGGAGATGTGCTGGGTCGGGTAACAGTCAGCCTGGATGATACGGTTTATTATCAGGGCGATGTCATTGCCCTGCAGGCTGTTGAAAGGGGCAGTTGGATCAAGCGCCTGATGGATTGGCTGACCCTGTTCTTTATGGGCCTCTTCAGTTAGACGCCTGTTGCCTTGCACAGGTGTGCAATGCCGTCTTAAATCGTGCCAGCATCTTGAATGGGCAAGGCTGTAAAGTTGGTCCTTTTGCGTGCTGGTACTGAATGCAGCGGCCCCGCTGTACAAGAGCCCATGATGCTTGGCCCATGGATTCAGATATGCAGATTGACGAAGACAGTATAAAAATCCAGTTTCCCTGCGACTACCCAGTTAAAGTGATGGGCAAGAACAGCGATGATTTCAGTGATGTGGTTCTGGAAGTGATTCGCCGGCATGCCCCGGACCTTCGCGAAGAAAATATCAGCTTTCGCCCCAGCCGCCAGAATAATTACCTGGCGGTTAATGTCACTATTTATGCCACCGGTGTGCAGCAGCTACAGGCCCTGTTTGATGACCTTAAAGCCACTGGTCGTGTGACCATGGTCTTATAACTGCAGTGTGAACACCGTGTCCACCCCGCTAAGCTATCGTGAACCCTGTGAGCTTCGCTATCTGGGCTTGCAGCCCTATGAAAAAGTCTGGCAGCAGATGCGTGATTTCACCTTGTCGCGGACTGCAGCCACTCCGGATGAACTGTGGATTTTACAGCATGAGCCGGTGTTCACTCTCGGGCAGGCCGGAAAGAAAGAACACATTCTGGATCCTCACGGTATTCCTGTAATCAATACTGACCGGGGAGGCCAGGTTACCTATCATGGCCCCGGACAGTTGGTGATGTACCTGCTGATTGATGTCAGGCGTCGCAGAACGGGTATCAGGGATCTGGTTGATCTGATTGAAAACAGTATTGTTGCGCTGCTTGAGGATTACGGCATCTCTTCAGATACCCGGCCGCGAGCGCCGGGGGTATATGTTGCTGAGAAGAAAATTGCTGCGCTGGGTCTGCGTATCAAACAGGGCTGCTCCTATCATGGACTCAGTTTCAATATTGATATGGATCTGCAGCCTTTCACGTATATCAATCCCTGTGGCTATGAGGGCTTAGAGGTGACGCAGCTGGCTGACTGCCTGCCTAAAGCGCCGCTGAATCTCTTTGATCAGGCCACTGATAAACTGCTCCATCAGCTACTGACTCTGTTATAATTGCGCGCGAATTTATTGCCGATCACATAGCCTAAGGGCAGCTACGGATTTCATGGAAAAAGTTAAAAAGGTCGTTCAAGGGGAAAAACTTCGGGGTGCTGACAAAGTTGCCCGGATACCTGTGAAAGTCATTCCCACCGAAGAAATGCCCCGAAAACCGGACTGGATTCGTGTGCGTATAGGCACCAGCGCCAAGGTCGAGCATATCAAGCAGACCCTGCGCAAACACCGCCTGAGTTCTGTGTGTGAGGAAGCCTCCTGCCCGAACCTAGGGGAGTGTTTCAGTGGTGGTACGGCTACCTTTATGATTCTTGGCGATATCTGTACGCGACGTTGTCCCTTTTGTGATGTTTCCCATGGGCGCCCCAACCCCCCTATGGAAAATGAACCACTGGAATTGGCGCAGGCCATCGCCGAGATGGGGCTGAGTTATGTTGTGGTGACCTCAGTTGATCGTGACGATCTTCGAGATGGCGGTGCAGAACATTTTTCCCGCTGTATCAGTGAAACCCGCCGCCTCAATCCGGGGATAAAAATTGAAGTACTGGTGCCTGATTTTCGTGGCCGCATGGATGTTGCCCTGGCAATCCTTACCGGCACCTGTCCGGATGTTTTCAACCATAATTTGGAGACGATTCCCCGCTTGTATAAAAAAGTCCGACCTGGCTCGGATTACCAGTGGTCCCTGAATCTGCTGAAACAGTACAAATCCATGGCTCCCGAGGTGCTGACCAAGTCTGGCATCATGCTGGGCCTGGGTGAGTCCAGAGATGAAGTAATACAGGTCATGCAGGATATGCGCGCGCATTATATCGATATGCTAACCCTCGGCCAGTACCTGCAACCCAGCAGGGAGCACCTGGCTGTGGAGCGTTTTGTACACCCCGATGAATTTGATGAATACGCCAGGCTTGGCAAGGATATGGGTTTCAGGCATGTCGCCAGTGGCCCCATGGTGAGATCTTCCTACCATGCCGATAAGCAGGCGCTTTTGAATTAGTTGTATGCATTGAAAGTGACTGCGGAGAGCTTCTGTACTATTTTTATCATGGTTAAAAAACCACTAACTAATAAGTTATTCACATTCCTGTTGCTCGTAATTTCGACCAGTGTCTGTGCTCAGGAAAATATTTCTACTGCGAGTGCAGCCTCAAAATCCATAGAGATGGTCAAACTTAACCAGGAACCTGAAATTGATGGAATTCTGGATGATGAGGTCTGGCAGCAGGCGAGAGTAATCACAGATTTCTACCAAACCACGCCTATCGAATTTGCAATGCCTTCACAAGATACTGAAGTGCGTATTTTTTACACTGAAGATGCCATCTATGTTGGCGCTAAAATGTTTGAGGATGATCCAGAACTGATTACTGCCCAGTCTCTTCAGCAATATGGTGGGGTAACCCAGGAAGATGTATTTATTTTATTGCTGGATCCCTTTCTCAATCGACGCAGTGGTTATCGTTTTGCTATCAGTCCTAATGGTATCTGGTGGGATGCCATTTACAGCAGTCCTACTGAAACTGATGCCAACTGGCTGGGTATCTGGCAGGGTGAAAGCGCAATTGGTGAGGATGGCTGGACTACTGAGATTCGTATCCCCTTTCAGACACTGTCCTTTGATCCTGATAACTCAGATTGGGGAATCAATTTCCAGCGCATTATCAGGCGAAGTGATGAGCGTATTTCCTGGCTTTCACGTGATCGCCAGCAGAACCCTGGAACTTCCGGGGTGGCGACTGGTATAAGTGGTATCCAACAAGGTAAAGGCCTGGATATTGTTCCAGGTCTGACATTGCGTCGCGATAAAGTTTTTGGTGCACAACCCGGCGCAGGTGTTGAAAATAGTTTTGAGCCAACACTCGATTTATTCTACAAAATTACGCCTTCACTCAATGCAGCTGTAACCCTGAATACTGATTTTTCAGCAGCAGAAGTGGATAACCGCCAGGTTAATCTGACGCGCTTTTCATTATTTTTTCCAGAAAGACGTGATTTTTTTCTACGTGATTCGGATATTTTTGAGTTTGGTCAAATTGGTACTTACGACTTTACTGCCAATTGGGGAACTGGCTTTTCGGCAATACCCGGTGCAGCTCAACAAAATGCCAGGCCTTTCTTTTCTCGTAGAATCGGATTGAGCGCCAATGGCGCACCGGTCGATCTTAATGTTGGTGGAAAAATAAGTGGCCGGGTTGGTAATTTCAATGTCGGTTCATTAATCATTTCGCAAGATGAGGATGTGGCAAGCGGTGTTGATGCTACAGATATTTTTGTTGGCAGAGCCGTGATGAATGTGCTGTCTGAATCACAGTTAGGGGTAATGATGACGGATGGCGATCCGCAATCCAATCTGGATAACACGCTGTATGGTGCTGATTTTCGGTATCGAAATTCTCGCTTACCGAATAACAAAACTGTAGAGGTGAATGCCTGGGTGCAACAAACGGATACTGAGGGAAAGCAGGGAGATGATATGGCATACAGCCTTGCTCTGAGCTCACCCAACAGAAATGGCTTGCGCGGTACCGCTATCTACACAAGAGTAGAACAGAATTTTGATCCGGCTGTAGGCTACGTGAATAGATCAGGCGTTGAGGAATATGCCATGGAAGGGGGCTACTCATACCTTATGCCGCCCAGTAGCTATTTTGCCTCTTATAATGTGACGGTAGATGGATATCGGGCTGAGCTCTTATCCAGCGGAGAATTAAGCTCTCAAGATGTCGGGATTCGTTTATCACTGTACAACCGAACGCGCGACAGATTTTTTGCAAGACTGGTTCAGGCTAAAGAAGTGCTATTGAATGATTTTTCAATTTTCAGGGCTTCAGATGGATCAAGATCAGTGGTGATACCAAGCGGTAGTTACACTTTTAACGAGGCGAGAATTTTTTTGAATACGGGGACCCATCGAAAGCTGTCAGCAAACTTGAGTGTTTGGACTGGTGAATTTTATGATGGTGAGCACCTTGAGTTCAGGTCTGCCTTTACCTGGCGACCAAGTAATCAACTGGAGTTTGGTTTAACGCATAATGAAAATTCAATAAAATTACCTGCAGGAGACTTCAAAGTTCGCCAAATAAACCTGCAGGCAAATTTTGCTTTGAATACACGTTGGTCTTGGAATAATTTATTACAGTACGACAATGTATCTGAAGCAGCCGGATTCAATAGTCGTTTGGTATACATACCCGAAGCAGGACAGCAGGCAATTTTAGTGTTTAATTATGGTGCTGAGGATAGAAATAAAGATAATAACTTTATATCGACTGCTTCTGATTTATCTTTACGTGCCACCTATACTTTTCGCTACTAGGTCGACAGGGAAAACGATTTGTCGGCCCTACTGGACAAACCTACTTTGAACACCATGTCTGAATTTTTCTTATCATTTTCCTTGCGTTCAAAAATTAACAGAATAATTCTGAACTGCTTACTACTCTTAGTGTCAGTGCTGGCGAACGCCCAAACAGAGCAGGCTGGTGCCTCACTGGATTCGAAAAGCCTGAGTATGGTCAGGCTGAGTGAAGAGCCCCGTATTGATGGCATAATGGATGAGGCTGTCTGGCAGCAGGCCTTGCTGGTGACAGACCTGCACCAGATGAACCCCTTTGAATATGCCGAGCCTTCACAGCGCACCGAAGTCAGAATTTTTTACACCGAGAATGCCATATTCATTGGCGCCCGCATGTGGGATACCCAGGCTGACCAGATCAGCGCCTCAGTATTAAGGCAAAATGCCAACATCAATCCGGATGATGTCTTCAATATTATTCTGGATCCATTCCTGGATCGACGCAGCGGCTATCGTTTTGCCATGAACCCCAACGGTGTTCGCTGGGATGCGATTTATAACAGTCCAACGGATATGGAAACCAACTGGCAGGGTATCTGGCAGGGTGAGAGCAGCATTGATCAGGATGGCTGGACGACAGAAATGCGTATTCCCTTTCAAACCCTGTCCTTTGAACCAGGTAATACGGAATGGGGGATTAATTTCCAGCGGGTCATTCGACGGGATAATGAAGAAATTACCTGGTTTTCCCAGAATCGCCAATTCAATCCGGGTGCTTCAGGTATTGCGACCAATATGAATGGCATGCGCCAGGGAAGGGGGCTTGATGTTGTACCCGGACTCACCCTGAGAAGGGTGAGAACCTATGGCAGCGGTGCCAATGCCGGTGTGGAAGAAAACTTTGAGCCAACGCTGGATGTTTTCTACAAGATCACGCCTTCCCTGAATGCTGCCCTGACGGTCAACACAGACTTTTCGGCAACCGAAGTGGATGACAGACAGGTAAATCTCACCCGCTTTTCACTGTTTTTTCCGGAAAAACGGGACTTCTTTTTACGGGATTCAGATATTTTTGAGTTCGGTCAGATTGGCACTTATGGCTTCGGTAATCGGGATGGTACCGGTAATGCAGCGATTCCCAATGACAGTTCGCAAAATGCCCGACCTTTTTTCTCGCGCACCATCGGACTCAGTGCTTCAGGCGCTCCGGTAGATATTCAGGTAGGGGGTAAACTGAGCGGCAGAGTAGGTAATTTCAATGTCGGTTCATTACTGATCTCTCAGGATGGGGATGTCGTCAATGGTGTTGAGGCCAGTGAAATTTTTGTCGGCAGAGCCGTGATGAATGTTCTCTCAGAGTCCCGCTTTGGTGTCATCATGACGGATGGGGATCCGCAATCCAATCTGGATAGCAGTCTGTTTGGCGCGGATTTCAGGTACCGCAATTCACAGTTAGGCAATGACAAAATTCTGGAGTTGAATTCCTGGATCCAAAAGAGTGATACGGAAGGCAAGCAGGGTGATGACATGGCCTACAGTCTGGCATTGAGCACACCAAATAATACTGGCTGGCGCGGCGGTGCAGTGTATAACCGGGTTGAACAGAATTTTGATCCGGCAGTCGGCTTTGTCAGTCGAACCGGCATCCAAGATTATGCGCTGGATGGAGGCTATGTTAAACGTCTTGCCAGTGGCAGCTATATTCGCAATGTGTATATGGGCTTTGATGGCTACCGTGCTGAATTGCTCAGTGGTGGGCTCAACTCCGAGGACTTCGGGGTGCGTATTGCGCTGTTTAATCAAGAAAACGACAGGCTGTTTACCCGACTGAGAAGAAATCGGGAAGTATTGCTGAATGACTTTACCATTTTCAGGGCTTCAGACGGCTCCCGCTCGGTGGTTATTCCCCGTGGAGAATACGAATTTAACCAGTGGCTTTTGCTGGTCAATACGGCCGGACAACGCCGTTTTTCCAGCAACCTGATGATGGGCATCGGAGAGTATTATCACGGTGACTATCTCCAGTTGCGGGCCAACAATACCTGGCGACCAAGTCCCCGTTACGAGTTTGGACTCAACTATGGTGAAAATTCCATCAAGTTGCCTGAGGGCAATTTCAAGGTGCGGCAGCTTTCCATCACGGCCAATGTGGCCTTCAATTCACGATGGTCCTGGAGTAATTACCTGCAATACGACAATGTCTCAGAAGGTCTTGGTTTCAACAGCCGGCTTAACTGGATTCCGGAAGCTGGCCAGCAGGCATTCCTGGTTTTCAACTATGGGGCACAGGACCGTGACAAGGACAATAATTTCACCTCGACCAACTCGGATCTTTCTCTAAAATTTACCTATACCTTCCGCTACTAGCAGCTACTAGGCAGACAGGGCTAGCGATTTGCCGGCCAGTCTGAGGATCAGTTCAGCCAGCTCATCCCAGGTATTTAGCTTGTTAAGTCCTTTCACGGATTGGTCGATCTTGGCAGCCTGCTCCAGCATGTGCTCAAGCGAAGCCTGATCATGTTGATTCAGTGCGTTTCCTACGGACCCCATACGATTACGCCAGACGCGATATTGCTGCATAGCAGCTGAGACAGAAGCACCAGTCTGCACAAGCTTCAGCATGGGTAGCAGAGAGCGGATTTCCTTGCAGATAAAATTCAGGATTCTCAGGGCATCTTCACCCTCTGCTTTGAGGTGCTGTAAAATGGTTAAAGCACGTCCGGCCTGACCTTCTAAAGCACTATCGACCAGGGAGAAGACATTAAAACGGGAGCTGTCTGCTACTGCCCGGGCCACTGTCTGGGCATCGATATCCGTGGATTCGCAGAGCATGCTTAACTTGTCAATTTCCTGGGCTGTGGCCAGCAGGTTGCCTTCAGTCCGTTGGCAAAGAATTCTGATGGCCTGTTCGTCAGCATGCAGGCCATGGCCTTTCAAACGTTGCCTGATCCAGGCAGGTAATTGCTGGTTACTGATGGGCCACACCGGAACAAAATAGGCGGCAGATTCAATTTGTTTAAACCATTTGGCCTGGGTGCTGGCTTTTTCCAAGCGCGCGCTGGATATTAGCAAGAGATTGTCTTCAGAAGGATTTTCCAGAAAGGTATGCAGTGCCTTTCTGCCTTCATTGTCGAGTTTGGCGTTGCCCAGTCGCAGGTCTATCAGTTTTTTATCCGCAAACAGTGACAGGCTGTTGCCCGAAGTGAGAAGGCTTTGCCAGTCAAAATTGGCGTGTACGGTATAGACTTCCCGATCCACAAAACCCTGCTGCCGGGCGAAGTGCCTAAGCGCATCACAGCTTTCCTGCACCAGCAGCGTTTCATCGCCGGCTATCCATACCAGTGGTAGCAACTGACGTTCCAGCTGGGCAAGAAGCTGTTCAGACTTGATCTGCACGCTATTTACATGGCCTGCTGGTAAACCAGGGAGAAGGTCACAAGCACATTGGGGTTGATGCTGGGCAGGCCAGCTACCTCACGCAGCGCTTCAACACCCTGAGCCAGCGCAAACTGGCCAGCATTGATGATAATGGGTGATACGGAGCTGATCTGGATTTTATTGCCGGCCAGTTTGACGAGGTTCAGCTCTGTGCTGAGTGTCTGACTCATGCCATGCAGATTCAGCGTGTAAGTCACATTGTTAGTGCGGCTTTCACCGACGGACAGATTCTCCAGCATACGCACATCCGTATTGATGCTAATGCTTGCCAGTGGATAACTTGCTACCTCAAACAGTATTTCCTGCATGCGCTGGTCGCGAATCTCAATGGCGGTATCGACACTGCTCAGATGAATGTCCAGTGTGGCCCTGCCATCAGCGTCTATTTCTCCAGCCAGACGTGAAAAAGTGTTGATCTCGCTGATGGCCGCTGCCTTACTGGTCACGTAAAAAAGGGCTGATTCTTCATTGTTCAGTTGCCATTGTGCCCACGCAGGCATGCTCAGTGCAGTGAAAAGTAAAAACGATATCAAGTGCCTGTATGTGCTTTTTTGCATTACTTACTCCCGGGTCTGTGTTGGATACTTGGTGGGATTATTGCAAGCCTGTGTGCTGTGGGCAATAGAAGCAAAACCCTACAAAAACTAGGGAAAAGGCTTAAGTGGCTAGGGCTCAAAGGCCTGCAATTGGCGTAAAATCTGTGCGGCAAGTTGCTGGCGCATTTCCGATTTAATCAATTCAGCTTCATTGGTTTTTGCCGCAGCGTTGAGGGGATCAGCTTCGTAGAACTGAAACAGGCTGATGGGGCCGGAATCCAGCATGATTTCACCGTCCTGAATCAGCTGAAAAGCGCTTAGCATATTGAGCTCATATTCGCCGGCACGGATATTACGATTGACGCTGACAATCCGTTCAAGCGTTTGCTCATCCTCAAGTTGCAGCAGTAAAGTCGTACTGCTGTAATCAAGTTCGACACCTGAGAGCAGTAACTGGTTTTGCAAAATGCGTCCGAGTTCATTACTGGCACTATATTGCAGATTGATCTGGGGTATTTTAATGGAGAGTTCATTAAGACCGCTGCCTTGCAGAGTGAAGCCGCAAGCACTCAAGAAAAGCGATAGCAGCAGGGCAGACAGGCATTGTTTGCGGTTTATACAGATGTGGCTGGCTTTAAAGCGCATACGGGAATCTCTGCCTAATTGGCAACGATATTGACCAGTTTACCTGGGACCACAATGACTTTGCGAATGGTCAGACCCTCAAGGTGTTTTTGAACATGTTCATCAACCAAGGCGGCTGCTTCCACGTCATCCTTGCTACAGTCGCTGGGCAGTTCAAGTTTTGCCCGCAGTTTTCCGTTTACCTGGGCAACGATGGTGATGCTGCTTTGCTCCAGCGCGGATTCTTCATACCTGGGCCAGGCAGCATCAATAATCGCTCCTTCTCTACCCAGATGTTGCCAGAGCACATGTGTCATGTGCGGAATAATGGGAGCAAGCAGCAGCATAATCGCTTCCAGTGCTTCCTGAATGAGCGCTGTATCTTGTGAATCCGGACTCTCATTGCTGTCGACATACTTGCTGAGTGCATTGAATAGTTCCATGACAGCAGCGATTGCCGTATTGAAAATCTGTCGGCGATCGAAATCATCGCTAACTTTTTTGATGGTACTGTGTGTTTTTAGCCGCAGGGCTTTTTGCTGTTCACTGAGCTTCTGCTGATCCGGTTTCACTGTTGTGGCATTGTGCGCGGCAGCCAGTTTCCAGAGCCGTTTAATAAAACGGTAGGCTCCTTCAACGCCACTATCTGACCACTCCAGACTCTGGTCCGGCGGTGAGGCAAACATCATAAACAGACGCACAGTATCGGCGCCGTATTTCTCAATCAAGCCTTCAGGGTCTACAGTGTTGCCCTGTGACTTAGACATCTTGCTGCCATCCTTGAGCACCATGCCCTGAGTCAGTAGTCGTTTAAAAGGCTCATCGGATTTGACCAGACCTTCATCCCGCATCAGCTTGTGGAAGAAGCGGGCGTAGAGCAGATGCAGAATCGCATGCTCGATACCGCCAATATACTGATCAACCGGTAACCAGTAATCAGCCTTGCCATTCAGCATGGAGGTGGATTCTTCAGGGCAGGCAAAACGTGCGTAATACCAGGAAGATTCCATGAAGGTGTCAAAGGTATCGGTTTCTCGCTCGGCTTTACCCTGACATTTGGGGCAAGTCGTCTGGTAAAACTCGGGCATTTTCTTGATTGGAGAGCCGCTACCATCGAAACTGACTTCGGTCGGCAGGATTACGGGCAGATCATTTTCGGCAACCGGGACGGAGCCACATTGCTCGCAGTTAATCATGGGAATTGGTGTGCCCCAGTAACGCTGTCGACTGACACCCCAGTCTCGCAGGCGGAAATTGACGGTTTTGCGTCCAGTGCCTTTTTCGGTAAAGTATTCGACCAAGCGGGCAAAGGCTGCGTCGAAATCCAGTCCGTCCAGATCTCCAGAGTTAAGCAGCTGGCCCTTGTCGGTATAGGCCTCTTTACTGATATCGCAGCCGGCATCGTCTACCGGCTGAATGACCTGCTTGATCGGCAGCCCATATTTCCTGGCAAATTCCCAGTCACGCTGATCATGTGCAGGAACTGACATGACGGCGCCAGAGCCATAGGACATCAGCACAAAGTTGGCAATCCATACAGGGACCTCTTCACCACTGATCGGGTGAATGGCCTTGAAACCGGTATCCATACCGGTTTTATCCATGGTTGCCAGTTCAGCTTCGGCGACTTTTATCTTGTCCTGTTCAGCAATATAAGCGGCTATTTCCGGCTTGTTGGCGGCAGCAGCCAGTGCCAGCGGGTGTTGGGCGGCAACAGCAACATAGGTCACGCCCATGATGGTGTCAGGGCGGGTGGTGTAGACCTGCAAAGGGTCATGTCCGGGAACCTCAAAACTGAATTCCAGACCTTCGGACCGACCGATCCAGTTTTGTTGCATGACCCGGACTTTTTCCGGCCACTCATCGAGTTTGTCGAGGTCGGCCAGCAATTCCTCTGCGTAGGCACTGATGCGAATAAACCATTGCGGAATTTTGCGTCGTTCAACAGGCGCCCCTGAACGCCAGCCGCGACCGTCAATAACCTGCTCATTGGCCAGAACGGTCTGGTCCACGGGATCCCAATTGACCTCGGCTTCTTTTTTATAAATCAGGCCTTTTTCATAGAGCTTGATGAAAAACCACTGCTCCCAGCGGTAATAATCAGGGTGACAGGTAGCGATTTCCCGTTTCCAGTCATAGGCATATCCCAATTGCTGTAACTGGTTTCGCATGTAGGCAATATTTTCAAGGGTCCACTGGGCGGGAGGAACCTTGTTTTTCATGGCAGCATTTTCAGCGGGCAGGCCAAAGGCATCCCAACCCATTGGTTGCAATACGTTCTTGCCCAGCATGCGTTGATAGCGGGAAATCACATCACCAATAGTGTAATTACGTACATGTCCCATATGCAGGCGGCCACTGGGGTAGGGGAACATGGACAGGCAGTAAAATTTTTCGCGCTGAGGGTCTTCAGTGACCTGGAAACTTTGTGCCTCTTGCCAGAAATCCTGAGCAGTTTTCTCGATATGCTGATGAGAATAGTCTTCGCTGAGCTGTGATGCCATGGTTGAGATTTGCTTTATATTTATCGCTAAAAAAAGATCGCATAGGATACCGTAGATGCGGGATTAACGGTAGCTGTAGCGCGACTTTACAGCTGTATTAGCCATGCTTAGCTTGAGAAAAATATTTTTAATTATATTTTTCGACGCGCACTGTCTATACTGCCTTTTCCTGCTCAGGTGCGTCTGTGTTTACAGATACCTAAATGGGAAACCGGTGTGAATCCGGTGCTGCCCCCGCAACGGTCAGAGGCAATCCTGGGAAATTTTCCCTGCCTTAAGCCCGATACCAGCCTGTCAGGTTCATAATCGATGATGCGGAGGGCGTCGTCAGGGTGGCTTCAATCCAGTCTGTGTTTCCCTCCTTCTCGCTGTTAATGCCTGCGAAGAGGACTAACATGAACATTCATTATCTAGGCTTCATCTTGGCAGCCTGTCCGGCACTGACTGCTGCCCAGCAGCCCTTGAGTACTGAAGAAATCACGGTCAGCGTCAGCCGGATGGAGCGCTCTATGCAAGGGGTTGCTGCTTCGGTTGAGGTGCTGGATGGTGAGGATCTCAGTGTTTACACGAGTTTTCCCCTACTTGATGTACTGGGGCTGCTCAGCGGTATGTCCGTTAGCAATAGCGGCGGTCTCGGTAAACAGAGCACGCTGCGAATACGTGGTGAAGAAGGCTATCGTACCCGGGTGCTGGTGGACGGGGTTGAAGTCTCCGATGTCTCTTCTACCCAGATTCAGACCCAACTGGAGCATTACCTGACTGCAGGTGTGGAACGTGTTGAGATACTGCGCGGGCCACAGGGCATGATGTATGGCGCTGATGCGGGAGGAGTACTGAATATCATTACCACCCGCCCAGAAGATCAACTCAGTGGTGAGTTAAATGTCAGTTATGGTGCTGATCAAACCAGTAACCTGAATGCCTTTGCTGCGGGCAAATTAAAGCGGCTCGGCTACAGCCTGCGAGTGGCAGAGCTGAATTCACAGGGTTTCAATGCCAGCAGACTGGACACATTCAGCCGGGATGACGATGGCTATAGCAACCAGACAGCAGGAATAAACCTGGCCTATGAGCTGGATGAGAGCTGGCAGCTTCAGGGCGGGTATCAGCAGATTGACAGTGAAACAGAATTTGACAACTGTTTTGGTCTGGCAGGCAGCAGCCATGACTGCCTGTCGACCTTCCGGCAGGATAATCTGCACCTGAAGCTTGATGCCAGTAATGCAGCATTCAGGCAGCAGTTGGCCTGGCATCACAGTCGTACTGGACGCACGACATTTACAGACGCATTTCCCTTGCTGCAAACCCAGGGTCAACTGGAGCAGCTGCTCTACCTGGGCGACTATCTCATCAAGGATAAGCGTGCTTTGCTGTTTGGTCTTGATCTACAGCGTGCCCGGCTGGAAGAAGGGCTTCAAGTGCATGAGCGCGGGCAGCAGGCACTTTTTGCAGAATGGCGCGATAGGCTGGGTTCTGCATTTTATTACAGCGCTGGGGTACGGCGGGATGATAACGATGATTTCGGCGTCCATGACAGTTTCCGCCTGAGCCTAGCCTACCTGTTGGAAAGTTCCGCTGGCAGTGTAAAGCTCAAGGCCAATACCGGTAATGGTTTTCGGGCTCCCAGCCTGTATGAACTTGCCTATAATCGGGGAAATTTTTCCTATCCCCCGGCTTCGTTGCAGGCCCTGCAGGAAGAATGCAGCAGGGGTTGGGATGCAGGTATAGAAATCAGTACTGATTCAGGCAAGGCACTTGAGCTTGTCTATTTCAAACAGGAAATCCAGAATGCCATTGAATTTGATCTGGCCACTTTTTCAGGCTATCTGCAGCGCAGCGGTAGCAGTCAGGCACAGGGCCTGGAGCTGGCTTACCGGCAGGCTTTGTTTGCAGGCTTGGAGCTCAGTATCAACTATACCTATATGGACACTGAGGATGCGCTGGGAAGACAGAGAATTCGCCGGCCGGGACAGCAGAGCAATCTGACACTGGCCTATCAGAGCCCGCAGCAGCGTTTAAAGCTGCTGTTGAGCTGGCAGCAGCGAGCGGATGTAATTGACGAATATTACGACCCGGCAGCCTTCAGCAATGCTCGTACGGCCTTAGCTGACTTTCAACTGGTGAATGTTCATACGGCATTTGCGCTTTATGAAAGCTTGAATCTGTTTGTACGTATCAATAACCTGTTTAATCAGGACTACCAGGAAGTGTTTAATTACAATGTGGCGGGCCGCTCGATGTATGTAGGCGCAAGGTTTCACTTTTAATGATGATGGATAGGGCTAAGAATCTTAAACACAAACGCAGCATGCAGGCTCTGAAAAAACAGGTCGATGGCACTGTTGCCAGAGCCACCAGAGATCAGGGGCTTTGCCTTTTGTTGACCGGTGATGGTAAAGGCAAAACCAGTTCGGGATTTGGTATGCTCATGCGTTCCCTGGCCTATGGGAAAGCGGTGGGGATTGTGCAGTTCATCAAGGGAAAGCAGCCTTCCGGGGAGGAGAACTATATCCGGCAACGGCATCCAGAGATACCTTTCTACCAGATGGGAACAGGCTTTACCTGGGATACACAGGACAGGGAAGCTGACATCAGCGCTGCCCGGCAAACCTGGTCAGCAGCCGAAAAATTACTGAAAGATGAGTCCATAGAATTCTTGCTTTTGGATGAATTGACCTACATGCTGTCGCTCAAATACCTGGAAGAGCAACAGGTACTGGATGCCATTCGCAATAGGCCTGCAGGGCAGCATGTTGTGATTACTGGCAGAGGAGGGGGCAAGGCTTTAAAGGATCTGGCTGATACTGTGAGCGAGATTCGCAACATTAAACATGCCTATGAAGCAGGCGTGAAAGCACAAGAAGGGGTGGATTACTGAGCATGCACGATCAAGCAAAAGAAACATCGGTTATCGATTATTTACGTGATTTTATCCGCCTGGAATCAGCCGGCGGAATTTTGCTGTTTGCGACAACCGTACTGGCGATGCTGATTAATAACTCCCCGCTGTCAGGCCTGGATGACATTTTTCTGGAAACGACTGTTGCCGTGCAGGTAGGTGCACTAATTGTCAGTAAACCCCTCTTGCTCTGGATAAATGACGGCTTGATGGCGGTATTCTTTCTCCTGATCGGTCTTGAAATAAAACGCGAAATTGTTGAAGGGGAGCTGTCTTCGTTTTCGCAGATTATCCTGCCAGGCCTTGGTGCTGTTGGCGGCATCGTTGTGCCGGCATTGATCTATGTGTTTTTCAATTCTGCTGACCCGTCGGGGATAGATGGCTGGGCAATCCCGGTGGCAACGGATATTGCTTTTGCCCTGGCAGTGCTGGGTGTTTTTGGTTCGAGAGTGCCCACCTCATTAAAAATATTCCTGCTGACGCTGGCAATATTCGATGATCTTGCCGCTATTGTGATAATCGCCGTGTTTTATTCCGGCGATTTATCCGTCAATGCGCTGTGGATTGCCGCGGGCATTTTGCTTGTCGGGGTGTTCATGAATCGCTTTGGCGTCAGTAACAGTGCTGCCTACATCTTGTTGGGTATTGTTTTGTGGGTGACGGTACTGAAATCGGGTGTGCATGCCACACTGGCCGGTGTACTGATTGCTTTTTGTATTCCCATGCGTGATAGCGAGGGGCACTCACCGGTGAAGGACTTGGAACACAATCTTCATGCCCCGGTGGCCTATATGATTTTGCCTCTTTTCGCTTTTGCCAATGCCGGGCTCTCATTTGCAGGTATGACGCTGGCTGATCTGCTGCACCCCGTGACGCTCGGTGTGGTACTTGGACTGGTCATTGGCAAGCCCCTTGGCATCCTGCTCTTTATTGGACTGGCTGTTTTGCTGGGTCTGGTCAAGTTACCAGACCGGCTCAGCTGGTTCCAGCTAACAGCCGTTTCCTGCGCCTGTGGTATCGGTTTCACCATGAGCCTGTTTATATCCGGTCTGGCTTTTGAACATGGCAGTGCGGATTATTTTGCCGGTGACCGTCTGGGTATTGTGCTGGGATCCCTTGTTTCAGCGCTGCTGGCTTTTGTCCTGCTGCATCTTAGTCTGCCCACCCAAAAGCAGGCAGATGACTAGGAAATCAGGCGCCTGTTAAGGACTTAACGGGGCTTAAATAGATCTTGAAAAGACTGTTTTTTCCAGCATATGGCGATAATAGCTTTCCGCCTCTGACTCCTTAGCCAACTGTTTGAACAATACTTGTGCTTTTTCAAAGTCTTTGGCGTAGTAGCTTTCCAGGGCTTGTGCGTGAGTTTCCAGGCTGCTGGCCTGGGTTGCAGTCAGCTCTTCCTTAAGACATAAGGGCTGGTAGATTCGTATATGGTTGCTGCGTCCCTTGACCACCAATGTATCAAGCTCCCTGAAGGTAACATCCGCAGCACCCTTCATCGTATCCTCTCCGACAATTGTTGGCACCTGATAAACCCGCGTGAGACGTTCGAGACGTGAAGACAGGTTTACGGCATCACCAATCACCGTATAGTTAAGACGATAATTCGAGCCCATGTTGCCGACATTGGCCAGACCACTATTAATACCAATACCCATATCGGTTGATGGCAGGCCCTTGCTGCTGAGCAGAGGCTTGAGTGCACTGACTGCCTTTTGCATTTCCAGCGCTGCCAGTACTGCCCGTCTGGCGTGATCCTGATGCGGGATGGGGGCTCCCCAGAATGCCATCACCGAATCACCGATATATTTATCAATGGTGGCGCCGTATTTATACAGAATGGCGGACAGGGTATTGAAGTATTCATTGAGCATGCTCACCAGCTGTTTCGGATTCAGCTGTTCGGAAATGCCGGTAAAGTTTTTCAGGTCACAAAAGATAATCGACAGCGGTTTCAATTCGCCATCGAGGTCTATGAGATCAGGACGCTTGCTGACTTCCTCAACCACATCGGGGGGCACATAACGGCTGAATAAATTGATGATTTTCTGTTTTTTCTGCGTTTCGGAAAAATAGGTCAGTAGAACATTCATGCCAAACAACATCAGCATAACTAGCAAGCTGTACTGGAAAGGGACCGGGTTTTCGTAAGGATCCCGCACACCGATATAGAGCAGAGGCAGTGACAGCATCACTACCAGCAAGGACGCATATAGGGGCCGCAAGATGGGTAAAAAGACGGCCATGATGAGGGAGAATATCAGCAGCAAGCTGAATTCAAGCGTCTTTGCCGTTTCAGGCAGACTCAGGGAGCCATCGATGTTCTGGATGTTATCCAGAGTAAAGCGAAACCCTGGAAAAGTTGCTGTGCCGAACTCAAGCAGCCCGATGATATTCATTGAAAAAACCATGACCAGCCCTAGCAGGATGGAAATCTGGAGTTTTTCAGTGCTGAAGCTAGAGCCGGTCAGTTCTATCTTGCTTAGATTCATTGAGTATTCATTAATTAAAACGGCAATAAAAAAGGCTCCTCTCGGAGCCTTTTCATTGTAACACTGAATGGCCGCTTACATACGATAGCAAATCGTGTAGTTGTTATTCTCATTATAGGCTGTTGCAGCGGTTGTGGTACTTGGTGGCAGAACACCGGAGGTATCCTGGTTGCCACGGAAACGACCGCTGTCAGGTGAACCGTCATCCATCTGGGTATCCAGCGCAATAGCGGCTGAACCGGGGACGTTACTCATGCAGATTTTATTGCCGTTCATGTTGGTGAAAAGCGTTTCTCCGGTGACGCCAACCAGTCCACCAAAGGGGTTGGTGGGCAGAATAGCCGCAGTACCTGGAGCAGTAGTCGGATCGCCGGTAATAAAGCCGGCAGCGCGTAGATGAGTGAAAAAGAATGAACCTTCACTGGTAGCATTACCGCTAAAGGTATTAGCTGCCGTAGCCGTGAGAATACCATCGGCATTACCGTTAGCAGTTGGGATGTTTGCCCAGGCGCCGCCACGGACTGAGAGATTTGTCTGTAAAGGACCATCGTCGCCTGGCATACGGCCATAGCGGTCCTGGTAGGAGAAAGCAGCGGCCGCAATACCGTTAAAGGTATTGACCGCATTACGCACACGTGAATTTTCGATCAACTGCTGACCCTGCAGAACACCACCCAGCAAGAGGCCGATAATGACCAGTACGATGGCAATTTCAATGAGGGTAAAACCGCTCTGTGTTTGTGAACCTTTCATGTTTCTTGGAATCTGCATTTTCTGCTCCTTTCCCAATCAGATGACTGGAAT